>Ga0214473_10009525_pt1 | contig 11468 bp, 7 predicted proteins | sample RVTome_7_FD_203509 | JGI IMG/M metagenome (GOLD analysis project Ga0214473, IMG submission 203509) | Soil microbial communities from uranium-contaminated site in the Upper Colorado River Basin, Wyoming, United States - RVT98D197 | ecosystem: Environmental > Terrestrial > Soil > Contaminated >...
CGCCGCCCACCACGCAGATGAGGGGGAGCTGGACCGAGATCTCGAACGAGAACACGTGGCCCGGCTCCAGGAACAGGAAGTACTGCGCGAAGAAGGATCCCCCCAGGGCGGTCAGGGCCGCGCTCAGGATCATGCCGGCCACCTTGACACGGAACGTGTCGATCCCCATGGCCTCGGCCGCGTCTTCCTCCTCGCGGGTCGCCCGCAGCCAGTACCCCAGGCGCGAGCCTTCCAGCGCCCGGCAGAGGGCCAGGATCCCCGCGGCGAACAGGAGGGCCAGATAGGTGTAGGGCAGCTTGTCCTTGAACATGAAGTGGGCCGGGCTGTCCTGGAACATGATCTCCAGGCCTTCCGACCCCCGCGTGAGGCTCCGCCAGTTCAGCGCCACGATCCGCGCCACCTCGGCGAAGGCCAGGGTGGCCAGGATGAAGAAGGGGCCGCGCAGGCGCAGGCAGATCGCGCTGAGGAGGGCGGCGAAGACGGCCGCCAACAGCGCGCCCGCCAGCATGCCGGCCCAGGGGGTGAGGCCCAGGTCCACGTAGAGGAGGCTGGAGGTGTAGGCGCCCAGCCCGAAGAAGGCCGCGTGGCCGAGGGAGATCTGCCCGGCGTAGCCCCCGGCGATGTTCCAGGCCCCGGCGATCCCGGCCCACAGCAGGGTCAGGATCATGACGTCGTGGACGAACTTGTTGCGGACCAGCAGGGGCAGCAGGACGGCGACCGCCACGAGCCCGAGCCACGCCAGGCGCCCCCTCGTCCTCCCTGCCGGCCCGCCCGCGCGTGGCGCGGCGGCGTCCATCAGGACGCCCCGGCGAGGGTCGCCGGCCGTTGGCCCAGCAGCCCGGCGGGCCGGAACACCAGCACCGCCAGGAACACGAGGAAGGAGAAGAGCTGGTTCAGGCTCGTCGCGATCAGGTACCCGGTGAGGGACTCCACCACGCCGATGCAGATCCCTCCCAGGAGCGCCCCCATGATGCTGCCCAGCCCGCCCAGGACCACGATCACGTAGGCCACCAGGACGAAGCTGAGGCCCACGGTGGGATAGGTCGGGTACGCGGGGGTGATGAGCGCGCCGGCCAGGCCCACCAGCGCCGTCCCGACGGCGAAGGTCACGCTGAAGACGCGGGCCACGTCGATCCCCATGAGCATGGCCACGTCCCGATCCTGCACGGTGGCCCGGAGCCCCTTGCCGAAGTCGGTGTAGCGGAGCCAGGCGAGCACCAGCAGGGTTACCCCCACGCTCACCGCGCAGGCCACCACCAGCGCGCCGTTCATCCGGAGGGGGCCCAGGACCCAGGTGGTCTCGCCCAGTGCCCCCCGCACCGGGCGATAGTCCCCGCGCCAGAGGAACAGGGCCAGGTTCTGCATCAGGACCGAGAGACCCATGGTGGCGAAGACCACAACCAAGTGCGGTTTGCCGATGGACCGGCGGATCACCAGGCGTTCCACGGCGAGGCCGAAGAGGAAGCTGGCCGGCAGGACCAGGGCCACGCTCACGTACGGGTCCCAGCCCAGGAGGGCCTGGAGCCAGTAGGTGGCGTACATGGCCGCCATCAGGAACTCGCCGTGGGCGAAGTTGACGATCTTCATCACCCCGAAGATCAGGGTCAGGCCCACAGCGATGAGGGCGTACACACCTCCGATGAGGATGCCCGAGAGGACGAGTTGGGCCAGGGCGAGGGTCATGGGGTTATGAGATCACAGCCCGGCCTCTTCGCAAAGGCTTTCGCGAAGAGGCCGGGCTGGGACTCCTACCGCTTGTCCCACGTGGGGAGCGGGATCAGGATGGGTTCCCCCACGGCCACCGCCCTGGGCCAGAGGGCCACGTGCCGCCCGTCCTGCCACTGGGAGACCGGGACGAAGCTGCGGAGATTCTGCCCGGCGTCCTTGGGGTCCTTGGGCTGGTCGAACTGCGAGAACTTCACGCCCCAGCCGTTGATCTGGAACCCGAGCGGCTTGTCCAGCGCCAGGGCCGCCTGGCGGATGTCCTCGGCGGTCATGCCCTTGGCCGAGCGGAGCACGTCGTTCAGCAGGAGGTACGCGGTGGTGAAGCTCGCCACGGCGTGCCCGGCAGGGTCGTGCCCGGCGCGCTTGCGGTACGTATCGAAGAAGGCGTCGTGCAGGCGGGCCGCCTCGGGCTGGAGGCCCGCCTTGTTGATGCGGCTGGGCAGGTCCAGCAGCATGATCCCGTTGGCCGCCTTGCCCATGGTCTGGGCGAACTCCGGCAGCGCGTAGCCGGCGCTGGCGGCCAGCAGCGCCTTCACATACATGTTCAGTTCGCGGGACTTCTTTTGGATGAGCACGGCGTCGTTGAAGTACGAGATGGTCAGGAGGACGTCCAAGTTGGCGTCCTTCACCTTCTGGACGATGGGGGTGACGTCGGTGGCGAACTGGTCGTAGCCCTCATCCAGGTGCAAGGTGATGCCCAGCTCCTTGGCCCGGGCCCGGATCCCCTCCACTACCCCGGCGCCCCAGGGGCGGTTCTCCCAGAGGGTCCCGATGCGGAGGGCCTTGAGGTCGGCGGAGCCCAGCTTGGGCGCGACCACCTCGCGGACCGCATCCAGCATGGTGATGCCGTAGACTGACGATGGGGCGCCGTTGCGGAAGATCCACTTGGACCCCCGCTTGGTGATGATGTCGGCCCCGGCGAAGGCCTCCCAGTGCACCACCCCTTCCTTGGCCGCCACCGCGCTCACCGCCACGCCCAGCGGCGCCGCGAAGGTCCCCAGCAGCACCTGCATCTTCTCCTGGCTGATGAGGCGGTTGGCCTCGCTGGTGGCCGCCGTGGGGTTCGGGATGTCGCCCTTCACGAAGACAACCTGCTTGCCCCCCTGGACGCCCCCGGACTGATTGATCAGCTCCCGGGCAATCTCCATGGCAATGGCCATCTCGTTGCCGAACTTGGCCCAGGGGCCGCTGAACGGCAGGAGAAGCCCCACCCGCGCCTCCTCGGCGCCCTGCACCGCGGGAGGCCCCACGGCTCCGAAAGCCATCAGCAGCGCCAGGCCAAGGAATACCTGCCCCATCCCTCGTCGCGTTGCCCTCATGATCCGCTCCTTCCGTTCCTGGGGTCGGCGTGCCCTTGGCGCCGGGCGGCGGCCCGCAGCGCCCGGGTCCCGTCCCGGTCGATGGCCAGTGTCGTGGGGTCCAGAGCCACTCGGTACACGTCGCGGGCCGCCTGAACCGAGACCAGTTCGTTGACGACGTCCTCGCGCACCATCTCGGAGTCGCGTTCGGCGGGGTCGCCCACCCCGCCGCCCCCGCTGCTCAGCTTGACCACGACGTCAGACGTCTTGATGTCCACGAGGCGGTGCGGCTTGATCCGCATCTTCTCCGACCCGCGCAGGATGTAGGTCCGGCAGAGCGGGGAGGGCTGCCCGCCCAGCGCCCCGAAGCCCTGCACCTCGTCCCCATCGGAGCTCCCCGTGGCCATCCCGCCGTCGCCGCCCTCGTTGAGGGCCTCCCAGCGCACGCCGGGGCCGCCGCGCCACCGCCCCGCCCCCGTGAAGTCCGGGACGAACTCCAGGTGGAGCTGGCGCCAGGGGAGCCGCACCTCCATCTCCTCGATGTTGCCCCGGTTCACGGCGCCCAGGGCCGGGATGGTGCTGACCCCCTGGTAGCCGTCGTACCCGTAGACCGCCCCGGCGCTCCCGTCGTAGTCGAAGGACGTGCGGACGTAGCGCTCGCCGGTCCGGGGATTGAGCGCGAAGAGATAATCCCCCCGGTGCTTCCCCCAGGCGGCGATGGCGCGGTCGGGGATCGCCTTGGCCAGGGCCTCCAGGATCGCCTCCATGATCTGGGTGCCCATGTTGACCGGCGAGGCGCCCACCGTGGCCGGGTACTGGGCGTTCACCACCGAGCCCGGCGGCGCCACCACCGTGATGGGGCGCAGGGTCCCCTCGTTGTGGTAGTCGGCCAGGCCCGGGTCGAACACCAGGATGGCCGCCCCGATGGCGTCGGCGTAGGTGAGCGCGAAGGGGCAGTTGACGAAGCCCTTCCGCTGCCCGTCGCTGCGCGAGAAATCGATGATCATCTCGTCGCCGCGGATGGTGAGGTCCACGCGCACCCACACCTGTTCGTCCAGCACGGTTCCGTCGTCGTCAGTGGCCGACGCCCCGGTGTAGGTCCCATCTGGGATCTTCCGGATCTCCGCCCGCACGGCGCGCTCGGTGCGCGCGATCATTTCCTGCATGCACGCCAGCACGGTGTCGCGGCCATACCGGTCCAGGAGGGCCTGGAGGCGCTGCTCGCACACCCGGGTGGCGGCGATGAACGAGTAGTTGTCGATGCGCACGCCGTCCGGGAAACGGACGTTATTCCAGATGAGCTCCAGCACGTCGGCGCGCTCGCGGCCGCGCTCGACGATCTTGATGGGCGGGATGCAGAGGCCCTCCGCGTGGATGTCGTAGCCGTTGGGGAAGTAGCCGCCGGGGTAGGCGCCGCCCGTGTCCTCCTGGTGGCCCCGCACCAGCGTGAAGAACAGCAGCTCGTCCCGGTAGAAGACCGGGCGCAGGAACCCCCAGTCGGGCAAGTGGGGGCTGTGCCCGCCGTGGTAGGGGTCGTTGCACAGGAGCACGTCCCCCGGGTGCAGGTCCGTCCCGAATTTCTCCAGGATCGACTTCACGATGAAGCCCGTCCCCAGGAACTGGGACGGCAGGCCCACCGGCACGGCCACCGTGTCGCCGTTGGCGCCCCAGATGCCCACGGAGAAGTCGCGGAGCTGTCCGATGAGGTAGTTCTGCGCGGTCCGGGCCACGATATGCCGCATCTCCAGGCAGGCGGTCTGCATCGCGTGCCAGACCGTGGCCACCGTGGTAGGGTCCAGGGGACGAGAGGGCATGGAAGGTTCTCCTGGGCGCGCGCGGGGAGGCGCCGCGGGTGGAGGGGGGCTATCGGGCCTTCCGGAGCGCGAGCGTCCCGTCCCGATCCACGGCGAGGGTCTTCGGGTCCAGGGCCACCCTGTAGACGTCGCGGGCGGTCTGCGGGGAGACCAGCTCGTTCACCACGTCCTCCCGCACGGCCTCGGGGTCCCGCTCGGCGGGGTGTCCCACGCCGCCGCCCCCGCTGCTGTGCTTCACGATGACGTCGCCGGTCAGGATGGGCACCAGGCGGTGGGGCTTCACGCGAATGTCCTCGACACCCTTCGCGGTCTTGCGCCGGATGTAGGTGCGGCAGGGGGGCGTGGGCTGCCCGCCCAGGGCGCCGAAGCCCAACACCTCGTCCCCGTCGGAGCTGCCGGTGGCCATGAGGCCGTCGGCCCCCTCGTTCACGGCCAGCCAGTGGATGCCGGGGCCGCCGCGCCACTTCCCCGCCCCCGTGAAATCCGGCACCATCTCCCACTGGAGCAGGCGCCACGGGATGCGCACCTCCACCTCCTCCACGGTGCCCCGGTGCACGGCCCCCAGGGCGGTGAGGGTGCTGACGGCCTGGTACCCGTCGTAGCCGTACACGGCGCCGCAGGAGCCGTCGTAGTCGAAGGAGGTCCGGACGTACCGCTCGCCCGTCCGGGGGTCGGCCGAGGAGACGTAGTCGCCCCGGTGCTTGCCCCAGGCGGCCACGGCCCGTTCCGGCCGGGCCTTGGAGAGCGCCTCCAGCACCGCCTCCATGATCTGGATCCCGACGTTCACGGGACACGCGCCCACGGTGGCCGGATACTGGCAGTTGACCACGGACCCCGGCGGCGCGACCACCGTGATGGGGCGCATGGTGCCCTCGTTGTGGTAGTCGGCCAGGGCCGGATCGAAGACCAGGATGGCCCCCGCGATGGCGTTGGCGTAGCTGGCGGCGTAGACGCTGTTCACGAACCCCTTGCGCTGCTTGTCGCTGCGCGAGAGGTCGATGGTCATCTGGTCGCCCTGGATGGTGACGTCGGCCCGGACCCACACCGGCTCGTCCAGCACCGTGCCGTCGTCGTCGGTGGCGGCCTCGCCGGTGTAGGTGCCGTCGGGGATCCTGCGGATCTCCTCCCGCACGGCCCGCTCGGTGCGGTCCAGCATCTCGCGGGTGCAGGCCAGCACGGTGTCCCGGCCATACTTGTCCAGCAGGGCGGTGAGGCGCTGCTCGCACACCTTGGTGGCGGCGATCATGGAGTAGTTGTCAATGCGCACGCCCTCGGGCCAGCGGACATTGTTGAGGATCAGCTCCATCAGGTCGGCCCGCTCCACCCCGGCCTCCACCACCTTGATGGGCGGGATGCAGAACCCCTCGGCGTGGATGTCGTATCCGTTGGGGAAGTAGCCGCCGGGGTAGGCGCCGCCGGTGTCCTGCTGGTGGGCGCGGGCCAGGGTGAAGAAGAGCAGCTCCCCCTGGTAGAAGACGGGCCGGAAGAAACCCCAGTCGGGCAGGTGGCAGTTGTGCCCGCCGTGGTAGGGATCGTTGGTCAGGATGATGTCGCCGGGGGCCAGGTTGCCCTGGAACTTCTCCACGATGGAGCGGACGGCGAAGGCGGTCCCCAGGAACTGCACCGGCAGGCCCACGGGCATGGCCAGGGTGTCGCCGTTGGCGCCCCAGATGCCCACCGACACGTCGTGGAGCTGACCGATGAGGTAGTTCTGGGCGGTGCGATCGATGATGTGGCGCATCTCCTTGCATGCGGTCTGCAGCGCGTGCCAGACGGTGGAGACGGTGGTAGGGTCGGGTCGCGTCGTCGGAGCCATGGCCGCCCTCCCCTCTCAAGTCTGGCGCGCGATGGTGTAGGTCTTCGCCGTGTCCACGCTGCAGCGGAAGCCCGCGGGGACCACCACCGTGGTGGTGGTCTCCTCGATGACCGCCGGGCCCGGGATCACGTTGCCGGCCAGGAGCTTGTCGCCGTCGTAGATGGGCGTGTCCACCACCTTGCCGTCGAAGCGGCAGGCGCGGCGGCGCTTGAGGGCGGCCGCGGCGTCGGCCGGGCCCTCGGGCAAGGCCCGGAGGTGGAAGGGCGCGTTGGGCACGGTGGCCTTCACCCGCAGGGTGAGGAGCTCCACCGGCTTGCCGGGCATGGCGAAGGTGTAGAGGGCGGTGTGCTGCTGGTGGAAGCCCTGCACCGTGGCGTCCACCTGCGCGGCCGAGAGGGTGCCGCCGGGGACCTCGGTCTCCACCTCGTGGAACTGACCCACGTACCGCATCTCGGCCGTCCGCCGCAGGCGCACGCGGTCCCGGGGGACGCCGATGGCGGCGAAGGCGGCCAGGGCCTCGCCCTCCATCTCGGTGAAGAGCTTGTTCATCCCCGTCACGTCCACCGACCCGGCGCGGGCCACGAAGGACCGGGCGTAGTCCTGCCCCAGGTCCATGGCGAACATGCCGAAGGCGCTGTAGAGGGCCGCCACCGAGGGGACCAGCACCTGGGGGATGCCCAGGCGGTCGGCGATGAAGGCGGCGTGCACGGCCCCGGCCCCGCCGCCGGCCACCAGCGTGAAGTCCCGCACGTCGAACCCGCGCTTGGTGGAGACCTCGGCGATGGCGTCGGCCATGAAGGCGTTGACGGTGGTGAAGATGGCCGCCGCCGCGGTGGGCACGTCCATGCCCAGGCGGTCGCCCACCGTCTTGACGGCGGCGGTCGCCTGGTCGGGATACAGCGGGATCTCGCCCCCCAGGAAGAAATCGTGGGGGATATAGCCCAGGACCAGGTTGGCGTCCGTCACGGTGGGCTGGGTGCCCCCCTGGCCGTAACAGGCGGGGCCGGGGTCCGCCCCGGCGCTCTGGGGGCCGACGCGCAGGAGGCCCAGCGAATCGATGTGGGCGATGCTGCCGCCCCCGGCGCCGACGCTGTGGACGTCCACCATCTTGATGGCGACGCGGTTGTCCCCCACCCAGGATTCGGTGGTGGTGGGGATCTCGCCATTGCGGACCATCCCCACGTCGAAGCTGGTCCCGCCCATGTCCATGGACAGGAGGCTGGTCTGGCCGCGGGGGCGCCCCAGGTGGAGGGCCCCGGCGGGCGCCGCGGCCGGGCCGGACCCCAGCAGGTAGATGGCGCGATTCACGCACTGGGAGACCTGCTGGACCAGGCCGTTGGCCAGCACCATCAGGAGCGTGCCGCCGAACCCTTCGTCCTTCAGGCGCCTTTCCAGGGACCGCAGGTACGTGTTCACCACGGGGCCCACGTAGGCGCCCACCGCGGTGGTGTTGAAGCGCTCGAACTCGCGCCACACGGGCAGGGTATCGTAGGAGGTGGCGACGTAGGCGTCGGGGAGCACCTCGCGGCAGAGGGCCGCGGCGCGGTTCTCGTGGTCCGGATTCGCATAGCTGTTGAGGAAGCAGACGGCCACCGCCTGGACCCCCAGGCCCTTGAGGCGCTCGGCCGCGGCGCGGACCTCGCTCTCGTTGAGGGGCGTGAGGATGGCGCCGTCGTACTTGGTGCGCTCCTCGACGCCCAGGCGGCGGACCCGCGGGACCAGGGGCTTGGCCGGGGGGATGAAGAGGTTGTAGATGGAGACGCGGATGTCCTTGATCCCCCGGCGGATCTCGATGACGTCCCGGAACCCCTTGGTGGTGATCATGCCGGTGACGGCCCCGTTCTCGTTGATGAGGGTGTTGGTGGCCAGGGTCGTGCCGTGGACGATCATCTCCACGTCCCCCAGGAACTGGCGGAGGGACATGGTGTAGTGGCGGGCCGCCTTGCCGAAGGCGTTCAGGAAGCCCGCCGTGGGATCCTTGGGGGTGGTGGGGGCCTTGAAGAGCCGCAGGTCCCCGCCCTCGTCCAGAACCAGGCAGTCGGTGAAGGTGCCTCCCACGTCAACACATACGCGTTTCACGGCATGTCCTCCTGATGGGGCGTCACGAGATGTTTGCCAACGCCGAACGGGCCGTCGTTCGAGCACAACCGAGGGTGCACTTTCCTATCCCCAGCGGGGGGCCGCTGTCAAGCGGCAGGGTGGGCGGATGGGCGGAAGTGGGCGGCGAGGCCGGGCCGGGTTGGTGCGCCGTCCCGCACGGTACGGGGTGGGGCCGGCGCGGAGCAGGGGGTTATCCAAAGACACCCATCAGCTCGCTCAGGCGGACGACGTATTCGCCGAACTCGCGCGACCCTCGCGTCGCCTTCGGGTCGCGGGGCCGGGGGAGATCCACGGGGATCTCCTGCAGGATGCGGCCCGGGCGGGCGGTCATCACGAGGATCCGGTCGGAGAGGAAGATCGCCTCGGCGATGGAGTGGGTCACGAAGAAGACCGTCTGCCGCTGCGCCTCCCACATCCGCAGCAGCTCCAGGTTCATCCGATCCCGCGTCAAAGCGTCCAGGGCGCCGAAGGGCTCGTCCATGAGCAGGATGCTGGGATTGAGCATCAGGGCCTGGCCCAGGGCCACCCGTTGCTGCATGCCGCCGGAGAGCTCGTGGGGATAGGCGCGCTCGAACCCCTCCAGGCCCAGGAGCTTCAGCATGGGGTCCACCTTGCCGCCGATGACGTCCCGGGGGAGCTTGCGGAGCTCGGCCCCCAGGCGGAGATTCCCCACCACCGTGAGCCAGGGCAGGAGGTTGGCCGTCTGGAAGACGACGCCAATCTCGGGCCTGGGGCCCGTGACGGGCCCGCCGGTGACCAGCACCTCGCCGCGCTCGTACGGGATCAGGCCCGCGATGATGCGCATCAGCGTGCTCTTCCCGCACCCACTGGGGCCCAGGACCGACACGAACTCCCGAGCGCCGATGTCGGCGCTGACGTTGTCCAGGGCCCGGACGTGCGTCCCGCGGCCGGCGAAGACCTTGGAGAGGCCCCGCACGGCGATGGCCGGGGCGGGGCCCGCGGCGCCGGCGGGCGCGGGGCTCATGCGCGGGAGCGCCACCAGACCAGGCCGCCCAGCAGTTCCACCACGGCGAAGAGGAGCAGCGAGAGCAGCGTCACGGCCGCCAGGGCGGCGAACACCAGCGGGGTGCGCCCGGTCCCGCTGGCCAGCATGATCTGATTGCCGAGCCCCTCGTTGGAGCCCACGAATTCCCCGATGACCGCGCCGATGACGGCCAGGGGCATGGCCACCTTGCAGCCGTCCACGAAGCTGGGGAGGGCGCTGGGGACCCGGAGGCGCCAGAAGGTGTCCCACCAGGTGGCGCGGTGCGCCCGCAGGTGCTCCAGGAGATTCTCGGGCGTGCTCATCAGCCCCCCCAGGGCGGAGATGACGATGGGGAAGAAGGCGATGAGGAAGGACATGACCACCTTGGAGAGGAGGCCGAACCCGAACCAAACGACCAGGAGCGGCGCCACGGCGGCCTTGGGGACGCTCTGCAGGGCCACCACCAGCGGGTACACGGTCCTGCGCGCCAGGGGCGAGCAGAAGATCCCGACGGCCAGCAGCACGCCCCCCACGGCCCCCGCCAGGAAGCCCAGCACCGTCTCGTTCAAGGTGATGAGGCCGTGCTGGAGCAGCAGCCAGCGCGACTGCCAGAGCTCCAGCGCCACGGCGCTGGGGGGCGGCAGCAGGTATTCCTTCACCTGGAAGGCGCGGACACCCGCTTCCCACGCCGCGACGAGGGTGGCGAAGAAGAGGCCCACCTGCACCGGCTCCCAGCGCGACCGCATGCCCGTCCCCGTGCGCCACCGGATCGTCAGCGCTTGGGCAAGAACTCGTTGGTGTAGAGGTCGTCCACCGCGATGGCCCCGGTGACGTTGTAGGCCGCGGCGAGGAAATCGCGCGTCCGCTCCATCTTCTTGCCGTCCACCCAGCCCAGGCCGCGCTCCGGGGTGTGCGGGCCCGTCATCAGGTCCGCGGTCTCCCGCGTCTGCTGGAGGGTGACCGCCCGGTCCAGGGTCGGGAAGTGCTTCAGGAGGGCGTCCGTGGCCTCCTCCGGGTTCCGATTGGCCTGCTCGTAGCCGCGGTAGGTGGCCCGCACGAAGCGCCGCACCAGGTCGGGCCGCTCCTTGAGGATCTTCTCCGAGGTGGCCACGCCATTCCCGTAGATGTCCATACCGTAGCGCCGGTACTCGACCCAATCCACCGTGACGTTCGCCTTCCGGGCCATGCTCTCCATCACGGGCCTGTCGCTGCCGAGCCAGCACTCCGCCAGGTCGATCTTGCCCTGGATCAGCGAGGGGCCGATGACTGCCGGATCCAGTTGCATGAGCTTGACGTCCGTGGGGTTCAGCCCGTTGTTCTTGAGCCAGATGGGTAGCATGGCTTGCACCGGCGAGCCCTGGCCGCCCCCCGCGGTCAACCCCTTGAGGTCGGCCGGCTGCCGGACGGTGTGGCGTTCCTTCACGAAGCACAGGCCGGCCGGGTACTTGTCGTTGATGGACCCCACCAGCCTGGTCTTGCCGCCCTTGGACCGGTTCAGGATGATGCCCAGAGGCGGCGCGTAGCCAAACTCGAACAGGCCCTGGTCGATCTCGTTGGTGGTCCGGATCCCGCCGTACCCGCGGACGGGCTTCACCTCGAGACTCTCCGCCGCGTAGTAGCCCTTCTCCATGGCCACGAAGATCCCGGCCTGGCTTCCCTGGGGCAGCCAGGCCATGTTGTACTGGACCACGTCGGCCGCCGCCGCGGGGGCCGGGACGCCGGCCGCGAGG
>Ga0214473_10009526_pt1 | contig 11468 bp, 9 predicted proteins | sample RVTome_7_FD_203509 | JGI IMG/M metagenome (GOLD analysis project Ga0214473, IMG submission 203509) | Soil microbial communities from uranium-contaminated site in the Upper Colorado River Basin, Wyoming, United States - RVT98D197 | ecosystem: Environmental > Terrestrial > Soil > Contaminated >...
GCGCTTCCGTTAGCAGCGTTTGCTCTTGTTACAGCGGCAGTCTTCGGGCAGGCGCTTTTCCCGCCGTCGGGCACGCTTCTTTTCGGTGATGACATTCACCGGTATTTTTCCTTCCTGTACGAATTCGCAAACAGGGCAATCCGGAACGGCGAATTACCCTGGTGGAATCCGTACATTTTGGGCGGCATTCCGTTCCTGGAAAGTCCGAAAGTCGCGTTGCTCTACCCGCCGAATTGGCTTCTGTCGCTTGCGCCGACACCCCTTGCTTTTTCCTGGTACGTTGCCTTTCACGTATGGCTTGCGATGACGGCCATGTACTGGTTCCTCCGTCAGTGGACCGCAAAAATACCCGCATGGATTGCCGGGGTGGCATACGGATTATCCGGATTTTTTATGGCCCGCGTTTGGGCCGGACACATTGACATGATCGCAACGGCAGCTGTGGCACCTTTTGCATTCCGGCTCTTCTGGCAGGCAGTATCGGCGCGCGGGAGCGGGGGAGTACGCAGGATCGTGTATGCGGCCATTGGCATCGCACTTTTGTATATTTCCGGTTACCAGATCATTGCGTTTTTTTTCTATGAAGCGATGGTCATCGCGGCGATTGTAGTCAGTATCTTCCGAAAAAGCATACACCCGGTTCTCACCGGAATCACGGCGTTAGTGTTCGGATTGGGTTTTGCTGCGGTACAGTTCCTGCCGAATATCGTGTTATTATTCCATAGCGTCCGGACCTTTCCTTTCCCGTATTCATGGTCCGCCATCGGCGCATTGACGCCGCAGTATCTTACGGAACTCATGTACCCGTTTCTCTACGGAGATCAGTGGACGTACTTCGGTGCATGGCAGTTCTACCACGAACGCGCAGCATTCGTCGGACAGGCAACGGTCGTCATTGCGCTTGCGGTCGTATTGTGGGCGTTCATCCGGAGATTGCGTAAGCCGGAAGTGTGGGCCTTGACGGCAATAGCGCTGTTCGGTCTATGGATGGCGATGGCAAATAACGCGCCGGTCGATTTGCTTGCTATTCTTCGTAACATTATTCCGACATACAGAACGATTCGCATTCCCTCGCGGCATCTTGTTCTCTTTGTTTTTGGTACCAGCGCGCTTGCGGGATTGGGGATCGGCATGATCAGAAACCGCATCATACAGGGAGTAATCGGACTTCTCATAGTTTTTGAGCTCATTCCCTTTGCACGGCACTTTATCTCGCTTCAACCGATCCCTACGGCATCATACGACCGGGAGCTCCTCGCGCGTTACACGGAGGATGGGTCACTTTTCCGCGTGTTACCGAACTTCAACGTCGGACACTATCTTCGGAATATGCTCGATTTTGACAGCGGCATGGCGTACGGATACTTTTCCGCAACGGGGTACGAAACCGGCATGCTTCGGAACTACTACGAATTCGTCGATGCTGCGAATATGCGCGACGCGCCAAGTTTTACGATACACGACGTCCAGGTTCCGTACCTTACATATCGCGCATTTACCCAGGGGTATGCGGATTTTCTGAATATCCGGTACGTCCTCGTTCCTTCGAATCTGGACCCGATCGGCAACGCGCTTCCCGATCGCGTGACGCTCGTACGGGACGATGAGAGCGCCGGGTATCGTCTGTATGAGAATACGCAGTATCTGCCGAGATTTTTCTTCGTCCCGAATGCGACAATCCTCCCATCCCGTCAGGACGTTGCGCGAGCGATTCGTACGGGTGCAAATCTTACCGAGGCCGTGCTCGTTCCCGCATCCGAATCCGTGGAGAAACCGTTGATGCCGTGCGCCTCAGGCGTATCCGGTTCGGTGAGGGTCATATCCTATGATATAAATCGTATTATCCTTTCGGTGAACACCCGTTGCGATGCATATCTCATATCGAGTGACGTGATGTATCCCGGGTGGAAAGCGACCGTTGACGGGAAGACCGCCCGTCTCTTTGAGGGCAACTTGGCTTTCCGGAGTATGATTGTGCCTCAGGGCAATCACACGGTCGTTATGTCGTATCGGCCGGTGGTATTCTATTACGGAAGTATCGTCAGTGCGGTATGCCTTGTGAGCGCGTGGTATTTTGTAAGGAAAAAGAAATCATGAATTCGAGTGTAAAGAAGAACATTATATCTCTTCTTCCGTTTGCAGGGTATGCTGCGGTCGTTGTCGCGGTATTTGGTCTCGCACTCTTTCCGCCGGAGGGGCAACTCATATATGGCGATGATATCCACCGTACGTATTACTTCTTTAAGCTTTTCCTGCAACAATTCATCCGCGAGGGGGTCATACCGTGGTGGAATCCGTATCTCTTTTCCGGTCAGCCGATGATGGCCCATCCGCAGGCCATTCTTCTCTTTCACCCGATTAACTGGCTTTTTGTGTTTCTTCCCGTTCCGCTTGCAACCTCTCTCTACGTTGCATTCCACATTCTTCTCGCCATGTGCGGGATGTACTGGCTTCTGCGCACGTTATCAGCAACCCCTTCGACAATCCTTCGATCAAACTCAGGACAACGCTCAGGGCAGGCAACAATTCCCGCGAAGCGGGATCTCGCTCCGCGAGACAGCAATCAACAATAATTAGTGCATGGATCGGTGGATTGGTGTTCGGTCTGTCCGGATTTTTTGTGTCTCGAATTTGGGCGGGGCACCTGGACATGATAGCGGCCGCATCCTACATCCCGATTGTTTTCGGATTGTTCTACCTGGTGATTTACGAGGGGAAACGCCAACAAATCGTCTATGCCGGCATTGCATTGGCTTTGCAGCTTCTCGTCGGTTACCAGACGATGGCTATGTATACACTCGATGCCGTTGGCATCATGCTCGTATTCGCTCTCGTACGTTTCCGTTCGCTCAAGCCGATTGGGCGGACGCTTGCCGCTGGAATTATAGCGCTCGGACTTTCTGCAGTACAGCTTCTTCCGGAATCGGAGTTTATCCGGAACTCCATTCGTACATTCGATCTGCCGTATTCATGGACCGCGAGGACCTCAATGCCCGTTGACGTGCTGAGGCTTTTCCTCCGGCCGTTCTTTTACGGCAACCAACGTACGTATGCCGGGCCGTGGCCAAACCTAGCAGAATATTTTGGGTATATTGGAGTCGTTCCGTTCGCTCTGGCAGTGGTTGCTATCCTGTGGGTGATAGAGAAGAGGCACAAAGGACGGGCTACAAGACTTATTCTCGTTGCGATTGCCGTCTTTGGTGTCTGGATGTCGCTCGGTTCCAATGCTCCCCTTGATCTTCTCCGTCTTTTTTGGCAAACCGTCCCGCTCTACCATGCGACACGCATACCGTCACGCCACCTTATCTTAACCGTCTTCGGATTGAGCGCACTTGCGGCAGTCGGCCTTCAGCGGTTGCGCAATCGTGCACTTCAGATCATAGTCGCGGCAGTAATTCTTTTTGAGCTCGTTCCGTTTGCCCGCAGCTTTATGGAACTGAACGACGTCCCGGAGCGTCGGCACGACCCGGAGCTTGTGGCACTACTTTCTCCACCCCCGAGGTGTAAAGATGTGTCCACCTCGGGGGTGAAATTGGGCGATGAAGGAACATGTACGCTTTCTCGGATCCTTCCGAACTTCGGTGTGTGGCTGCCGCCGCGCGACAGTTTGGACTTTGACAGCGCCATGAGCTACCGATTCTTTTCAACCACTGGGTATGACCCCTCAATTCTGCGTAATTACTACGAATTTATTGATGCGGTAAACGGCAGCGTTGAACCGAGTATTCTCGAGCATGATGTCCAGGTACCGTACCTTGACGTGTTCTCGCGCTACACGGATTTTTTGAACGTTCGGTATGTCTTTGTTCCCCCGTGGGCTGATCCGCTGGGCGGAGTGACGACGGAGAGATTTTCCCTGATCCGTGAAGACACCGACCGTCAGTACCGGCTCTATGAAAATAACAATGTTCTGCCGCGATTTTTCCTCGTTCCGCACATTACGATCCTCCCGGATCGGAACGCAGTTGCACAGGCGATCCGCGAGGGGAGAGAGGATCCGTCAACGACCGTTCTTGTGAGTGAACAGGATCTTCCGCAGGATACGTATCCTCTTAACTGTTCCGATACGGACGAACGTTCACTCCGTGTTATTTCCTATTCGCCCAACGCAATCAGTTTGAATATCGATACGCCGTGCAATGCAATTTTGGCATCAAGTGAGGTCATGTATCCCGGTTGGGAGGCATGGATTGACGGAAAAAAAAGCCTACTGTTTGAAGGAAATCTCGCATTCCGAACACTCTATGTACCCGAGGGTAGCCACACGATCGTGATCCGTTATAATCCGAGGATTTTTGCGCTAGGAGGAATGGTAAGTTTGTTAACGCTTGTCGCCTGTATCATTGTTCTTCGATTCAATCCCTCTTCGCGGTAGAAAACTCTACCATATCCGGATGCGTTGTTTGATTGATTCTCCGATCGCCCAAAGATACACGGAGAGATACGCAGGAAACCTGCTTTGCATGGAAAATTTCGAGCTTCCTTTCGTTCTTCCGTGCCAAACGGTCGGTACTTCCGTAATGCGTGCGCCGGAAAAATACAGGGAGAGAATCATGACCATAGAATATTCAACCCCCATATCAGCGCGACGCGGAATGCTCTCCAGTACCTCTCTCCGGTACAATTTGAACGAATTGCTGATGTCGCGCGTCGGAATGCCGGTCACGCATGAAAGCGTATCATTGACGAGCGTTGAGAGCACTCCCTGCAGTTTCGGACCACCGACTTTTTTCCCGCCCCGCATATAGCGGGAAGCGCAGACCACGTCCCACCCCTCCAGAAGTTTTCCGTACATGACGTCGATGGTCTCCGGTTCATCGCACATATCCGCCATGACAAAAACAACTGCGCCGGATGTCACGTGTTTGATTCCTTCGAGTATTGCTCCGGAGAAACCGCTTTGGCCTCGTCCGCTGGTATAAACGATCAATGACACATTCGTACGTTTTTTCGCGTACCGGGCAACAAAATCCGCTGTCTGATCGTTCGGATCGTTTTGATCATTGACGACGATCACGCGGTGCGGAGTAGCAACGTGTTTACGGAGAAGTTCCAGCGTCGGGATGATCGCTTTTTCTTCCTTGCGGGCCGGGATGACAATGGTAAGATCGGGAGAGGAAGTATGACGACTCATGTCAAATCAACGGAGTTTCCTTAGGATTCGCGCCGGATTGCCGACGACGACCGTATGCGGCGGCACGTCGCGAGTAACGACCGCACCTGCGCCGACAAGCGCTCCTTCTCCGATCACGACCCCGCCGAGAATAGTTGCGTTTGAGCCGATCGACGCACCCCGCTTCACGCGAATCGGTGCGAGGGTCCAATCCTTATTGCCTTTGAGTTTCCCTTCCGCCGTCGTTGCGCGGGGGTATTTATCGTTGACAAAGACAGCGTGGTGGCCGATGAATACTTCGTCTTCTATCGTGACGCCTTCGCAGATGAACGAATGCGCTGATACTTTGACCTTCGAACCGACGGTGGCACCTTTTTGTATTTCCACAAACGATCCGATCATGCAGTCGTCGCCGATTGTGCACTCGTAGAGATTAACAAACTGCCAAATCTTCGTGTTTTTCCCGATGGTGCAATCCCGAATCACCTGAAAGTCAGTCATAAGGGAGAGAAGAGCGTTGACAATCGCAATTGTAGCATGTCACGGAGTGATGCGAATACCCACGGAATTTTTCCGCCAAGACCGGACGCCTTGACGATCTTCTTAAACGACACGGGAATGGTCGTTACCGCATAGCCCCGTGCGGTTGCGCGCAGAATGAGCTCCGCTTCAAAGAAAACACTCTTCGATTGAAGTGGAATTGACTGGACAACGTCTCGCCGGATTACCTTAATGCTTCCCGCGTCATGCGTCCGAATGCCGAAAAGAATTGCGGGAAGCACATTGTAGAAGAGCGAGACGAGTGTACGGTAGAGCGTGTAATGTTTGTTTTTTCGTTTCCCGATCACAATCGCGGCCTGCATTTTTTGTGCGGCAGCGACGAGACGGCCGACGTCATTCGGGTCCCAGTCGCCGTCGGCGCTGTAGAGGACGATATAGTCGTTGCGGGCTTTTTGGTAGAGTTCACGGATGGTCGGTGCGATGCCGAGATTGACCAGATGCGTCAGAATGCGAAGTTCAGGGAAACGCTTCTGAAGATTGTCAAGAATCCTTGCGGTTCCGTCGGTACTCCCGTCATTGCAGACGAGAATTTCAAATAGGGGGGAAAGGGTTGTCAGGATGGCGCGACAGTGCGTCAGTTGTGGTGCGAGTGTTGCGGCATTGTTGTATGCGGGAACGACGAGGGAGATTGACAGAGGGTTCTCGGAATTTTTCATATGAGAGTAACTTCCGATTTCGTTCGGAGTGCGCGGTCCGCAGCTTCGAGCATCTCGACTACCTTGAGGCCCTGTGCGCCGTCCGTTTCGGGAGTCGTATGCTTGCGGATACAGGTGACGAAATGTGAGAGCTCCCGGTAGAGCGCCTCCGTCTGATCGAGGTGCGGAATAAGGACATTGCCGCTCCGGTACGCGGGAGCAAATGGGGTTACGGACGTCGGATGCACGGGGACGCTGTCGTCGTATATGCGTATTTTTTCACTCGGTTCAATATCATCATAGACAACCATTTTTTTACTTCCGCCGATCAGGATTCTTCGTATTTTTACCGGGGAGAGCCAGCTCACGTGGATATGCGCCGTGACGTTGTGCTCGTAGGTGAGAATGAGGTGTGCCATCTCTTCAAATGTCATCCTCATGTGGCTTGAGGCAAAGGCCCGGAGGCTCAAGGGCTTTTCCGGAAAAATATCGTTGAGTATCGAGAAGTCATGTACCGCCAAATCCCAGATGACGTTCGTGTCCGGCTGGAGGATCCCCAAATTAATCCTCGTACTGTCGTAGTAGAAGATCCGGCCAAGCGCTTTTTTCTGAAGAAGGTGTTTAATGTATCGCACGGCGCTTGTATAGACGAACGTGTGGCCGACGGCAAGGAGGAGTCTATTTTTCTTGGCAAGAGCAATAAGTTCTCGTGCTTGCGCGCCCGTTTTGGTCATCGGTTTTTCCACAAGGACATGTTTTCCGGCGGCAAGCGCCTGTTTTGCCAGGGAGAAGTGCGTTGAGAGGGGAGTTGCGATTGCAATAAAATCAAGCGAACGGTCCTTAAGAAGTGCGGTGTATGATGCTGTTTTTTTCGCGGCAGGGTAGCCCAATGCAATATCGTTGAGTTTCGTTTTATCCCGATCACAGAGCGCCGCGACGGCGACACCGGGTATTTTGGCAAAGTTCCGAGCGAGATTCGGTCCCCAGTATCCGAGCCCGACGACGGCGACCCGCATGCGTTTCATGGTTGTTTGTGGTACAAAGGTAGGCACATAGTACAATACTTTCCCGATTTTTGGAAGAAATCTTCCTTCATGCGATCATGGACATTCCATTCTCTGACATCCTGAGAATCCCGCCGAAGATAACGCGTGAGATAGACCGTTCGGTCGGGACGGTTCTGCGAAGGGGAGATTTTGTTTTGGGGAAGGAAGTCGCGGCATTTGAGCGCGATTTTGCCGTATACATCGGTGCCCCGTACTGCGTCGGGGTCGCATCAGGAACGGATGCGATGCTCTTGGGGCTGCGCGCGCTCGGGATAGGGAAGGGGGACGAAGTCGTAGTTCCCGCGCTGACGTTCATAGCAACGGTATCGCCGATTCTCGCATTGGGTGCAGTACCGGTTCTCGTTGACGTGAAAGAAGACACCCCGCTCATCGACCCCTCAAAAGTCGAAAAGACAGTGACGAAACGCACGAAAGCAATCATTTGCGTACATCTCCACGGGTTTTGTTGCGACATGGATGCATTACGACAACTTGCAACGTCACGAAAACTTGCCCTTATTGAAGACGCGTGTCAGGCGCACGGGAGTTTGTATAAAGGGCAGAAAGCCGGATCATTCGGGACGTTTGCCGCACTTTCGTTTTATCCTGCGAAAAATCTCGGCGCATACGGTGATGCCGGGGCGCTCGTTACCTCCGACGAACGCATCGACGCAACGGTCCGGATGCTTCGCGATCACGGACAGGATAAAAAGTATCATCATGCAACACTCGGGTATAATAGCAGGCTTGATACGATCCAAGCAGCAGTGCTTCGAGTGAAATTGCGTTACCTTGACCGTTTCAATGCACTGCGTTGCACCCATGCAAAAGCGTATGACCGTGCGTTAGCAGGTTTAGCGATCAGGGTTCCGGTAATACCTCCCTCCACCGTACCGAATTATCATGTGTATGCGATAGAAACGGAGCGCCGTGACAGTCTCTTACAGTCATTGAATCGCCGCAATATTCATTGCATTATTCACTATCCCATACCTCTCCATCTCCAGCCGGCACTGAAAGGACTCGGATACAAGAAAGGGGATTTTCCGAATGCGGAAGCCCACGCACATATGACACTTTCGTTGCCGATGTTCTCGTATCTTCGCAACCGGGAAATAGCGAATGCGACCGAGACTGTCCGCGATTTTTTCAGAGATAAGTCCGGAATGGCGATATGAATAAGAGGTTTAGGAACAAGAAAGTACTCATATTCCTACTATTGATCGTCCTCGGCTTTTATTACCGATGGATTCTCTCGTCGTTTGCATACCACGAAATCGTCTTGGACATGTCCGCATACTCGGAGCTCGCAAAGGAGATCCTTTCGGGGAAGTTAGCTGCGCATTGCTGTAATCATGGAATTGGCTACCCTTTATTTCTGGCGTTGGTATATAGATTTTTTGGGGTTGAGCAATGGGGAGGGCTCCGCGTAGCGCAAGGTATCCTCGATGTACTGTCGGCGGTCTTGGTTTATCACATAACAAAGGCGGTTTTTCATGCACGGGCAGCAATGCTCGCGTTGGCCATATATCTTCTCAACCCTTTTACATCCGCATATACCGGTTATTTCTTAACCGAGTCGTTATCAATATTTCTCATTACGCTTCTTGCCGCCATCATCACGCAAAAACGTTTTTTGACACGGAAGATATGGTGGTTTTTGTTCGGTTTTGCTTTAGGGTGGCTCCTCGCAACAAAATATGCTTTTTATCTGTTCACTTTTTTCTTGATAGGGCTCGTATGTATAGTTTTTATACCGAACAGGAAGAGAGTGTGGTTCTTGGCATTTGTTGCCGGCGGATTTCTTCTTGCCTCAGCGTATTCCTTCGTTGGGTACTATCGTCATTATGGCGTCGTAAGCCTTCGGCCGCCGTATAATATCTACCGTTCATTTGGTGGAGGCTGGTATGCGGGGTTTTTCCAGGGACGGTACCCCGAACTTTTCAGTGGTGCCAAAGGATTTCAACCGAAATTTTCCAGCATCATGATTAACTATAAATTCTATTATGATACGGATCCGACCGGCATTGTCTATCTCAATAAACAATACAGGGATCTCTTTTTTTTAAAGCTGAAAACTGACTGGCCTTTATTTTTGAAGAATACATTTCAAAACATGATCTGGTTGTGGGATAAGTATTTCCTGTATCTTTATGTTGATCCGCTCTATCCGCGGTATGCGTCGTTCATACGCGCCATCAATATTCTCCTGTTTTGTCTTTTCGGTACGGGCATCGTGCGCTTTGTTCGTACGAATAAATGGGCAGTATTTGACAATCTTTTCTTCGTTTTTACCCTTGCGTTATTTTTCTTTATCACGATCTCCTTCAGTATGGTTTCCAACGAGACCCGGCACACGCTTCCTTTCTATCCATTACTCATCATGTGGGCAGGATTTGGGGCATGGAAGATTCTTGAGGACATATTTCATCGTATCAACTCAAAGACTTGAAAGCATCAGTATAGCGATGTGCCGTTTTTTGCCATGAGAATCGCTTCGGTGGTACGAGTGTCCAGTGACCACGAATTGCCTTTACGAGTCCGATAGCAAGAGATCGTATTGATCCGGGTTTGACGAAAATGACTTTTCCAAATGCTACCTCAGGTAGACCCCCGCCCGTTGTTGTTACTAGGAGTCTTCCCATCTGTGATGCCTCTAGCGCTACAAGACCGAAAGAGATAGTGAGGTCCGGCACAACCACGCAATCGGCAAAAGAGAGATATGCAGAAAGTTCACCTTCCGGAATACTCGGGTTCAGTGAAACGTATTTTGTTAACGCAAGGCTGTCAATGACGGATTGTATAACGATACGTTCACTTTTTTGGGCTAGTGGTACGAACAGAAAGAGTCGAACGTTTTTGCGTTGCTTTACTACAGGAACCATTGCTCGAATAAGAACGTTAACCCCTTTGCTTAAACCAAGCCGTCCGTAATAGATGAAGTTAAATGTATTCCTAGGGCTCAGCTGACGACGGAGATCTTGGCGATAATTCTCGTTGAAAACGAGCCTTTTTCCTCCGAGAGGAGCAATGGTTATTCGTTCCGATTGCGTATGTGTGAGTTGTTGTGCAACGAACTTTGATGGGGGAAAGAATTGATCGAATCGTAAAGAAAGCACGAGGTGTTCATACAGCTGAAAGAATGTACCCAGAATCGGATGGAGAAAAGTCATCCAGCGTTTGCCCCATATTTCCCAAATAGAAATCGTCGCGATCTTTCCGGAAAGCCGAGCGTAGAGAAACGCAGGTAGCGCAACGGTATAGTTATTTGCACTGTGTACGATGTCAACATCGGGAGACAGGGCAATGAGCAGCGGAAGGAGAACAAGAGCAAATATATAGCGGCGGCCAAATCGTGGAATCATAATCCGGGTAACCATTATGCCTTCATAGCTGTACTGACGGACGACGTTAAAGAAAAAAGACTTTATTAATTTCATAGATAGACCTGGAGGATAGTGATCTTCTTCCGTTGTTACGACATAAACTTTATGGCCTTTGGCAGCCAACCGCTTTCCTACCTCAAGAACAACGCGTTCTACGCCACCAATGTGGGGGATAAAATACTCAACAATGATGAGCACCTTAAGTTTCTTCATGCACTTTCTTTTAGTAATCCGAAGAGAATCGATGAGAACATAAGTTGAGCCCCTAAAACGCAGAGGCCGACGCCGAAGACTACTTCGCGAACCTTCACCAGTGACGGGAAGCCGCCAACGAGCCACGGAACGGCAACGATACCTAGGAGTGTAAGACCCGGGAGGAAAAACAGGAACCCAAGAGATAGAAGTCGTTCAACGGTGAGGCGTCTGAGGAAAAATGTTGCAAGCGGCCCTGACGGGAGTAAATAGGCCTTTTCTGTATACAGTTTCGCAAAAAGACCCAAGAGGATAATCTCCACCCCGAGATTGGCGAAGAGGAGGCCGACGGTCATCGTATGGATGTCAAACAGGAACCCACTGACGGTGACGGGACCGGGTGCCAGAATCAGACTTGACGCAAAGCCGAGTATGAAGAGCAGTAGCCCGGGAATGATGAGGAGATACGACGGCGCATAGAGGAGCATGAATTTGATGTGCCGCCACGCATCGGAGAGGGGGGGGAGCTTAGACG
>Ga0214473_10009527_pt1 | contig 11467 bp, 5 predicted proteins | sample RVTome_7_FD_203509 | JGI IMG/M metagenome (GOLD analysis project Ga0214473, IMG submission 203509) | Soil microbial communities from uranium-contaminated site in the Upper Colorado River Basin, Wyoming, United States - RVT98D197 | ecosystem: Environmental > Terrestrial > Soil > Contaminated >...
CGCTCTGCAGTCATCAGCCCGTACTGCGAGGCGGCGATGGACCAGCCGCGCGGAACGGACTACATGCGCGAGTTCGTGCTTCGACTGCACGAACAGACTCGCGAGTGCATGCGAGGGCTGCGGCGATCGCGGAATGCCCGCAAGCGGTAGTTGTTGCTGCGGCCCGCGTCGCGGCGCCGGATCCTAGGCAGGGTGTCTGAGCACGCGGAAGCCCCCGCCGGGGCGGGGGCTTCCGAACCGGCAACCAATCCCGAGTTGTCAGCCGCCGACGAGGGACACCCCGACCGCGAAGACCAGCACGGCCGTCGCGAGGGCAATCCCGACGAGGCTTCCGGCGGCGTACGCGATCAGCTCGCGTTCACCGCTCGGGCCCCCTTCGGCGAACCAGGTGACTAGACGTGATGTCAATCGACACCTCTCTTTCTCGTGCCTACGGGGTTAGCTGTCGGGCTCGCGCCGAAAGAGCAGCGCTACGGGCCATATGGACCGATTCGCCCCTGGGGCTTACGCCCCTTTGGGTCCCCCGCTCCCCGACCGTCGTGGCCGGGGATTCGGCAGGTTGCGGGTGGGAGCCTATTGGCCAGCGCGGATCGGTCAACCCCCGTCGGGCAGCGAACGACCCTCGCGTTCGCGAGGGTCGTTCGCGTCATCCGGGTGGACTCAGTCGAGTGCGTACTCGATCGTCCGCTCCCCGCCGGTGTGGCGGGTCGACCCCGCTGCCGGCTCGGATCCATGTCCGTCCGTGCGCGGGGCGGGCGCCGCCGCTCGGGCCAGGCCGCCGCAGTTGGAGGCCCGCTGCTGCTGGGCAGCCGCCAGCTCGCTCTGCGCCTGCTCGCTTGCCTGCTGCGCCTGCTCGCTTGCCTGCTTCGTCTTCTTGGCCTTCTTCTTCGCTCGCTTCGCGGTCCTCCCGCCCTTCTTCTTCGCCTTCTTCGCCTTCTTCTTCGCCTTCACGGCCTTCTTCTTCGCCTGCTCGGCGCCGCTGGCCGCCTGGTCTGCAGCCGCGCCGGCCCGATCGACCGCCGCGGTCGCGTCCTTGCACTCCTGACTTCCAGCCGGCGACGCCGTGGTGCGGGCGGTCCAACTCTGCGTCCCAGTGTCGCATGTGAACCCGGGTCCCACGGGAACGCTGAAGTTCAGCGTCCCCCGGGCGCTCTGGACGCTGGGGAACGTCCCGGTGACGTCGCCGCCATCGGAGAAGCCGTTCCCGGCGATCGGCAGGTCGACGTTGTACTGCACGAAGGTGAACGTGCAGATGTCGCCGTCGATGTCCTCGAACCTCAGGTCCCTCACGGATCCACCGTCGGCCGACACGTTGAAGCTGACGGTGCCGCCGCCGTTCACCGTGCCGCTGTACGAGGCACCGGGGATGTGGAAGGCCGCCGCCGGCGAGGCCAGCAGCAGCGCCGCCACGACCGGCACCCCGGCAAGCGCGATCCGCGCGCTTGCGATCAGGTATCCCGCACGGGCACGGAGCGCTCGACGGGCCAGTTTGTTGTTGGTCGTGTGTCTCATCGGGCTCTCCTCTCAGCAGAGCTTCCTCACGTTCTGCTTCGCCTTCTTCACCTTCTTCTTTGCCTTCTTGACCTTCGGCTTCTCTCTCGATGCCTTCGCCTTCTTCAGCTTCTTCTTCGCCTTCGCGAGCGCCGCCCGCGCGCTTTCGCAGGCGCCGGACGCGGCGGGATCGGACGCGGGGGGCTTCGGATCAGCAGGCCGAGGGGGATCGACCGGCGGCTGCGGATCGACAGGGGGCTCGGGGTCGTCGGGCGCGAACTCGATGTCCGCGTTCAGCCGACCCCCGGTGACCGTCTTGCCCGCCAGGGCCGGGACGGGGTCGACGTTGGACAGCAACGCGCCCTTGACCGCTGTCGCGGATGCACCGGGGTCTTGCGCCCGCAGGAGCGCCGCGGCACCCGCCACGTGCGGGGTCGCCATCGACGTGCCGTTGAGGAACTGGAACTCGTCGCCGGTGTAGATCGACGTGAGGCAGCGAATCGCGACGTCGTCGAGGTGGGCGCCGTCCAGCGTTATCGAGATGTCGGTGAGCAACCGGAAGCGGATCCACACGCTGCCCTGCCCGTCGAAGCCGGACAGATCGCTGCTGAATCCCACGAAGCTGCCGCCCGTCGACCCGGTCCACCCGTCCAGGAGCGTCCAGCTCGTTCCGTTGGTCGATGCCTCGACGAGCAGCCCGTCGAAACCGAACTCTGTCGCGAGCCGGAGCTCGTACTCGAGCGCGCATCCGGTCTCCCCGGCCAGGCTGATCGGATCGGTGGTCCGCGCGAAGCTGTTCGTGTTGTTGAGGTAGCTCGCGCCCGGAGAGTCGGCGAGGCTGAAGCCGCCGCTCTTCGCCGCCTCACTCGTGCGCGCCCACGTGTTGTTGGTGCCACCCGTCGTCCAGGTGGATCCGATGTCGCTCTCGAAGCCCTCGCTGAACACGGCCCCGTAGGCGGGCTTTGCGCTGAGCACGTTCGTGCCGGGGGCTCCGAGGTCGACCGAGCTGGGGCCGAAGTTGGAGAAGCTCGCGATCCCGTCGCCCTGGGTGGTCGCGGCGACGCAGACGAGGTTCGCGTGCGGGTAGCTGCACGGGTACTGCGGGGCCGAGTCGTTGTTGTCGCCGATCCCGTCGCCGCCGCCGTTGCCGGCCGCAACGACGAACAGGGTGCCTGGTGCGCCGCCGATCGCGTCGGACTGCGCCTGCGAGAAGCCCGGCCCGCTGAGGCTCGCGTTGACGACATCGGCGCCCTTCGCGCCCGCGTACGCGAACGCGGAGGCGACATCGGCGTTCGCGCACGACCCGCTCGCGTCGCAGGCGCGCAGCGGCATCAGCCCGACCTCCCAGTTGACCCCGACGACGCCGCTGCTGTCGTGCCCGCGCGCGCCGATCGTGCCGGCGACGTGGGTACCGTGGCCGTTCAGGTCGCGCGGGTCGTTGTCGGCGTCGGCATAGTCCCACCCCCGCCAGTCGTCGACGAGGCCGTTGGAGTCGTCGTCGGCGCCGTTCGACTCCTTGCCGGCTCCGGTCTCGCCGGGGTTGGTCCACACGTTGGACGCCAGGTCCGGGTGGTCGTAGGCGAGGCCAGAATCAACCACCCCTACCTTCACCGCGGGGTCACCGGTGGTGCGATTCCACGCCTCGGGGGCGTCGATGTCGGCGTCGGGCGTGCCGCTCGTCCCGTTGACGCTCTGCCCCGTGTTGTGGAGCCCCCACAGCTCGCCGAAGCGCGGGTCGTCGGGCGTCGTCTGGAGCCGATAGAGGTAGTTCGGCTCCGCGTAGCGCACCTCGGGCCGGCGCTCGAGCTCGGCGACCGCGTCCCGCACCGAGCTGCCACGCTCCACCCGGGCGAGTTGCAGTCCGGGAAGGGGAAGGCGGCGCTTCAGCCCGGCGTCCGCGTCGGCGAGCGCAGAGGAGCGCTCGCCCGCGTCCGCGGTGGAGCGGAAGCGAACGACCAGCTCGCGGGGAACGAACCTGCGCTGGGGGCTGGCGTCGAGGCTGGAGGCGAGGGGCGCCCTCGCCAGTTCCACGTCGACCGCGCCCCGCAGGCCATCGAGCGGCCGCTTCGCTGCCGCGGCGCCGACGGCCGGGAGCGCCAGGGCCGCCGCAGCGATCACAGCGATAGCCGCCACTGCGCGTCGAGTGCCGGGGCCGATCGTGATGTGTCGGAGCTGTCGGCGATCCACGGCGCGGATCGTCGGACACGCTGCTTAGAGATCGCTTAGAGCATCGAACCGGCCGGAACGCGCCGCGGGGCCACACGAACGCGGTGGCCCCGCAGCGCTCTCGTTCGGCGACTCGCGGCTGACGCGAGTCTGCTCGCTCAGTGCGGCAGTGGCCCCTCGCTCGGCGACCCGGTGTTCGGGTCGTAGCTGAAGCTCTGCTCGCAGTCCGACGGCTCGGTGGCCGCGATTCGGAGCTTCTTCGGCTTGCGCTTCGCCGAGACCTTGACCGATCCGTGGCAATGGAACACGTACGGTTGCCCGAAGTCGGAGTCGCGTCCGTACATGTGGTACTGGCAGCGAACCTTGCGCGCGCCGAGATTCACGCAGGAGTCGACGAGGAAGTGATCCTCCGACGTTCCACTCCAGCCGTACGCGCGCGGCAAGGCCTTGCTCGCGGCGTTCGCCGCCTTGTTGGTGTTGAGCGGGCGGCCGAGCGCGGCGGCGGGCAGGCTAACGCCCACCACCGCCACCATCGCCGCCAACGCTGAGACAACTCGTCTCATGTGAGCCTCCTTGGTCGCCATCGGCGCCCAATCCTGAGGAGGCGCGCTTAGAGGTCGCTTAGTGCGTCAGACGAGAACGAAGTGCACGGAGCCGTGCCTACCACGGCCGGATGATCTTGTCGTAGCAGTGGTAGAGGATCCGGCCCCGGCCACCCGCGGCCGCGCCGAGGCCGCGAGAGGCCGCGTTGGCGTGGTTGATGAAGTGGTACAGCGCGCCCGGCAGGTTGTACTCCTCCTCCATTCGGCGGAAGAACTCGGCCGCAACGGTGGGCGAGAACTGCTGGCCCTTCAGGCTTCTCAGCAGAGCGCCACCGATCACGCCCGCCCGTTGCGGCTTGTTCGCTGCGCGCCTGAGGTCGGCTCGCGGTGGCGGAGCCCCGCGAGAGGCCCTGAACTGTGGCGTCCAGTCAGGAAACCCGACCGCAAAGCCGACCGGGCCCCGCCGGTTCGGGATCGACGCGAAGAGAACGTAGTTCTCGGGCAGCAGCGGATCCGCCCACTCTTGAAACTCAGCTTGAGTGAACTCCTGCAGCTCCCATTCGCCGCGGAAGCTGCGGTTGAACAGCGTGCGGAGGGTGTCGATGTCGGCGCGCCACGCGCGCTTGTCGCTGGGCTTGCTGATCGGCCTGACATGGCATCTCGGGGAGCTGAGCACCCGCTTGAAACGACGGTATTCGGGTGAGCTGAAGTCGATCTCGTAGGTCCAGATCGGGTACCTCGGCGCGTAGTCGGAGCGCTCGAAGTAGTCGACGTAGTAGCGGGGGTTCCAGGGCATCGGGAACATCGGGCTCTCGGTGAAGCCGGCCGTGAGCAACCCCATTCCGACGAGCGCGTTGCCGTTGCACGGCGCGATGACGCGCCACACCCCCCTCCTCTTTAGCCACCTCTCGGCGGCCCGCAGCATCTGCCTTACCTCGGTGAGATGGCCCGGGGCAGCCGCGAAGTAGCCGATGAAGGCGGCCTTGCGGGTGTCGAAGCCCACACCCAGCTCCCGCGGCGAGTTCCTCCACCGCGGGTTGTCGATCGCCGCGCAACGCGCAACGGGCTTCCCGCCGGAGTCCGTGGCTACGAGCAATTCCACGCCCACGCCCTGGAAGAAGGCCGACTGCCTCAGGCCACGCCGCTTCAGCAACGCCGGATCCGCAACCCGTGTGATCACCACCTGGTCCGGCTCCGACACGAACAACGCGTGATGGCCAACCAGCTTCCGCTCCAGCTTTACGAACAGGTCGACATCACGCCCGGAAGCACGACTGAGATGGCGGACGGGCACAGCACATTCTGTATCCGCGAGCTGTTCGCGTCAACCGCGATCGACTAGGCTCCCCGCAACAGGCCCCGGCCAGTCGGGCAACAGGGATGGGAGCAAGCAGCCCAGATCCAGAGAGCCGGAACGTCTCCCGTGGCCAGGTGAGCTTCTCGATCCTGGGTCCGTTGGAGATCGGCGCCCCGGACGGAGCCCCGATCCGGGTCTCCAGCCCCCAGCAACGCACACTCCTCGCCGCGCTGCTGACCGAGCCGAGGGCGGTCGTGACGACCGAGGCGCTGATCGACGCGCTGTGGCCCGAGAACCCGCCTCAGGCAGCGCGAAACGCGGTCCAGGTCCTGGTCTCGAAGCTGCGCGTCCTGCTCGAGCCCGGAGGGCGGAAGGATCGCACGGTAGAGCGAGGCCTTCTGGTCACACGTCCGCAGGGCTACCTGATCGAGGTGACCGCAGAGCAACTCGACGCGCTGCGCTTCGAGCGACTGATCGAAGCGGGACGAACGGCGTTGGGGGACGACCTCCAGCGGGCTCGCGGTTGCCTCGGGGATGCGCTCGCGCTGTGGCGCGGCTCGCCGCTCGGGGAGCTCGGCGCGCAGCCCTTCGCCCGCCCGTGGGTCGCCCACGTGGAGGAGCTGAGGTTGATCGCGCTGGAGGGGCTCGTGGACGCCCGCCTCGCGATCGGCGAGCACGAGGAGGTCGTCGCCGAGCTCGCGACCCTGGTGGCCGAGAACCCGGTTCGCGAGCGACTGCGGGCGCAGCAGATGGTCGCGCTGTATCGCTGCGGCAGGGCGCCGGACGCCCTCAGCGTGTACAGAAGCGCTCGCGCGACGATGCGTGACGAGCTGGGTATCGAGCCCGGGCCCGAGCTCCGTGCCCTCGAACGGGCGATCTTGAGGCAGGATCCCGAGCTCGCGTTGCGCGGCGACGGCGAGGTGAAGGCGGATGACGGAGTGATCGCCGAGCGCGACCCCGAGCCGAGCACCTTCATGTGCGCTATTCGCGAGCAGGCACCAGGCTCCGAGGGCCCCTCCTCGCCGCGCGAGTGGGAGGCGGGGCTCGCCGTCGAGGAGCGGGGCGGGGAGCTGCTCGAGGTGGAGGAGGGTCGCCTGCTCGCCTGTTTCCGGGATCCTGCCTCCGCCGCGGAGGCGGCGACGATGCTCGCGAGTGATCAAGCGGTGCGGGCCGCCGTCCACACCGGCCATACGGTGCGGGTCGGCGACGAGCACGTCGGTCCGGCGGCCGCGCGCTCGGCTCGGCTCGCCGCCATGGCTCACCCCGGCCAGGTCGTCCTGGGCCGGATCTCCGCTGAGCTCGTCCGCGGCCAGCTACGCGATGGCCTCGCGCTGAGCGAGTTGGGGCCGCATCGGCTGGCTGACCTTGCACCCCCGGAGACCATCTACGAGCTCACGCGCGAAGGGCGCGCCGGCAGCTTCCCGCCGCTGCGCTCGCTCGAGCAGGCTCCGAACAACCTCCCCGTCTACCACGACACCTTCATCGATCGCGAGCGGGACCGCGCGGAGATCCCCCAGCTTCTGGGGCGCACGCGCGTGGTGACGCTGGTCGGCACGGGTGGCTCTGGCAAGACCAGGCTCGCGATGCAGGTCGCTGCGGAGGCATTGCCGGCGTTTCCCGACGGCGTCTTCGTCGCGGAGCTCTCGGCCGTCAACGACGAGCGCGTGCTCGCCGGCGAGGTAGCGTCCGCGGTCGGCCTCGCCCAGAACCCCCGGCTGCCGATGCTCGACGTGTTGATCCGGCACCTCGCAGACCGCCGCGCGCTGATCGTGCTCGACACATGCGAGCACCTCGTCGGCGCCAGCGCCAAGCTGGCCGACAGGCTGACCGAGGCATGCCCGGGGGTTCGGGTGCTGGCCACGAGCCGTGAGCGGCTCAGGGCGCCGGGTGAGCTCGCGCGCGACGTCCCGCCCCTCGCCGTTCCATCGAGCAGCTCCCCCGCGCGAGATCAGCGCTTCGGTCTCGGGGCGGACTCCGTGCGGCTGCTGATCGAGCGAGTGAGCGTCGAGCGGGGGGCGCTGCGCGTGTCTGCTGCGGAAGCCGAGGCGGCAGCACGGATCTGTCGCAGGCTGGCCGGGCTCCCGCTGGCGATCGAGCTCGCGGCGGCGCGCGTGCCGGCTCTGGGGCTCGCCGAGACTGCCGATCGCCTGGAAGCGGCGGGTGCGGAGCCGGAGACGAGCGTGTTGCGGACCGAGCGGGCCGGCGCTCCGGAGCGCCACGAGACGATGGTGATGGCGCTCGACTGGAGCTTCGGGCTGCTGGAGGAGCCCGAACGCGTTCTTCTGCGCCGGCTCTCGGTCTTCGCGGGCCCGTTCACGCTCGACGACGCCCAGGCGGTCGCCGGCGGGCCGGAGCTGCAGCCCGTAGGCGGCGCCAACCTGCTCACCCGGCTGGTCGAGAAAACGATGGTGGTGTTCGACGGTGCGAACGAGGCACATGTCGAGTACCGCCTCCTCGACCCCGTTCGGGATTACGCCGCGATCAAGCTCGCCGGCAGCGGCGAGGAGGCCGAGCTCCGGCGGCGACACGCGAACTGGTACCTCGCTCTCGCCGAGCAGGGAGCCGAGGGCCTGCACGGAACCGACCGGCGCCGGTGGCTCGACCGATTCGAGACCGCCCACGACAACATCCGCGCTGCGCTCGAATGGGCCACCGAGAGCGAGGAGGGCGAGCTTGCGCTGCGGCTCGCGGGCGCGATGTGGTGGTTCTGGTACATGCGCGGCCACCTCGGCGAGGGGCGCGAGTGGCTGACCCGCGTCCTCGAGCTGCGCTCGGCGCCGCACGGGTCAGCGCGGCAGGAGGCGGTGCTGGCCTCCGGGCACATCGGGTTCTGGCAGGGGGACTTCGCCCACACCATGGCCACCTACGACGAGCTGCTCGACGCCCCGGACCCGCGCGTCAGGGCATGGACCAGCATGGGGCTGGCCACGATCGCGACCCTGACCGGCGACGACCTCGACAGGGCGAAGGCCCTGATCGAGGAGAGCGTGTCGCTGTTGCGGGACCTGGAAAGCGAGTGGGAGCTGGCGTACGGCGTGATGACGCTCGGCCTCGTCCATCACTACCGCGACGAGCACGAGCGGGCGGCAGAGGCGTTCGAGGAGGCGATCTCGATCCAGCGCTCCCTGGGACAGGTAACCGGGCTCGGGACCGCGCTCCGCTACCGCGGGCTCGTGGCGGGGGTGCTCGGCGATTTCGCCACCGCGTACGGACTTTGCGAGGAGAGCCTCGCGCTCGCCTCGCGGGACGGCGACCCGAGCGCCGTGGCTCAGGCGCTGATCCTCCTCGCCACGGTCGCGAGGTACGAGGACGACCTTGACCGTGCGCGCCCCCTGTACGCGGAGGCGCTCGGGATCGCGGCCGAGATCGGGGAGATCCTCGACGTTCGATGGGCCTTCGAGGGACTTGCCGGGGTGGCATGCCGCGACGAACAACATGCGCTGGCGGCGCGCCTGCTGGCCAAGGCCGCCCAGATCGGTGAGCTCACCGGCTACCGGCTGCAGCCGGCCGAGCAATCCGCGCACGAAGCCGACGTGGAGAGCGTGCGCGCCGCGCTGCCGGCCCGCGAGCTCGAGGCCGCGTGGGCGGCCGGCGAATCGATGGAGCTCGACCAGGCCGTCGAGGATGCGCTCGGGCTCGCCGCCGGCGATCTGGTCGAGCCGAGAGCGTAGAGGTGCCGTCCCCCGACGCAGATCGGAAGCCTCCACCCCCGATCACGGCGTGGTTTCTCGGCCCCAAGGCCGAGCACCGCGGCACCTGGAACGAGTTGCTGGGCGACATCGTTCGCGACTACCAGCACTGGCGGCGCAACTACTTCCCCACCGATCCGAGCGTGATCGGGCCAGCCGATCGCCGCGCGCACACGGAGTGGGTCGACGAGGTCGGCAGCGAGCTCGACTGGCTGCTCAGCGAGCTGAAGCGCGACTACCCGTTCTTCCACCCTCGCTACCTCGCCCACATGCTCTCGGACCAGACGCTGCCGGCGATGGTCGGCTACCTCGCATCGATGCTCTACAACCCCAACAACGTCACCGAGGAGTCGGCGCCTGTAACGCTCGACCTGGAGTTCGAGGTCGGCGACATGATCGCCGAGATGCTGGGTTACGAGGCGGCGGTTTCGTGGGCTCACATCACCTCGGGAGGCACGGTCGCCAACATCGAGGCCCTGTGGGTGGCGCGGCAGGTGCAGTTCGCGCCGCTGGCGCTGCGTGAGCTGTGCGCCAACGCGGGACTCGACTTCGAGGTCGAGACCCCGGCGGGCGGCAGGATGCTGCGCCGCCGCCGCTACCGGGGGTTGGTTGATGTGCCGCCGCGCGTAGCGATCGGGATGCGCGAGAAGCTCGCCAGATACGTCGCCGAGCGGCCCGACCAGCGCGAAAAGCTGTGGAGGCACGCACGCAGGACGGACGACACCAAGGGGATGCTCGCTGCCGCCCGGGAGTCCAGGAACCAGGCGGGAGCACGCCAGTCCGCCCAGGGGGACCGCCCCGAGAAGCAGAACCCGTACCTCCCGCTGGTCCGGAAGCTGATCGACGAGCGCCTTGCGAGCAGCGCCTGGAACCCCGCCCGAGTCGGATACCACCGCCTCGTGAAGCAGTTGAAGCGGCAGGCCCGCATCTTCGCACCAGCGTCCGCCCACTACTCGATCCGCAAGGCGTGCGACGTGCTCGGCTACGGCCAGGACGCGCTCACCCTGGTGCCGGTCGACGGGGACCTGCGGATGAGTCACGCCGCGCTCCGGAGCATGCTCCGCCGCGTGAACCAGAAGACGCATTACGTCGCGGCCGTGATCGGCGTGGTCGGCTCAACCGAGTTCGGCAGCGTCGATTCGATCGACAGGCTCGTCGAGCTGCGCGAGGAGCTGTGGACGACGCCCAAGACCTCGTTCTCGTTCTGGATCCACGCGGACGCCGCCTACGGCGGCTACCTGGCGAGCCTGTTTCCGAGCAGAGATCGCGACGCCGACGACGAGCGGCGGGACGCGGCTGGATCCACGTCAACGCGTCCCGAGGTCAGGGTGCGCACGGAGGCGACGCTTCGGGTCGGAAAGGCGACCCGGCGCGAGAGCCTGGCCTGGGGCGATCGGGACGGCGACCCCGTTTGCAAGGCGATCACCGCCCTCGGCAAGGTCGACTCGGTCACGATCGATCCGCACAAGCTCGGCTACATCCCTTACCCCGCCGGCGTGATCGCCTTCCGGGACCAGGAGGTCACGAACCTGGTCGCGCACAAGGCGAACTACATCTCGGGACTCGAGCCGGGCGGGGCCCCCGCGAAGCCCAAGCGCCACGAAATCAACTGGCTCGGTGCCCACATACTCGAGGGATCGAAGCCGGGGGCGGCAGCCGCAGGATGCTGGCTCGCCCACAAGACCATCCCGCTTGACGCGTACGGACACGGCCAGATCATGCGAGCGACCCTGCTCAGCGCGCGCAGGCTCGCCCGGTACCTGACGTGGCATCGGGAGCTCTACTTCGAGTTCGAGCGAGAGCTCGGGAGGCCGCGGAGTCGCGCCCGACCGTTCACTTTCGAGCTGCTCGGCCCCTCCGAGCCGGACACGAACGTCGTCTGCTTCGTGGTCCGCCCGATGGAGCGCGGGCCAAACCGGACTCTCGTGCAACCCCGCGCGACGAGGCTCGAGGACATCGACAAGCTGACGCGCTGCGTGTACGACCACCTCGGCAAGCCCATACAGAATCCCGCCACGCCGCACTCCCACCCGTTCTTCGTCTCTCGAACCGTGCTGGAGCCGGGGGAGTACGACTGGGGCGTGCTCAAGGTGTATCTGGAGGACGTCGACGGCGATCGGTACCCCGTTGAAGGGCTCACGGCGCTGCGCTCTGCCGTCATCAGCCCGTACTGCGAGGCGGCGATGGACCAGCCGCGCGGAACGGACTACATGCGCGAGTTCGTGCTTCGACTGCACGAACAGACTCGCGAGTGCATGCGAGGGCTGCGGCGATCGCGGAAT
>Ga0214473_10009528_pt1 | contig 11464 bp, 5 predicted proteins | sample RVTome_7_FD_203509 | JGI IMG/M metagenome (GOLD analysis project Ga0214473, IMG submission 203509) | Soil microbial communities from uranium-contaminated site in the Upper Colorado River Basin, Wyoming, United States - RVT98D197 | ecosystem: Environmental > Terrestrial > Soil > Contaminated >...
CCCGGGGCAAGCTCGAGTACGAGCGCGACGCGTTGAAGGGGCTCCTGCAGCAGGCGCTGCGCATCAAGATCGAGGTGGCGCGCAAGGAGCGCGAGGCGCTCGAGAGCGCGCTCTCGCACGACGGGCAGGTCAACGTCCTGCGCGACTACCGCTACTCGGTGGCCGTGCCCGACGAGCAGCTTTACTGGCCGTACGATGGCGAGTTCTGGAGAGACGAGCTCGGGACCTACACGTACACGCTGACGAAGGGCTGCCGGGACGCTGGCGCGCGCGCTGGCCGGTAGAGCTCGACCATGGGCAAGCACGAACGAGGCCTGCAGGCCGAGCCGCGGAGCATGCTGCGAGTGACGCTGCTCGTCGCCGCCCTCGCCCTCCCGCTGGCGGCGCCGGCCGCGGCCGGGTCCTCATCGCCGAGGCCGGCCGCCAAGGACGCGGCCATCGGAAAGAAGAGATCGCTCGCGCCCGACGCCTCGCTCGCCGGCTCGATCGAGGCCAAGGGCAAGGCGGCCGAGGCGGCCGGGCCGCGCCTCGACTTCGAGACCTTCCGGTACTCGATCGAGGTTCAGGTCTCCGGCAAGCGCCGCGAGGAGATGGCCGATCTCGAGAAGCTCGTCCGCCTCGGCGGCTCCGAGGCGGAGCTGCCCGGGTGGCTCTTCCGCGTCGCCGAGCTCCACTGGGAAGAGGCGCAGTACTTCTTCTTCGAGGCGAACCGGAAGGACGACGCCATCGCCGCCGCCAAGGGCGACCCCGCGCGGCTCGACCGGTTGCGCGCCGAGAAGAAGGATCTCGAGGAGCGCTCGAAGGCTGAGCAGGCAGCCGCCATCGGCCGCTACCGGGAGATCGCGAAGCGTTTTCCACGTTACCAGCGCCTCGACGAGGTGGTCTTCTTCCTCGGCGAGAACCTCTGGAAGCAGAACCGCCGCAAGGAAGCGCTCGACGCGTACAAGGTCCTCATCACCCGATTCCCGAAGTCGAAGTACGTGCCCGACGCCTGGATGGCCTTCGGCGAGCACTACTTCGACAGCGCCGAGAAGGGGAACCGGCAGGAAAATCTCGGGAAGGCGCTCGAGACCTACAAGCGCGCGGCGGCCTTCACCGAGTCGAGCGTTTACGGATACGCGCTCTACAAGCAGGCATGGGTGCACTACAACCTCGGCGCCTGGAACGAGGCGCTCGACCTGTTCAGGGCCGTCATCTTCTTCGGCGAGCTGCCCACCTCGACCGTCGCGCCGGAGAAGAAGCTCGCGCTCGCCCGCGAGGCGCGCCGGGACTACGTTCGCACCTATAGTCACGTCGGCTCGCCGCGGGCCGCGCCCGACGACTTCGGGCGGGTGGGGGGCAAGGACGCGCGCGACATGTTGAAGAGTCTGGCGGGGCTCTACTTCGACGAGGGCAAGGACAGGGAAGCCATCCTCGTCTACCACGGGCTCATCGTGGCCGAGCCGATCTCGCCAGAGGGGCCGCTCTTCCAGGCGCGCATCGTCACCTGCGCCGGCCGCATGGGGAAGAAGGAGCTGGCGGTCCAGCAGGCTGGCCGGTTCCTCGCGATGCTGGCCGAGGCCGAGAAGCGCGGCGGCGACGAGAAGGCGATGAAGGCGCTCGCCGACGCCCGTCAGGTGGCCGAGAACACGCTCCGCACGCTCGCCGTCCAATATCACGCGGAGTTCAAGAAGACGCGCGAGGACGCGGTGGCGGCCCTCGCCGCCGAGCTCTACCGCCAGCACCTCGAGGCCTTCCCGAACTCGCGCAACGCCTACGAGATGCGCTTCTTCCACGCCGAGCTCCTGTACGCGCTGGAGAAGTTCGCCCTGGCCGGCGAGGAGTACACGCGCGTGGCGCTGATCGACATCCAGCGCATGAAGGAGCCCGGCCCCGACGGGAAGCCGCAGAAGCCCGGCAAGTTCCTCGCCGACGCGCTGGAGAGCGCGGTGCAGTCGTTCGACGTGGTGGCGAAGCGAGCCGAGGGGGGCGAGAAGCGGCCGCAGGGGGACGCCAAGACCAGGCTGCCCATCCCCAAGGAGAAGCTGCAGCTGGCAGAGTCCTGCGAGCGCTACCTCCAGTACGCCCCACGAGGCGACAAGAGGGTCGAGGTCGCCTACAAGGCCGCCAACATCTACTACAAGTTCAACCACTTCCCGGAGGCGGTGAAGCTCTTCGCCGAGATCGCCCAGCAGCACCCCAAGCACGAGCTGGCGCGCTACGCGGCCAACCTCACCCTCGACTGCTTCAACTTGCAGTCCGACTGGAGGAACATGAGCGCGTGGGCCAAGCGCTTCTGGGATGACGGCGACCTCATGCGCGCTCAGCCCGCGCTGCGCGAGGACCTGGCCAAGGTCATCGAGCAGAGCGCGTTCAAGCTGGTGGAGGAGCTGGAGAAGGCGCAGCGGCCCTTCGAGGCGGCCGAGGCCTACGTCGCGTTCGTGCGCGACTGGCCGGGCTCCAAGCTCGCGCCGACCGCGCTCTTCAACGCCTCCGTCGACCTGGTGCGCGCCGGCCGGCTCGAGCGCGCCATGAGCGTGCGCGAGCAGCTCATGCAGCGCTACCCGAACGACCCGCTGGTCCCGAAGATCGTGCTCACCAACGCGCAGGATCGCGAGGCGGTCGCCGAGTTCGACCGCGCCGCCGATGCCTACGAGCGCTATTTCCACGGCTGGCGCAAGGCGGCCGGACCGGCCCCCGCGGGCGCCGCCGCGAGGAAGCGCAAGCACGGCAAGCGCGCCACCGTCGCCGCCGCGCCGACGGTCGACGCCGGTGGCTACGACGCGGTGAAGGCCCGCGACGCCATCTACAACGCGGGCGTGCTGCGGGAGGGGCTCGGGCAGTACCAGCGCGCCGAGGCGGACCGGCTTCTCTTCGTCGAGACCTGGCCCGCGGCACCGGAGGCGCCCAAGGTCTTCCTCTCCATCGCCGACCTGCATGACAAGCAGCACGCGATCTCGAAGGAGCTGCGCCACCTCGAGGAGTACCAGGTGCGCTACGCGAAGGACCCCACCGAGTGGCTCGTCATCCAGGACCGGATCGCGAGGCTGTACCATGGCGCCGGCAACCTGAGCGCCGAGCGGCGCGCCTACGAGCAGGCCCTCCAGTACTGGCGCGCGCGGAGGAGCCAGGTGGGGGAGCGCGGCATGCCGGTCGTGGCCCAGGCGCAGTACCTCGCCCTCGAGCCCGCCTTCACCACCTACGAGCGCATCGACTTCGCCGTGCCGGGGCGGCTCTCCCCGCCGCGCCAGGTGAAGTGGCTGAAGGACCAGCTCCAGTGGAAGGGCCTGAAGCTGCTCCGGCTGCAGAGGGACTACACCGAGGTGGTGAACACCAAGCAGGCCGAGCCGGCGGTGTGCGCGCTCTACAAGATCGGCCTCGCCTACAAGCGCTTCGCGCACTCGCTCCAGTCGGCGCCGCTGCCCGCCGAGATCCGCCACAACAAGGCGCTCGCCGAGGAGTACCGCGCACAGCTCACCCAGCTGGCCGAGGCGCCCGAGAAGAAATCGGTGGAGGCGCTCGAGTACGCCCTGACGAAGTCGCGCGAACTCGGCGTCTCGAACGACTGCTCGAAGGCCGCGACCGACGTCCTGGTGAAGTACAAGCCCGACCAGTACGGCCCGCCGCTGGAGAAGGTGCCCGATCTCGCGCCAGCCCAGGCGACCGCGCGCCCGCAGGGACACGGGCTCCTCACCAGCCTCGTCCAGCCGGCGAAACGCGAGCCGGCCACCGCGGGCGGCGAGGACACCCCGGCGCTGCCGCCGCTCGGCACCGTGACGCGCAAGACCGCGGCGGGCGCGGGGGACGCGCGCGATCCCGACCTGCCGCTCGAGGTTCCGGAGGAGGAGCACCAGCCGCAGTCGCGCTCGGCGCCGCCTTCACCCTCCGCCGAAGACGAGGACCTCCTGAAGTGAGCGCCACATTCAAGAAGCCCGGCCTGGTCGCCTCGCTCGCGCTCGCGCTCGCCGCTTGCGCCACGGGCGGCGGTGCGGCGCGCGAGTCGAAGTCCGCCGCAACCTCCCCCGCCTCGTCCGCTCGCCCCGCCGCGGGAGAGGGGGCCGCTCGGGCAACGGCCGGGCGCGAGCTCTCCCCCCGTGCCCAGCGCCTCTTCGACGAGGCCGTCGCCACGGCCGACCAGCAGAAGCGGCTCAAGGTCCCACCCGACTGGGAGACGCTGGAGCGCCGATGGCGCGCGGTGATCGAGGCGGAGTCCGTCCCCGAGGCCTGGTTCAACCTGGGCGTGGTCCTCGACAAGTGCCGTCGCCCCGATGACGCGCGCGCAGCGTACCGGCGGGCGCTCGAGCTCGAGCCCGGCCTCGCCGCGGCGGCGGTGAACCTGGCGCTCCTCGACGAGCCCAAGGACCCGCACCAGGCAGCGCAGACCTGGACGGCGCTCATGCGCCGCTTCCCGGATGACCCCATGCCGCGCGCGCGGCTCGCCGCCATCTACCTGGCGGCAGGCCAGCGCGACGAGGCGTGGAAGCTCGCCCGCGAGGCGCTGGTGCGGGACCCGCGCGCCGTCGGGGCGTACAAGATCATGATGAAGGTGGCGCTCGAGCGCGGGAACGCGGACCTCGCCCAGCTCCTGGCGCTGAAGGCCCGCAAGCTCGACGACGCCGATCCGGAGATCGTCGCCTTCGTTGGCGAAGTGCTCCTCCGTCAGAAGGACGAGCCCGGGGCCGTCGCGCAGTGGAAGAAGGCGATAACCTTGAAGGACGACTTCCTCCCCGCGCGCTACGCGCTCCTCGGCAACGCGCTCGGCAAGCAGCACTGGGATGGAGTCGCGGAGCAGGCCCGCGCCATCCTGCGCACCGATCCCGACGAACCGCGCGTGCAGCTCGCGCTCGGCGTCGCCTACCGCTACCTCGGACAGGCGGACAAGGCGCTCGCCGCCTACGACCAGGCGGAGCGCCTCGGTGCAGGGCGGCTGCCGGAGGTCCATCTTGCGCGCAGCGTCACGCTGATGAAATCAAAGGACCAGTGCGAGCCCGCCCTCGCGGAGCTCAAGCGGTATCTGGCGGCCGTCGGCCCCGGAGTGGCGAGCGAGGGGCCGGCCATGCGTCTCGAGCGCGAATGCGAACAGATCCTGGCCGCGAACAGACAGGCCGAGGAAGCCTCTCGCGAGATGAAGGCCCAGGCGGAGCGAGAGGCGGCCAGGAAGGCCGCGCCGACCGAGGTCAAGCCGACATCGGCGCCGGCACCAGCGCAACGCCCGGCCAACGGGGCGGAGCCTCCCGCGGGTGTACAGCCGGCCGAGGCGGCGCCTGATGACGAGGGGAGAGCTGCCCCTACAAAGTGAGAGGATCGAGCACGCCTGTTGCTATCTCGTGCCGGGAATGGGGTGCTAAGCTTCCTTTCACGCAAAGAAGGAGCCTCGATGCGAAAGCGCTTTCTCCTCGCTGCCCTCGTGCTTCCTCTGACCGCGCTCGGGCAGGACAAGGCGGCCTCCTCCGAGGCCAAGCTCGAGACGAAGTCCGGGGCGACCATCGAGTACGAAAAGAAGACCGTCATCAACTTCGACGACGACACGATCCAGGGTGACCTCACCCGCCCGGACGGGGAATACGTGGAGGCCCGCAAGCGGGTGAACCACTCGAACCTCATCAAGATCCGGGAAGAATGGCGGGACAAGGTGAAGCAGGCCGCCGCCGAGATGTGAATCACAACGCGCGAGATCCAATGTCGACCCCTGTCACGTTGAAGGTGTACCGCGGCGACGAGCTCGTCCGTACCGAGCGGTTCACCCGGGACATCATCAAGATCGGCCGGCTGTCCTCGGCTCATCTCAGCCTCGAAGACGATCGGATCTCCCGCATCCACTCGGTCATCGAGATCGGCGCCGAGGGCCACATCTCGATCATCGACATGGGCAGCGCCGAGGGGACCTTCGTGAACGGGAAGCGGGTCTCCAAGGGCTCGCTGCGCCACGGGGACGAGATCAAGCTGGGCGGGTTGCGCATCGTGCTCGTTGGCGCGGAAGCGAGCGCCGCCGTCGAGCCTGTCAACCACGCCCTGGACATACCGGGCGCGACCCCGCCGCCGGCCGCCGAGAAGGGTCTCGCTCCGGCGAACGGCCACCACGGCCGCCTGAACGGAAACGGTCACCTGAACGGAAACAGTCACCTGAACGGACACTCCGGTCAGCAGGCTGCCGTCTCCGCGCTGTCCCCGACGACGAGCGCGTCGGCGGCGGCGGTGGCCCTGTCTGCGTCCGCTCCCGCCCCCGCCGAGCCGGTCCGCCAGCGCCACCCTGCGATGGCGCTCGCGCGCCCGGTGGACGAGGAGCCGGCGGACGAGGGCGCGCCCGACAAGGGCGTGGAGCTGCGAATCATCTGGGGCGACACGCTCCTCGACGCGGGTACGTTCGTCGCGCCCAGGCGGCCCGTGCTGGTGGGCGAGGGCGCGCGCTGCAACTTCCGGCTTTCCGGTCCGGACCTGCCGGTCGAGGCTTTCCCCATCCTTCGTTATGACGCCGGCGAGTACCGTTTTCTCTTCGCGCGCGGCATGAACGGCGGTGTGCAAGACGGCGAGAAGAGCCCGGTCCGGACCTTCGGGGAGCTGGTGAAGTCGCGCGCCGCCACGCCGGACGACGCGGTCGAGGGGGCGTACTCCATCGCCGTGCCAGGCGCGGGCGCGGTGCGCGCCGAGATCGGGAGTGGCCTCCGCATCGAGGCGCGCTTCAGGCGGCCACCCAAGCCGGCCATCGTGCCCTGGTGGGAGCAGGTCGACTACCGCTACCTGAACCTCCTCCTCCTCCTGCTCTTCCTCCAGGGTGGCTTCATCGTGGCCGCCAAGACGACGACCCGCGACGTGGATCTGGTCCAGGACGACCTCGCCAAGGGCCAGCAGCGCATGGCGAAGTTCATCATCAAGCCTCCCGAGGAACGGCCGAAGCAGAACAAGTACCTGGAAAAACTCAAGAAAGATCTGAAGAAGGAGCAGCCCGGCGAGATGGCCGAGAAGCACAAGGGCACGGAGGGCCAGATGGGGAAGAAGGACGCCCCCAAGACGAACGGCCGCTCCGCCCCGCGTGCCATCGACCCGAACGCCAAGGAACTGGTGAAGAACTCGGGCCTCCTGGCGGCGCTGGGCAGGGGCAAGGGGCAGGGTGGCCTCTCCACGGTGTTCGGCCAGGGCGGTCTGGGTGGCGATCTCAAGGGCGCCATCGGCAACATGTACGGTCCGGTGGTCGGCGACAGCCACGGCGTGGGCGGCCTCGGCCTCAAGGGGACGGGCACGGGAGGCGGCGGCGTCGGCGAGACCATCGGCATCGGGGCCGTGGGCACGAAAGGGCGTGGCGGCGGGCTCGGCGGCTACGGCTCGGGCGTGGGCGGCCTGGGATCGAAGCGCGATCGCGACGTGGCCATCTCGGCGGGCGAGACCAAGGTGCTGGGTGCCATTGACCCAGAGCTCATCCGCAAGGTCATCCGCGATCACGCCGACCAGGTGCGCTACTGCTACGAGCAGCAGCTCACGCTCAATCCCAAGCTCGCCGGCAAGGTCGCCATCCGGTGGCAGATCAACTCCAACGGATTCTCCTCGAACACGATGATCGACCGCACCAACACGACAGCCGATGGCGCGCTCGAGAAGGTCGCCGAGTGCATCATGAGCCGCATCGTCACCTGGGAGTTCCCGAAGCCCAAGGGCGGCGGAATGGCGATCGTGACCTACCCGTGGATCCTGCGCAGCGCGGGATCGGCGGCCGGTGGGTAGATTCGAGAGGCCTCGCGTGAGACGCATCCTGCCCATCATCGCAATCGCACTCGTCACCGCAGGAGCGGCGACGGCCGCCCTGTCCCCCCTCGACGCGGCGGCACAGGAGGCCGCCCCGGCCCTGCCGGAGGATCCGCGAGCGCCCCGCTATCGCGACGTCGAGCGCGGATTCTTCACCGGGTTCGAGGTGGGGTACCTCACGCTCTTCAAGACGCCTTCGGGCGACACGGCCAAGTTCCCCTTCGCAGGCAATGGCGGCGGCAGCTCCAGCGGGGTCCTGGTGGGCGCGACGGTCGGGTACGACCTGACGCCGCGCCTCGCGATCGCCGCCTATGCCCTGGGCGGCAATTCGAGCGCGAGCAGCTCGTACGGCGCGTTCAGCGTGCTCTCGGCGGGCGGAGATCTGAGGGTGGCGCTCTTCGGGTCGCGCGACGCCAACCAGGAGGAGCGCCTGTTCGTGTACCTCCACGGGCGCGCTGGCTACCTCCTGAGCTATCCCCGGGGTCTCTTCGGGACGAGCGACGGGCGAGACGGGTACTTCGCGGGCGGTCCTGGCGTGGAATACTTCACGCGGCTGCGCCATTTCTCGGTTGGGGTCGCCGCTGACGTGGCGTACCTGCCCAGGGCGAAGGTCGCCGGGTTGGCCCTCACCCCGACCGTGCGATACACCTTCTAGAAGGCTTCCCGCGATCCAGGGACAGCGCTTATATTTTCGCCCGAACTACGGGCCTTTCCAAGATTTTGACGCCCTCCCCGCCCGACGAGCAAATCAGCGCGCACCTGGCCGCGCTCGAGGCGACGCCTTCGGACGAAGGCGCGTTCCAGGCCCTCGAGTCGCTCTACTCGAAGCACGATCGCTGGGAGGACCTCGTCGCGCTCTACGAGGGCCGCGCCCGGCAGGGCGCCGACGGTGGGGCGAGCGCGCTCCTCGCCAAGGCAGCCGAGCTCGCGCACCGGCGCATGCGCAACGGCACGCGCGCCGAGGAGCTTTATCGTCAGCTGCTGCACGTCGATCCCGGCCACCCGTCGGCGTTGCTCTCGATGATCGAGATCTACGAGGAGCGGAGCGATTTCACCGCGCTGGCCGAGGCGCTGGATCAGCAAGCCAATCGCACCCGCGATCCGCGCGCCGCGGCGCTCCTCTACGTCCGGCTGGGGCGCGTTTACGAGGAGCGGCTCCTGCGCCGGGAGCGCGCCGCCCTCTACTACGCGCGCGCGTGCCGGCTCGATCCGGCGCTGGCCGAGGCGCGCGAGGCGGCGCTGCGCTGCCAGCTCGCCCTGCGTCGGTGGGTCCAGGCCAAGCGCACGCTCGACGCGGCGCGTGACCTGGGAGTGGAGCCGAAGGCGCTCGCCGCGGAGTACGCGCGCCTGGGTGCGCTCCTGGTCGACGAGCCGCTCGATCACGGCCTCGCGATCGAGGCGCTCTCCGAAGCGGTCGCGCTCGACCGCGCCGCGCCCGGGACCGCCGCGGCGCTGCAGCGGCTCGAGGCGGCGCCGCGCGCGTGGCGCGACGAGGTGGGCGCGTTGCTCGAGGAGGCAGCGAGGGCCAAGGAGCGCCGCACCGCGGCCCAGCTCTACCTGCGCGCGGCCGGTCTGCACGCCGCCTACGATCCCGACGGCGAGGGCAAGGTGGCAGAGCTGGCGGAGCGCGCGACGTCCCTGTCACCCGCGGCGACCCAGGGCCTGGATCTGCTGGAGCGGTACCTCGGTGGACGCGAGGACTGGCGCAGGCTGGTGGACGTGCTCCAGCGCCTCTCCGGGTCGGTGCGCGATCGGGCCGCGCTCGCCGGAATCCACCTCCGCGTGGCGCGCATCGACATCGTCCATTTCGGCGACGCGAACCTCGCCATCGAGGCGCTCGAGCGCGCGCTGGTGCTCGACCCCGCCAGCGAGCCCGCCGCCCAGCAGGCGTTCGAGCTGCACCTCGAGGCCGGCCGCCGCGCCGAGGCGCTGGCGGTGCTGGAGCGCCACCTGGCCGCGGCGCCGGAGCAGCCGCAGCACGGGCCCTGGCGGCTTCGCGCCGCCGAGATCGCGGTGGCGCTCGGTGACGGCGCGCGCGCCCGCGGCCACCTCGAGGCCGCGCGCCGCGCCGATCCGCGCTCGCCTCGGGTCGCCGCCGCGCTGGCGCCGCTCCTGGAGGGCGCCGGCGAGTGGCGTGCGCTCGCCGAGGCGCTCGAGACGCAGGCGCAGGCGGAGCCCGATCCGGCGCGGCGCGCCAAGTTCCTCGAGGACCTCGCGCGCGTGGACATGGAGAAGCTGGGCGCGTCCCGCGATGCGTTCCGGCGGCTGGCGCAGGCCCTCCGGCTCGACCCGGGGCGGCCGGCGCTGCGCAAGGCCATCGACGCGGCCGCCGCCAAGGCCGACCTCTTCGTCGAGCTGGCGCGCGCCTACCGCGCCGCCGCCGAGGCCTCCGCCGCCGACGCGAAGGCACGCAAGGTGCTCCTCCGGCGCGCGGCCGAGGTGTGGGATCGCGATCTCGGCCAGCCGGAGAAGGCCGTCGAAGCCTGGCGTGATCTGGTGGCGCAGGACCCGCTCGACGCGGGGGCGCGCGCCGCGCTCGAGGCCTGCCTGGTCCGGGCCGGACGCCTCGAGGAGGTGGCCGAGGACCTGCGCCGCCGCATCGAGGCCAGCACGGACCCGGGCGATCGCCGCGAGCTGCTCACGAAGCTCGCGCGCTGCCACGAGGAAGCGGGCGATCCCGGGGGGGCCGCGCGCGCGTGGCGCGAGGTGCTCGCGTCGGGAGAGGAGACCCCGGACGCCCTTCGCGGGCTCGCCGACGCGCTGGAGGCGCTCGGGCCGTCGAGCGCCGCGGAGCGGCTCGAGGCGCTGGCGCACCTCTCGGGCCGGCTCGCCGGCGCCGAGCGCGCCGAGGTCGACCTCGAGCGCGCCGCGCTGCTCGAGGCGCCGCTGGGCCGGCCCGGTGACGCCGCCACCATGCTGGTCGCCCTGGTGCGGGGAGGGGGCCTCGGCGCCGCGCTCCTCGCCGAGGCGGTGGCTTCTCTCGAGCAACTCCTGGCACGCGGGGTGGAGCCGGTCCCCATCGCGCAGGCGCTCGCCCCCGTCTACGCGGCGCGGCGCGAGCCCGCCAAGCAGGTCGCCATGCTGGAGCTCATGGCCCACAGCCTGGGCGACGGCCGCGAGCGGGCGCGCTTGCTCCTCGACGCGGCGGCGCTCCACGACGAGCGGCTCGCGAACCCGCGCGGCGCGCTCTCCAGCGCGTCGGCGGCGCTGCGCGCCTGTCCGTCGCACGCCGAGGCTCGCCAGGGTTGCGAGCGCCTCGCGCGCGCCGTGGGCGCCATGTCCGAGCTGTACGACCTCCTCGTCGAGACCGCTGCTCGCCTCGCCGCAGCCGGGCCGGGCGATCCCGAGGAGGAGCGCACCGTGCGGTTCCGCGCCGCCCAGATCGCGGAGGAGGACCTGGGCAGGGCCGACGACGCGGTAGCGCAGCTACGCCGGTGCCTCGCGCTCTCTCCTGCCGACCCGGCCACGCTGGCGGCGTTGACGCGCGTCGCGCTCGGCGCCGAGCGCTGGGAGGAGGCCTGCGACCTCCTGCGCGAGCGCGCGCTGCTGGCGCAGGGGACGGAGCGGGTGGCGTTGCTGGCGCAGCTCGCCGGCACGCTGCAGGAGAGGATCGGCAGCCCCGCCGCCGCCGCCGAGGTTTACCGCCAGGCGCTCGACGTCGCGCCCCCCGATGCCCGGCCGCGGCTCCTCGCCCGGTTGGCCTCGGTGCTCGAGGCCGCCGGCGATCACGCGGGTCAGGCGCGCGTGC
>Ga0214473_10009529_pt1 | contig 11464 bp, 11 predicted proteins | sample RVTome_7_FD_203509 | JGI IMG/M metagenome (GOLD analysis project Ga0214473, IMG submission 203509) | Soil microbial communities from uranium-contaminated site in the Upper Colorado River Basin, Wyoming, United States - RVT98D197 | ecosystem: Environmental > Terrestrial > Soil > Contaminated >...
GATGGGGTAATCCGGGAAATCTACGCGGCGATCTCAGGCGATGACCCAGAGCTTCGCGAGGCGGCGTTTCTGTGTCTCTGGGAGATTGGTGCAAGTGGTCAGAAGCTCCCCAGCTCAGCGGGCTTTGCGGTGACATGATGTTGATCACGAATGCCACCGTAGTCACGTACGAGGTGCCCAACAGAATACTGCCAAATCATGCCGTCTACTTGTCAGGCGACCAAATCCAGGAAGTTGGTCCGACGTCTCGGCTGCAACAGAAATACCCCAAATCAAGGACAATTGACGCCCACGATCAATTCCTGCTGCCCGGAGGCATTTGTGCTCATACGCGCTTCCACCGTGCCTTCGGCCGCGGGCTCGTAGTTCCGCATGCGGCTCCCAAGGATCTGCCGGAGATACTCGAGAGATTCTGGTGGCCGCTTGAGAGGTCCCTGCTTCAGGAGGACGTACGCTACTGTGCCCTCCTGAGCCTCGTCGACGCCATCCGGAACGGGACGACCACGCTATTCGATCATCATTCCTCTCCGCAGGCGGTGGATGGTTCGTTGGACGTTATCGCTGAAGCCGTGGAAGCGTCGGGGTTGCGAGCGGTTTTGTCCTGTGAGGTCACGGACCGCGAGGGAGCGAGCGTCGCCGATTCGAGCATCAAGGAGAACGTGAGATTTCTCAGACGGCAGCCCGCTGGCACAAAAACTCGGATTGCGGGCATGTTCGGCCTTGACGCCAGCATGGGGTTATCCGGGGCGACACTTCAGGCCTGTAAGGCAGCGGCGCCGGACGAAACAGGTTTTCAAGTCCTCACGGCGGAACACGAATCGGACGAATACGATAGCCTGCACAAAACAGGTATGCGGGTGGTGGATCGTCTGCACAATCATGGGATTCTGGGTCCGCGAACCGTGGCAGCCCATTGTGTCCATGTGGATGCATTCGAAACTAGGTTGCTGGCGGAGACTCACACGTGGATGGCTCATTCCCCGCGCTCGAACATGAATACTGCCGTCGGCACAGCGCCGGTGGACTCACTCATGAGGGCCGGAGTGCGTGTTTGCCTGGGAACCGATGGCCTGTCGCATGGCATGTGGGATGAGTGGAAGGCCGCGTATTCGGCCCACAAGGCGTCGGGTCGCGATCCGCGGCACTTAAGCAGCAATCAGGTCGCTCAGATGGCCATTCAGAACAATGCTGCACTGGCAAGTATGTATTTTCCAGCAACTCCTGTGGGACGCATCTCGCCGGGCGCCGCGGCAGACCTGATCCTCGTTGACTACCAGCCGCCGACTCCATTGACGGCCGAAAACATGGAAGACCACGTCATTTTCGGCTTCCACTCCGGCATGGTCACCACCACAATTGCGGGCGGCAAGATCTTAATGAAAGATAGGCAGATCCTGACGCTCGACGAGGTCGAGATCGCCGCCCGTGCCCGCGAATTGGCGAAACGCGTTTGGGGGCGCGTGGAGGACAATCTGAGACGATGATCGAATCCCCCGCTTTAGTCACTATTGCGGTCGTTGGAGGTACGGGCAAGGAAGGTAAGGGTCTTGCGCTGCGGTGGTCGAGGGCCGGCTATCGCGTCATCGTGGGTTCGCGCAGCGCGGAGAAGGCTGTGGCAACGGCACTTGAAATTGAGCACGTGCTTGAGGGCAAGTCCATGACAATGGGTATGTCGAATCAAGAGGCTGCAAGCCAGGCCAATGTGGTTGCCCTCACTGTGCCCTACGCCGCACACCGGGAGACCCTCGAGTCCATCAGGGAAGCGCTGGTTGGCAAACTTCTGATCGACGCCACGGTCCCGCTCGTGCCAGGCAAGGTGTCCAAAGCCCAGATGCCGTCTGCGGGCTCGGCCGCACAAGAAGCCCGGGAGATCCTGGGGAGCGGCTTTGAGATTGCGGCGGCTTTCCACAACATATCACACGAGCACCTGCTCCAGGACCGAGCCGTCGACTGCGACGTGTTGGTGACGGGGACCAGCAAGGAGTCACGCGAGCTCGCACTTCGCCTCGTGGGCGCTGCGGGCCTCAAAGGCTGGGACGCTGGGGCACTGGAAAATTCGGCCGTAACCGAGGGGCTCGCCAGCGTCCTGATCCACATGAACAAGACATATGGCTCAAAGCACGCGGGCATCAGAATAACCGGGATCGATCGGCTGTAACATGTCTCTCGTCCTCACTCCGCTCAAGGGCGTCCCGCTAATCCGCCCGGGCGACAATTTGCCGGAGGTGATCCTTAACAGCCTGACGATGAATGCCATCGACCTCGTGGACGGCGATATCCTGGTCTTGGGCCAGAAGATCGTGAGTAAGGCCGAAGGTCGGATTGTCAATCTCGCCTCGGTATCACCGAGCCCCCAGGCGAAAGTGATTGCACGGCAGGCGGAGAAGGATCCTCGCCTGGTGGAGCTCATGCTGGGCGAAAGCCGGAAGATCCTGCGGGTTCGTGAAGGGACGATCATCGTAGAGCACAAGCTGGGATTCATCTGCGCCAACGCGGGCATCGATCATTCGAACGTGGCCGGCCCGGGCACTACTGGCGAGGAGCAAGTCCTGCTTCTCCCCCGCGATCCCGAGCGCTCGGCACGCGAGATCCGTTCTGCATTGGAGCAGCGTTCGGGAAAGCGCCTGGGACTGCTCATCAATGATTCCCACGGGCGCGCTTGGCGGCTGGGTACGGTGGGCATTTCTGTGGGTCTGAGCGGCGTGCCACCTTTGGTCGACGAGCGGGGATGGCTGGACCTGTTCGGCTACAGGCTGAGAGTAACCGTCGTCGGCGTGGCCGACGAGCTTGCCGCGGCTGCCTCTTTGATGATGGGGCAAGCGTCTGAGGGAACGCCCATCGTGCACGCCCGAGGTTTTCCCTACCCCCTGCGCGACGGAACGCTCAGCGAGATGATCCGCCCCGAGGCAGAGGATCTGTTCCGGTAGGCCGTCTGGCTCCTCCGGCCACGCGCTGGGCATCATTGGAAATATCACTTGCCAACTCTAGGCCGCGATTGCACCGGACTTGTGAGCAGCATGACTTTCCACGGGGTGACTGCTGGGCGCTAGCATCAGAAAAGCTTGTTGTGCGGAACCTTGAGGGTGAGACGGTAGTCGTAAGCTCCAGAGTAGGCGCCGTTGATCGCATGAGCAGGCTTCAGCTGATTGATCGTCAACGTGCGAGGACGCCTGTAAGCGTGCAGATTCGCGTCGTCGCTGGAATCGTGCCACAAAGCATATTCGTCGAATGAGTCCATCTGGCGACCTGCACGCGTTTTTGCGCTCCCGGCGGTCAATTCGGCGCTTCCAGCCCGGCGCCGTGTCGGATCTGGTCCTCGAGCGGATCCTCGCCACGGCAACATTTGCTCCGTCCGCCCACAATCGGCAGCCCTGGCGCTTCGCAGTCCTGACCAGGGATTCCTCTAAATCCGCATTGGCCGACGCAATGGCGGAGCGTTTTCGTGCCGACCTTGAATCCGATAGGCTGCCGGAGGATCAGGTGCACGCTCGCGTCGAGAGGTCGCGCGCCCGGATTGCTTCGGCTCCCATTGACATCATTCTCTGCATGGATGTATCGGAGATGGATCACTACCCGGATGCATCGCGCACGCAGGCCGAGCGCACCATGGCCATTCAATCCACTGCCAATGCGGGCATGATGCTGCTGCTGGGCTTCCATGCCGAGGGCCTGGGCGGCGTGTGGAATTGCGCTCCCCTCTTCGCGCCTGAAGTCGTCAGGTCGGTGCTCGACTTACCTGGCGGCTGGGAACCTCAGGCGCTTCTCATGGCGGGCAAAATCGCGGACGCCCCGCAAGCACCGCCGCGGAAGACGCTGGACGAAGTGTCGCTCTTCATATGAGAATCGTCGCCTTGGCCGGCGGCGTGGGCGGCGCAAAGCTAGCGCACGGCCTCGCCCAAATTCTTGCCCCCCATGAACTGACTATCATAGTAAATACGGCTGACGATTTCGAGCACCTCGGCCTGCATATCTCGCCTGATCTGGATACCGTATGCTACGCGCTCGCAGGCACATCCAGCAGACGGACGGGGTGGGGACGTCGTGACGAAACCTGGAACACCCTGAAGGGCTTGCAAGAACTGGGAGGCCCCACGTGGTTCAGGCTTGGGGATCGCGACCTGGCGACGCACTTGGAGCGAACCCGCCGGCTTCAACTTGGAGAACCCCTGAGCCAGATCGTGCGTGAATTCTGCCAGGCTTGGGGCATTGGACATGGTATTCTTCCCATGACGGACTCAGCCGTCCGGACGATCGTGCGCACCGATGTAGGCGATCTGGACTTTCAGGCATACTTTGTCGAGCGAAGGTGTGAGCCTCAAGTCACCGGCTTTGAATTCCGTGGTGCGGCACAGGCATCGGCAGCGCCTGGTGTCATTGCGTCCCTTGAGCGCGCCGATGGCGTGGTCATCTGCCCATCCAACCCGTGGGTAAGCATCGGCCCAATACTTTCCATTCCGGGGATTCGGACCACCATCGAAGCGGGCAAAGCCGTCGCCATATCGCCAATCATTGGCGGGGAGGCGGTGCGTGGTCCGGCTGCCAAGATGTACCGCGAACTCGGATTTCGGCCCTCGGCGCTGGCCGTGGCCGAACATTATCGGGATGTGGCGTCTGGGTTCGTCTTGGATGAGATCGATTCGGGTCTTGAGAGACAGATTCAGGACCTGGGCATCCGCACTCTGGTTACCAAGACGCTCATGCGGACAACCGCCGGTCGGCGACGGCTCGCGAGGCATGTGCTAGACTTCTTGCGAGACATGCAGAAATGACGATCTGGGCAATTGTGCCAGTGAAGCCGCTGAGGCGTGGAAAATCGCGGCTTGCCGGCGCCTTGAACGAACAGGAACGGGCCGAACTGAACCGTCTCCTCCTGGAGCGAACCCTCAAAACCCTCATTGGTCTGGAGGCCGTTGAAGAGGTCCTGGTCGTAAGCCGTGACCCCTCGGCACTCGCACTCGCGCGTGAACTCGGAGCCCGGACGGTTCAAGAGGACGGCGCTCCTGCCCTAAACACAGCACTCAAGCGTGCAACGGTGGTGGCCCAGGTTTATGCCTCGCGGGGCGTCCTGATCATCCCTGCGGACCTGCCCCTGATGACGCACACCGATGTGCTGGCACTGATACAACGGGCGACCGACCCGCCAGTGGTCGTAATAGCACCGGATCGGCGACAGAAGGGCACCAACGCACTGCTCTTGGCTCCATCAAACTTGATTGAGTACGACTTCGGTGGTGACTCGTTTCGACGCCATTGCGAGCGCGCCCGCCGTGCGGGCGCCCGGCTCGAGATCGTCGACCTCCCCGCTCTCGGCCTGGATCTCGATCTTCCAGATGATCTGGAACTCGTGAGGCACTTGCAGGGCATGCCGTCAGGCTAGGCGGAACACTTCGCACACTCGCCACACGAGTCCCCAGGGATTGCTTGGCTCCGGGACATTTCGCCCTTGGCAACCGCACACTTTCACGACATGCCTCCGGGAGGCACCCTGTGCACTTGTGCCGGATAGATGTGACTTACCACGCCTGAGATTCGGAGTTTATGCACTCGGAAGGCTAGCAGCGAATGCTATAATCATCTTGTGCATTCCCGCACAAGATATTTCTTCAAGATTTCCCGGTATCGAGGTGCCCTATGGCTACGACACGTGGCCCAACAACCCCCTACATGACGGCGAAGCAACTGCAGACTGAACTGCTTCGATGCGAGTACTGCGAGGAAAAACCGTGCACAGCCGCGTGCCCGGCGAACTGTTCGCCTTTCGATTTCATCATGGCCGCACGCGGGGGTAGCGGGTCGGACTTTCGCCGGGCAGCTGGGGAGATCATGCGCAACAATCCGTTGGGCGCTGTGTGCGGACTTGTTTGCCCAGATCGTTTTTGCATGGGTGCCTGTTCCCGCAAGGAATTTGATGGCTCCATCAATATCCCGCAGGTGCAGGCCACGATTGTGGACCTGGCGAGACAGAATGGCGGATTGCCCACGTTTGCGGCTGCCGCACCTAAACACAAAAAGGTGGCTGTCCTGGGAGGCGGACCCGCAGGATTGGCAACGGCGGCTGCCCTCGCCCAAATGGGATATGAAGTTGAGATTCTGGAGACCCAATCCCATCTCGGCGGCATGTTGAATCTGATTCCGGTCAATCGGCTTGATAAGCGCGTCGTTGAAGCCGACATCGATTTCATTCTCTCGCTCGGCGCGATTTCCTGCCGGTTCGACAGCCCGGTCCCTGATCCCGCCGCCCTTCTCAGCCAAGGCTACGACGCCGTCTGCGTTGCCACCGGCCTTTGGCAGCCGATCTCACTCGGTATCGAGAACGAGTCTCTGGCCGTGAAAATGGTCGACCTCCTGGGACATCCCGAGCGCCATCATTTCGAGGGCCGGGTGGCGGTAATCGGCGGCGGGGCAACAGCCGTCGACTGCGCGCTTGTCGCGCAGAAACGAGGGGCGAGGCATGTCGAACTCTTCATGCTTGAAAAGCTCTCGGAAATGCCCCTGACGAAACTTGAGCGGCAGGAGCTCATTGACCATGACATCGAGGTCAACTGCCGAACGCGCATCACAAAGATCACCGAAAAAGGTGGGGGCATCGAGTCGCTCGAGACAAGGAAGGTCGGCCTCCCGGAGGGACAGCCATTCCGCCCAGCGAGTGTTCTCGACGTGCCCGGGACGGAGGCCACCAGAACGGATTTTGAGGCCGTCGTCGTCGCCATCGGCATGAAGAGTGGAGCTGCGCGGCAGGACGGGCCGGGAATCTTCTATGCAGGCGACGTGAGACACGGGCCAACGACTGTCGTCGAGGCTGTGGCATCCGGAAAGAATGCGGCGCTTGAGATCGATGCCTGGCTCCGTCGCGCACCAAAACCAGAGTTTGGGAAGCAAACCAAGTCGCACTGGGCCTTGCCGGGTTATCAGCCACTGCCCGTTTCTTTGGAGACCGAGTTCTTCGGCCGCCGAATTCACTCCCCCTATCTCCTCTCCGCCTCGCCGATGACAGACGGCTTGAAACAAATGACCCGGGCCTACGAAGAGGGCTGGGCTGGCGCCATCATGAAGACCGCGTTCGACAATGTACCTATTCACATACCTGCAGAGTACATGTTCACATTTGGTACTGGAACGTACGGCAACGCCGACAACGTCTCTGGACATTCGCTGGATCGTGTGTGCACGGAAGTGCAGCAGTTGGTACGCCAGTGGCCGGATCGCCTGACGCTCGCCTCCACCGGGGGGCCCGTCACAGGTAATGACGATAGTGACCGCCGCGGCTGGCAATCCAACACCGCCAAGCTCGAGGCGGCCGGCGCGATGGGGATCGAGTACTCGTTGTCCTGTCCGCAGGGCGGAGACGGCACGGAAGGGGACATCGTTTCGCAGAACGCTGCCCTGACGGCCCGCATCATCGATTGGATCTTGGCCGTTGGGGATCCGGCCATTCCGAAGCTATTCAAGCTTACGTCCGCCGTGACCTCCGTCATTCCTATCCTGCGCGCAGTTGGGAAAGTGCTGGAGAAGTATCCGGATAGCAAGGCTGGCATTACACTGGCAAATTCCTTCCCAACACTCGCCTTTCGCCCAGGAGCTGCTGGTCGAGGTTGGGAGGAAGGCGTGGTTGTCGGCATGAGCGGCGATGGCGTAACGCCGATCTCGAATCTCACGTTGGCTCAGGCGGTTCCAGAGGGGATCGAGATCTCTGGTAATGCCGGTCCGATGACCTACAAAGCGGCCGTGGATTTTCTCGCCCTGGGCGTCCGGACCGTGCAGTTCTGCTCCATCGCCATGAAGTTCGGATACGGGATCGTCCACGAACTCGAATCCGGCACATCGATTCTGATGCAGGATCGTGGCATACGGTCCATGGAGCAACTGATCGGCATTGCCCAGCCTCATCCGATCACCGATTTCATGGCTCTGACGGCGATCAAACGCATTTCGGCAGCTGACCCGGATTTGTGCCTGGCCTGCGGCAACTGCGCACGGTGCCCGTATATGGCCATCACGTTGGACGATCAGAGATTCCCGCATACGGACGCCTCCAAGTGCGTGGGCTGCGCGATTTGCGCCCTCAAGTGCTTCGCTGGCGCGATTGCCATGCGCGCGCGAGATCCCGAGGAGCTCGCGGCGCTCATTGAGAATTGAAGCCGAAAGCGAGGGCATGCGCATGAGTACGCGCTTCGAAAACGCGATTGTGGTCACGCTGGGACCGAAGAATGTAGTTCTCTGGGACAGTGCGGTGGTCGTCGAGGGCGAGAAGGTGGTCGCCGTTGGGAGTACGGCGGAGATGCGCAAGCAGTCGCCACAGGCGGAGGTCGTGGACTGTACGGGCAAACTCATTTTGCCTGGCTTTGTCTGCGCCCACCACCACTTCTATTCCACAATGGCGCGCGGCATGGCCATCCCGGGAGAACCGGCATCCAATTTTGTTCAGATTCTCGAACGCCTCTGGTGGAAACTCGACCGCGCCCTCTCCGACGAAGACATTACGCTTTCTGCCCAGATACCGCTGATCGAGTGCATTCGAAACGGGACGACCACTGTAATTGACCACCATGCATCGCCTGCGATGCGTGAGGGCTCCCTGGATCTGATCGAGGGCGCCGTGCGCCAGGCCGGCATACGCGCTTCCCTTTGCTATGAAGTGTCGGACCGCAATGTGCAGGGCGGCGGAATAGAGGAGAACCAGCGGTTCATCAAGAAGACGGGCCAGGGCGATGGTCAGGTCGCCGCCATGATGGGCCTTCACGCCTCCTTCACCCTCTCCGACAAGACGCTTGAGCGCTGCGTGGGGATCTCCCGCGACAGTGGAGTCGGTTGCCATATCCACGTGGCCGAGGATGCCGCAGACCGCGAGGACTCGCTGCGGAAATACGGCGTTCCGACGGTCATGCGGCTGGAGAAACTGGGCGTCTCCGGCAGAAAGTCGCTCTTTATCCACTGCGTTCACATAGACGAGCCGGAGATGGAGCTCATTGCGGAAACGCAGACGGCGGTGGTCCACAATCCTGAATCCAACATGAATAATGCCGTCGGCGTGACACCTCTGTTCCAGATCATGAAGAAGGGCGCGCTTGTCGGCTTGGGAACCGATGGGATGTCCTCTGACATGCTCGGTCAAATGCGATGCGCTTACCTCCTGCATCGCCTGGCCAATCGCGACCCAAGAGTGGCGTTTGCAGAGGCCCCACAACTCCTGCTGCAGAATAACGCCGAGATCGCGCAACGTCAATTTGGACTCACCCTCGGACAGATAGCGGCTGGTAGTCCGGCCGACCTCGCGATCCTGGATTATCGTCCCCCTACCCCTCTGAACGAAGGCAACTTCCTTGGCCACCTCATCTTCGGACTGGTGGATGCGGTCGTCGACACTACTGTCTGCAAGGGAAAAGTTCTGATGCGGGACAAGAAGCTGCTGGTGCTGGACGAGGAACGCATCGCCGCTCGCTCGCGAGAACTCGCCCCCAAAATGTGGCAGCGTCTCTAAGAACGTATCCTGGCAGCCGCATCGAGGGCTCAAACGTGCGCCGCCCCTGAGTGTCAGGGGCGGCGCACGTTGCTGAAGCTACTCGCCTATCGGTTCAGTGGCAAGCATCGGCGCCCAACCTCCCGTGTCCGGCGATGCCGCCCCCCGGTTTCTCTGCCTGACTTTCACGCAAACGGGGATGATGGCAGAGGAAACTGTAGCCAAATGGCAGTGCATATCGACAGGCATTCGGACCCACTCGCAGGCATTCTTCATAGCCGGGGATGGCGATATCGAACGTTCGGCAACCCTTGTTCATTAGTCGTGCCTGCGGGCGGCTCTCTGCAATGATCTTTGACATGGCTTCTCCAACTCGACCGCGGCCAGGCGACCAAGGCATCACGGCAGCGGCGGCCTTTCTGAGAAGTATAGGACGACTCAGGCAAAACTCAACGTGATGATATTCCCGAAGGTGCCCGAAGATGCTCCTGCGTGCCGCTCGCGGCGGCCGGTGCTCAACTCACTGGAGAACTGCGACTACTCTTGCCTCAGGTATAATCTCGAATAATACAAAAACTACACAAATGCTCAGGTACTGCCCGGGTAATGCCTACCTGCCTCAGATCGGACTGCATGGCGTGGATTGCGCCGTGACCGGCCGGAAAAAGGAGCCAACCGCGTGGACAGAGTAGCACTCTATCTGCAGGACTCGCACGATCTGCGTGATGGACTTGAGTACGCGCGCTACGCCGAGCAGCGCGGGTTCGAGGCGGTCTGGCAGGCGGAGTCGCGCCTGGTCCGCGACGCCATTGTTCCGATGGCGGCATACGCGGCCGTGACCAGCCGCATTAAAGTTGGATCTGGTGTGATCAACAACTGGACACGCAACATCGGTCTGCTCGCCGCCACCTTCTTGACCCTCGATGACTTGGCGCCCAACCGTATCATCTGTGGAATTGGCGCCTGGTGGGATCCTTTGGCTAGCAACGTTGGAGTCCATCGCCGCAAGCCTTCGACGGCGATGCGCGAGACCGTCGAGGTGATGCGCCGGCTGCTCAACATGGAGCGCGTCACGTTCCACGGGGAATTCCATCAGGTAGAGGGGATCGAGCTGGACGTGGTGCATGGTCGGAAGGAACCGAGACATGTCCCGATCATGATCGGCGCCACCGGCGATCAGATGATGGAGCTAACCGGTGAGATCGCAGACGGCGCCGTTCTCAATTATTGCGTTCCGCCTGAGTACAACGACCGGGCGCTGGAATTGCTGGAGAAAGGCTTGCGCAAGTCCGGCAGAAAGCTGGAAGATTTTGACCGGCCGCAGTTGGTCGTATGCTCGGTTGACGCGGACCATGATCGGGCCTTCGATAGCACGAAGATGCTGCTCTGCCAGTATCTCGCACAACAGCCCCACATCGCCAAGGCATCCGGCGTCTCAGAGTCGGTGATCAATGAGATACAGGGCATCCTCGGCTGGCCCGCCAGCAAGGAACAGATCACTCGCGCCAAGCACTTGGTCCCCGACGCCCTCGTAGACCGGATCACAGCATCGGGCACACCGGAAGAGGCGCGGCAAAAAGTCGCCGAGTACCGGAAGAGAGGCGCTACGTGTCCGATCCTGTACCCGGCCGGCGGGGACTTTCGACTGCTGATCGACACGTTCGCGCAACAGTGAGGGGCCTGCGCTCCTCAGTTTTTCCGGCTGCCCGTGTCTCAACCAGCGGCAGAACTTGAGACCGCCCCCTGCGATTCGACTCATCGCTCGGCACGAAGTCGCATGTTTGGATGACCTTGATGAGGGAACCGGCCCGGGCGCTGTTCCTGGCGGCACTTACTTGGACCTCCTGCCGGCCCTAAATCATTCTGCCGCTTTGATCATTTCACCTTCGCAGGCCGGTACCCGCGTCCGCACGACCTTGCAGTTCCGCTATTCGCGTCGCGTGGACCGTTCGCGATATTCGGGCAGCTCGATCATTGGGGGACGCTCAAGTTCAGCGATTTGCTCCA
>Ga0214473_10009530_pt1 | contig 11463 bp, 9 predicted proteins | sample RVTome_7_FD_203509 | JGI IMG/M metagenome (GOLD analysis project Ga0214473, IMG submission 203509) | Soil microbial communities from uranium-contaminated site in the Upper Colorado River Basin, Wyoming, United States - RVT98D197 | ecosystem: Environmental > Terrestrial > Soil > Contaminated >...
ATTCAACATCTCCTCCACGAGGGATTTGAGGCGCTTCTTCGGCAATGCCGCAGTGAGGTGGGGTTGGCCCGGACCACCAGGGACAGGGTGAAGCGCTTGCTGCAGGCGCAGCTCCGCTTCTTCGACGAGCGCGGCGATTTGCTAAGTCTGTTTCACCAGGTCCGTGGGCTGCTCAAGCTCCAGCCGGGTACGGCGAGCATTCTGCAGAAGGAATACAAGAGGTATCTTCGCTTCCTCGCAGGGGAGCTCGGTGCTCTGCTCGAAGGGAAGAAGTATTCGGAGGGTGCCTTGACGCAGGTGGCGTGCGCGATGGCCGGATATGTAACCGGCTATCTGTCCTATCGTGTGATTACCGGCGTGAACAAGAACGCGACGCGGGACCTGAAGGTCGCATCTCGAATCTTCCTTGAGGGGATCGAGAGGAATGGCTGGTACGAGTGATCAGCGGATCGGGCACACGGCGATTGGCAGCTAGCCGTACCGTTGCTGACGACGCGAGAGCGGTTCAGAAACATAAGAAAGGAGACAACGAGCATGGAAAACAAAATCAGCAGGACTTTATGGCGAGGGCACCGACGGCGACTGGAAGGACAGATCACGGAGTATGCCGGCATCCTCCTAATGATTGAAGGCCGCCTAGTACGAATGCGAGGGCGGGCAAAGCGAACAGCGGGTGACGCCCAAGTCCAGCTAGCATCAGCGATAGAACAGTTGGAGTCGGATTACAGGAAGGTCGCTGAGGGATGGCAGGCGGTCTTGAAGGGACTGGATCACACGATCACATCTGGTCGGGAGGTTGCGCGCGAAGCGATCAACCGGGCAGACGCCGTGTTGGCAGAAGGTTCCACGCTCCTGACCGGTCCGGCAAACGTTCTTCGACTGGCACAGGTCGAGGCTGCCGCGCTACGGAAGGGGTTGGAGGTTGGCTTCAGGAGGGGCCGGCGGCTGGCGGCCGTGGCGAGCGGCCGCCGCGCGGCACGTGCGAAATCATAGTCACATGACCCGATACGCGGCGGAAAGGCCCGAGATGGGAGTCGCCGGGTGATGGACCAGAAAACCCTTATGCAGTTGTTTGTCGCATTCGGGGTGGCGCTTGCGTGTACCGCTGGCCTGCTTGCTCTGCGCCGGGTTGGTCTGCGGGCGCTTGGTACGCTCGCTCACCGGACAGAGAGCGCGCTGGACGACCTGGCCTTGTCGGCGATTCGCCTGCCCAGTCTCCTCTGGGCCCTGGCGTTCGGACTCTACATCGGCCTGGCCGTGGTCCCCTCCATTCCCCGAAAGACCGAACAGCTCGTTGACGGTGGCTTCGTCATCCTCCTGATTGTCTCCGTCACACTCGCAGCAGGTCGATTCCTGGCGGCGGCAATCGCCCTGTATGCCGACCGCCTGCATCTTGAGATCACCGTGACAGGGCTCACCACGGCGCTGGTGAGGGGCGTCGTATATCTGTGCGGCGCCCTCGTCCTGTTGAATACGCTCGGGATATCAGTAACCCCGATTCTCACGGCGTTAGGCGTGGGAGGGTTAGCGGTGGCCCTGGCCCTGCGGGACTCGCTGGCAAACCTGTTCGCCGGGATTCATATTCTGATAGAGAAGCCGGTTCGCGTCGGCGACTATATTAGGCTGGAGTCGGGCCAAGAGGGATACGTGGCCGATATCGGCTGGCGGACAACGCGGATCCGGATGTTGCCCAATAACATGATCGTCGTCCCGAACGCCAAGCTGGCCGAGAGCATCGTCACGAACTACTATCTTCCGGAAAAGCGAATGTCCCTCCTCATCCCGATCAGCGTCAGTTATGGAAGCGATCCCCCCAGGATCGAAGCGATCCTCTTGGAAGAGGCGGCCCGCGCCACCGGCGAGGTCCCGGGGCTGCTGGCTGAGCCGGCCCCGTTTGTCAGGTTCATTCCCGGCTTTGGTGAGTCGTCTCTTGACTTCACCCTGATCGTGCAGGTGAGCGAGTTCGTGGATCAGTACCTGGTCCAGCATGAGCTGCGGAAGCGGATCTTCGCCCGCTTTCAGAAGGAGGGAGTCGAGATTCCCTTCCCGCAGCGAGTGGTCCATATGCGCGCAGAGACCGTACAGGGTCATTGTGTTCCTTGAAGAGGAATCGGGGGCGACGCGACAGGAGGCGCGAATGCGGGAACGCGCGGAGGTGCCATTCGAATTCTATGGTTGTATCGAACTCCGCCGAATGTTGGGGCTGAGAGCCGAGACCGAGAAGCAGTTGGTAGGATTCCTGAAACAGGTGTCATTGGACTCCGTGTGTTACCATACTCACGGGTCCCTGCTTCGCCATAGATACCGCGTCGGAGTCTATTCCAACGACTTCGCCACCTGGGCGGCGATAGAGGTCCGCGACCGAGTTCTGGGGGAGCGGCTGGCGGTGTTGGATCCCATCGACTTTGTGACCCTGTCGGATCTCCGGGATAGGATCATCACCGTCGTGACGGACCACCTGAAGAGCATGACGGTCGTTCCACGGGTTGTCCACGGGGAGCCATTCGAGTTCATCGAGTCCTGGGTCGTCGGCGTCCCCCTTGCGATCGAGGCGTACACCCTGGCGGACTTCCGAAAGAGATTGGGCGATCTCGACAACAGCGCCATTTACTATCACGCGGTGGAGGCCCGGGTGCGGCTGGAGCGCAAGCGGAACGACTTTGCCGCCTGGCTGAGGAATTCCCTTGACCTTCCGGGGCTTGCAGCCAGAGTCGAGTCCCTGGACCCGTACATGGGAGGCCTGGAGCGGCTGCGATCCCGGATGCTGGCTTCCTGCGACGAGGTGCTGGATCGGGGGCGAGATCTATGAGCACTGCGCACCTGGATGATTATCGCGCGGTCGCGCCCAAGGGGACTGTGGAGTTTCTCCGGTGTCTGGCGCAGCGCGCGCGCGGCCGAATCTTCCTGCACGTCAACTCCACCCGCCAGGGCGGCGGGGTGGCTGAGATCCTCCATCGGCTATTGCCGATCATGACCGACCTGGGGGTGGATGCGCGGTGGGAGGTGCTCAAGGGGGACGCCGCCTTTTACAGCGTAACAAAGGCCTTTCACAACGCTCTCCAGGGGCAGGACCAGGCCATTACGAAAGAGATGCTTGACGTCTACGCTGCTACCAATGCGGCGAATGCCAAAAGCCTCTCACTGGAGGGCGATCTGGTGCTGATCCACGATCCCCAGCCCGCGCCGCTGATAGAGCACCGCCCCGGGAAAGGGAAATGGGTTTGGCGCTGCCATATCGACCTCTCGAACCCCCAACGCGAGGCCTGGAGGCTCCTTCGAAAATATGTGGCGAAGTATGATGCGGCGGTTTTCTCACTTCCAAGGTTTGCCAAACGTCTTTACATCCCACAGTTCCTAGTGTACCCATCTATTGACCCGCTGAGCGAGAAGAATCGTGACCTCAGCGAGGGGGAGCTGAACGGGACGCTTGAGCGCCTTGGTATTCCAAGGGACAAACCGATCCTCCTTCAAGTCTCCCGGTTCGATCGCTTCAAGGACCCGATCGGGGTGATCAACTCGTACAGGCTGGTGAAGAGGCATAAGGACTGCCGGTTGGTCCTGGCGGGCGGCGGCGCCGACGACGATCCTGAGGGGGCGGCGGTGCTGGCAGAGGTGAGGGAAGCCGCCGGCCCTGACCCGGATATCCATATCCTGGAACTCCCGTCCAACGCGCATCTGGAGATCAACGCGCTGCAACGGGGGGCCACGATTGTCTTGCAAAAGTCCCTGCGGGAGGGGTTCGGCCTGACGGTCGCCGAGGCCTTATGGAAGGGCAAACCTGTCGTGGGTGGCGCCGCGGGTGGGATCACCGTGCAGGTTATCTACGACATGACCGGCTATACGGTCAACTCGGTGGAAGGCGCGGCCTTCCGTATCCGGTACCTGCTGAATAACCCGGATGTGATCGCCAAGATGGGGGAAGCGGGTCGGGAGTATGTCCGGCAGGAGTTTCTGATCACCCGTCACCTGGCCGATTACCTGACAATGCTGATCGTCCTGACCAAATAACCTGACGGGGCACGCCGCGGGGAGTCCAGCTCCGAGGATGGAGAAGACGTCCCCTTCGCTCCGGTCGGCGTATCAGCCCGAGGCAGATACAGCATGCGAATCACTCTTCGTCTTGTGCTTTCGACTGTCACCGTTGTCGGTCTCATTGTGCTGGCGTTTACCCTGGTCCAGGTGCATCAGGAGAAGAAGAGGCAGAGGGTGGATCTGGAACGTCGTGCGTCTTTGGTGGCCGAAAGTCTTGGAGAGACCGTCGAGAATCTGGTCGAGCAGGGTCATTACAAGCGGCTCCAGCGAATCGTCGACAAGTTCGGCAATCGGGAAAAGCTTGCCGGAGTCGCAGTATACGATGTACGTGGAACTCCCCTTGCGGTAACGCCCAGTCTGGCCGCCCGTCTCTCCACCGCTCCAAACATAGTCACGGAGGCAATGGCCACAAATAGAGGAGTGGGATCTTTCATGACCGTCGGCCAGGCACAGATGTACGTATTCGTCTTGCCGTTGCGCCCCGATCAGAACATCGCCGTGGCCCTCGCCCTCTTTCATGATGCAACCTATATACAGGATCGCTTGTGGCAGATCTGGAAAAATACCTTCATACGCCTTTTGGTTCAGGCATTGCTGATCTCGTTGACAACATTGCTCATTGTGCGCTGGACTCTTATCGGGCCCATCGCAAGAATGACGGAGCGAATAAAGCGACTACGGAGGGGAGACCTCACCGATTCCTCATCACTCTCCCGAGAGGATCTCTTGAGCCCGTTGGCAACAGAAGTCACTCAGATGGCCGAAAGCCTATCGGTCGCGAGGGCCGCAGCCGAGGAGGAGGCAAGGCTCAGGCAGGCGGGGGACTCACTTTGGACTCCCGAACTGCTGAAGGAGCACCTGCGGACAAAACTTCAGGGAAGGTCGATTATCGTCGTCTCCAATCGGGAGCCGTATATCCACCTGAGGAGGGGGAAGCGCATCGAATGCGTCGTTCCGGCAAGCGGATTGGTCACGGCCCTGGAGCCTGTCCTGGCCGCCTGCGAAGGCACGTGGATCGCGCACGGAAGCGGCGATGCCGACAACCAAGTGGTGGATCACCTGAGCAAACTTCGGGTCCCTCCAGAGGAACCGCGGTATACGCTAAAGAGGGTCTGGCTGACGAAGGAGGAAGAGGCGGGTTATTACTACGGGTTCGCCAATGAGGGGCTATGGCCCCTCTGTCATATCGCTCACACCCGCCCCATCTTTCGGACCGAGGACTGGGGATACTATCAGCTCGTCAATGAAAAGTTTGCACAGGCCACGTTGGAGGAGTTGGAGGGTGTTGACGAGCCATCCGTCCTCATTCAAGACTACCACTTTGCGTTGCTGCCCAGGCTGATCAAGGAAAAGCGCCCGGATGCACGCGTGGCCATCTTCTGGCATATCCCCTGGCCCAACCCCGAATCGTTCGGCATCTGCCCATGGCAACGCGAGCTGCTCCACGGGATGCTGGGTGCGGACCTGATCGGGTTCCACACGCAGTTTCACTGTAACAATTTTCTGGATACAGTGGACCGGGCGCTGGAATCACGGATAGATTGGGAGCACTTCGCGGTCAGGCGCAAAAACCACAGGACCTCCGTCAAGCCTTTCCCGATCAGCATTGCTTATCCGGACTACCCTCCGGCGCCGCCCACAACCCAATCTGCCGAGCATACGAAGGCGCTGTTGCTCAGGGATCTCGGCATCACGTCGAAATACCTTGCTGTTGGCGTCGATCGTCTCGACTATACCAAGGGGATTCTGGAACGCCTTCGCGGCGTTGAGCGGTTCCTCGAGAAGTACCCCGAGTTTCAGGGGCAGCTCACCTTCGTGGAGCTCGGAGCGCCCAGCCGCACCCACATCAAACAGTACCAAGACCTGATCTCAGCCGTCGAGGCCGAGTCCGACCGGATCAACTGGCGCTTCCAGACCAGGGAGTGGAAGCCGATCATCCTCCTGAAGAAACACCATAGCCATGAAGAAATCCGGCCGTTCTACCAAGCAGCCGATCTCTGCCTGGTGACCTCTCTCCATGATGGTATGAACCTCGTTGCAAAGGAGTTCGTTAGCGCGCGCGACGACGAACAGGGTGTCCTGATCCTCAGTCGCTTCACCGGGGCTGCCCGGGAGCTCAGAGACGCCCTCATCGTCAATCCTTACGATATCGAGCACCTCGCCGAGACGATCCGCTCTGCGTTGGAAATGCCCGCAGAGGAACAGCGCCTCCGGATGCGCATGATGCGTGACACCGTCAGGGATCGCAACATCTACCGCTGGGCGGCCGATCTGATCACAGAGCTCGTTCAGGTCCGCATTGAAGCCGTGCCCGCGACGAGGGCATGACCCGGCCCTGCCGATGAGATGGTTGTGTTCCCGGTGGCCGGAGGTGAAGCAGCGGATACTCAGGAGCGGCCACACGCTTCTTTTCCTGGATTACGACGGAACGCTCACGCCTATCGCCCCTTCTCCGGAGCAGGCCACGCTCCCCTCTTCGACAAGATCGGTGCTTCAGAGGCTCTCACGAAACCCTCGGGTGACGGTCGCCCTGGTCAGCGGCCGGCCGCTGGCCAACCTGCGGCAACTGGTCAGAGTTCGGAATCTGAGTTACGTTGGAAATCATGGACTGGAGATGTCGCATCGTGGACGGCGGAGGAGCGTGTCTGTGCCGGAGTGTTCCAGGGAAGCCCTTTCTTGTATTCGACCCAGGCTTGCCGGCCTGGTCGAGGATGTCCCGGGCGCGCGCCTCGAAGACAAGGGGTTGTCGCTCGCCGTCCACTACCGGCTCGCGCGCACAGGCCAGGTGGCTCGTCTGAAGGCGGGGCTTGGGCGCGTGGTGCGCCCATTTATCCGGTCCAGTGTGCTTTCGGTCGTCAACGGAAAGAAGGTCATCGAGGTGCGCCCGTGCCTCAACTGGACAAAAGGTCACGCGACGTTGTGGCTGGTCAAGCACGCACGCCATCCGTCACCGTTGCCCATCTATATCGGTGATGACCGGACGGACGAGGACGCGTTTGACATGTTGAGGGAGGGAATAACGATAAGGGTGGGGAAACATCGGCGGTCAAAAGCGCAGTACTATGTGAGGAATGTTCGGGAGGTCTTGAGGCTGCTTGAATGGATGACCCCCGCGCGTGAAGCCTGAGACCCCGCTGCCGTAATCTCGTCCCTGCTTCAGGGTGCCACGTCTGGAGGCAGGATGGGTGGTTGCACAAGACCAGACGTGGTGCATGGTATTTGATCAGTTGGCCGATATTGGATAGGCCGCATTGACGCGGCGATCCATTATGCCCCGCCGGGCTCCTCAAATCGGCTACATCCAGGGCCGGCATGTTTCAGCCCCATGCTTCTCTGTGCCCTGCGTCCCCGGCCATCAGCTTCAATATGTCATGTCTCGCTACGATCCCCACTGGCACCCGATCGCGTACCACCGGGACGCGATGAATGTTATGGCGGAGCATGCATTCGACCACCTCTTCCACTGATTGGTCGTCTGATACCGTCAGCACGCGGGCGGTCATTATCTCCCTCGCGGTCATCGTCCTCGCCGCTTCGTAAACCCTTTCGATCCCTTCCTTGGTCATCCATTGGCCCAATATCTGGGGCGCGCGATACGTTGAGAACGGTATGCCGCGCTCCTTGGCCGTGAAGTCCGACTCTGTGATGATGCCGGATAGCTGTCCCCTGTCATTTGTCACCGGCACGCACCCAATGCGCTTTTCCAACATGATTCGCGCGATCTCCTCCAGCGTGGCGCTTTCTCGCACAAGGACCACCGGTTGCACCATGATCTCTCGAACCTTCATCGGTGACCTCCAGACTCATTCATCTCGCTCCCCCGGATTTCCCCCACTCTCTTTCGCCGCCACATTCTTATCTCGACGCATACAAAACATACATGGCCACAACATAAATCGCCAGGATCCCCACAGAGTCCCAAGCAGCAGGGAGTGGCTTCTTGCCACTGGCCCTGTAGTTCAAGCCGATGATGGCGATGGCCGTCATGCATATTGCGGCGATCGCCGCGACAATATGGCCCGCTGAGATCTGTAAGAGCAACGGTCCCTTCAGGTACAAGATATCATCGAGGGCCAGTATCACAATGTTGAAGAGGTTGCTCCCAAAGAGGTTTGCGACTGCCATGTCGATGGCGCCGATTCTTGCGGCGGCGATGGACACGGCCACCTCGGGAAGCGAAGTTGACAGCGCTATAATGATATTAGCAACAAAGGTTTGACCGAGGCCCGTCAGCTCGGCGATCCGTTCTCCAAGGTGGGGGAGGTAGGTCGCAGCTCCAATCAGGATCACGGCGTTCACTACATAGTGAGTAAGGGCCCTCTCTTTCGAGATGTTCTGATACCGCAGTTCCTCCGCCATTGCCTCGATGAATCGGGCCACACGTCTCCTCTCATGCAGGAAGATCATTCTCATCGCCACCAAATAAACAACGATGAAAGCGAAACTGGAGACACCGATCCAGGCGACTTGGGGAACCCTGTGACCTGCAAGCACACCCAAGACGACTAGACCGAGCAACAGCGTGCCGAATGCTGCCGATAGCGCGTGGCCCTGGTGGGCCCTTGTCGAGAGAGGTACCGGGTGCCCCAGGTCAAGAAACGAGAGGATAACGAGATTGAACATGCAGCTCCCGATAGCATCGCCTGCCGCGATATTTGGAAGATCAAAGACAGAGATCGAACTTATCCCCGTAATCAGTTCCGGTAGAGACGTAACGGAAGCCATCAAGACGACGCCGATCCATGTGCCCCCCAAGCCGGTTTTCTCGGCAAGAACATCGCCGTACTTGGACAGCCTCGTTCCGGTGAGGAGAATGATGGCCGTGCAGGCTCCGAACAGCAACCATACGATCATTCCTCAAGTCCCCCGTTAGTGTTCCTCATCTCAATCGGAGCAGAGCCTGCGGCGGGAACCGGCTGAGCCGTATATTCATGCCTGCCCGCACACTCTATCACAATTACACTCGCCGATGCCGTGATTTGACGCAGCCTTCCCGGAGTTCTCCGAGAGGCGTTGATATTGCGTAAGGAATGATGCTATCTTTGAAGCGGGCGCGTAAATCTCCGCGTAGGCGCGTTGGAAGGCCGCATACTCCAATCGGCGCAAAGGGGTTCTATGAGAGGCGATCGGCGCTGTGTGGTGGTTCCAACGAAATGTGCTGGGAGCATCTGATGCCGGCAACTGTGTCACCTGATGTGATCGAAGCCATCGTGAAGGGCAGTCACTGGGACCCCTTCGGCGTGCTGGGTCCGCATCAGGCGGGGAACGGGGACGAGCCCGGGATCGTCGTGCGTGCCTTCCTCCCGGGTGCCCGGCAGGTGACGGTCCTTCCGGCCGACCGGAATGAGAGCGCCAGGCCGATGGAACTGGTGCACTCCGAGGGTTTCTTCGAAGCCGTCTTTCCGACGCACCGTTTTCCCTTTGCCTATCAATTGCGCGTCACCGATCGGCAAGGGAACGTGGAGCACACCGACGACCCGTACCGGTTCCCACCGATCCTCAGCGCCTACGACCTGCACCTGATAAGCGAGGGGACCCACTTCAGGAACTATGAAAAGCTGGGAGCGCACATCATGAAACTCGAAGGCGTTCCGGGGGTGAGTTTCTCGGTCTGGGCCCCCAACGCCAACCGTGTCAGCGTCGTGGGCGACTTCAATGGTTGGGACGGCCGACGCCACCCGATGCGGAACCATCCCGGAAGCGGGATCTGGGAGATCTTCGTTCCGGGACTGGGAGAGGGAGCGCTGTACAAGTTCGAGATCAAGGCGCGATCCGGCGAGGCGATCGCGCTGAAGGCCGACCCTTACGCGTTCGCCTTCGAGCCGCCCCCCCGGACCGCCTCGATCGTGTACGATATCGACGGCTATCGGTGGGCTGATGAGGCGTGGATGGAGGCCAGGGATCGCGCCATCCCGCTCGAGCGGCCCCTGGCGATCTACGAGGTGCACCTGGGTTCCTGGATGCGGGTGCCGGAGGAGGAGAATCGCTTCCTGACGTATCGGGAGCTTGCCCACAAGCTCGGCGAGTACGTCGTCGAGATGGGGTACACCCACGTCGAGCTGCTCCCGGTCTCGGAGCACCCGTTTTACGGATCGTGGGGTTATCAGATCATCGGGTATTTCGCCCCCACCAGCCGTTACGGGACGCCCGTCGACTTCATGTATTTCGTCGATCACCTGCACCGGCGCGGGATCGGGGTCATCCTTGACTGGGTCCCGGCCCACTTCCCTCGCGATGCGCACGGGCTGGTCTACTTCGACGGGACCCACCTCTACGAGCATGCCGACCCACGGAAGGGCGAGCAGAGGGAATGGGGCACCCTGACGTTCAATTACGGGCGCACAGAGGTCGCCAACTTCCTGCTGAGCAATGCGCTGTTCTGGCTGGATCGGTACCATCTGGACGGCCTGCGCGTCGATGCGGTCTCCTCGATGGTCTATCTCGATTACTCCCGGAAGCCTGGCGAATGGATCCCGAACGTCTACGGCGGGAACGAAAACCTCGAGGCGATCGCCTTTTTGCGACGCTTCAACGAGCTGGCCTATGAGCGCCATCCGGGCGTGATCACCATCGCCGAGGAGTCCACCGCCTGGCCCCAGGTCTCGCGCCCGACCTACGTGGGCGGCCTCGGGTTCGGCCTGAAGTGGAACATGGGCTGGATGCATGATATGTTGGCCTACATGTCGCACGACCCTGTCCACCGAAGCTTCCATCACAACATCCTGACCTTCGGCCTGCTCTACGCATTCACCGAGAACTTCGTCCTGCCCCTTTCCCACGACGAGGTCGTGTACGGAAAGGGATCGCTGCTCGGCAAGATGCCGGGCGACGTCTGGCAGCGGTTCGCCAACTTGCGCTGCCTGTACGCGTACATGTACGGGCATCCCGGAAAGAAGCTGCTCTTCATGGGGGGAGAATTCGGCCAATGGCGGGAATGGGATCATGATCGGAGCCTGGACTGGCACCTGCTGGAGCTTGGTCCCCACCATTCGGGCTTGCAACGGCTGGCACGGGACCTGAACGACCTGTACCGGTCGCAGCCTGCCCTGTTCGAGGTCGATTTCGACGCCGCGGGTTTCGAGTGGATCGATTGTCACGACTGGCAACAGAGCATCGTCTCCTTTCTACGGCGGGCAAAGAATCCGAGTGATTTCGTGATCGTTGCCTGCAACTTCACCCCCGTGCCCCGCTTCGGCCATCGCGTTGGCGTGCCGCTCGGCGGTAATTATCGGGAGCTGTTGAATACCGATGCCTCGATCTACGGTGGGAGCAACCTCGGGAACGCCGGAATGATCACGGCGGAGCCGGTTGCCGCACACGGACGGCCATTCTCGCTTGTCTTGACCCTTCCCCCGCTTGCCACCGTGGTGCTCAAACCCACAGGCGTTGTAGGCCAGGCATGAAGGGTACGCCAGGGAACCAAGAGCCGCT
>Ga0214473_10009531_pt1 | contig 11463 bp, 14 predicted proteins | sample RVTome_7_FD_203509 | JGI IMG/M metagenome (GOLD analysis project Ga0214473, IMG submission 203509) | Soil microbial communities from uranium-contaminated site in the Upper Colorado River Basin, Wyoming, United States - RVT98D197 | ecosystem: Environmental > Terrestrial > Soil > Contaminated >...
GAGCCGCCGGCGGGGAGCCCGGTCCTGGCGGCGGACAACACGTCCTTCACGCCGCACCTGGGCGCGTCGACGAAGGAGGCGCAGGAGCGCGTCGGGGACACCGTCGCGGAAGACGTGATCCGCGTCTTGGCGGGGCAGAAGCCGGAGTTCTGTGTGAATCGAGGAATCTACGAGAGATGAGAATGGGTCGCCAGGCTTCGATTCTTGCCACGAAAAAGGACGCTCGTGATCTGCTCCAATTCGTTGCGCAGACGACTGAAATCGCGGTTTTCCAGGGACACGCGCCCTGCGGAGCAACTGTGGATTGATCCCAATCACTCGTCGAGTCTCCCTTGGTCCTTTTCTGTCTGGAACAAGAGATTCCCGTGGACTCCCACCTACGGAAGAGTGGGTGACCGCGCCTATGATCCGGCGAAGATTGGATGGTACTACATTTCGAACCAAGGGGATGCGCCGGTTGTAGAGATTGATTGCGGTGGTGTTCCCTCAGGACGGGAGGGGCGAATCTACTGGGCTAAGTATTTCTCTGCGCCCGCGGGCCTTCTGTACGATGTCGAGGAGTTCTCGAATTGGTTCGATCAGATCCTGCGCCGGATTCGGAAGAATGGCCGAAAGTTGCCCGGACAGAAGTACGGAGCCCATCACCTCAAGAATGCATGGACTGCCAAGGCGAGTTTTCGAACGTAAGCCGTGACTGCCATTCCACCGCCATATCCCTCGCCGCGTCACGGAGCAGCGTCTTATCCCGCTTCGGCCTCGCAAAGAATAGACTCATATACTATATCAATCCATACCTAGCCACATGCAGGCACGGGCTCCCCTCCTACCCCCGAAGATGGACCGCAAAGGGCCCACGCTGGAGACCGTCCACATGATTGAGTACGTGCTTCGCAAGAGCCACATGCCCCTGAGTCTCAACAGGATCAAGGACCTCCTCCCGCGCAAGGTGATGCACTCCACCCTCCGCGGCGCCATCGAACACTACAAGCGCCTTGGCTGCCTGACCGAGGGGTCCAAGGGCGTCATGTGGACGCTGAACGCGGACCCGGACTTCTGGAAGGTCGTCGAGCGGTGGGAGGCCCGGTGACCTGGCTCCGTTCTCCGCGAGCATGGTCCGCCTCGGCCCTCGGGCGCTGGCGGCGGAGAATGGCCTGACGCCGAAGCAGAAGAAAAAACTGAATTGGTGGATCGCCCGCCTGAAGCTGGACGTCTTTGCCGGGGACCAGATCCCGAAGGATCGCATCCCCGCTCGGCTCTCGGAGCGGAGCGGCCTTCCCTCTCGGCTGACGAACGTGTGGCGGTTCGAGCTCCCCCTCGCCTATCGGGCCGTGTACACCGTCCAGTCCGCGCCAGGTGCTGGCACCCGGGTCCTCATCCTCGAGATCCTGTCTCACAAGGAGTATGACCGGCTCTTTGGCTATGGCTGAACCGCGGTCGGGACTGCGGCGTGCCCCGAGCCCGTTATGAGACAGTGACATCTCAGAGTTCCGCCGCCAGAGTTTTGGCGGCATCGCCGAGCGCGGTCTTGTCCTTCCTCGCCCGCTCGCGGACCTTGCCGATGAGGTCCATGTACTCTTGGTACGTTCCCTGATGGTTCTTCACGGCGCGGCCCAGCGACTTCTCAAACGTCTCCCCAGGGTGCTGGTCTCGCGCGGCCTCCCGCAGCACCTGTCCGGCGGGGGCCCTCACTTCCACTCCTCGCACGCCTTCAGGAAGTTCTTGAAGATCTCGGACCCGTACTGCGTGTCCTCGACCTCGGGGTGGAACTGCAGACCGAACAGGGGGCGGTCCTTCGCGCGCATCGCCTGGCACGTGCAGTACTCGCTCCGCGCGAGGTTCACGAACCCCGGCGGGACGACGGCGACCTCGTCGTTGTGGCTCTCCCACGCCTCGAACGTCTCCGGGAGGCCGTCGAACAGCACATCCTTCTCCGTGACGACAATCTGCGCCTTCCCGAACTCCGGGAACCTCGCCGGCTTCGCGTCGCCGCCGAAGTGGAGGGCCATGAACTGGTGGCCCGCGCAGATCCCGAGGATGGGCACGCCCGCGAGGTCCAGGTACTCCCCGTTCCGCCCCATCTGTTCCACGTTGAGCCCGACGCGCGGCGCCCCGCCGGAGAGGACGAGACCGTCGACGTCCCCCAACTTCTCCAGCGGCGTCGTGTTCGGCACGACCGCCGTGTCCACGCCCAGGTACTTCAAAACCCTGTATTCCCGGTGGGTCCACTGGCCCCCGTTGTCGACGACGAGGACGCGCATCACCGTAGGTATCGACCGCGTTTCATAAGGGCTTCGGTATCTTCATGTAAGTCGGTCGGGATGGAGTAGGCCATGTACCCGTACCCCTACCCCTACCCGTATCCGGCCTATGCGATGCCGGCATACCGCCCGGCCCCGCCCCGGACGCCCGAGGGGATCAAGTGGTCCCTCGTCGGGCTGTTCCTCGCGCTCGGGTACTTCCTCGCGCAGATGCTCGTCGCGGCGCTCCTCGTGAACGCCCTCGCGAACTTCAACCCCGCGTCGATCACCGAGTTCATCACCGCGATCGCATGGCTCCTCATCGCGGCCGTCCTGACGGGGATCCTCGGCATCCTCACCCTCGTGTTCTACTTCATCGGCTTCGGCTACATGTACGGCGGGAGGAACGAGTTCGGCCCCGCGCACGCGCGGAACCTGCGCGTTTCCCTCGTCCTCTCGATCGTCGCGATGTCCCTGGGGCTCGTCGGCTACCTCGTGACCTGGATCGCGAACGCCGGCGTCTACCGGATCGGGTTCGGGACGATCGAGATCAACGCGGGTGCGCTCTACTTGGGCGTGGCCGTGGGCGTCGTGATGGGCATCACGGTCTCCGCCCTCGCCGCCGCGCATCTCGTCCTCGTGATCCGTTCCGTCGTGCGCCCCGAGCGACAGGTGTTCCTGATGACCGCCGCCGCCCTCGGAACCGCCACGCCCGGGATCGCGGGCGCCCTCCAGATCCTCCAGATCCCGCACGTCATCGAGGTGCTGCAGGCGTGGGCGGACTCCCCCGGCGGCGGCGGGGGCTTCTTCTTCACCGCACCGCCCATCGACGCCACGTTCGGGATCCCGTCCCTCGTGAGCGCGGCCCTGTCCGCGGTTGTGATGCTGATCTTCATCCTCCTGTTCCGCGAGGTGGGCGCGTCGATCCGAACGGGCGCGCTGAAGCCGGTCCTGCCGACGCCGGCGCCCGCGCCGTCGTGGATGCCGGGTCCCGTCGCGCCGCCGATGTATCCGACGTATCCGCCGGCGTACCCGCCCCAACCTCCGTCGCAGTCGCCCCCGGGCGCGCAGGGCCCCGGCCCGTGACCGTCACTCCCACTCGATCGTCGCGGGCGGCTTGTTCGTGACGTCGTAGACGACGCGGTTCACGTGCGGCATCTCGTTCGTGATCCGCGACGAGATCCGCTCGAGGACGTCCTGGGGGATCTTCGAGTATCGCGCGCTCATCCCGTCGACGGACTCGACCGCACGCACCGCCACGGTCCAACCGTACGCGCGCACGTCCCCGTGGACGCCCACGCTCCGGATCGGTAGGAGGACCGCGAAGTACTGCCACGGCAGCGTCATCTTCCCCGACCCCGCAGCGGCCTCGAGCTCCTCCTCGACGATCGCGCACGCGCCGCGGACGACGTCGACCTTCTCCTCCGTGACCTCTCCGAGGCACCGCACCGCGAGCGCGGGCCCGGGGAACGGCTGCCGTTCCGAGACCCGCAGCCCGAGGGCGCGGGCGACCTTGCGGACCTCATCCTTGTACAGGTCCCGCAGCGGTTCCACGAGCGTCAGGTTCATGACCTCCGGGAGGCCCGCGACGTTGTGGTGCGCCTTGATCCGGTCCCGGAGCGCGCCGCCGCTCTCGATCCAGTCCGGCGCAATCGTGCCCTGCACGAGGACCGTCGCCCCGAACGGCTTCGCCTCTCGTTCGAAGATCTCCACGAACTTGTTCCCGATGATGTGGCGCTTCCGCTCCGGGTCCTCGACGCCCTTGAGCGCCGCCATGAACTCGGCGCCCGCGTCCACAACTCGGTGCTGGACGCCCATCTCCTTCAGGGTGCGGTCCACGTCCGCGGTCTCGTCCTTCCGCATGAGCCCCGTGTCGACGTACACCGCCAGGAGGTTCTCGCCCAGCGCGCGACCCGCGAGGACCGCCGCGACCGTGCTGTCGACGCCCCCGGAGGCGGCGAGGATCGCCTTCCCCTTCGCCTCGCGGCGGACCTGTTCGACCGCCTCCTCGACGAATGCCTCCGGACGGAACACGGTTCTCCCGTGGACAAGGTCGGGTCCGCTAAAAGACCTTGCGCGGCGCGCCTAGCCTTTCTCGAGCGTCTTGTTGTCCTCGAGCACCCACTCCTCGAGCTTCCGGCGGTGCTCGTGGAGCTTCTTCGCGAGGTCCGGCTGGGACAGCGCGAGGATCTGCACCGCCAGGAGCGCTGCGTTCTCCCCCCGGTCGAGGCCGACCGCCGCCACGGGGACGCCCGGCGGCATCTGCACGACGGAGAGGAGGGAGTCGAGGTTGATCTTGCCGCTGACGGGCACGCCGATCACCGGCTTCGTGGTGAAGGCTGCGATCGCCCCGGGCAAGGCCGCGGACAGGCCCGCGACCGCGATAATCACCTTGGCGCTCGTCCCCTCCACGATCGCCTTCAGGTGCGCGGGCGTCCGGTGCGCGGAGGCGATCACGACCTCGTAGGCGACGCCGAACTGGCGGAGCATGTCCCGCGCCTTGTCCCCGACCTCCTTGTCGGACTTGCTCGCGAGGACGATGAGGACGTCGGCCACGGAAACCCGTACGGCGCAGGGTCCATATACCTTTGGAGCGGCGCGGACGCCGCGAGGCGATAGGCTTTTAATCGCAGGGACCCCATGCGGGCGGCAATTCCAACCACGGAGGAAACACTGTGTCGAAAGCTGGGATGGGCTTGGGAATCGTAGGAATCGCGCTCGTGGCCGCCGCGCTCGCGGGCCCGTGGTGGTCGTTCTCGATGAGCGGGACCGTGCTCTTCGTGTCGTTCAACCTGACGCTCGGCTTCGGCGTCTTCGGCGGATCGGCGAGCGGCAACATCCCCGGCGGCGGTGGTGGACTGACCTCCGTCAACTACGCCCAAATGCCCGCCACGGCGGGCGTGTTCCAAGTGGGCATGCTGCTTGCCGTGCTCGGCGTGGTCCTCGGGATTCTGACCTTGGCGATGTCCGCGATGGCAGGTGCCCGGCCAAACATGCGCAAGGTCGGGGCTCTGACGGGCATCCTCGGGTTCGTGTTCGCCCTCCTGGCCGCGATGTACGTGATGACGACCTTGCCCGCTGCGATCGCTGCGGATACGCAGAGCTTCGGCGGCGTGGCGACCTTCTCCGGGTTCTGGGGTTCGCAGAGCGTCGACTTCTCGGGCATCCAAGTCACGATTGCGTGGGGGGCCGGCTGGGGATGGTACCTCCTCATCGTCGGCGGGGTCCTCATCCTCGTCGCAGGGCTTGCGTCCCTGCGTGCGCCGCGACCCGCGCCGATGATGCCTGCGCCGATGCCGGGCTACCAACAAGGCTACCCGATGCCGCCGCCCCCGCCGCCGTACCAGCAGCCGTAAGGCTCGGACGAGCCGCCAGAGAAGGGTCGAGCTTCGTGTGCGAGGGCGGGACCTGTGAGTCCGAATGCGGACGAACTCAGCTCTTCATGATCGCGAGGAGGAACAGCGCGATCGCCGCGCCCGCGCCGATGAACGCCGCCAGAAGGACGCCGATCCCGTCGAAGATCGCGGCCCACACGCTCGGGACGAACCCGTCCAGGGGCCCGCCCGTCCGCGCGAGGAACACCCACAGGACGCCGATCACGATGCCGCCGACGAGGAGTCCGGCGCCGATCTTCCGGCTCTTCCCGCTCCCGAAGTAGGCGGTGAAGGCGCCCGCGATCAGGAGGACGAAGGAGAACGTCAGCAGCAGTATCGTTACGAATGTCCCGAGATTCCACGCGTCGGTCATCCAGCACATCCTCCTAGAACTTGATGCCGGTGAGGGTCTTCGTGTCGATGACGCCGGGGATGGACCGGATCTTGTCCACGACGACCTGGCCGAGGACGTTGAAGTCGCCCGCCTCGACCTTCGCGATCAGGTCGTATTCCCCGAACAGCGGGTGCAGCTCCACGATCTCCTTCACCTTGAGGAGTTCGTTGTACACCTCGTGCTCCTTCGCGGGGGCCGTCGAGATGAGGACAAAGCCGATGGCCATCCCTAGTCACCCTTGGGGCTCCTGAACCGGATGGCCTATCATAAAGCTTTCCACCCACGCTCGGGACACGCGGCTCAGAACCCGGCGAACCGGGACGCGCGGCGCACGACCTCGTCCCAGGAGGGGACGACGGTCTGGGTCCCCCGCGCCTCGACCGCAAAACTCGCGGCCGCGCTGCCCAGGAGGCCGCACCGCCGAGGGTCGTAGCCGCGGGACAGGCCCGCATAGAAGCCCGCGCGGTACGCGTCGCCGGCGCCCGTGACGTCGACGACGCGCCTCGGCGGCACCCGCGGGATCCGGTGCGCGCCCCCCTCCCGCGTGAGGACGAGGCTCCCGCGGTGGCCGAGGGTCATGACGACCTGCTCCACGTGCCTCAGCAGGTCCTCCGGCCGCCGGAGCCGCGCGAACCGCAGCGCCGTCCGCACCTCCGCGGCGTTCCCGAAGAAGATGTCCGCGCGGCGGAGGAGTTCCATGAAGGAGGTGCGCGTGTACGCGTACGTGATCTCTTGCGACGGGTCGAACGCGATTGTCTTCCCCAGGTCGGCGGCGAGGCGCGCGACCTTCCGCAGGTACGCGGGCCTCCCCGTCCCCAGGTGGACGAGGACCGCGCTCCGCACGCTGTGCTCCGGCACGGTCTGGCGGTGCGCCTCCCACATCGGCCCTTGGTCGATCACGGTCGTCTGCCTCCCGCCCGGGGCCGTGAAGATCCACGCGGACGGGGTCGCCGCGCCCCGGACGACGCGGAGGTCCGTGAGGTCCACGCCCTCCGCCGCGAGCGCGCGGCGGTACGCGTCGGGGAAGTCCTCGCCGACGAACGAGGCGAGCGCCGTCGGGACGCCGAGCCGCGCCGCGAACCGCGCGATGTTCCCCGCGGTGCCGCCGAAGTACCGGTTCCGGTCGAGGACGCGGACCGTCGCGTCCGGCACCGGCAGTTTCGGCACCGCCAGGATGTGGTCGAGCACGACGTGCCCGAAGACGCCGAGGTAGTTCCTCACCGCCATCCCGCGAGCCTCCCCTGCACGTCCGCGAAGTCGCGGTACGGGACGTGCTCCCGTCCGTGCTCCACGCACAGGCGCTCCAGGTCCTGCTTCGCGAAGACGAGGTCCGCCTCGAGGGCGGGGCAGATGTCCGAGATTCCGTTCCCGACGTACGCGACGCGGTACCCCTTCCCGCGGAGCTGGAGCACGCGCCCCATCTTGCACGCGCCGCAGAGCGTGCACGCCGGGTCGCCAAACGGGTGGGAGAGCGCGACCCGTCCGTCGCGGAACTCCGCGTGGTTCGTGCGATACGGGATGTCGAGGCCCCACCGCCGGAGGAGGTGGCCGAGGTACGTGTCGAGCCCCTCGCTCACGATCTCGAGGTGCACGTCCTGGCGGCGGCACCACTCCACGAACGGCGGGAACGTCGGGTCGAGCTCCGCGAGCCGGTCCGTCGCCGCCAGTACGTCCGCCCGCGACGCGCGCACGAGATCGAATTGCCGCCGGAGCGTTTCTCGCGTGCCGATCTTCGGGTGGAGGGCCTCGATCTCCCGCCACGCGTCGCCCGTGAACTCGTCGAGGAGGAGCTCCGCGACGTCGCGCCTTGTGATCGTCCCGTCGAAGTCCGAGACGACGGCCCTCATCGCGCCCACTCCTCGAGGATCGCGGCGGCTTCTCGCAGGTCCCGCGCCACGCCGTCGGCGGCCGGCGATGGTTCCCCCGTCCGCACGACGTGGAGCGCCCGCATCCCCACGGCCCTGGCGCCCTCCACGTCCCGCCTCGCGGAATCGCCGACGTACGCGGTCTCCTCCGCGCGCGTGCCCACCTTCTGCAGCGCGAGGTGGAACGCCCGCGGGTTCGGCTTCCCCACGCCCGCCTCCTCCGACGTCGTGATCGAGTCGAACCGGTCCCGAAGGCCGACGACGCCGAGCGCGAAGTCGAGGAAGTCGATGTCCACGTCCGAGAGCACGCCGACGTGGAGGCCGAGCGCCGCGAGGCGGTCGAGGCACGCCCCCGCGTCCGGATACGGGCGCATCACGGCCGCGTGCGCGTCGAGGTACGCGCGCCAGAACCGGTCCCACGCGTCGTCCGTTGCCTCCCGGTCGTACCTCCGGAGGAGGCGCTCGAAGGACTCCCGCGTGAGGTCCCGGAGGGGCCGCCACGCGTCCGGCTGCCCGTGCCAGTACGGTTCCATGAACTCCATGTGCTGCCGCCGCAGGTCCTCGCCGCCCACGGGGAGCCGCCACGCCTCCGCGGTCCACGCGAACGCGCGGCGGTGCGCCTCGTCGTCCGTCGCCATGTCCAGGAGCGTCCCGCCGAAGTCGAACAGGACGGCGCGCAGGGGCATGGGGAACCTCAGGTGCCTTCCGTCCACGAGGCGAGGTACTTCCGTTGCGCGGGCGAGAGCTCGTCGATCGCGACGCCCATCGCCCGCAGCTGGAGGCGCGCGACCCGCTCGTCGATCGCCCGCGGGACCGCGTGGACGCGGGGCTCCATCCGCTTCCCCTCCCGCGCGAGGAGGTTCGCGCACAGCGCCTGGATCGAGAAGCTCATGTCCATGATCTCGACGGGATGGCCCTGCCCGACCGCGAGGTTCACGAGGCGCCCCTCCCCGAGCACGTACACGGTCTTCCCGCCGCGGAGGACGTACTCGTCCACGAACTCCCGCACGCGCCGCCTCCGCTTCGCGTGCCGGCGGAGGTCCTCCATGTTCACCTCGACGTTGAAATGTCCCGCGTTCGCGAGGACGCACCCGTCCCGCACGTCGTGCAGGTGCCGGGCGGTGACGATGTCGCGGTCGCCCGTGGCGGTGACGATGAAGTCCGCGGTCTTCGCGGCGTTGAGCATCGGCATGACCTCGAACCCGTCCAGTTTCGCCTCGATCGCCTTGATCGGGTCCACCTCCGTGACGACGACGTTCGCGCCCATCCCGCGGGCGCGCATCGCGACGCCCCGCCCGCACCACCCGTAACCGGCGACGACGAACCGCTTCCCCGCGAGGAGGAGGTTCGTGGCGGTCAGAATCCCGTCGATCGTGCTCTGCCCCGTCCCGTACCGGTTGTCGAACAGGTGCTTCGTCATCGCGTCGTTCACGTCGATCACGGGGAACCGGAGCTCCTTCGCTTCCTCCATCGCGCGCATGCGGTGGACGCCCGTCGTCGTCTCCTCGTTCGCCCCGATCACCGCGGGCAGGAGGTCCTTGCGATTCGTATGGAGCCGGTAGATGAGGTCGCCCCCGTCGTCGATCACGAGGTTCGGGCGGAGGTCGAGGACCTTGTGGAGGTACTCGTCGTACTCCGCGTCCGTCTCCCACTTCTTCGCGTGCACGTCGACCCCCTCGTCGCGCAGCGCCGCCACGACGGAGTCGTCCGTGCTGAGGGGGTTGCAGGACGCGAGGCGGACCGTGGCGCCCGCGTCCCGGAGGGCAAGGGCGAGGACCCCCGTCTTCGCCTCGACATGGAGGGCCATCCCGATTCGCAGGCCGCGGAACGCCTTCGCCTTCACGAGGTCCTTGCGAATCGCCGCCAGGACGGCCATGTGGGTCCGGGCCCACTCGAGCCGCTCCCGTCCCCGCTCCAGCAAATCGGACACGGCGCCGCCGATGCGCGGCGGCCTACATCTAGTTTCCCGCCTACGGCTTCCGCGCGACCCACTTCCGGCGCTGCCACGCACCGAAGAGCGCTGCCATCCCCGCGACGACGAGGACCATGGAAATCGTGTCGAGGGCGGGTGTCACTGGCACGTTCCCCTGGGAGCGCGAGGACACCTCGACGCTCGTCGTCCCCCGCTCGTCCACGTACCCCGCCTTGCGCACCGTGGCGGTGATCTGGAAGCGCGACGCGATCGCGACGTCCGCGGTGAACGTCGTCTCGAACTCCCCGGCCGCGTCCGTCTCGCCCGACGCGGGGTCGAAGGAGGCGGCGAGGCCGTCCGGGGAGGCGGCGAACGTGACGTTCGCGCCCGCGACCGGGGCCCCGGAAGACGCGTCGTACACCGTGACCCGGACGTGCGTGCGGTTCCCGGAGGGCATCGAGGCGTCGTCCTTCGACAGGGAGAAGGAGAACGAGCGCACGACGGGGTGCACGGTGACCGTCTCCGCCCCGGCGCCGAACGCGTACCCGGGCTTCGACGCGTTCACGGTAATCGGGAATCCCTCCGGCGCCGCCACGTCCGGCGCCGTGAACTCGACGACGAAGAGCCCCTGAGCGTCCGTCGTCCCCGCCAGGGCCGAAAGCCCTACGCCCGTGAGCTCGATCTCCACGCCTTCCACGGGGTCGTCCGTGCTGTCCTGCACGCGCACGAGGACGGTCGTCTGCGCGCCGGAGCGCACGGTCGCGTCCACGGCGTCCACGCGGACGACGAGGGGACCGCGCTGCGTGACGCGCACGGAAGTGAGGGACCAGAAGTTCGCGATGCCCCCGAGCCCGTGGACCCACCCTTCGAACGTGAGGCGGTCGTAGGAATGCACGGCGCGCTGGTGGACGATCGGGGCGAGCGGGACGTTCACGGCGACCCACCCCTGGGCCTCGCGCACGGACTGGCGGCGGACGACCGGGTCGATGGCGTCCCGCGCCCGCTCCAGGATCGCATCGAGCGCGGGGGACGCGATCCGCGCGAGGTTCTTACGGCCGGTGGAGTGGAACAGGTCGAAGAGGAACGAGGGCTCGCCGCCGACGTCCATCACGTCCACGTACAGGTCGAACGCGCCGGAGGCGACCTTCGCCCGGAGGTCCGTCGGCGTTTCCTCCTGCTGCGTGACGTTGACCCCGATCGCCTGGAACTTCGTGATCATGTCCAGGTACTTGGCGACCCGCGGGTCCGTCCGTGAGTCCAGGGTGAGGAGCGTGAAGGAGAAGGGGGCACCGGCGGGGTCCTGCCGCCACCCGTCCCCGTCCGTGTCGAGGTAGCCCGTCTCGTCGAGGAACGCGTTCACCTTCTCGAGGCTCGGGGTCACGGTCGTCCCGATCACCACGCGCTCCACGCGGTACAGGGGCACGCTCTCGTTGTACCACGCGAAGTTCGCCCGCGAGACCACGGAGTCCGCGATGTCCGTCTTCGGCTCGATCGCGCCACCGAACGTGCCCGCGATCAGGTCCCGATCGAGCGCGCGCGACAGCGCCTGCCGGAGCACGGGCTGCGTGAGGGGCGCGCGCGTCGTGTTCATCCCGAGGTGCATCACCCGCAGGCCGGGGTCCTCCGAGGCGGCGGCGTGGGGCATCGTCTTCGTCGGGTCCGGGTTGAGGAGGGTGCGGTT
>Ga0214473_10009532_pt1 | contig 11461 bp, 10 predicted proteins | sample RVTome_7_FD_203509 | JGI IMG/M metagenome (GOLD analysis project Ga0214473, IMG submission 203509) | Soil microbial communities from uranium-contaminated site in the Upper Colorado River Basin, Wyoming, United States - RVT98D197 | ecosystem: Environmental > Terrestrial > Soil > Contaminated >...
GCAGCCCATCGTCCAGGAGTACCTGCCCGGTCCGGAGGTCACCAGCGATGTGAGCTGCGGATTGGACGGCCAGCTGTGGGCGGTGGTCTCCCGGCAGCGGATCGAAGTGCGATGGGGGGAGGTGGCCAAGGGCCGCACCATCCTGCAGGAGGCCATCCTGCAGGGCTGCCAGGCCATTGCCGCCGGCCTGCAGGCGGTCGGCCCCATCACCGTGCAGTGCATGCTGCGCTCCGGCCAGCCCTACTTCACCGAGATCAACGCCCGGTTCGGTGGGGGGCTGCCCCTGGGGATTGCCGCCGGCGTGCCCTCGCCGCATTGGTACTTGGCGCAGGCGGCCGGACTGCCGGTCGAGCCGCCTCCCCTGGGGAGCTACCGCATCGGGCTCTACCTGACCCGGCACGACGAATCCACATTCCTGACCGAAGCCGACTTCGCCCGCATGGAGAGCCGTCGTCTGGAAGAAGGAGAACATGTCGCCCCTGAAGGCGATCGCCTTTGACCTGGACGACACCCTCTTTCCGGAGCGGGACTATGCCTTCAGCGGATTCGGCGCAGTGGCCGACTGGGCGGAGCAGGCGCTGGGGCTCGAAGCGGGGCAGGCTGCTCGGGAGCTGCAGGGCTACTTCGACTCAGGGGTACGCGGGGATACCTTCAACCGCCTGCTGCTGTCCCACGGGCTTCCGGTCGAGCCCTGGCTCAAGGAGATGATTCGGGTCTACCGCGGGCACTCCCCGCGCCTGTCGGCCTTTCCGGATGTTCCCGCCGCGCTGCAGACGTTGGGCGAGCGATACCGGCTGGGCCTGATCACCCAGGGACATGCGCCCGGCCAGCGCCGCAAGCTGGAGGCGCTGGGCCTGGATGGACGCTTCGAGCAGGTGGTCATCCTGGGAGAGGAGCAGCGCGCGCTGTGGAAGCCGCACCCGCATCCCTTCCAGCGCTGGCTGGAGGTCATGCAACTGCGGGGGGAAGAAACCGCCTACGTCGGCGACAATCCCGTGAGAGACTTCCATGGCTCGCGCTCCCTGGGGATGTGGACCGTGCGCATTCGGCGGGCCGGGGGACAGCACGCGCTGGAGGAGCCGGCTTCTCCTGAGCACGGGCCGCACGTCGAACTGCCCGATATGCGCGGGCTGCCGGAAGTGCTGGGAGCGGCCGCACAGTAACCCCCGGCATTCGCATACGAGATCCGGAGCCACGATGGCCGACAAGTTCAAGGTCCCCATGTCTTCGCCCGATCTGACCGAGGCCGAACGCCGGGCGGTGGCGCAGGTGTTGGAAACCTCGCGCTTGAGCATGGGGCCGGAACTGGCCGCCTTTGAGGCCGCGCTGGCCGCCACCGCGGGCGTTGCCCATGCCGTGGCCGTGAGCTCCGGCACGGCTGCGCTGCACCTGTGCGTGCGCGCGGCCGGTTTGGGCGTGGGCGATCTGGTATTGACCACCCCATTCTCCTTCGTCGCCTCGGCCAACGCCTTGCTCTATGAGAGGGCGATCCCGGTCTTCGTAGATGTGGACCAGCGGACGGGCAACATCGATCCCGAACAAGTGGCTGCCGCGGCGGCCGACCTGGCCGCAGGGGACCGGGAGGCCCGGCGATGGCTGCCCCGCCGCAGCCCGGACCCAGCCGGCCGGCTCAAGGCACTGCTCACCGTGGACGTATTCGGGCAGCCCGCCGACTATGGGAAGCTGAAGCGTACTGCAGCGCAGCATGGGGTAACCGTGCTGGAGGATTCATCGGAAGCGCTGGGGGCGGCCTATCGGGGCAGGCCGGCTGGAGGGCTGGGGGAGGCAGGCGTATTCGCCTTCTATCCCAATAAGCAGATCACCACCGGCGAGGGCGGGGCGGTGGTCACCGACCGGGAGGATTGGGCCGAGCACATGCGTTCGCTGCGGAACCAGGGGCGATCCCAGACGGACGGTTGGCTGGAGCACACTCAGCTGGGCTACAACTACCGGCTGGACGAACTCAGCGCCGCCCTCGGCCGGGCGCAGTTGGAGAGACTGGAGGAGCTGCTCCTGCGCCGGGAACAGGTTGCCGGCTGGTATCAGGCCCGGCTTGGCGGGCTCGCCCAGGTTGAACTGCCCGAGCTCTCCGAAGGCACCACTCGGCCCAGTTGGTTCGTCTATGTGGTCCGGCTATCGGGGGGCGTGGAACGGGCGAGGGTCATCCAGGCCCTGGAGCAGGACGGCATCCCCAGCCGGGCCTACTTCACCCCCATCCACCTGCAGCCCTATATGGTCGAGCGCTTCGGCTATCAGCCCGGCGATTTCCCGGTCACCGAAGAGCTCGGCGAACGCAGCCTGGCCCTGCCCTTCTCCGGCGTGATGACGGAAGCGCAGGTCGATCAGGTGTGTGAGTGCCTGGAGCGGGCTATGGCCCGACCTGACGGAAATTGACCAGCACCAGATTCTGGTCGCAGCTGGCGACCGTGGTCAGGAGCACCTGCTCCGACAGCGGCAGGCCGCTGCTGGCATCCAGGACCTGGATCCACAGAGTGTTCTGGCTGGCGATCGGGGTGTCCCCCAGGTCGAAGTAGTACCCGCCAAACCCGAACAGGTTGGTGGCGCTGCCGGTCAGCGAATCCAGGGTGCCGATGTCCAGCCCGCCGAGCTCACCCCCCATGCGCACGGCCAGCCCGATGATGGGGGCGGACTGAGTGTCGAACACCCTCCCGCCGACTCCCATCACGCTGCAGCCCTCGACGTGGGCGGTGTGGGTGGGGCTTCCAGGCTGCAGCTCGAACTGCGCCCCGGCCTGCACGGTTGCGGGCGGGGTGAGATCAACCGTCTCGGTGGCGGTGGGGGTGAGGGTCTCTTCCGGAGGCGGCGTGAGGGTTGCAGTCGGAGCCGTGGTGGGGAGCGGTCGGGCGGTGGGGCTCCGCGGAATCTCGGTGGGCAGGTAGATCGCCGGGGTGTTGGTCGCCGTGGGCGGCCCAACCGTCGGCGGCAGCGTGGGAGGCGGGTAGGGGTTGAACGAAACCTGTGGGTTGATCAGGATCGCCCCGTAGGCCCCGCCCAGGATCAGGCTGGCCAGCAGGAACGCAAACGAAATGAGGTTGAGCACCAGGCGGCGGATTCTGGTCGTGTTCGCCCCAGGGCGTTTCTCAAAGTACTCATCCATGCACGGCGCCTCCTGTGTGCCCCGTCAGAAGCATGAGGGCGCAGGCTCGGGTATCACTAGAGATCCGGCGGGCCAGTAGCATTAGACCGGACTCAGGGCTCGACCAGGACCTGGATCTGCGCCGTGAGACGGGCCGTATCCAGCCAGGATCGAACGGCTTCGAAGCGGTGGCGTTCCAGCACTTCCCCATAGAGCGGCCGGGGCTCGCGCTGCAGCACCTCCACGATGTGAAAACCCAGCTCGCTCTGCACCACCTGGCTGAGGTCGCCCGGGTTCATCCCGAAAGCGGCGCTCTCCAGCTCCGGAGCGGTGAGCTGTCCCTCGGCAAACCAGCCCAGGTCCCCGCCGCCCGGCCGGGTGCTCAGATCGAGCGAGTACACACTGGCTAGCTCGCCGAAATCCTCGCCGGCCTGCAATCTGGCCAACAGGGCCTCCGCCTCTTCGGCCGTCGCCACCAGAATGTGGCGGGCCCGTACCTGGACCACATCGGAGCGCAGGCCGTCGACGATGGACTTGACCTTGCGGGCGGCCATCATTTCCTCCGCCAGGGCAGGTTTGAACTGATCCAGGCTGTATCCGTTGGCAGCCAGCCAGGCACCCATACCTTGCTCTCCGCCCAGTTCTCCGGCGATCTGCTCCAGCCGCTCATCCACCTCGGCCGCTGTGACCTGCTGGCCTTCCACGCTGGCGGCGTGGGCGAGCAGTTTGCGGTCGATCAACGCCCAGAGCACCTCGGTCTGGTAGTCCCCCAGGGATGCAAGCTCGATGCCAGCGCTCTGTTGAGCCGCCTCGAAACGGGCCACTTCCCCTTGATAGGCGGCCAGAGCCACCCCATCCCCGTCCACCACGGCCGCCAGGGGCTCCGGGGTTTCCGTCGGACTCAGCGTGGCGGGCGGGCGAGGGCTGGGACCCTCGGATGTGCTGGCTGTGTCCCCGTTGGAGGGGGTGCAGCCGGCCAGTGCCAGGGCGCACAAAGCCAAGGCCACCAGCCCGTATCGCATCGCGGCGGGCATTATACGCTCCCCAGGAGGGGGCGCAATGTGCCTCGTTTCACGGGGCTTCGGAGGTAAAGACCAACACCATGGGGCGGCGCTTCGTCTCAGCGTAGAAGAAACGCCCGAGTTCTTGCTCGATTTGGTCCTTGAGATCGCTGGGGTCGACCCGGCCGGCCAATTCGCGCACCTGGGCCCGCGCCTGCTCAAAGAGCTGCTCGGCATCGCGCACGAAGACAAAGCCCTTGGAGACGATCTCCGGATCGCGGCGGATGGATCCGTTCTGCCGGTCCAGGGATAGGTGGACCACCACGAACCCATCCCGCGCCAGGGCTTCCCGCTCCCGCATCACTCGCGGGCCAATGTCGCCGACGCCGCTGCCGTCCACGAAGACGTATCCGCCGGGCACTCGGTCGCCCACCACCATCTCGCCGTCATGGAACTCGATCACGGTGCCGTTCTCCACGACCGCGATCCGTTCTGACTCGATCCCGATCTCGCGTGCCAGCCCCGCATGCTGCTTCAGGTGGCGCAATTCACCGTGGATCGGAATGAAGTACTTGGGCTTAATAAGCTGCAGCAGCAGCTTCATCTCTTCCTGGCTGGCATGCCCGGACACGTGCACGGGGGCGATGGGGTCGTAGATCACCTCGGCGCCGCGGTGGAACAGCCGGTTGATGGTGCGGTGCACCATCTCCTCATTGCCCGGGATCGGGTGTGAGGAGAGCAGCACAGTGTCCCCCGGGCGCAGGTCGAAGGAGCGATTGGTGCCGGTGGAGAGCCGGCCCAGGATGGAGGAGGGCTCCCCTTGCGTCCCGGTGCACATCAGGACCACGTCGGCGGGCTTCATCTTCAGCGCCTGATCCAGCGAGACGATCAAGCTGTCCGGGACCTGCAGGTAGCCCAGGTTGCGGGCCATCTTGGCGTTCTCGACCATGCTGGTGCCGACGAACGCCAGCTTGCGTCCATGGCGCTCGGCGGCTTCGGCCGCCTGCTGCATGCGCGAGATCAGCGAGGCGAAGGTGCCGATCAGGATGCGGCCCTTGGCCTGGCGGAAGATCTGGTCGAAGGCGCCATCGATCACCGCCTCGGAGGGCGTCCATCCGGGATCATCGGCATTGGTGGAGTCGGCCAACAGCGCCAGGACCCCACGGCCTCCCAACTCCCCCAGCTTGCCGAAGTCGGTCGGCTTGCCGTCCACCGGGGTATGGTCGAACTTGTAGTCGCCGGAGTGCACGATCAACCCGGCCGGGGTGGTGATCCCCAGTCCTACGCCGTCCGGGATGGAATGGCAGACGTGGAAGAACTCGACCTCGAACGGGCCGAGCTTGACCCGCTCCCCGGCCTGCACCGTGTTCAGCTTGGCCCCCTTGAGCATGCCGCCGCGGCTGAGCTTGACTTCCAGCAGGCCGCGAGTGAGGGGGGTGGCGTAGATCGGCGCCGGGATCTCCTCCAGCACGTGGCGGATGGCGCCGGTGTGGTCTTCGTGGCCGTGGGTGACCACGATCCCGCGAATCTTGTCGCGCTTGTCCTTCAAGTAGCCGAAGTCGGGGATGATGTAATCGATCCCCAACATGTCGTTCTCGGGGAACATGATGCCGGTGTCGACCACCAGCACATTGTCGCCATACTCCAGCGACATCATGTTCTTCCCGACCTCCCCCAATCCACCCAGGGGGACAAACCGTAATGTCTTGACAGTCATGTCTTGCGAAACCTCAGGTTTCCTTTCAAGGCGGGATACAGCAAAAACCCCGTCGGCAGCTCGGCCGTCCGGGGCGGGTAGCTCGCCTTGCTTAGATTCCAAGCCTGTTTAGCCTGGTTGCTTCGATGGCCCATAGGCCATGAACGGTATGCTGATTCCAATCAGTGAAGTCTATCACAGTCTTGTCAGAATCGGGCAGCGACTTTTTGAGGGATGATATGCCTCAGAATCGCCTATGGGGTGCGGAACGCACCGTCGCTTGACACTCTCGAATTGGGGGATGCCACTTCTCTCCTTCTAGCGACTGCGGGACGCATACCCTCTTCAAGCAACGCATTCGCCTTAGAAGGAGCCGGGATTCGCCTCCAGCCTGACATCTAGACCGGGAGTCTAGCCATCTGGCGCCCAGCCGCAACCGAGGCCATTCGCCCTCTCCCTCACTTCGATCCCATCTTGGCGATGACGACACATGCCTGTAAACTACTCCGAGTTCCCTACCCAATCGCAGTTCTCGAAACCCACACCGGAAATAGGGAGTCGCCTTATGTCCAACAAGAACGAGCCGCTCGATGTTTCTGCTCTCGAACGCTGGCTCTGGGATGCTGCGTGCCAGATCCGGGGCGAGATACGGCAGTAGCGAACCCCAGACCTATGTGTTAGGTTTCCCAGAGACGCGACGAAAGCCACTGATGAAGGACGCGGATTGATGGACTCTGAGAAACCGTTCAGTGCTATCGTGGGAATTGGTCCGTTCACGATCCAAGCGCGGACGGGGCCTGAAGGAGAACCTTCCGGTTGGGTTGGATTTCCTGGTTGGGGGTTCTTGCTCTCGTCATTCCGTATTCGACTGATAATGCGCGCTGATGGCTGTCGCCTGGGCATGATGGCCCTTCAATCAAGAGTACGAAACTTGATGGCCTTGGTCCCGGCAGTGCTGCTGATGGCGAGCTGCAACTTTCAGCCCGACATCAAGCCGCTTATCTTCGCCACGGCGCCACCTCAGCCGTTTTCGGCCTTTGCACCGACAGAGGGGGATCTCAGCCAGATTCCCTCGCAATCGGCACCAGCGGAGACCCTTGGAGTGGTGGAGAAGGAGGCAGATCTTGCTGGATTTCCAGCCGCCTTGGCTTGGGCTGCCGGGGTCTTGGCTGCAGCAGCCGCAACTATCTCCGGGTTTACTTTTCTGATTCAACGTCAGGAAAGCCGACCGCCAGTAGTGCTTCTCATAATCCTGGCCATAATATTCCTGATCCTATTTGGGATCCTAATGGAGGGACTGTTCGCTGCTGCAGAAGCGGTCTTGGCCCTGTCCGCTGCGACCGCGGCCACAGCACTGCTTAGCCTCACTGTCGCGGCCATCACCGCGTTCTTGGTAAACTTCGAGGTCGCTTTTTGTGTCTACGTCTATCGGGTGGCGTTCGCTCCCGCACAGGAGGAAGTCAAACTCGATCTGAGGCCCCTCAACTGGGGTCTACGTCCTTAGCAGGAGGCGGCTCCTCATGTGGCAAGTCTTCGTGGGGCTCTTGACCCTGGCAATCCTCGGTCTCATACCATTCCTCTTGTTCATCCTTCGGCGCAGAGGGGCGCTAAACCCTGCTAACTTCGCGCTGACCGTCTCTGCGGGATCCAGTCTCGCGATCCTTGTTGCCTTCTACCTGGGCCTTGCTGATGTCCTGATAAGTCGCCGCGAACTCGTATTATCTCTCCTTGGTCTGCTGATCGCCTGCGTAAACTTCGCGGTTGTTTACCTGACCAGCCGCGTCTTCTACAAGTACTTTGCTCGGTTCCTTGCCAAGACCCCTGGCAGGAGGTGATGCCGACGTCGCGGCCACTCATGAGCGGTTGAGGCAGAACCGCCGCTGAGTCGTGCAGGCGACTCCTGACGCTCTGGCCCCGTCTTGTTGAGTGGACTCGGCGGAGGTTGACCGGATAACAAGGTCCGACTAAACTCAAGTCACAATCCACACCAGGGCCGGGGTGGCCTCTCGCCCGGATGCGAGGGCCATCAAGGGGAAGCCGGTGACCGCAACCAGCGGCAGCCGAAGACGGCTGCGCAGTGAGAAGCGGAAGTCCGGCGCTGTCCCGCAACTGTAGGAAGAGGCCTGCACCGCGCCTCTTCGAGCCAGGATACCCACCCCCGCCCGAAGCACAGAACCCCTTCGCGGAAAGGAGGTAGAACATGGCTCTCACCCCTGGGGCCTTCCCCGAACCGCATTGAGGGAAGGCCGTTTTCATTCTTGGAATGGTCCCCGCTAAGCACATACTTCGGCTGGCCTGGCCAGCCTGGGAGGTCTGGAACCATGTCTGACCGTTATTCTCAGTCCTGGGGATTGCGAACCCGCCGCGGAGCGGTTGCCGCGGCCTTGCTGTCCCTCCTTCTGCTGGTGGCCTGCGCGCCGGCAGCCGCGCCGACCGCGGTGGCTACGCCGCCGGCCGTGCGGATCGTCTCGCTGGCGCCTTCCAACACCGAGATCCTCTTCGCGGTAGGGGCTGGCGCGCAGATGGTTGGCCGAGACGAACTCTCGGACTATCCGGCCGAAGCGCAGCAGGTCGCCAGCATCGGAAGTACCTACGGCGAACTCAACGCCGAGGCCATCCTGGCGCTGCAGCCGGATCTCATTCTGGGCGCCGACATCACCAGCCCGGAGCAGGTCCAGGCGCTCGAGGATCTGGGGCTGACCGTGTTCGTGCTGCCCAACCCGGTGGACTTCGAGGGCTTGTTCGCCAATCTGGAGCTGGTGGGCGCGCTCACCGGTCATTCCGCTGAGGCCCAGACGGCCGTCAGTGGTCTGCGAAGCCGGGTACAGGCGGTCACCCAGGCCACCCAAGGAGCCGCCCGACCCACGGTGTACTATGAAGTGGACGGAACCGATCCGACCGCCCCCTGGACCACCGGCAGCGGCACCTTTCAATCGCTGCTCATCCAATTGGCGGGCGGCCAGAACATGGCGGAAGAGCTGCAGGGCTGGGGACAGATCAGCCTGGAGGAGTTGGTGGCCCGGGATCCGGCTGTGATCGTCTTCGGCCTGGGGCCGTGGGTGCCCACCACCGTGGAGGGCCTGGCGGCCCGCACCGGCTGGGGCGATATCGCGGCGGTGCAGCAGGGCGCGGTGTACGGGATCGACGCCAACTGGGTCGACCGGCCCGGGCCGCGCCTGGTGGATGCGCTGGAGGCCATGGCGCGCTTCATCCATCCGGAGCTGTTCGAGTGAGACCCCGGCTGGGCCCGGCCGCGCCCTGGCTGTGGGCGGGGGCCGCACTGCTGCTCACCGCCTTGGCCAGCGCGGCGGTGGGCGCGGTGCCTATCCCGCCGGTGACGGCCGCCCGCATCCTGCTTGCGCGGCTGCCGGCCCTGCACATCCGGGCCGATTGGCCGGCCGCCTACGCCACCATCCTGTTCGACATCCGGCTCCCCAATCTGGCTCTCACCGCCCTCACCGGCATGGCGCTGGCCGGCAGTGGGGCAGCCTTCCAGGGGCTGTTCCGCAACCCGCTGGCAGATCCCTATGTCATCGGGGTAGCCTCCGGCGCCGGGCTGGGGGCGGTGCTGGCCATGGCCGCCCATTGGCCGGCCGGCGTGCTGGGCCTGGCGGCCGTCCCGGTGGCGGGGTTCATCGGGGCCGTGCTCACCGTCGGCCTGGTGTACAGTCTCTCCCGGGTGGGAGGCTCGACTCCGGTGACCACCCTGATCCTGGCCGGGGTGGCGGTGAGCTCCTTCGCCACCGCCGGCACCAGCCTGATCCTGCTGCTCTCCACCTCCGAGCTGCACCGGGCCGTCACCTGGATGGTGGGTGGGTTCTCGCTGGGGGGCTGGGAGCCGGTGCTGGCCGCGTCGCCCTACCTGCTGCTGGGGCTGGGGGTGCTGGTTCTGCTGGGGCGGCCGATCAACGTGCTGCAGTTCGGCGATGAGCAGGCGCGGCAATTGGGGCTGGACGTCGAGCGGCTCAAGCTGGTCATCGTAATCGCGGCCTCGCTGGTGGCGGCCACTGCGGTGTCCTTCTCGGGGATCATCGCCTTCGTCGGCTTGATCGTGCCGCACCTGACCCGGCTGCTCTGGGGGCCGGACTATCGTCGGCTGCTGCCGCTGGCCACCCTGCTGGGCGGGAGTTTCTTGCTGGCCGCCGACACGGCCGCCCGGGTGGTGCTCTCCCCGCGTGAGCTGCCGGTGGGCGTGGTGACCTCCATCGTGGGCGCGCCCTTCTTCCTCTGGTTGCTGCACCGCGCCCGGCGGCGCCTGCGAGGCTGGTGATGGCCGAGCTGGAGCTGCTGAGTGCCAGCCTGGGCTACGCCGATCATCCGGTCCTGCGCCAGGTTTCGCTGCGAGTGGATCCGGGGGAAATCCTGGCCGTGGTGGGACCCAATGGCGTGGGCAAGTCCACCCTGATCAAGGCCGGCAGCGGCGCGCTGGCGCCCCTGAGCGGGGAGGTGCGCATCAACGGGCAGGATCTGCGATCGCTGCGCCCGGCGGCGCGGGCCCGCCTGGTTTCGGTGGTGCCGCAGGCGACCGACCTGCCGGGAAGCTTTCTGGCCCTGGACGTGGTCCTGATGGGGCGCACGCCGTACCTGGGCTGGCTGGAGAATGAAGGGGCGCTGGATCGGGAGGCGGCACAATTGGCCATGGAGCGGACCGAGCTGGCGGAGCTGGCAGAGAGGCCGGTGGGGGAGCTCTCCGGAGGCGAGCAACAGCGGGTCCTGATCGCCCGGGCGCTGGCGCAGCAGGCTCCCGTGATGCTGCTGGACGAACCCACCGCCCATCTGGATTTGCGCCATCAGGATCAGGTGCTGCGTCTGGTACGCGAACTGGCCCGGGAGCGCAGCCTGGCCGTGCTGCTGGCATTGCACGATCTCAACCTGGTGGCTCGCTTTGCCGACCGGGTGGCGCTGCTGTCCAACGGCCGCGTGCGCGCCCTGGGCAAGCCGGAGCAAGTACTCACCCCGGATCAACTGGCTGAGGTGTATGGGATGCGCATCCATGTGATGCCCCACCCCGTCTTCGGAACGCCGCTGGTGCTTTCCGGGGAGTAGAGGCTGAACCTGCCCAGCCTGGAACAAGCCCGAGCCTGGTACGCGCCCCAAGATCCCATACATGGGTTCGACCATGTGCTGCGGGTGCTGGAGCTGGCCGAGCGGCTGGGCCAGGAGCTGGGCGCCGACCTGGAGGTGCTGCGGGCGGCGGCGCTGCTGCACGATGCGGCCGGGGCCGCGCCCGCAGCAGGTGCAGGCGAAACCAAGCAGGCGGGGCAGGTCACCGGCCGCGCCACCCACGAGCTGGACTCGGCGGCCTTCGCCCGCTCGGTGCTGCAGGCCGAGGGGTGGCCGGCAGAGCGCATCGAGGCGGTGACCCACTGCATCCGCGCCCACCGATTCCGAGGTGCCGAAGACCCTTCGACGCTGGAGGCCCAAGTACTGTTCGACGCCGACAAGCTGGACGTGCTGGGCGCCTTTGGTGTGGCGCGCACGCTGGGTTATGCGCAGCAGGCTGACCAGCCGTTCTTCGCCGAGCCTTCCGCCCGGTTCCTGGAGACCGGAGCCCTCGAGCCCGGGGAACCGCACAGCGCCTACCATGAGTACCTGTTCAAGCTGCGCCATGTCTCCGGCCGCCTGCATACCGAGCCGGCCCGGCGCCTGGCGGAACGGCGCCATGCG
>Ga0214473_10009533_pt1 | contig 11461 bp, 7 predicted proteins | sample RVTome_7_FD_203509 | JGI IMG/M metagenome (GOLD analysis project Ga0214473, IMG submission 203509) | Soil microbial communities from uranium-contaminated site in the Upper Colorado River Basin, Wyoming, United States - RVT98D197 | ecosystem: Environmental > Terrestrial > Soil > Contaminated >...
CGGTCCAGCCGGTCGCGGGCCAAGGTCTATCAGTTCTTGAGGGACGAGTGCGCCGCGGGACGGCAGGCGTACGTGGTCTACCCGGTGATCGAGGAGTCGGAGCTGTTGGACCTCCGGGCCGCCACCCGGATGGCCCAGGAGCTGACCAAGACGCTGGCCCCGGCCACGGTGGGGCTGGTGCACGGCAAGATGAAGGCCGACGAGCGGGATCAGGTGATGCGCCGGTTCCGCGACAAGGAGACTGAGGTGCTGGTGGCCACGACCGTGATCGAGGTGGGGATAGACGTGCCCAACGCGGCGGTCATGGTGATCGAGCACCCCGAGCGGTTCGGGCTGGCCCAGCTCCACCAGCTACGCGGGCGGGTAGGGCGTGGGGCGGAGGAGAGCCACTGCATTCTGTTGACCGACTCGACCGGCGCGGGCCCTCGGCTCAGAGCCTTTGCCAAGGAGACCGACGGCTTCAAGATCGCCGAGCTGGATCTTCAGGAGCGGGGGATGGGGGAGCTGGCCGGGTCGCGCCAGTCGGGCGGCATCACGCTCCGGTACACGGATTTCGCCAAGGACGGAGATCTGGTGCGGCTGGCCCAGCGAGAGGCGCGGCAATTGCTGGAGCGGGACTCCACGCTCTCATCGAGGGACCACGCGGGGTTGCGGAAGCGGATCGAACGGCGGTACGAGCGGGGGGTGGAGCTGTTTCGAGTGGGGTGAGACGCGTCGTCTCCGACGACAGTCGGCCGAGCCGCGGCTTTACGCCGCGCACATAGCGCCCGGGGCCGATCTGGATCCGGGGCTGCCCCTACGGCCGCTCCGCCCTCGTCACCCGATACCGCACCACCCGCTGTACATCCAGCGAATCGCGCGTGACGGCCCAGACGGTATCGCCTCGCAGCACCGGCGCCGGACTCCCGCGGAAGTCTCCGGGCATCCGCACCACCCCCAGGTACCGGCCGTCGGGCTCGAACACGTCGAAGGTGAACCCCTCGCGGTAGCGCGTCTGCGGCCGCTTGGTGCGCTCCTCCTCTTCCCGCGCCTCCGCCTCGGACCGCCAGGCGTACCCCGGCTGGGAAAGCTGGACCCAGAGCCGCCCGTCGCCCGCCACCACGATGCTCCGGAACGGCGGCTTGGTGTCGGGGATGGCCGGCCCGTTCCACTTCCACGAGCCGTAGCTCCGCTTGAAGTTCTCGACGATCCGATGCTCCTGCTCGGCCTTCTCCGCGGCGAGCACCGGGATGGGCGTCCAGGCCCGCTCGATGCGCAGCACCCCCTCCGGCCGGAACAGATCGATGCGATAGTCGGTGCTCACGCCCCCCACGAAATACCCCAGCGGGCTGAAGTCCCATTGGGCCGAGGCGCTGAACGGCACGGAGGTGGTGCTGGAGCTGTTCTCGCGCCGCGCGGTGACCTGCGCGGGCTTGTGGTCCCAGGTCGGGGCCGGGAGCGTGTCGTGGTGCGTCCCGTCGGGCCCCATCCGCGCGAGCCCGTGCTTCCACTCGGTGACGTCCACGCCCATCTGGAGCAGGATCAGGCTGTAGCTGTTCCCCGCCGTGTCCACCCGGACCGCATCGTCCGTGTTCCAGCCGCCGCCGCTGGGGAGCGGCCAGCTCGGCAGGACCGTGCCGTCGGGGGCGTAGACGTTGAAGCGCGCGTTCCCGGGATCCCGCACCAGCAGGCGGCCGTCAGGGTGGATCGCCATCCCGTCCGCCTGCTTGAGCTCGCCCGGCCCGCTCCCTTCGCGTCCCAGCGTCCCGCGATACGCGCCGTCGGGCCCGAAATGCCGCACGCCCTGGATGTGCTGATCGAGGACGAAGATGTCGCCGGCCTGGTTGACGGCGATCGCGGCCACCTCGCCGAACATCTCCTCCTCGGCGCCCTCGAAGACGCCGACGCTGAGCTCCGGGGTAAGCGTGGCCGTGTCCAACCATACCGACCCGCCGACGGTCCGGACGACTATGGTGTCGCCCAGCGTATCCACCGTGGCTTCCCAGGCGTGGGCCCCGGTGTCCGATCCGCCGCAGGCCAACGCCGCGAGCGTCAGGATGAGGCACGGCCGTGCGCGGCGTGAAGCCGCGGCTCGGCCATCGGTCGTCGGAGACGACGCGCCCGCCGCCTCAGGCGGCAGTTGGCCGAGCCGCGGCTTCATGCCGCGGATTGACGCGAAGGAGCTCAGGTTCCCCGAAGCCCCGCCGCCCGCCGCGCCCGATCCCGCTCGTAGCTCGAGTCGAGCGTGTCGGTCGCGTCGAGATAGGCCTGACGGACCCGGTCGGACTCCAGCCCGTACCGCGCGAGCCCGACCAGTACCTCGGCCTTGGAGTAGTCCGAATCGATATCCCGAGCGCTGGCGATCACGGCCAGCGTGGTCGCCTCGTCCGCCTTGCTCTCGACCACCGCCTGGAGCACCCGCTGGTGCTCGTAGTCCGAGTCCAATGCGTCCACCGCGCGGAAGAAGGGGGCCCGCGTGGTTTCGTCCAACGGGCCGCCGCGGAGGACGCCCAGGAGTCCCTCGGCCCGCTCGTAGTCCGAATCCATCGAAACCAAAACGGCGAGCACGCTGGCCCGGTCGGCGGGCGACAGCCGGTCGCGATCGAGCAGCGGGCTCAGCACCCGGCGCCGCTCGTAATCCGAGTCCATGTCGCCCACGGCGGTGAGGTAGGAGGCCGGCAGCGCCCGGCCCGCGGGATAGCGGGTGGCCGTGGCCAGCAGCAGCTCGGCCCGCTCGTAGTCCGAGTCGATGCGCTTGGCCGACACCAGCATCGCGTCGAGCGCCGCCACGTCCAGGTCGCTATCGGCGGCCAGCGCCGCCAGCGCCTGGCGGTGCTCGTAGTCCGAGTCGAGACTGTCCGACGCGCGCACATAGGCCCGCTGCACCGCGGCGTCGAGCGGCCCCCGCGCCGCCAGCGCCTTGAGCACGCGCCCCAGCTCGTAGTCCGATGAGATGCGCTGGGAGGCGTTCTCCAGCAGCCGGGTCTGCTGCGCCGGGGTGAGCTGGGCCCGGGCAAAGAGGACGGAGAAGTACTGCGCCGTGACGTAGTCGCTCTGCAGCTCGTCGATCTCGGCCATCAGACCCTCGGCGCCCCGCTGCTCGAAGATCCGGAGCGCCCGGGCTTCGGCGTTGAACCCGGCCCGCCGCATGAGCACCAGCACCGCGTCCGCCAGCCAGGCCCGCGCGTCGTCGCCGTAGGGCCGCTCCTCGCCGTTCACCAGCCAGCGGCGCGGGAGACGGCCACTTTCGGACGCGATCTCCACCCGGCGGCGGTTCCGGCCTTCCCGCTCCTCGATCTCGAAGTAGCCGCCGCCGCCGATGCTCGCCACGTCACGGTCGTCGGGCGTGAACGTGAGCTTGCCGTCGCTGTCCACCGTGAGCGAGCAATCGTCGCGGACGATCTTCATGATCATGCGGTCGTCGTCGATGTGGGTGGACGACGAGCTGCGCTTGGCGCCCCCGCGCGCGGACCAGTCACACAGCGTGGCGCGGGACTGTGGGGCGGTCAGGCGGTCAGGCGGACTGGCGGTTGGGGCGGACGGGACGGACATGACGGGCGCGGCGGGCGCGTGTTCCGTGGATGAATCGCCGGCGTCGCGGGCGGCGAGCGCGGCGAGCGGGAAGAGCACCGCCACGACCGCGGTGACCGCCGTAACCGCCGATCGCGAGCCGACGGGACCCCGGTCGCGGGTGCCGTCCAGCACCGCCAGCAGCCGGCCGGTGAGCTGGGAGCGGCGCGCCATGGCGATGCCCGCGAGGGCGGTGGCCGGGCTCGCGCGGAGGGCCCGCGCAATCTCCAGCAGGTCGCCCGCGTAGGACGACGCCATGGTGCCGTGCGCCAGCACCAGATCGTCGCAGGCCAGCTCCCGCTCCTCGCGAAGCCGCCGGGCCGCGATCCAGACCAGCGGATTCCACCAGTAGAGCGCGCAGGCGAAGCGGGCGACGAGCTGGGTGAGCCAGTCCAGCCGTTTCACGTGGGCCAGCTCGTGCACCAGCACCGCCTGCCGCCGGGCGGCCGGCCAGGCCGGAAACTCCGCGGGCAGCAGCACGCGGGGACGCAGCGCGCCCCAGGTCATCGGCATCGCATCGCCCGGGGCCTGGAGAATCGCGACCTGACGGCGAACGCCGAGCCTCCGGGCGATCCGCTGCGCGTCCCCGAGGACGCCGGCGTGCGCCATCGGGCGCGCGCCGCGCGCCAGGCGATGGGTGCGCCACAGGGAGAAGGCGATGAGCAGAATGATCAACCCGGCGCCCAGGGCCCAAATGCCAGAAGCGGCAGAGGCGCCAGCGGCGGCAGCGGCGGCAGGGGCGGCAGGGGCGGGACGGAGATCCTGCCGCACGACGACTGATGCCGCTCCCACGTCTGCCCCTGCTGCCGCTTCTGCCACTCCTGCCGCTCCTGCCGCTTCCGCCACTCCTGCCGCTTCTGCTCCTGGAAGCCGAATCCGCGACAACGCCGCCGGCTCCCACCGGGGAACGACCGTCGTGATCACCGGCAACAGCAACGCGCCCGAAATGGCCAACACCCAGACGAAGTGCCGGATGGCGGCGCTGGCGCGGCGGAGCAGGGCGGTGACCAGCCAGGCGGCGAGCAAGAGGGGGGCGGCTTTGAGGCCCCAGACAAGAACCAACGGGAGATCGGTCATGGTCAACGCCCTTCCTTCCTGGCACGCTCCACCAGCGTTTCGAGCCTGGCCAGCTCGGCATCCGTGAGATCGTCGCGCGAGAGGTCGAGCAGCGCCGCCGCCGCGGCTCCCGGCGATCCGTCGAAGAAGGTCCGCACCAGCTGCCGCATGGCCGATACCCGGGCCCGGTCCCGCGGCACGGTGGGCGCGTACACGTAGCGCTGCCCGTCGCGCCGGTGCCGCACGTGGCCCTTGTCTTCCAGGATGCGCAGCAGGGCCCTGACGGCCGAATAGCTCGGCGGGTCGGGGAGGTGGTCGAGCACTTCCTGGGCGGTTGACTCCCCCATCTGATAGATGGCGTCCATGATCTGGCGCTCGCGGCGGGAGAGTTGAGGGCGGTCGTTGCTCATGCGGTCCCCATCCGTACGGAGCCTGCCCGTCGTGGGAGTCAACGGTGCTAGAAAACTAGCATGGCTTGCTGCTAAGAAAATAGCAACCGGGACCGGCCTGTCAACCCCGGAGCCGCGACGCTATCCGCCGATCAGGACGGTAGGGCAGCCCATCACGATGGATCCCCCGTGGGCCGTCAGATCTCCCAGCCGAGCGGCTGGGAGGCCCCCGATGAGTACGGTGACGGATCCTTTGACGATGATGTCCGGTGGGCCGACGCAGATGGCCATGTCCGTGGCGCGCGCCGCGGGCATCATCCCGATCAGGACGGTGGGACATCCGGGTGGGAGGATGGGACCGCCCACGTGGGGAATCGGGGGCACGCTGGGGGTGAGCATGGGGCAGACGTGCATATCGCCGGCGCGGGCTGCGGGCATGCCCATAGGCCTTCCTCCTTACCGGGGCCGGCCGCCCGCGGCGGGCGGGGGCGGCGTCCACAGGGCGGTCTTCTCGGCGACTTCGAAGCCTTGCCGGAGGAACTCCACGTAGCGCTCCGGGGCTTGCTCGGGCGGATCGACCACGGCGGCCAGCATCACACATCCGGCGATGGCCCGGGCGGCCATGTACTCGCCGGGCGGTACCGGATCGACCCCCGGCGGGGCGATGCTGTCGCCGCAGAAAAAGGCGGCGAGTCCGGCGCAGCCGGCGGGCGTGCCGAAGTCGGCCGCCTCCGCCCGCGCCATCGCGGCGCGGCGGTTGGCATCGTTGGGGTCGGCGATCCAGGCCTTGGTGGCGTCGAGCGCGGCCTGGACCTCCGGCGCCGGGGTGTCGCCGTGCGCCCGGCGCGCGCAGACCCAGGCCCACCAGACCGCGGGCCGCCGGTCGAGCGCAAAGGCTAGGAACCGGACGGCCGCGGCATGCTGGCCGGCGGCGACCAGGCCTTCAACGAACGCGCGAGGCTGCTCGCCGTCCCCCAGCAGCGCGAGCGCCTCCGGGGCCAGCTCGGCCGCCCGGCACACGTCGAGCGCCGTGCGCCCCGTCCCCAGGAGAGTCGGCATCCTAGTTGATCATCGCGATGCCGCCCTTGACCGTCAGCATCCCGTCGCCCTTGACCGTGGTCATCACGCCCTTCACCTCGGTCTGGACCTGCCCGTCCAGCTTGAGCATCAGGCCGCCGATCGTGACGCCCTTCTGATCCACCGTCACCTTGCTTTGCCCCACCTTGAGCTCGATGGCCTGCATCGCCTCGATGCTCACCTTCCCGAGGGCGGCCTTGAGCGTGATGTTGCCCAGGTCGGCCTTGGTGGTCTGGTTGCCCATCTTGAGCGTGACTTCCTGGTTGCCCTGGTTCAGGGTCACGACCTGCTTGCCCATCTTGATCGTCACCAGCTGGTCTCCCTGGTCCACCGACGTTTCCTGTTTCCCCTGCTTCACGGTGATGGTCTGGCTACCCTTCTCGATCGTGGTGGTGTCGTTGCCCTCCTGCACGGTCCGGGTGTCGTGGTTCTTGATCGTCGCGGCGCGGTCGTGCACCACCGTGCATTTCTCGTCGTTTTTCACCTGGACCGTGAGATCCTTCTCCGCCTGAAGGTAGACTTCCTCCGACCCCTTCTTGTCCTCGAAGCGCAGCTCGTTGCAGTTCTCGGCGGCGCCGCCCTTGGAACTGCGGGATTTGATGCCGCTCTGGGTGCCGTTGGCCGGCAGGCCGTAGGGTGGGGCATGGTCGCCGTTCCAGACGCTGCCGATGATGATGGGGTACCGCGGATCCCCGTTCAGGAACTCGACCAGCACTTCCTGCCCGATGCGGGGAACGTGGATGGCGCCCCAGTTCTTGCCCGCCCATGGGGTACTCACCCGCACCCAGCAGGAGCTGTTCTCATCCTTCTTGCCCACCCGATCCCAGTGGAACTGCACCTTGATCCGGCCGTGCTTGTCCACCCAGATCTCTTCGCCGGCCTTGCCCACCACCACCGCGGTCAGGTGGCCCGCGACCCGCGGCCGGGGCGTGAGCAACGGCGGCCGGTACGGAACGCTGTGGGGGATACAGACGAACTCGTTCTCGTAGTCCAGCGGAGCGGTATTCCAGGAGCGATAGTCGCCGGCCCGTCCCTGGTGGCGTACCGCCAGGATCTGATAGGCCTGGTTGACCTCCCGGCGGTAGTGCTCCTTGAGGTCGAACCGGTAGCCGCTCTGGATCCCTCGGCAGTTCCCCGTGCCGCGCACCACCTGTTGCCGAGCCTCGTGCGCCTCCAGCCGCAGCCGGGCGTATCGCTCGGCCTGATCCAGGGCGGTGAAGTCTCCCGGATAATCGTACAGCTCCTCCTTCTCCTTGCCGGCGACGGCCCCTTCGAGCCGCAGCGATGGTTGCAGGGGGTCGTAGTCCCGCAGCGTGACCTTCCCGCTCTCCACGGCGTGCTCGCGCTCCAGGGTGCGGATCACGTCGTCCTGCTGCCCCGTCGTGTGGGTCGCCATCCGGGCCGACGGCTGGCCGGGACACGGTTGCACGGCGCTCGGGGTGTCGGCCAGCACCATCGTATGCTTCCCGTCCTGGTGCTCGAAGAAGTAGAAGATCCCCTCTTCCTCGAGCAGCCGGGATACGAAGGCGAGATGGGTTTCCCGGTACTGGACGCAGTACTCGCGCTTGGGGTAGCTCCCGGTGCACCGGATGTCGAAGGCGGAATACCCCAGGCCGCTGAAGACCTGCTCCACGATGTCCGGCACCGAGAGGTTCTGAAAGATCTTGCAGTCGGTGGAGAGCGAGAGAAACCAGAGCCAGGGCACGATTTCCGCGCGATAGGCGGTCAGGTCGTCGTACTGGCCGAGCTGGGTGAACCGGTTGATGACGCCGTTGAGGAACCGCCGGCTGCCGTCGGCCAGCTCGATGGTCACCGTGGCCGGCGTCCGCAGCAGGCGCTGCGGGTCGGCCGCCGCGTTCTCGGAGATGAGGTCGAGCGTGAAGGAGAACAGCTGGGAAACCCCTTCGCTGCCGCTGAGCGCGGTCAGGAGGAGCTCGTCCTTGCCCAGCGCGGTCTGCACCTTGATGGGGCGCTTGTCCTGGCTGTACTTGCCCATGTCTGACCTCTACGCCTGGGTCGAGTAGTCGAATCGCCCGCCGCCGCCCACGCCCACGGTGATCCTCGAGGGCCGGACGCCTTCGGCCATCCCGGCCAGGAGGAGCTGGGAGAGGTCGGGCAGGAGCGTGTTCGTGAGAATGTTGTCCACGTTGCGCGCGCCGCTTTCCACCTCGGTGCAGCGGGTCGCGATCTCGCCGACCATCGCGTCGTCGTACGCCAGGGTGATCTTGTGCGCCTCCGCCATGCGGCGTTCGACCTTCCCGAGCTTCAGGCGGATGATCTGGCGCAAGGCGTCGTCCCGGATGGGGAAGTAGGGGATGATCACGGTGCGCCCGAGGAACGCGGGCTTGAACGTCTTGTCGAGCTCCGGCTTGAGCGCCTTGACCAGCCCCTCGGAATCCGGCGTGGTTTCGGGGTCCGCGCAGAGCTTCATCAGCGTGGCGGTGCCGGCGTTGGTCGTGAGGACGATGATGCTGTTCTTGAAGCTGATCTGCCGGCCTTCGCCGTCCTCCATGACGCCCTTGTCGAACACCTGATAGAACAGCTCCATGACGTCCGGGTGCGCCTTCTCGATCTCGTCCAGCAGGACGACGGAATACGGCCGGCGCCGGACGGCCTCGGTGAGCACGCCGCCTTCTCCGTACCCGACGTAGCCCGGGGGTGAGCCCTTCAGGGTCGAGACGGTGTGCGGCTCCTGGAACTCGGACATGTTGATCGTGATCAGGTTGTGCTCGCCCCCGAACAGCAGGTCCGAGAGGGCCAGGGCCGTCTCGGTCTTGCCCACGCCGCTCGGCCCCACCAGCAGGAACACCCCGACCGGCTTGCTGGGGTCTTCGATGCCGGCTTTCGACGTTCGCAGGCGCCGGCTGATGGCTTCCAGCGCCCGCTCCTGTCCGATGATCCGGGCCCCGAGGTGCCGTTCGAGGTTCAAGGCGACGCTGAGCTCGTCGCTCAGCATCTTCCCCAGGGGAATGCCGGTCCATCCCGAGATCACCTCGCCCACCAGCCCCTCGTCGACGCAGACCCGGACGAGCGCCTCCTCGCCCTGCAGGGCCGCCAGCTCCTGATTGAGCGCGGTGATCTCCTTCCGGAGCCGCACCGCCTCCTTGGGGTCGATCGCGCGTGACTGCCGCCCGGTGGTGGAGTCTTCCAGCTGCCGTCGCAAGGCGCGGACCTTGTCGACCAGGCCGCGCTCCTTTTCCCAACGCTCCTTGAGCGCCGCCAGGCGGCGCTCCGTGTCCTGCCGGTCCGCCGCGATCGCCGCCAGCCGCTCCGCGTGGTCGGCGCCCACGGCCGCTTCCCGCGTGAGCACCCGGGTCTGCACCTCCAGGTCGTCCAGCCGCCGCTGGGCATCCTCGATCGGCGGAGGCGTGGCGCTCTGTCCCAGGGCCAGCCGGGCACACGCCGTATCGAGCACGCTGACCGCCTTGTCAGGCAGCTGCCGATCGGGCAGGTACCGATGCGAGAGCCGGACCGCGGCGGCCACGCCGTCGTCCAGGATGCGGACCCCGTGATGGGCTTCCAGGGCCGAGGCGATCGCCCGCATCATGAGGGTGCAGGCGTCCTCGGAGGGCTCCTCGATCTTGACCAGCTGGAACCGGCGGGCCAGGGCCGGGTCCTTCTCGAAGTACTTCTTGTACTCGGACCAGGTGGTGGCGGCGATGGTGCGGAGCTCGCCGCGCGCCAGGGCCGGCTTCAGCAGGTTGGCGGCGTCGTTCTGACCGGCGGCCCCTCCCGCGCCGATCATGGTGTGCGCTTCGTCGATGAAGAGGATGATCGGGATCTCGGACGACTTGACCTCCTCGATCAGGCCCTTGAGCCGGTTCTCGAACTCGCCCTTGACGCCCGCGCCGGCCTGCAGCAGGGCCAGGTCGAGGGTGCGGAGGGTGACGTTCCGGAGCGGCGGGGGCACGTCGCCCTGCGCCACGCGCAGCGCGAAGCCCTCGACCACCGCCGTTTTGCCCACGCCCGCCTCGCCCACCAGGATCGGGTTGTTCTGCCGGCGGCGTGTGAGGATGTCCACCACCTGGCGGACCTCGAAATCGCGGCCCAGGACCGGGTCGAGCTTCCCCTGCTGAGCCCGTTCGGTGAGGTTGACCGTGAACTGGTCGAGATTGGGGCTCTTGCCGCCGCCGGGGCGGGGGGCGGCCCCGGCGCCAGGCGCCGTCGCCGCGCCGCCGGTCTCCTCCGCGGACGGCGCGACGATCGCCGGGAAGTCGTTGTGCAGGCTGTCGCCCACGACCTTCGCGAACTCGCGGCTCACGTCCAGCACCAGCCGGCGCAGCTCGTCGTTGGTGGCGAGTGCCACCAGCGCGTGCCCGGTCCGGGCCTGGCTGTCGCCGTAGTCGATCGAGCCGATGGTCCACGCGTCGGTCAGCATCTTGACCAGACTGGGCGACAGCGACGGCGTGCGGGCGTTCCCCGACTTGAGCTTGTCCAGGCTCTTGGCGAGGTCCCCCGCGAGCCGGGACCGGTCCACCCCGAAGTGCTTCAGGATGAGGGCGCAGTCGCCGTCGGTGCCGTCGAGCAGCTTCAGGAAGAAGTGCTCGATCTCGACGTCGTAGTGGGTCCGGGACAGGCAGAGGCCGGCGGCGGCTTCCAGCGTCAGGCGCGCCTGCGCGTTCAGCTTGCCGATGAGGGATCGAAGATTGACGGTCATGCGCCGAGGCTCGCGCTCACAGGGTCAGAATGGTGTCGTCCGGATCCCGGGTCAACGGTGCGGTTCGCACCCAGGTGCTCCATCCCAGCGGAAGGCCGCCCCCTTCGTCCATCCCGAGGCGGCAGGGCGGGACGTCCTCACGCGCCAGGACCAGCTGCACGGCGAAGTCCAGGGCGTCGCCGCCGTAGAACCGGGTCAGCCGGCGCAGCTCGTCGTGCGCGGTGCCGCCCGGCAGGAATTCCCGGTACCGCTCCCGCCCGAGCGGCCCCAGCCGGATGCGCACCTTGGCCTGCCGGTCCCACACCGCGTCGCCGACCAGGGCTCCGTACCCCAGCCGCCCGGCCGCCGGTTCGTCGTCGCTCACCACGCATTGCGTTTCGCCGGCGGGCACGTACCAGTCGCCCACGAACTGCTCGACCGCCACGGGCACGTCGAAAAAGCCCTCGAGCAGCTGCTCCAGTCCCAGGGCCGACCGGGGCTGGGGCAGCAGCAGGCCGGCGTAGTACAGCAAGGCCTCCCGGTGCGGCGCCGGCTCGTCCGACGGCGCGTCCCGGCCGATGCCCACCAGGTCGCGCACGTGCCGGGTGATCGGGTCCTGGCGGCTCCGCTCGTAGGCGACGGGGAAGCGGGACTTCTCCCAGCTCCGATAGAACAGGGAGAGCATCCGGTGATGGAAGATATCCAGGAAGTCCCGGAGGCCGCGATCCCGCTTCTGCAGCCGCTCCGCGACCAG
>Ga0214473_10009534_pt1 | contig 11461 bp, 11 predicted proteins | sample RVTome_7_FD_203509 | JGI IMG/M metagenome (GOLD analysis project Ga0214473, IMG submission 203509) | Soil microbial communities from uranium-contaminated site in the Upper Colorado River Basin, Wyoming, United States - RVT98D197 | ecosystem: Environmental > Terrestrial > Soil > Contaminated >...
CTCGACCCGCAGGGCAAGGCGATCCAGGGCTCGTTGCCGGCGATGGGCTGGACGAACGTGAGCGACGTGCGCGTGGGCAAGCACATCGTGCTCACGGTGGACACGGGCTCCGAGGTCTCGGCGCGCGAGCAGGTCGAGGAGATGTCACGGCGCCTGCTCTCGAACCCGGTGATCGAGGACGTCCGCATCCTCGCGACCGAGGAGGTGGGAGGGTGAGCGGGCCAAGGGTCGGTGTCGTCACCTTCCCCGGATCGCTCGACGATCGCGACGCGCTCCGCGCCATCGGTTCCATGGGAGGGCAGGGCGTCGCCCTCTGGCATGCCGAGCGCGACCTGCGCGACGTGGACGCGATCATCCTGCCGGGCGGCTTCTCGTACGGGGACTACCTACGCTGCGGCGCGATCGCGCGTTTCGCGCCGATCATGGAGGAGATCGTCCGCTTCGCGGACGCCGGAGGTCCGGTCGTCGGGATCTGCAACGGGTTCCAGATCCTCTGCGAGGCAGGCCTGTTGCCGGGCGCGCTGATCCGGAACCGGTCGCTCCGCTTCATCTGTCGCGTCGTGGACGTCCGCGTCGAGACCTCGCTCTCTCCGCTCACCGACGGTCTCGTTGCGGGCGAGGTGCTCCAGATCCCCGTGAAGCACGGCGAGGGGCAGTTCGTCGCGGGGGCCGAGGATCTCGCGCGAGTCGAGGGCGACGGACTCGTCGTCTTCCGGTACTGCGCGCCCGACGGCACGGTCGACGACGCGCACAACGTGAACGGCGCGGCGAACGCCATCGCGGGCGTCCGCAACGACTCCGGCAACGTCGTCGGCCTCATGCCGCACCCCGAGCACGCCGTGGACCCGGACGTCGGGCCGACCGGCGGCCAGCCACTGCTCGCTTCGCTCCTGTCGCGCGCCCTCGCGAGGGTCTGAGCGCGGTGACCGAGCCGTTGCACCGGGCCCTCGGCCTCACCGACGACGAGTACGACCGCATCGTGGAGACGCTCGGGCGCGAGCCCAACCGGAACGAGCTCGCGATGTACGGGGTCATGTGGTCCGAGCACTGCTCCTACAAGTCCAGCAAGGTCTACCTCCGCACCCTGCCGACCGAGGGCTCGAGGGTCCTCGTCGGTCCCGGCCAGGACGCCGGCGTCGTGGACGTCGGCGACGGGCTCGCGGTCGCGTTCAAGATGGAGTCGCACTCGCATCCGAGCGCGATCGAGCCGTACCAGGGCGCCGCGACCGGGATCGGCGGCATCGTGCGGGACATCATCTCGATGGGTGCGCGGCCGATCGCGCTGATGGACCCGCTGTACTTCGGCCCGCTCACACAGGAGCGCAACCGGTGGCTCCTCGAGGGCGTCGTCGCCGGGATCGGCGGCTACGGCAACTGCATCGGGGTGCCGACCGTCGGTGGCGAGGTGCGCTTCGCGGAGCCCCACAGCCTGAATCCCACCATCAACGTCATGTGCGTCGGCATCGCGCCGGCGGACCGGCTCGTGACCTCGTCCCGACGGGTGCACGAGAACTCGATCATGGTCCTGTTCGGCGCCTCGACCGGGCGCGACGGGATCGGCGGGGTGTCCGTCCTTGCCTCGCGCACGCTGGAGGAGGGCTCGGAGGAGAGCCGGCCGAGCGTGCAGATCGGCGACCCGTTCGCCGGCAAGCTGCTGATCGAGGCCAGCCTCGAGCTCGCCGAGCGTGACCTGCTCGAGGGCCTGCAGGACCTCGGGGGCGCGGGATTCACCTGCGCCACGAGCGAGTCCGCCGCACGTGCCCGCATGGGCGCCGAGCTGAACCTCGACGTGGTGCCGCTCCGCGAGCCCAACCTCGAGGTCTTCGAGATCCTCACCTCCGAGTCCCAGGAGCGGATGCTCGCGATCGTCGAGCCCTCGAAGGTGGACGAGGTCCTCGCGGTCTGCGCGAAGTGGGGGCTCGCCACCGCGGTCCTCGGCCGGATGGTCGCGGGCGACGGTTTGCGCATCACGATGGGCGGACAGGTCGTCGCCGAGGTCCCCGCGCGGTCCCTCGCCGACGAGGGGCCCGTGTACGAGCGGGCCGTCGCCGAGCCCGAAGGACTCGCGGCCCTGCACGAGGACGACCCCACGTTCGCGACGGTGACCGCCGATCCGCGCGAGGCCTTCCTCGCGGTGCTCGGCTCGCCCAACGTGGCCTCGATGCGATCGGTGTGGGAGCAGTACGACTACCTGGTGCAGGGCGGGACCGTGCTCGGGCCGGGTGGGGACGCCGCGCTGGTACGGATCGAGGGCACGATGAAAACGATCGCGCTCTCGACGGACGCGAAGGGGCGCTTCGGCTCGCTCGACCCGTACCTCGGGGCCGCGCACGCGGTTGCCGAGGCGGCGCGCAACGTCGCCATGACCGGCGCGACGCCGCTCGCGATCACGAACTGCCTGAACTTCGGCAATCCCGAGCGTCCCGAGGTGATGTGGCAGTTCGCCGAGTCGATCCGCGGGATGGGCGATGCGTGTCGCGCACTCGACACGCCGGTGACCGGCGGCAACGTGAGCTTCTACAACGAGTCCGGCCACTCGGCGATCTGGCCGACCCCCACAATCGGCATGCTCGGCCTGCTCGAGGACCATCGCCTCGCGGTGCGGACGGCCTTCCCGCCCGCGCGTTCCGTCTACCTGCTCGGGGAGACCTCCCCCGAGCTCGGCGGCTCCGAGTTCGCCGAGACCGTGCTCGGGAAGGTGAGCGGCCGCCCGCCCGCCCTCGACCTGGACCGCGAGCGCGCGCTCCATCGCCTCGTCGCCGAGGCCGCGCGCGAGGACCTGCTGTCCTCGGCCCACGATTGCGGGGACGGCGGCCTCGCCGTTGCGCTCGCCGAGTCCGCGATCGCCGGCGGGACCGGGTTCGCGTTCTCGCTCCCGGGCGACGTGCCCTGGTACGTGACGCTGTTCTCCGAGTCGGCATCGCGCGCGGTCGTCTCGATCACGCCCGAGAACGCAGCGGCGTTCGAGGCCCTGGCCGCCGAGCACGGCGTGCCGTGCACGAGGATCGGCGAGACCGGCGGCCCCAGGATGGTCTTCGACACGCTGTTCGAGGTCGGGGTCGCCGAGGCGACCGCGGTCCACGAGGGAACCATCCCGAAGCTCCTCGCGGGCTGAGAGGGCTGAGCGGGCTGAGCCGGCGGACGTGGGTGTTACCATCCGGCCACACGTGGGAGAGAGTCCGAAAGAGGAATGCGGTCTCTTCGGGGTATGGGCCCCGGGAGAGGACGTCGCGCGGCTGACGTACTTCGGGCTCTTCGCCCAGCAGCACCGGGGCCAGGAGTCCGCCGGCATGGCGGTCTCCGACGGCGACCATCTCCTCGTCTTCAAGGAGCTCGGGCTCGTCTCGCAGGTCTTCAACGAAGCGACGCTCGCCACGCTGCAGGGCGACCTCGGCATCGGGCACGTGCGGTACTCGACGACGGGCTCGACGACCTGGGAGAACGCCCAGCCGGCGTTCAAGACGGACGGCCACCGGTCGCTCGCGCTCGGGCACAACGGGAACCTCGTGAACACGCTCGAGCTCGCCGACCGCGGGGGCCGGCCGGGCCGGGCGACGACCGACTCCGACCTCGTGGCGACGCTGCTCGCCGAGCGCTTGCACGACGGGCTCGAGGCCGCCTGCCTCGAGGTCCTTCCCACGCTCCGGGGCGCCTTCTGCTTCGTGATGATGGACGAGCGGAGCATCTTCGCGGCGCGAGGGCCGCTCGGTCTGCGGCCGCTGTCGATCGGTCGTCTGCCGAACGGCTTCGTCGTGGCGTCCGAGACCTGCGCGCTCGACATCGTGGGTGCGGCGTTCGTCCGCGACGTCGAGCCCGGCGAGCTCGTCCGGATCGACGAGCGCGGCCTGCGATCCTTCCGCTACGCGGAGAGCCCGCGCAAGGCGCTCTGCATCTTCGAGTTCGTGTACCTCGCGCGACCCGACTCGCTGCTCCGTGGCCACACGGTGCACGAGGTCCGGCGCGAGCTGGGCCGCCGCCTCGCGCGAGAGGCGCCTGCCGATGCCGACCTCGTCGTCCCCGTCCCCGATACCGGCATGTCGGCAGCGCAGGGCTACTCGGAGGTGTCCGGCATCCCCTACGGCGAAGGACTCATGAAGAACCGCTACGTGGGACGGACGTTCATCCAGCCCACGCAGTCGCTCCGCGAGCGAGGCGTGAAGCTGAAGCTGAACCCGATCCCCGAGACGATCCGCGGCAAACGACTCGTCGTGATCGACGACTCGATCGTGCGCGGCACGACGACACGCCAGATCGTGCAGGCCCTACGCGAGGCCGGCGCGGCACAGATCCACACGCGGATCACGTGCCCGCCGATCAAGTGGCCGTGCTTCTACGGGATCGACATGTCCACGCGCTCCGAGCTCGTTGCGTCGGACCTGTCGGTGGAGGAGGTACGTCAGTTCGTCGGCGCCGATTCCCTCGGGTACCTGTCGATGGAGGGGATGGTCGGAGCGACCGGTTCGCCCAAGGGCGACTTCTGCCGTGCGTGCTTCGATGGCGAGTACCCGATCGAGGTGCCCGAGCACGCCGGCAAGTTCCTGCTCGAGCACCCTGCGAAGTCGTGAGCGAGGCCTACCGTCGGGCGGGCGTCGATCTCAAGGCCGCCGCGCAGGCCGTGGGGCTCATCCAGGATCTCGCGAAGGGCGCGACGCGCGGGGAGGTCGTCGAGAGCGTCGGCGGGTTCGCCGGCCTGTTCCGGATCGGCGGGGGTCGCCTCGTCGCCGCGGCGACCGACGGCGTGGGCACGAAGCTCGAAGTCGCGCGACGCGTGGGGCGGCTCGACACGGTCGGGATCGATCTCGTCGCGATGTGCGCGGACGACGTCGTGTGCACCGGCGCCGAGCCGTTGTTCTTCCTCGACTACCTCGCCATCGGCAGGGTCGTCCCCGAGCGCGTCGCGGCCGTGGTGCGGGGGGTGGCCGAGGGGTGCCGCCGCGCCGGCTGCGCGCTCCTGGGCGGCGAGACCGCGGAGCACCCCGGCGTGATGCAGGACGACGCCTTCGACCTCGCGGGGTTCTGCGTTGGCGTCGTCGAGGAGAGCGAGATGCTCGGCCCGCACCGCGTGGTCGAGGGTGACGCGCTCGTCGGTCTCGCATCGAGCGGACTCCACTCGAACGGGTACTCGCTCGTCCGAAGGGCGCTTCTCGAGGACGCGGGCCACTCCCTCGAGGACGTGTTACCGCGGCTCGACCGCCCGCTCGCGGACGAGTTGCTCGAGCCGACCACGATCTACGCGCCCGTCGTGCTCGCGCTCGCGCGTGAAGGGCTCGTGCACGCTGCCGCACACGTGACCGGCGGCGGGCTCCCCGAGAACCTCCCGAGGGTGCTCCCGGTGGGCCTCGGCGCCGAGGTGCTTGAGGGCTCGTGGCCGGTGCCTCCGGTGTTCGACCTCGTGGGTGAGACGGCGGGCGCGTCCAAGGACGACCTGCGAGCCACCTTCAACATGGGCATCGGCATGGTGCTCGTCGTTCCCGCCGAGCGCGTCGGCGAGGCCGTCGCGCTCGCGGGTGCGAGCGGCGTCGCCGCCTTCGGGATCGGCAGGGTGGAGCCCGGCGCGGGTATCGGGTATCGCTGAGCCGACCGGCTGCCCTGGATGGGCCATGGCCTCGTGGTCCCCGTGGACCATCCATCGGGTGGCGGGGGAGGCCGTCCGGTCAGGCGAAAACCGACCTTCGGGTGGATCCCGGGCGCGCTCGGGTGCCGATACGCTCGATAGAGGATGGAGACCACCGTCGCGACTAGCGTGCTCGTCGTGGACGACGAGCCCCAGGTCGTCTGGATGCTCCGGTTCACCCTGGAGGCCGAGGGCTACCAGACGTTCTCGGCGCGCGACGGTCGCGCGGCGCTCGACGAGGTCCGGCAGCACCGGCCGAACCTCATGCTCCTCGACATCATGATGCCGATCATGGACGGGTGGACGGTCCTCGAGGAGCTCCGAGCGCTTCCGGACGAGGAGCGTCCGCGCGTCGTCGTGGTCTCTGCCCGCGCCAGCCTGCGCGACCGGGCGAAGGCCATCGAGCTCGGCGCCGACGCGTTCGTCCCGAAGCCCTTCAACGTGGATGACCTGCTCAAGGTCGTGCACGGCCTCGAGCGCGCGAGCTGATACCTCCGCTCAGTGCTCGACGCGTTGATGCTCCTTCGGCACGACGGTCGTGCCGACCGCCCGGCATGCGAGGACCGGCTCATCGAGGAACTCGGCCGCCGAGTCCGAGATGTCGGTTCGGATGCCGCCGATCTTCCAGACCTCGAACTCGCACCGGCGCGAGGTGGTGCCGACGGACATGATGCGACCCGTCGCCTCGATCCAGTCGCCCGCGTAGAGCGGGGTCAGGAACTCGACCGACTCGTAGGCGCGGAACAGGCCCTCGTCGCCGTCGTAGCGCATCGCGAGCTCGGTGATGAGATCGCCGACGATCTCGAGCTGCCTGGCGCCGGCGACGAGGTTGCCGCCGTAGTGCGCGTCCTCGGCGCCGAGGCGCAGTCGGATGGATGCGGTGGGCAGTGCGTCGCTCATGGAGCCTCCCTGGGGTGACGGTCCCGGCCGCTCAGCTCGGGACGACCTTGCCGAACCGAACGGCGCGGAGCGGCACCCGGGCCATCTCCCCGTCCTTGCGTCGGACCATGTACGTCTCGGCGCCCTCGTCGTAGTACTCGAGCACGCCGACCGTTTCGCCGAGGAACCCGTTCGGCAACTCGAACTGGAAGGACACACGCTTGCCGACGTCCTGGGGCGTGACGAGGTTCTGTCCGCTCATGGGGCCGTAGCCTATCCGACCGCTCAGCGCGGCAGCTCCGCGAGCCGCTCCGGGTCCTCGAGGATGGCGACGAGCGCCCCGAACGCGCGACCCGCCGTCGCCCCGTCGAGCAGCCGATGGTCGAAGGTCAGGCTCATCGTGCACGCGGGTCGTGCCTGGACCCTGCCCCCCACGACGAGCGCTCGCGCCTCGATCACGCCGAGCCCGAGGATCGCCCCCTGCGGCGGGTTCAGGATCGGTGTCCCGGCCTCCGAGCCGTACGACCCCGTGTTGGTCACCGTGATGGTTCCTCCCCCCATGTCGGCGGTCGCGAGCGAACCCTCCCGTGCCGCCGTCGCGAGCCGCGCGATCTCGGAGGCGACGTCCTCGATCCCGAGCGCGTCTACGTCCCGGACCACCGGCACGAGGAGCCCTCGCTCCGTGTCGGTCGCCACCCCCACGTGCACCTTCCGGTGCAGGTGGATCTCGCCGCGCTCCGGCAGGTAGGACCCGTTCAGCCACGGGTGCTCCCGGCACACCTCCGCGAGAGCCCGCACGACGATGGGCAGCGGCGACACCCCGAGCTTGCCCCGGAGCGCCTCCAGCGTCGAGCAGTCGACCGTCCGCCACGTCGTGACCTGCGGTACCTCGCGAACCACCCGGCCGAGGTTCTCCGCGATCGCTCTCCGCACCGGCGTGATCCGAACGATCTCCACGTCCTCGTCAACGCGGGAAGTCGAGGCCACAGCCTCGACGTCCTCCCGAGTCACGCGCCCCCCAGGCCCCGTCCCGGCGACGGCGTCGAGGGCCACGCCCAAGCCTTTCGCGAGCTTGCGGACGGCCGGCGTTGCCGCAGCCGCCGACGATGCCGGCGGAGCCGGAGCCTCGCCGGCCACTCGGGCGACCTCAGACCCCGAAGTCCGGAACGTCACCAGTGGGGCCCCAACCAACACCGTCGACCTCGCGCCGGCGTGGAGTCGCACGACCGTGCCGGCGAACGGCGACGGGATCTCGACGACAGCCTTGGCCGTTTCGACCTCGACGAGCGGTTGGTTCAGCGCCACCTCGTCACCCTCGCCAACGAGCCACGCCGAGATCTCGGCCTCCTCGAGCCCTTCACCCAGGTCCGGCAGGTTGAAGACACGCTCGGCCATCAGTACGCGACGACCTCCCGCACAGCCGCGGTGATCCGCTCGAGGCTCGGCAGGTACGTGCGCTCGAGCGATGCCGGCGGGTATGGCACGTCCCAGCCCGTCACGCGACGGACCGGCGCCTCGAGGTGGTCGAAGGCCTCCTGGACGATCCGCGCGACGACCTCCGCTCCCATCCCGAGCGTGAGAGGCGCCTCGTGCACGACGACGGCGCGTCCGGTCGAGCGCACCACCGCGGCGAGCGTCTCGACGTCGAGCGGGGAGAGCGAGCGCAGGTCGAGCACCGAGCACTCGACTCCCTCGGCCGAGAGCGCGGCGGCGGCCTCCAGGCACGGCGCCACCATCGCGCCGTAGGTGACGATCGCGCACGCCGAGCCCTCGCGGAGCACGCGCGCGGCCCCGATGCCCGGCCCTTCACGGGTGAGGTCCCCGTCCTCCTTCGACCAGTAGCGACTCTTCGGCTCGAGGACGATGACGGGATCGGGGTCGGCGATCGCCAAGCGCAGCAGCCGGTACGCGTCGAGCGACGTCGAGGGCACCACGACCTTCAGTCCGGCCGTGTGCACGTAGTAGGTTTCGGGGCTCTCGCCGTGGTGCTCCTTGCCCTTGATGCCGCCGAACGACGGGATGCGGATCGTGACGGGCATCGGGACGCGGCCGCGGGTGCGCTCGCGGTACTTCGCGACGTGGCTGACGATCTGATCCAGCGCCGGATAGGAGAAGCCGTCGAACTGCATCTCGGCGACCGGTCGCCACCCGGCCATCGCGAGCCCGACACACATCCCGGCGATGCCGGCCTCGGCGATGGGGGTGTTGAAGACGCGCTCGCGGCCGAACTCGCTCTGCAGGCCCTCGGTCACGCGGAACACGCCGCCGAGCTCGCCGACGTCCTCGCCGAACACGAGCACCCGATCGTCCTCGGCCAGGGCGTCTCGGAGCGCGGTGTTCAGCGCGGCGACCATCGTGACCTCAGGCATCGCCGAGCGCCTCCTGTCGCTGCCGCGTCAGGGTCGCCGGGGGGTCGGTGAAGACGTGGTCGAAGACCTCGGCGGCCGGCGGCGGCCCGAGCGCGACGAGCTCGGCACGGATGCCGCCCACCCACGTCTCGGCCTCTGCCCAGCAGGCCTCGACGAACGCGTCGTCGGCGATCCCGGCATCAGCGAGGTACCGCCGGAAGCGCTCGATCGGGTCGAACGCTCGCCACCGCTCGACCTCGTCGTCCGTGCGGTACCTCGTCGCGTCGTCGGCGGTCGAGTGTGGCCCGATGCGGTACGTCATCGCCTCGATGAGGGTGGGCCCGTGGCCAGCTCGGGCGCGCTCGGCCGCGTCCTTCGTCGCGCGGTACACGGCGAGCACGTCGTTGCCGTCCACCCGGAGGCCGGGGAAGCCGTACCCGGCCGCCCGGGCCGCGATCGGGGCCACGTACTGCTCCTGCGGCGGCACGGAGATCGCCCATCCGTTGTTCTGGCAGAACAGGACCGCGGGGGCGCCGAGCACGGCCGCGAGGTTGGCGCCCTCGTGGAAGTCGCCCTCGGACGCCGAGCCGTCGCCGAAGTAGGCGAGCGAGCACGCCGCCTTCCCGTCGAGTTTGGCCCCGAGCGCCCAGCCGACGGCGTGCACGATCTGCGTCGCGACCGGCACGCAGATCGGCGCGAACCCGCTCGCGATGGGGTCGTACGGACCGCCGTGCCAGGTGCCGCGGTGGTACTGGAGGTACTCGACCACGTCTACGCCCCGGACGACCGCCGCGGCCAGCTCGCGGAACGAGGGGAACGCCATGTCGCCCGGCCCGAGTGCGAACGCGCTCCCGACCTGGGCTGCCTCCTGGCCCTCGAACGGCGGATAGACGGTGAGCTCACCTTGGCGCTGGAGTGCCATGCACTCGCGATCCAGCCGTCGTGACAGGATCATGAGCCGAAGCAGGGAACGCAGCTCCTCCGTGGACAGACCGACCTCCGTGTCCCCGACCGGAGCGCCGTCCGGGGCCACGAGTCGCAGCGTCGGGAAGCCGTCGTCGGCCGGATCGCGCGTGCTCATCGGATGGGTGGAGCGAGGTCGGCGAGAGCATATACACTCCGGCGCCATGGTCCCCTCGGCGGAGCTGCGTGTGTTCCAGCCGCTCGCGGCCTTCCCGGCCGAGGAGCAGGCCCACTGGGAGCGCTACATCCTCGGCGGAGGCATGATCCGTCCGCCCCGCCCGGTCTACCGGCAGCGGACGACCTCTCGGCGCCTCGGGTTCCTCGTCCCGGCGGCGGGCGAGGGCGCGCACGTCAAGCTCGTCGAGGGGCAGTACTACCTGTGCCCGCTCCGGACGCGCATGCGGGTCCTCGCGGGGCTCCTCGCGTTCCGCGAGGCCGCGCCATTCGAGGGCAGCGAGGCGTTCATCCCGCGCGAGGAGGCGAAGCGCGCCTCGAAGGAGCTGGGTCGGCTGCGGCGACGGAACCCCGGCCACATCGCCTGCGTGATGCAGAGCACCTGGCACGTGCCCGTCCGCTGGTTCGTCCTGTTCGACGACGACGAGCGTCGGATCGTCGAGCGCGCCGGTCGACATCGCTTGTCGTACCTGACGACCGTCCGCAGGGCGATCCGCCGTGCCGAGCGCGCGATCCCGGCCCTGCGGCACTCGGATCTGGGGCCCGTCGCCGACATGATCGTGGAGCTGCACCAATGGCTCGCGTCGTTCGACCCCCGCTCGCTCGTCGAGCTCGACTACGACGGGCTGTGCGACTTCATGACCTGGGACGAGCTGGACGACGACCGCAGCGCTCGAGACGTCCAGGAGGCCGTGAAGGCGCTGTCGTCCGAGGAGCTCCCGCGCTCGGCCGAGCTGTACCAGTCGGTCATCACCCGGTGGGCCGAAGCGCGCGGCCACGAGAACCTCAACTGAGACTCCGGGGAGGGGCGTCGCGCCGAGCGACTCGGAGCGTGTGGCCAGGGGCAGGATCGAACTGCCGACACCGCGGTTTTCAGCCGCGTGCTCTGCCATCTGAGCTACCTGGCCCGGGCCGGTAGAAAACCTGGCAGAAATCGCCGCCGAGGTCATCACCAGCGCGTTGAAGTGTAGCGAGTGGAAGTGGGTCCGGGCTTGGTAACCCATCTTGGCCCGACCGGTGCTTTCGGGACAGCCTTGATCCATGGCCGGGTTGTGCCGGGGGTGGAGCGAGTCAGGCGGCCTGTAGGGGTCCGAAACTCGGTTTCCATCATGCGGCGGCCGCGTGGTACTCGTGAATGAGGCCGCTGAGAACGTCTCGCCGACGGACATCTTCGGTGCGAGCTGCCGATGGGTGGAGGAGAGGCGCGTTCGGGGACGCCAGATCGAGCCCGCGATGTGGACGGTGGGAGTTGTAGTGCTCCACGTAGGTGCCCAAGGCGCGATCGAGATGCCGACGGCCCAGGACGAGCGTCCAGTCAAGGAGCTCAGCTCGCACCGTTCTCACCCATCGCTCAGCGAAGGCGTTGGCCTTCGGGGATCGGACCGGGGTGAGGATCACCTTCGCCCCTTCGGTCTTGAACACCTCGTCGAAGGAACGGGAGAACTTCTGATCGCGGTCGCGGACGAGGAAGCGTACCGGTGCT
>Ga0214473_10009535_pt1 | contig 11461 bp, 10 predicted proteins | sample RVTome_7_FD_203509 | JGI IMG/M metagenome (GOLD analysis project Ga0214473, IMG submission 203509) | Soil microbial communities from uranium-contaminated site in the Upper Colorado River Basin, Wyoming, United States - RVT98D197 | ecosystem: Environmental > Terrestrial > Soil > Contaminated >...
TTGCCGATCCGGTCGCGACTTCGACTTTTCCTCCAAGGTCAACGACGGCGACAGCCTCAGGCAGGCTGTCGAAGGCCCGTTGGGTCGCATGCTGGATACGAATGAGTTTGGCCTGGTCGCTGCGCCGAAATTCCCGAAGGCTGGCGGCCATGGCGTTGAATGATTCCGAAAGACGTCCGATCTCGTCCCGGGAATTGCTTTGGACGACGAGGTCGAGATTCCCCCGTTTGATTTCGTCGGCCGAGCGGATCAGGCGCTGAATCGGGCGAAGGATCCATCTCCCGGTAAAAAATATGAAACCGATGGAGACAAGGGCTCCCGCGCATAATAGGACGTACATCTGACGCCGAGCCCTGAATGCATCGCGGCGGGCCCGGTCGTTGGCATCGCTCATGTTCTGTTGGTTTATTTGAAGGATTCCATCGGCGGTATCTTTAATGTGATTGAATAAGGGGAGGAGGATCGAGAAATAAACATCGCGCCGGAAGGCCATCGGCTTTTCCTGCTCTTCGACATTTTTTAGCGCTAATTTATATTGTCCGTAGAGCTTCTGAAGATGGGCCGCTTTTTCTCCTTCTCCTGGAACGGTGATGTTATTCAGCTCAGCCTGAAGGGCTTTCTCAAACGCGGATTCATTCTTACGGATGAGGACTTCGCCATCCTTAGTGTCTCCCAGAAGGGTGAATAACAGTCCGCTGTCAATGCGCTCCAGGGCTTCTTTCATCTGTTGGCAGGCGATGACGCTTCGGTAATTTTCCCTGATGATCACATCGATGGATTCCCCCAGCCTCGTGAGGTACAAGAGGCTTTGGATGCCGATGATCGCGATAATCATCAGCAGTCCGCCGAAGCCTAGCGCGATTTTTTGCCGCAGTCCGAACATTTTGACTTTCCTTCTGTTCCAAATATAGCAAGAGACATGCCAGGCGGAAAATTTTATAACTTATTGATAATTAATATATTACTGAAGTTTTTCCGGCGGGACTTGTTGCGTATTTCAAGGGGGGAAAAAAAGAAACATTGAATTTTGCAATGTGAGTAAAGGGCATAAAAAAAGATAAGTGGACGAAGAGGTTAGCGTCAAATCCCGTATTTTTTACGGCGGCGCCAGAGCGTGGCCTGGTCGATGCCTAGAATCACGGCAGCTTCCTGCAATGATTTCGAGTCCGCGAGAACTCGCCTTATATGCTCTTCTTCGACTTTGTCGAGTGACACGCGGTCGCCGATTTTGGGGGCCGTGTCCAGCGGTGCCAGGATAGCCGGCAGATTCTCAATTCCAACGCGATCGGCTCGGCACAGAATAGCCGCGCGTTCGATGACGTTGCTCAATTCGCGTACGTTGCCGGGCCAGTGATATTTCCGGAGAGCTTCCAGCGCTTCGCTCGTGAAGCCCAGGAACGCGCGGTGATTGCATCGGCCAAAAAATCCCAGCAATCGTTCCGCGAGAACGGCCGCGTCCTCGGGACGCTCGCGCAGGGGGGGAATCTCGATCTGGATCACGGCGAGCCGGTAGAAGAGGTCCTCTCGGAATAGCCCTTCCTTGACGGCGGTCTCCAGGTTGATGTTGGTCGCGGCAATGATCCGGACATCGGCCTTTCGCCTCTGACTGTCTCCGACGCGCTCATACTCCCGATCCTGGACAAAACGGAGGAGTTTAGGCTGAAGGAAGAGCGGCAGGTCGCTGATTTCGTCCAGGAAGAGCGTGCCTCCCTCACAGGCGGCTATACGGCCGGGATTGTCGCGGACGGCTCCGGTGAAGGCTCCTTTGATGTGTCCGAAAAGCTCGCTTTCCAGGAGATCTGAAGAGAACGAAGGACAGGAAATGATACTGATCGGATTGGCCGCCCGTCTGCTCCAAGAATGTATTGCCCGGGCCAGGACCGTTTTACCGGTTCCGCTTTCCCCGCGGAGAAGGATCGTCGCGTCGGACGAAGCGGCCTGGCGGGCCAGATCAACCGCCCGCTCCATAGCCGGATGTGTGGTCGAAAAATCGATTTCGGGATGCCTCCGTCCCAGGTCATCCTGGAGGGTGGCGATCCGCTGTTCGAGCGTTCGCATTTCGGAGACTTTGCGAACCACCATTTGGATCTGGGCCGGAGTGAACGGCTTCGGAATGTAATCGGTCGCTCCGCGCCGCATCGCTTCAACGGCCGTGTCGATGGAAGCATAAGCGGTGATGACGATGATTTTCAGCCAAGGGGTCGTGGCCAATAAAGCCGGAATCAGATCCAACCCGTCTTCCGTCCCCAGCCGCAAATCCACGAAGGCCAGCTCGAACGACCTCCGCGAGGCTTCCGCTAGGGCGTCTCGGAAATTGCTGACGGCGATGACGCTATGGCCGTCCGTTTCGAGGCAGACCGAGAGCGTTTTGCGGATGTTGACCTCATCATCCACCACCAGGATTTTCAGGGAAGGGCTCGCCGTCGCCTCGGTCATGACTTCGAGTATAAGATAAGGAGACGGGCCGCGTCTATACGTTTCGCTTTTTTGCCTGGAACCGCAGCGTTTATCGCGTCAATTAAAAAAATCGACGCGGCCTTTGATCTAAAGCAGCCCGGCCGGCTTGAGCCGGATTTCAACAGGTTGATTTCAAACCAAGCCTTGCTCCATCATCGCCCGGGCGACCTTGAGAAAACCGCCGATGTTCGCCCCGTGAACATAGTTGCCGGGAGTTCCGTAGGCAGCGGCAGCCTCGACGCACGTTTTATGAATGCTTTTCATAATCTGGGAGAGGCGGTTGTCGACTTCTTCTCTCGTCCAGCTCAGACGCATGCTGTTTTGACACATTTCGAGTCCGGATGTCGCCACTCCGCCGGCATTGGCCGCTTTGCCGGGAGCAAAGAGGATCTTGGCCTCGATAAAGACGTCGACGCCCTTCGCCGTGGTGGGCATGTTGGCCCCTTCCGCGACGACATAGACACCGTTTTTGACAAGGTTCTTCGCGTCTTTATCGACGATCTCGTTCTGAGTGGCGCTCGGGAAAGCGCAGTCGGCCTTATGATCCCAGAGGGGGTTGTGATCCGATTCTCCGGCAAAGGGGGTATACGTCACGCCCTTGAACTTATCGGAATATTCTTTGATTCGGCCGCGCCGAACGTTTTTCAGGTCCATCACAAAAGTCAATTTCTTTGAATCAATGCCGGCGGGGTCGTAGATATAGCCGTTGGAATCGGATAATGTGACCGCCTTGCCTCCCAGTTGATTGATTTTTTCGATCGTGTATTGGGCGACATTGCCGCTTCCCGAAACCAGACACGTTTTTCCTTCGAAGGTTTGCTTTCTCGTGGCCAGCATTTCCGCGGCAAAATAGACGGCCCCATAGCCGGTCGCTTCCGGACGGATGAGCGAGCCGCCCCAGTCCAATCCTTTCCCGGTGAGAACCCCCGTCACTTCGTTTTTCAGTTTTCTGTATTGTCCATAAAGGAAGCCGATTTCGCGCCCGCCGACTCCGATGTCTCCCGCGGGGACATCCGTATCAGGCCCGATATATCGAAAAAGCTCGTTCATGAAGCTTTGACAAAGATGCATGACCTCGTTGTCGCTTTTTCCCTTCGGGTCGAAATCGCAACCCCCTTTGCCCCCGCCCATGGGGAGGGTCGTCAAGCTGTTCTTGAAAACCTGTTCAAAGGCGAGGAACTTGAGGATTCCGAGAGTGACCGTGGGGTGAAAGCGAAGGCCGCCTTTGTAGGGGCCAATAGCGCTGTTCATCTGAATCCTGTAGCCGCGGTTGACGTGAATATCTCCCGCGTCATCCATCCACGGCACGCGGAACATGATGACCCGTTCAGGCTCCACAATGCGTTCCATGATCTTGGCCTTGCGGAACTCGGGATGGCGCTCGAGAACGAGCGAGATCGAGCTGATCACTTCATGGACGGCTTGATGGAATTCCGGCTGAGCGGGATTTTTGGCAATAACTTCGGACATGAAATCGGACACATACTGACTCATCGGCAGGTCTCCTTTTTAATGTTTAAGGTCGATTGAAGGTTATAAAACTTCATGTCTTTCGAATACACGAGAATTGTTATAAATATATTTGGAATATGTTTTGATTGTAATAAAAAAGTCTTCCCTGAGTCGGGACGAAGGAGAGCGCTCTCGGGTAGTGTCCTAATTTGAAAAAGTTATAACTTAATCCACTTATGCTCGTCTTTGGAATAATAAGTAACCGTGTCCGTAAATTTATTGACCCTCAATAATCCCGATTCAAGAACATAAAAATATCGTTCCTTGAAAATATAAAGCCCAAGAAGAAAGAGCAAGGCAAGTATCACGAATTTTTTAAAATCTAGTTTTTTAATTAAGCTCATTACTTTCCCCCTTTTCAAGATTCATTTATCTTTTTTTTATAATCTCGGACGATAGCCGCCCTTACCGCTTTTTCTGGCGAATCAATAGGCGGGATTTTTAAGACAGCATAATATCGTCTTTTTGACGATCCTTCTTTAGGGGATGACCAGGCATAACAGATTTCGGCCTCGGGATTTCCTCTAATTTTGAAAATATAGACGATGCCTTGCCAAGCTGTCTTTAAACCGAATTTTTCTATTACAGCAGTTTTGTCAAGATAAACAGCGGTAGATTTGGTTAAATTTTCAACGGTGTTTTTTAGGGTTTCCAGATCATCAATTCGATTTTTTCTCATCCTGCTGAGCTTCAATAAAATCTTCTTTGTTAATCGCCAATAATTTCATTAGCTTTTCAATTGCCTTTTCGGAAATAGTGGAGTTGCCCGAGAAAATAATCCTAACCGTTAGATCCCCCCCCAGGGAATAAAGGGCCTTTTGCCGTTCTTTTCCAGCCGGACTCCCCATCGGCGACTTCGGCATTCCCTGGGGCGTTTCTCCTTTTATGCCCTGTTTATCATCTGTTCCTATCATGCCAGCCTCCTCATTATGAGCATTTTCATCTGGCATTATATCATTTCCATATAGTTTTGCATATTCAATGTTTTTCCTTAGGATTTCGATAAACTCCCTTGAGGTTGCTGGATTAAAATGGAATTTGAACTTCAGGTCATAATCAAGGGCCCCATCGTCATTGGGCAGCAAACCATTATATGTTTCCATGATCCTTTTGATAATTGAAGGATTCATGGCCGCATTTTTTATGAGATTGTCGCGTTCGAGGGAAACGGATCGCGTATCCAAAATAATTTTATTAGCGAAATCAGTAGTTGTTATCCTGCGTTCATTTCCTTTCCCCTCTATTTTAAGGAGGCCATAATAAACTAGGGATGCCATCGCTTGCATACCCGCACTGCTTTTGGGAGAATAATCGAGACCTTTTATTGCCGCCTCCCAAGCAACTGATGATTTCCCGTATTTCTCGATAAATGCTTGCGTAATCTTTAGCGCGCGCTCAAGCGTAACGGCCGGATAATTAGGGCTCCTTGTTTTGATCTTTTTTTCTGTTTGCGGTGTCATTGGGGCACTCCTTATATTAAGCAACGATAGCATAGCCGATAAAAGGCAGTTTGTCAAGTCCGAATATAGGCGATAAGAAAGGTGAATATAACCGAATATTTGTCTTGACAAGAGGCGATAAGGGTATATAATGTAAGCGTGGATTTAAAAATGAGAAGAGATATAGCCCCCGCTGGTCACGGAGTCGCCGCCAATGGGTGCCAGAACAGAAAGGCCACGACCCCTCGATTCATTAGGGGATTGCAGGGCGTGGGCCGTGGCGACTCAAACTATTATGGGCCACGCAGGATTGCCGGTCAGGACTCTACACCCCAGGCTGTCGGGTTCAACTCCCGAGTGGTCCACCCGCATTATAACATGATTGTCAAGAGGAGTTTTTAGGATGAACGTTCTAAACGAAGAAAAACAGGTATTGGCCCTTTCGGCATTAGTTGAAGGTTCCTCTATCCGTTCTGTTGAACGAATGACGGGAATTCATCGAGATACCATTATGCGGCTTATGCTCCGAGTCGGGGAAAACTGCGAAAATCTCATGGACTCCTCTATGAAAAATTTATCCTGTAAAAAACTCCAAATGGACGAAATTTGGTGCTTCGTCGGAAAGAAACAACGGCATATTAGAGAAACGGATAATCCTCTGGAAGTCGGGGATCAATGGGTATTCGTGGCCCTGGATGCAGATAGCAAACTAATTCCCTCTTATAAAATTGGCAAGCGGGATTTATTTACGGCAAAATCCTTTTTGAATGATCTATCCGGTCGTCTTGATAATAAGGTTCAATTGTCCAGCGATTCTTTAAAGGCTTATATTGAGGCGGTCGAAGACTCTTTTGGATCTAACGTGGACTATGCACAGGTCGTAAAAACCTATGAGGCTGAGCCGGTCGGCGCTGGTAGGTATTCGCCCCCGCACGTCATAAGCGCGGCCCGGATTGTTATTTCCGGCATGCCTAATCTTGCTGATGCGTCCACGTCTTATGTGGAACGACAGAACTTAACGATTCGGATGCAAATGCGGCGCTTTACTCGCCTAACAAACGCCTTTAGTAAGAAACTGGAAAACCTCAAGGCCGCCGTTGCCCTACACTTTGCCCATTATAATTTTGTCAGGATTCATGGAAGCTTACGGGTTACCCCGGCTATGGCCGCAGGCGTTACGGGCCGCCTCTGGTCAATTCGTGATTTGCTAAATTAGGATACTGGCCTGGGTATTGAGGATTTGATTTCTTTAACCGGATAGGTATAATAGGGAAAAATAACATATAAAGGAGGGGCCGTATGGGAAAACATAGACCCGTCGTAAAGCCTGGAGAAAGAGTCCCCGATTCTGGTATTTATAAGGGCACGAAATCTGGACAAAAAGCAACGCTCGTCAAGGGTGAACCCGCTCCCCCTACGCCAGAAAAAAGGGAACAATGGAAGCAGATTGTTGATACTAACCCTAAAAAATAAGCAAAAGGAAACGACCCACTAATTCTTATCGGGTTTCTTTTCTTTCATTAGGTGCGACCAGATTACCCCCGCCGTAATCCAAGCAATGGCCTGGGCCTCATCTGGACGCAATAATAACATGGTGGGTTCGACTCCATCTTTTTCTAATCTGAGGTAAATAGTATCTACCGAAGGTTTATCCTCTCCTTCTATGAAACCCGAACTAATGACACAATGATTTCCCCCATATTCTTGGCGGATAATTTCAGTAAACGTTAATCCATTTTCTTTCCAAATATATGGAGAAGTTATACTGTTATTTTCCCATGCTTTAAGCTGACTGATTGCGCTGCAATCCCCGACTATTGCTGAGGCGTTATTTTCTTTTTTCAAATTAGGACACTACCCGCTCTCGGGATTTCTTGACTTTTAAAATGGGTAACGGTATTTTCTAAAAGAGGGATGAGCCGAGCTCCCGTTTCCGCGGATGCGTCTTCGATCTTTGCGGCGAAAGGTGAGGCGTGATGAGCAACACACCATTTAACTCGTTTGAGATGGCCCAGTCTCAGTTTGACCGGATTGCCGGTTGGCTCGGGTTAGACGAAACGACCAAAGATTTTTTGCGTTGGCCGATGAAAGAACTTCAATTCAGGATCCCCATCAGCATGGATGATGGCCCGATTAAAATTTTCCGGGGCTTTCGTGTTCTCCATAATGATGCCCGAGGACCCTGGAAGGGAGGCGTTCGCTTTCATCCCCAGGAGACGATCGACACGATTCGCGCCCTAGCGATGTGGATGACCTGGAAATGCGCATTGATGGATATCCCTTTAGGGGGGAGCCATGGGGGTATCATTTGCGATCCTCACAACCTCAGCTTAAAAGAACAAGAGAGGCTCTGCCGGGGTTGGGTGAGGCAGCTCGTCAAAGACTTGGGGCCCCAGATTGACGTGCCCGCGCCGGAAATGATGACCAATGCCCAGCATATGCTTTGGATGCTTGATGAATATGAGATGATCAAAGGGGAAAAATTCCCGGGATTCATCACCGGCAAACCGGTTGGAATGGGCGGTTCCCTGGGCCGGTTGGAGGCCGCGGGCTACGGCCTTGGATTTACGCTCCGGGAAGCGCTTAAAGAGCTCGGAATCCGACCCGAGGAAACAACGGCCAGCGTCCAGGGATTTGGGAATGTCGGTCAATACGCGATCCGGATTTTCCAGCAAATGGGGGGCCGGGTGATCTGCGTCGCATGCTGGGATTACAAAGAGGGGACCTCTTATGCCTATCGCAAGAAATCGGGAGTTGATTTTGACCGCCTTGTCAGCGTGACCGATCGCTTCGGCGGCATCGACAGGAAAAAGGCCATAGAACAGGGCTATGAAGCGCTCCCCGGAAGCGCCTGGCTCGAACAGGACGTTGATATTTTGATACCGGCGGCCATCGAAAATCAACTGACGATGGACAATGCGGCGAAGATACGCCCCGGAGTGAGGATCATCGCCGAAGGCGCGAACAGCCCGATGACCTTCGAGGCGGATCAAGCCATCGCGAGTCGCGACATTTTCGTTATTCCCGATATCCTGGCGAATGCGGGCGGGGTCACGTGCAGCTATTTCGAGCAGGTTCAAAGCAATATGAACTATTACTGGGAAAAAGACGAGATCCTGGGCAAGCTGGACGTCAAAATGACGACGGCTTTTCATTCGGTTCTCGACCTGGCCCGAAAAAAGAACCTTTCGATGCGCGACGCCGCCTTTTTCATCGCTATCGGCCGCGTCGCCCAAGCTTGCCGGGACCGGGGCTGGGTATGAACGGCCCCGCGTCTTAAATTGTGATGACAAGGAACTGCGGAAGAGGACTGGCGAAGGATATCACCCCCTTTGATCGCCAGTTTTTCGCCGGTTTGGAAAAATTCACGGTCATCGGAAGTGGAGAATTAGGCGGGAAGGCGCGCGGTCTCGCGGCCATGAAGGAAATCCTCGAAACGAACATCGCCCCGTTATTCTTGCCCGATATTCATGTTGCGATCCCCACGCTGACCGTCATCGCCACGGATTTTTTTGATCGTTTTATGGAAGAGAATCATTTCTTCGAGTTGGCTTTATCCGATGCGCGCGATGACCTCATCGCCCAGGCTTTCCAACGGGGAGAACTGCCGGCCCAACTGGTCGGGGATCTGATGGCCCTCATTGCCCAAGTCCATACTCCCTTGGCCATCCGATCTTCGAGTCTGCTTGAAGACGCCATGTTCGAGCCTTTTGCCAGCGTCTATGCGACGAAGATGATTCCCAATAACCAATGGGATGCCGATGTTCGCTTTAGAAAGCTGGCGGAAGCGATCAAATATGTCTATGCCTCCACTTTTTTTAAAGACGCCAAAAATTACATGAGGTCGACGAAACATGCCACAGCCGATGAAAAAATGGCGGTCATTATCCAGGAAGTGGTCGGCCTGCGGTATGGCGACCGCCTTTATCCCCAGATCTCGGGCGTCGCTCGCTCTCACAATTTTTATCCGCTCGGCCACGCCAAACCCGGCGACGGCGTCATTGATCTCGCTTTGGGCTTGGGCAAGAGCATCGTTGATGAAGGAATCGGCTGGTCTTTTTCACCGGCCTATCCTCAGGCGAATCCACCCTACATGTCCATCACTGAACTCCTCGAACAGTCTCAAACCACCTTCTGGGCCGTCAACATGGGTCAACCGGGAGAATACAATCCCATAGAAGAAAACGAATACATGCTCAAGTTGAACTTGGAAGATGCGGAACATGACGGGACCTTGCGCTTCATCGCCTCGACGTATCGCTCTCAAGACGATAAAATCGTATTTGGAATTGCCGAAAAAGGTCCGAGGCTCATCGATTTCGCACCCATTTTAAAATTTGATCTCTTCCCTCTGAATACGATGCTCCGGAGTCTTCTTAAGACATGCGAGGCGGCGCTCAAGAGAATGGTAGAGATCGAATTTGCGTTGACCCTGGATGAAACCCGCGGCTCGCCGGCCCGTTTTGGCTTTTTACAGGTCAGGCCGATGGTCGTCTCGGAGGCAAAAGTGGACGTCTCTTTGACCGAGCTGGAGGGGAAGGATGTGCTCGCCGCCTCGGAATCCGTTTTGGGTAACGGCATTCTCGATGATATCCAGGACATCGTCTATGTCAAACCCGATAAATTCAATGTTCATCAAACGGAAGAAATCGCCGCTCAATTGGAGGAACTGAACCGAAAGCTCATGGCCTCTCAGAGCCCCTACCTTCTCATCGGTTTCGGCCGCTGGGGCTCTTCCGATCCGCAAGGCGGTATCCCGGTCAACTTCGGACAAATATGCGGAGCTAAGGCGATTATCGAGTCGACCTTGCCGGAGATGAATTCCATGATCAGCCAGGGATCGCATTTTTTCCACAATATTACGAGCTTTCGGGTTCTTTATTTTTCGGTGCCGCATTGGGACAAGCACAAGATCGATTGGGATTGGCTCGGGCGGCAAACGGCCGTCACCGAAACAGAATATGTGCGGCATCTCCGACTTCGCTCGCCGCTTGTCATCAAGGTGGACGGGACAAAGAGCCGAGGAGCCATTACCCATGCCTGACCAGCCGGAAAATTTGGATAATCTGATCTGGTTTCTGTCCGAGAGAGCCAAAGAGCTGAATTGCCTGTACAAAATCGAAGGACTGCTCAACAAGCCGGATACGAATCTGGGCGATATTTGTCAAGGTGTCATCGAGGCCATCCCGCCCGGCTGGCAATATCCGGATATCTGCGTGGCGAAGATCACCCTTGAAGGTCACAGCTGTCAATCTCCGAATTTTACGGAAACGCCCTGGGTGCAGTTCGCCGACATCAAAGTCCAGGATCTCAGCATAGGACGGCTCAGCATTTACTACACCGCCGAAATGCCCCGTATGGACGACGGCCCTTTTCTCAAGGAAGAAACGAAATTGTTGGGCACGATTGTCGAGCGTTTGGGTCATCACATCCTCTACACCAGGATGAAGCACGTTTTTCACGAGTACCAGGTGGCCAGAGGGGATAAGACAGAAAGAAAGGCTCAAGAATGGCAGGTCGCCCTGAATTTTTTACGGCAGACGAACAAAAAACTTTTTTTAGACATTTCCCGCCGGATGCTGAATTTTTTGTCCTGGAGCGGCATTCCCGAAGCCGAAAGGCTGTTGCAGAAATCAGGCGCCGGGCTGCGCCTCCGTGACGAGAGAACCCCGGCTGATGAAAACCGTCCCGACCCGAAGAGTTCGGCGCCGTTTCCGGATCTTCTCATCGACGAAATCTTTCGTCTTGCGGCTAAGCAGCTCAACAGTGAACAAATCCTGGCCAATATTCAAAAATGGATCCAGGAGGACAGGCTCAGCTTCTTGGTTCAAATTACGAATCGGAATCTTCCCCTGGCCAAAGTCGTCGATGCGGTCCGACGTCATCATCATATCGCCGCGGAAGGCATTGAATTGCCCCCGGCGGTCAAGAGAGGGGTTCAGGTCTCTCTCATTCAGCGTCTGCTCTCGGCACGACAAGAATTCGTCAACACGGCCGTTAAGTTCGTGGACATCGATGACTTTTATGAAGTTTTAGATCATATCGTCTTTTCT
>Ga0214473_10009536_pt1 | contig 11459 bp, 13 predicted proteins | sample RVTome_7_FD_203509 | JGI IMG/M metagenome (GOLD analysis project Ga0214473, IMG submission 203509) | Soil microbial communities from uranium-contaminated site in the Upper Colorado River Basin, Wyoming, United States - RVT98D197 | ecosystem: Environmental > Terrestrial > Soil > Contaminated >...
TCATGGCCAAGCGGATGCCGAATCGGTCGGAGAGGAACCCCACCAGGGGATACGCGATCGCGTTGCCGGCGATGTGGGTGAAGAAGACGTACGCCCCGATCACCGACGCGCTCACCTGCGGCGGCACCACATCGAAGATGGCCGCGGTCATCGGCCCGTGATACCACATGAAGAAGAAGATGGTGGTGAAGAAGACCGGGATGAACACGTAGAGATCGTCGACGGTGAGGAGCCAGGTCGCGAGCGGCGCCCCGGCCAGGAACCCCACGGCGCCGACCACGACCCGCGCGCTGGTGAACCGCTCGTGGAGCTGGTCCGCCAGCTTCCCGCCGAACACGGTGCCGAGGATGCCGGCGGCGAGACCCCAGACTCCCATGGTCCGGCCCACCATCTGTGGGGTAATCCCCAGCTCGCGCTGCATGTAGGAAGGCGACCAGGCCACGAGTCCGTTCATCGAGAACGTGATCAGCGCGCCGCCCAGGAACAGCCAGACCAGCGTGGGCGACCGCAACACCGCGCGCCCGGCCCGGAGAAAGTCCTCGACGGTCGCGTGGTGCGTTCGGGGCTCCTGGCGCGCCGCGACCACCTTGAGCACGGCGATGGTCACCAGGACGATCAGCCCGAGCCCGGCGAAGACCGAGAAGACGGCGGTCTCGCGCTCGGGCGTGCCCCAGGGGGTGCGATCCACCACGTACGAGGCGACCGCACCCAGCGCCGCGGCCGACCAGAGCGGCCAGGTGGCCTTGACGATGCGCCAGATGGTGAGCTCCAGCCGGCGGAGCTGTTCCATGACGGCGATCGGGGTGCGAGTGCGGCTGGGGTCGGGCAGCTGCCCGGCCAGCATCGCCAGCACAAAGCCCGGAATGCCCACCGCGAGGAACGCCGCCCGCCAGCCATACAGGTGCTCGAGCTCGCCGCCGACCCAGATCCCCACCACGCCACCAACGGCCAGCCCGCTCCAGAAGATGCCGAGCGCCAGGCCCCGCCCCCGGCTGGGGAAGTAGTCGGCGATGAGCGACTGGGCGGCCGGCGTGTACGAGGCCTCACCCACTCCCACCATGGACCGGCAGAGGAAGAGCTGGACGAAGCTCCGCGCCAGCCCGCCCATGGACGTGAAGGCGCTCCACACCGCCACGCCCCAGGCGATCACGGCGCGGCGTGACTTGAGGTCGCTCAGAATCCCCATCGGGATGGCCGCCATTGCGTACACGATGACGTACGCGGACCCCAGCCATCCCAGCTGCGCGTCTGACAGATCGAGATCGCGCTTGATGGACTCGAACAGCACGAAGATGATGTTGCGGTCGAGATAATTGATGACGTTGATCAGCGTGAGCAGCCCCACGGCGTACGCCGCGTAGGCCCGTGACCGGCCGGCTCCCGACGGCGTCACGAGGTCTTGGCCCGCTCGTCCCGGAAGCTCCGGGCGTTCTGGTAGGCCGCTCGCAACCGCGTCATCAGCTCCCCGCGCCGGTCGTACAGCCGCTTGGGCGGCCGCGGCGCCACCCGTGCCAGCGCGTAGGCCGCCAGCAGCGGCAACCCGACCGTCGAGTCGAGATACGCCACCACCGCGTCGGGCAGGCGGTCCGGATCCACCTTGCCCCAGCTCACGGCCTCGCCGGGTGTCGCGCCGGACAATCCGCCCGTGTCGGGGCGCGCGTCGGTGATCTGCAGGTAGTAGTCGTGCCCCCGCTCGTCGATGCCCAGGACTTCCTGGATCTGGGGTTCGGTCTGGAGCACGAAGTTCTTGGGGCTTCCCCCGCCCACGATCAGCACTCCGCTGGTGCCGCCGCTCCGCTTGGCGTCCAGCACGATGGCCGCGGTTTCGTTGACGTCGGCCGACACGTCGAACCGGAGCTGGCGCCCGTCGAGCGCCAGCTCGGCCACGTTCATGCCGATGGACGAATCTCCCGGCGACGAGGTGTAGATGGGCACCGCCAGCTCGTGCGCCACGCTGAGGACCGACTTGCGGGAGAGTCCCAGAGCCCGCTCCCGCTCCCGCACGTAGCCGCCCAGCAGGTAGTGGTATTCCGCGCTGGACATGGGGCGCTGGAATTCGGGCCGGGTCGACACCTCCCGCACGAAGAGATCGGTGCGCAGGAGCACCCGGTAGTCGAAGAAGATGTCGTAGATCCGGACCACGCCGCGCTCGCGCAGCTCGACGTCGTCGGCCCGCGGATTCCCCCGGTGCATGGAGAACCCCAGGGCGAAATGGGCGTCGTGATACAGGTTGGCGCCGGTGGAGACGATCCAGTCCACGAACCCGGCCTCGAGGAGCGGGATGAGGGTGGACATCCCGAGGCCCGCGGGCGTGAGCGCGCCGGTGAGGCTCATCCCCACCGTGCCCTGCGGGCTGAGCATGCGCTCGGCGAACAACCGGCAGGCCTCGCGCATCCGTCCCGCGTTGTAGGCCTGGAACGCGTTGTCGATCAGCTCCGGCACCGTCTCCCGCCCGGTGATGGGACGCGGGTCGATGCGCGCGCCGCTCAGCAGGGGGTCACCCGACTCGGTCATGCGTCGCTCCCGTTCATCTTCCCGTCGGCCGCCCAGGGGCCCGCGCCCGGCCGGCCAGGTCCTCCGCCTCGACGATGATCCGCACCGCGTCGGCGGGATCGTCGGTCAGGTGCAGCAGGTCGAGATCCTCGAGTTCGATCTTGCCCTCCGCCGCCACGCGGTCGCGCAGCCAGGCCAGCAACCCGCCCCAGTACGCGCGGCACATGAGCACGACCTTGAAGTTCTCCACCTTGCCGGTCTGGATCAGCGTCAGCGCTTCGAACAGCTCGTCCAGCGTCCCGAAGCCGCCGGGGAAGACCACGAACGCGCGCGAGTACTTCACGAACATCGTCTTGCGCACGAAGAAGTAGCGGAAGTTGATCTCGCGGTCCACGTACGGATTGACGTGCTGCTCGTGGGGCAGCTCGATGTTGAGGCCGATGGAGAGGGCACCGGCCTCGCGGGCGCCCCGGTTTCCCGCCTCCATCACGCCGGGCCCGCCGCCCGTGATCACCGCGAAGCCGGCCTCGCCCAGGAGCCTCCCCGTCTCCCGCGCCGCCCGGTACCACGGGTCGTCCTCGCGCACCCGGGCGGAGCCGAACACCGTCACGGCGGAGTGCACGTCCGACAGCTCGTCGAACCCCTCTACGAACTCGCCCAGAATCCGGAGCACCCGCCATGGGTCCGTGCTGGTGAACGCCTTGCGCTCCGCCGCGACCGCGGCAGGCGGAGACAGGAAGAGCTGCGCGTCCGCGGTGGACGGCCGCTTAGGGCCGGAGGGCGTCGAGGGCGAGGACATGGTCCTCCGCGGTGTTGTAGAAGAAGGGGGAAAGCCGGACGTGTCCGGGACGGGCGTCGGCGATCACGCCCCGACGGGCCAGCCGCGCGACGTCCGCGTGGGGATCGGCCGACGGCAGCATCACGATGGCCGATCGGTCGGCCGGGACCGCGGCCACGCGCGGCCGGAATCCGCGCTCCCGGGCCGTCGCGATGAGATCGTCGGTCAGCCCGGCCGTGACCTCACGGATTCGCGAGATCCCGATCTCCTCGACGATCTCCAGCCCGCCCAGCTGGGCGTGCACGGCCGCCAGCGCGGGGGTGCCCTGCTCCAGCCGGCGGGCGTCGGCGTGCCATTCGAGAGCGCGGGGATCGAAGTCGAATTGCCGGCTGTGCGCAAACCAGCCCGTGACCGTGGGCTCCAGGCCCGGGACCAGCTCCCGCCGGGCGTAGAGGAACGCGATACCCGGGCCGCCCAGCAGCCACTTGAGCCCGCCCCCGGACAGGAAGTCCACCCCGGAGGCGCGCACGTCCACCGGAATCTGGCCCGCGCTCTGGTACGCGTCGATGAAACAGAGCGCCCCATGGGCGTGCGCCGCGCGCGCCACCGCCCCGACGTCCTGAATCGCGCCGGTCGTGAAGTACACGTGCGAGGTCGCCACCAGCGCCGTGCGATCGTCCACCGCGCGGGCGATCAGCTCGGGCGGTACGTTGATGCCGTCCGGACTCTCCACCACCACCACTTCCACCCCGTGCGGACGCCGGGCCAGCCACTGATGGACGACCGTCGGGAAGTCGAGCGCGGTGGTGACCACGCGGGGCCGCCGGGCGAAATCGAGCACCCCGCCCAGGACGGCCGTGGCGGTGGACACCGAGGCATGCAGCGCGATCTCGCCGGGCTGAGCGCCGATCACCCGCGCGTACCCGGACCGCAGGGCCCCCAGCCGTTGCCACCAGACGTCATACCAGGCACTCGCGCCGCGCGCGGCCCATTCGTCCAGAAACGCGTCCACCAGGGCGCGAGACCGGCGTGACAACGCCCCCAGCGAGCAGGTATTGAGGTACGTGGCGTGCTGGAAGACGGGGAATTCGGCCCGATAGCTCGCGAGGTCCGGCACTGTCGGGGAGCTTGCGGGCGCCATAGGCTCCCAATATACACTGTCAGAAACGGGGTCAGGACCGCGCGCGTGCCCGCCACAGCCCGGCCGCGGCGATGGCCGTCCACGCACTTTCCAGGACGATGAACCCGAGGCGTCGGTCCCACAGCGCGACGAACGTGAGCAGCCCGGCCCCGAGGGCGTTGCACCAGAGGTAGATCGCTTGATCCGGCCGCCACCGGCCGCGTTGCAGCGCGAAGAACGCGGCCAGGACCAGGCCCGCACCGAGCAGGGAGACCGATTGAACCAAAACCGGCATGGCACCACCTCGCCTCAGGGCGGCTGGGCACGGCTGATGTTGGCGCTGGCGATCCGGGCATCCGTACGGCCCCGGCTGGCGCTGGACCTGCTGAGCGCCGCCTGGTCGTTCCGGCGGCGCGGCTGGTTGGGCCGCCCGCCTTTCCTGCCGCTGCCATCGCCCGAGTACCTGCGGTGGCGCATGTACACCGCCTACGGCGACGAGCACGCCGTGCCGCCGGCGGACGACGTGATCCGCTTCGCCCGATGGCGCCGCAAGCTCCTGAATCTCTGACCCCGGCCGGCCGCAGCGGCCTGGTCAAGCGCCGGGCGGGGGAGCTGGGGTTCGACGCAGCCGGCGTCGCCGGCCTGGAGCCCATTCCCCACGCCGACGCGCTCGACCGCTGGCTCGAGGCCGGAATGGCCGGAACGATGCGGTACCTGCATCGCCAGGCGGATCGGCGCAAGAGACCGGCGACCATTGTCCCCGGCGCCACGCGGGCCGTCGTGGTGACCCGAAACTACTACACGCCCGACCCGCCGCCGCGACCCGGCACCGGGCGGGTAGCCAAGTACGCCCGGGGACGGGACTACCACCACGGCCTGGGTCCGGCTCTCGATTCGCTCCGCCAATTCCTGGTCGACCTCGGCGCGAGTCCCGCCCGCACCCGCGCGTACCTGGACGCCGGCCCGGTGCCCGAGCGCGAGCTGGCCCAACGGGCCGGACTCGGCTGGATCGCGAAGAACACCACGCTGATCTCGCCCGACCGCGGCTCGTACTTCTTCCTCGCCACGATCCTCACCGACCTCGACCTGGCGGTGGATCGGCCCATGACGGCCGACCACTGCGGCACCTGCACCCGCTGCCTGGACGCGTGCCCCACCGGCGCGCTGCCGGTGGCCCGGGTGCTGGACGCGACCCGGTGTATTTCGTATCTGACGATCGAGTACCGCGGCGCCGCGCTCCCGGATCCGCGCCAGGTGGGGAACTGGGTCTTCGGTTGCGACGTATGTCAGGACGTGTGCCCGTGGAACCTGAAGTTCGCCGACCCGGCCCCGCCGGGCGATCCCCTCCACCTGGATTCGGCCGGCGGTCTCGTGGCGCTGAATGAGCTGCTGGAGATGGACCCGGCCGCGTTCGACCGGCGATTCGCCCCGACCCCGCTCGAGCGGCCGGGACTGCCGGGCATGCAGCGCAACGCCCGCGCCGCCGCGGCCAACACCGAGGACTCCCGATGCCCGATGCCGTGACCGACCCCGCGCTCCGGGAACGCCTCACCGACCTGTGCGAACGGCTGGCGCACGGCCTGGACCAGGTGGACCCGCACCACCGCCTCAGCGGGCGCCCGGTCAGCTACCGCGTGATCGCCGGACAGACCTTCGAGATCACCTATCGCGACGTGCCCCGCATCGACGAATCCGAGGTCCTGGGCGTAAAGCGGCTGATTGGAGAGGAGTGCTACTGCTCGGTGACGCCCCAGACCGCCGAGACCCTCACCGTGCGCTTCGTGGTGCCGCTGAGGGAGCGCTGAACCGCTACCGCCGCCGGATGACCCCGTCGGTCACCCGGGCGCCGGTTTGGGGAAAATCGAGAGCACTCAGGGAATCGACCAGGTGCCCCGCCCGGCCCGTGGGGTCGGGGAACGCGACCCCGGGCCTCTGCTGCACCACGGCGCGAAACTCCCCCCAAAACACCCCGCCGCCGCGGTTCAGGCGGACGCAGGCGAAGCCACCGCGGTTGAGCGGCTCTTCGCGGGTGAACGGGCCGTGCGTGAGCAGGTTGCCCAGCGAGTAGACTACCAACCCGTCGCCCTGCCATTCGATGGCGCGCAGCACGTGGGGCCCGTGCCCGAAGACGACCGATGCTCCGGACTCGACCGCGCCCCGGGCGAACGCCACGGGGTTCCCCCGGTCCTCCCCGGCGAACGTCTCCCGGGCATCGGGCGTTCGCTGAGCCCCCTTGCCTTCGGCGCCGAGGTGCACGCTCACCACCACGAAGCGGTAGCGCCGCGCCGCCCGGGACACGTGCCGCCGGACGTCCTCCAGGCGGCGGGCATCGGGGCCGGCGCTGAACGTGCTGAAGCCCAGGATCGCCAACGTATCGCCCGAGGGCAGCGGGACCACCGCCGGCAGCGTGTCGGCTCCGGTCACCACGACCCCCGCCTCGCGCAGATGGCGGATGGTGGCCTCGAACCCCGCGGCCCCGGCGTCCATGGCGTGGTTGTTGGCGACGTTGCCTACCACCACGCCCTGCGGGCTCAGGGTTCGCAACGCCCCGGCCGCGGCGACCTCCTGGCGAAACTGGTAACAGCGCGTGGAGCCCGGGCGGCACTTCCTCGAAACCGGCCCTTCACCGATCGCGCCCTCCACGTTGATCAACACCACGGCGGCGTCTTCTAGCAGCGGCCGCAGCGGGTCGATCAGCTGCGCCGGCGGCGGCAGCGGGAGCGCGGCGCCCGAACCGCGCCCGTGCACCGTTCGCGCCCACACCGTGTCCAGATTGCTGCCCAGCATCACGTCCCCGCCGGCGCAGAGCAGCGCGTCCGCCAGCACCGGCCGGTCACGCACCGGTCCCGCCGGTGCGAAGCGCGGGCCGGGGCGCGAACCGGCAATGGGAACGACCGACGGGAAGAAGAACGGCGCGACAGGGAGACCGCCGCCGCGGGCGCAACCGGCGTGTAGGACCAGCACAGTGGCGAGAACCGCGACCCGCCAGGAGCGAGCGCCGAGGGTCACAGTCCGGTGGGATGGTCGAAGAACTGGAACCCGAGCGGGAATTGCCGACACAGGTGCTCTCCCAGCGCCTGGATGCCCACGGTCTCGGTCGCGTAGTGGCCCGCGTAGATGAGATTCAACCCCCATTCCTCCGCGTCGAAGAACGTGTGATGCGGACCCTCGCCCGTGAGAAAGGTGCTGATCCCCTGCTCCCGGGCCTCGGCGAGGAGGTCGCTCGCGGCCCCGGTCACGATCGCCACGCGCTCCACCCGGCTCGGACCCTTGCCGATCACGCGCGGCGCCTGCCCCAGTCGCCGGGCGATGCGGCCGGCCAGCTCTTCCAGGGACCCGGGGAACACGCCGGACACGCCGATCTCGATTCCCCGTGACCGGCCGAACGGCTTCAGGTCGGTGAGGCCCAGGTCCCGCGCCAGGACGGCGTTGTTTCCGACCACCGGATGACAATCGAGGGGAAGGTGGGCCGAGTACAGGGCGACGTCGCCCCGATGAAGCGCCCGTACCCGCCGTCCGAATCGCCCGCGCAGCGGCTCCAGACCGCCCCAGAAGATCCCATGGTGGACCAGCAACAGGCCGGCGCCCCGAGTGACCGCCGCGTCGATGGCGGCCAGTGACGCATCGACCGCCCCCAGAACCGTCCCGACGGGGCCGGAGCTCTCGACCTGAAGGCCATTGAGGGCGCGGGGATCGTCCGGGATGTCCGAGACCCGGAGATAGGCGTCCAGGTAGCGGACCAGTTCATCGAGCGTCGGGCTGGCAGCGCTCATGGCGCACGACGCCAGTAAGAAGACATCATTGCAACATTATAGCCACACTCAGCCTCAGGGAGTCGATCGGGGCGGTGCAGGGGACTGGGGCGCCGGGGTACTGCCGGGGCGGCCGTTCGTCATGTGCACGCTTCCGTTGACCTCGCCGCCCTCCTGGACGATCAGGCGCCCGGTGACGATGTCTCCGTGCACCACTGCGCCCGGTTGCACCTCCACCCGTTCTTCTGCGGCGACCGACCCCTGGACCACCCCACCCAGCACGGCGTCGGGACTGACCACGTCGCCCTCGACCCGACCGCCCCGCGCCACCAGCACCTGCCGCTCGGCCCGGACCCCGCCGACGACCTCGCCCTCGACCTTGACGACTCCATCCGACTCCACGTCGCCGGTCACCCGGGTTCCCGCCGCGATGATGGTGAGGCCTGATTCGCCGCCCCGCGGTTTCATGGGGCCGCTCTTCCCGTCCCGTCGCTCCGGTGCCACCACGGTTACTGTGCCTCCTTCACGAGGGTTCGGGGGTCAACCGCCCGCCCGCCCCGACGGATCTCGAAGTGCAGATGCGGGCCGGTGGAGCGGCCGGTGGTGCCGGAGAGCGCGATGACCTGGCCGGCCGCCACCGTATCGCCCACGGTCGCAAGCAGGCGGGACGCATGCCCGTACAGTGACTGGAAGCCTTCGGGGTGATCGAGCAGGACGAACACGCCGTACTCCGCGTCCTCGCCGGTCTCCGAGACGACGCCGCCGCCCGACGCCCGGATGGCGCTGCCGATGGGCACGGCCACATCCAGACCCGCGTGCGTCTCGTCCCGAACTCCCGGACTCACTTGCTCACGCGTAACCACGCCCAGGCCCAGGAGGGGCCAGTGCGTGGGGCGGGACAGGCCTTCCTCGTAGCGTTGCGGCGGGTCGGTGGCCACCGCGAGGATGGCGGGCGCCACGGGAATCGGATCCTCGCCGTCCGGCGTCGCCAGGGCGGGGACCACGTCGCCTCCCAGCATGCCGCGAATCTGCTCGTAGCGCTGCTCGGCCAGGCTGAGCGAGCGCGACAGCTCCGCCACCTGGGCGGTCTGCGCCTCGAGGTCTGCTACCCGCCGCTTGAGGCCGGGGACGGTCGCCGCGGTGCGCACGATGGGAGCGTACAGCACGCCACCCACCACCGCGAGCACGCCGAGCGCCGCACTCGACGCGAGCAGCGTGCGCCAGGCCCACATGGGGAATCGAAACGATCGCGACGACACTTCGCCGTCGCGGTGGATCATTACGGTAACGCCCCGCTGATTGCTCATCCGTCGAACGGCCGCCCGAGCACGAGCTCGAGGACTCGCGCCAGATCGTCGTTGGAATAGAAGTTGATCGTGATGCGGCCGCCCTTGCCGCGCCGCACGACGAAAACGTCCGTCTTCAGGTGCCGGCGGAGCGCATCCTCGACCCGCCGGACCTCGACGTCCGGCCGGCGCACCCGCGCCTTGCCGGCCCGGGGCCGTCGCTCGGGCGCGCGGTCGCCCCGGGCCAGCGCCTCGAGCTCACGCACCGACAACTCATCGTCCACCGCGCGCCGGGCCAGCACCGGAATCGCGGCGGGGTCGGGAAGCTGAAGCAGGGCCCGGGCGTGGCCGGTGCTGAGGGCGCCGCGATGCACCAGGTCCTGGACGTCCTCGGGCAACCGCAGCAGCCGCACGGCGTTCGCCACCGCCGGGCGACTCCGGCCCACCATCGAGGCCACGTCGCCGTGCGAGACGCTGAACTCGTCCACCAGCCGCTGATAGCCGAGGGCTTCGTCGATCGGAGAAAGGGCGTCGCGCTGGAGATTCTCGATCAAGGCGAGCGTCAGCAACGTGCGATCGTCCACGTCCCGCACCACGGCCCCGATGTCGGTCCACCCCAGCTGCTCCGCCGCGCGCACGCGGCGCTCTCCGGCGATCAGCTCATATCCCCCGTCCACCGGCCGAACGACGACCGGCTGCAGCAGGCCGGACGCCTCCAGCGACGAGGCCAGGCCGGCGAGGGCCTCCTCGTCGAACGTGCGGCGCGGCTGATAGGGATTGGGCCGGATGTCCCGGAGCGGGATGTGTCGCAGCGATCCATCGGCGCGGGCCTCGGCCGTGCTGCCCGTGGGACCGAGGAGGGCCTCCAGCCCGCGCCCGAGGCGCCGCCGCGCGGCCTTGTCCGTCACGCGCCCACGACTCCCTGCTGCGAGGGGACCGTCAGGGCCGCCGCCGCCCGCCGAGTCAGCTCCTGGGCAAGCGCCAGGTAGCATTTCGCGCCGACGGACTGGACGTCGTACATGATGATCGGCTTCCCGAAGCTGGGCGCTTCGGCCAGGCGCACGTTCCGCGGAATGACGGTCCGGAACACCTTCCCTCCGAAGTACTCCTGCGCCTCGAGCGCCACCTGGCGCGAGAGATTGAGGCGGCTGTCGTACATGGTGAGCAGCACGCCATCGATGGCCAGCGCCGGGTTGAAGTTCTGCTGGACGAGCTTGATGGTGTTCAGGAGCTGTGACAGCCCTTCGAGCGCGTAGTACTCGCACTGGATGGGAATCAGTACCGCGTCCGCGGCCGCCAGCATGTTGAGCGTGATGAGGCCCAGCGAGGGGGGGCAGTCGATCAGGATGAAATCGTACTGGTCGCGCACCGGCTGCAAGGCCCGCCGCATGACCGACTCGCGGCCCCGTCGATTGACCAACTCGATTTCCGCGCCCACGAGATCCTGCGTGGCCGGCACCACGTCGAGCAAAGGGAAGTTGACTTCACGCCGGATGATCGGAGTGATGAGCGTGTCCCCCATCAGGGCGTCATACAGCGACTCCCGCAGCGTCTTGCGGTCCAGCCCGACGCCGCTCGTCGCGTTGCCCTGCGGATCGCCGTCCACGAGGAGGGTCCGGTGCTCGGCCGCCGCGAGCGACGCCGCCAGGTTGACGGCCGTCGTGGTCTTCCCGACACCGCCTTTCTGATTGGCAATCGCAATCACTCGGCTCATTTGCGTAATTACTTTATGGAGAATGTGTTATGCAGATGGACCGCGGCCTGCCTGCTGCCCGGCGGGAGCGCGGTGCGGAATGCGGTGCTGAATATAGGGACCGACTCCGCCCGCGTAAAGCAAGAACCGCTTGGCCGTTTCACGTGAAACACCGGGGCTGGACGGCGGGACTCCGCCGCCTTGGCAACCCCGGCCTTGAACGTCGCCAGTACCGACCTCCCTCACACTGGCCCGACCCGGCGCCGGACCGCCGCGCACGCCGGGCCACGACCTCGGCCGTTGGGCCCGCCGGATTCCAGCTCACCAGGGCAATGAC
>Ga0214473_10009537_pt1 | contig 11459 bp, 10 predicted proteins | sample RVTome_7_FD_203509 | JGI IMG/M metagenome (GOLD analysis project Ga0214473, IMG submission 203509) | Soil microbial communities from uranium-contaminated site in the Upper Colorado River Basin, Wyoming, United States - RVT98D197 | ecosystem: Environmental > Terrestrial > Soil > Contaminated >...
TCCCGGGATGGAGAATGGCCGCCCTCGGGAAGTGGAGCGCCCCTCCGAAACGCTCGCTCCGGATGACCGACCGCATCGTCTCGCGATCGAAGAGCTCGAGCTCGATGCCCACCTTCCGGCAGGCGCGCTCTTTTTCTTCGTTCTTCCGCTCGTGCCTGGGGTAGAGAGCGATCTCGAGGTATCCGGTGCGCTCGAGCTCGCAGTCGAATCCTTCCTCGCGCGCGAGATCCTCGATCCAGTCGATCGTCCGGACCGTCTCGTCGTAGGTGAATCGCACCCTCTCGACCCCGCGCTTTCGAGCTCGCTCGAGATGGGGCTCGTGGAGCGCCATTCCGCCGTTACGGCCGGAAGCGCCGAAGCCGACGTAGTTTCCTTCGAGGACCGCGACCTCGAGACTGGGGTTGCGCTTCTTGAGAAGGTAGGCGGTGACGAGGCTCGCATAGCCGCCGCCGAGGCAGACGACGTCGGCCTTGCTCTCGCCCTCGAGGGCCGGCTCCAGATGCTCGCGGTCAATGGCCTCGAGCCAGTAGCTCTCGTTCGGGGTGACGCGGAGCTCCCGGCCGCGGGACATGGCCGCGGATTGTATCACTTGACGTGGTCAGGGTACGGCCCTACTATCTTGAGTATGGCCTCCACGATGGTGAAGACGACGTATTCTCTCGACCCGGAGACGGTGCGGGCACTCGAGGATCTCGCCAAGCGATGGGATGTTTCGAAATCCGAGGCTCTCCGCCGCGCGATCCGAAAGGTCTCTGGCGAAGCCTCGTCGAAATCATCCGACGCCCTTCGTGCCCTGGATGAGATTCACAAGTCGTTTCCTCTGAGCCTCGCGGAGGCTCGCCGCTGGGAGAAGGCGATATCCGCGGAGCGCCGCGCGTGGTCGCGGCGTATCGAACGCAGGTGGCGATGATCCATCTCGATGCGAACTTCCTCATCCGTGGGATGGTGCCAGAAACTCCACAGGCCGTGAGCCTGCGCGAATGGCTGGCTTCCGGGGAGGCGGTCGGGATGAGCACCGTTGCTTGGGCTGAGTTCCTTTGCGGACCGGTCGCCGAACCGATTCTGGAACGCGCGGCCCGAATTGTCGCCGAACGCGTGCCTCTGGTGGAAGAGGATGCCGGCGTCGCTGCGAAGCTGTTCAACGCATCCGGACGACGCCGCAGGTCTCTTGCTGACTGCCTCATTGCGGCCACCGCGCTCCGTTACACGGTGCCGCTCGCGACCAACAACGTCTCGGACTTTCGGCGTTTCGAGAAGATGGGCCTTCGTCTCGCCGTCTAGCCCCCATCCGTCGCCGTCTTCGCGGTGATCTCCGATACCGCGCGGTGTGCCTGATCGATGGCAGCGTTGGTGTACGCGAACGCTCCCGCATCCGAGTTCGCGATGTGGATCCTGCCGAAGGGCTTTCGCGCGATCTCGAAAGGCGCCTGGCCCGGCGGAAACTCAGCATCCCAGAGCGAGTTGTACTCATAGGCGTAGCCGTGGGGCCAGCGGTTCACGGTGATCCCGAGGATGTCCCTGGCGGAATCGAAGCCTCCCGCTCCCAGGATGCGCGCGAGCTGCTGTCGGATCTCTCGCTCGAACGTCTCGAACGTCGTCGAGAGGAGATCGTACCGCCCCGCCGCGTGCTGCTCGCGCGAGCTTCCGCCGGGACTGCACGGGGTGCGGGTGAGATGGAGAACCATCGGCTCTTCCGGTCTCCGGGGGTGATGGTAGGTCCCGAGGCTCACGGGAAAATCGAGGGTCACGCCGCTGTGGTAACCCGAGGGGCTATAGATGCTTTGCACGCCGAGCTTCTGAAACGAAGTCCAGTTCCGGATGAACACGTTCGTATAGACCAGGGGCACCTTGGGGCCGTAGGCGAGCGCGTCCCGCTGCTCTTTCGGAATCTCCGGACAGAGGTAGGGCACGACCGCGTTCCAGCATCCCATGATCACGTGGCTTCCGCGCACTTTCTCCGCCCGTCCATCGCGGACGTACACGACGTCGACCTCGGCCGCGCTCTCCGGATCTCCTCGGTGCTTCACCCGCACTCCGGTCGAGCTCAGGCGCACGCGGACCTTCGAGTCCGCGGCGTCGAGTCTTCCGTAATCCATCTTTGCGGTGACGATGTCCTCCATCGTGCTCCCGCTCGCCGATCCGGGGATGAGGCTTCGCACCAGGAGGCGGCCGATCGAGGCGTTGCCGTCGGGGAAATGGAAGATGTAGGGCTCCTCGGGCTTGGGCTTCGCCGTCGCCGAAAGGCCCGGGTGGTCTCCCTTCGAAAGCTTCATTCCCTGGAACCCGGGATAGCCGAGACCCCAGCAATCGATGGCGGGAACGCCGTCGATGCCCATCCCGTAAAGGCCGTGAGTGCGGCTTCCGAAGTACTTCACGATCTGCGGATGGACCTTGGCGTAGTCTTGGAGAAAAGCGAGGTAGCTCGTCTTCGCGAGCTTCCTTTTCTTCTCGCCCTCGCTCAGGCCTGGCATGTAGTCGATTTCTTCTTCGTAGAGGCGGACCAGGTCCTTGCGCGCCTCGGGTGCGAGTGGAGACCCCGCGGCGAAATCCGCCCAGGACCCGCCGCGCGCGCGAACGACGAGGCGATCCTCCCCGAAGGTCTCGCGGTCGAAGAACGTGCCCGATGAGAGCTCGAGCGAGGAATAGAGCTTGGTATCGAACGCGTGGTAGAAACGCTCGGTGTCGATGGCGAGCTCCTTCAGGAGCGACGCCGCCTCGGGGCTGTAGCTCGCGGGAGTGTCGATCGACTGCGTTCCGCCGTAGCCGATGAAGGTTCGGCCCTCGTGGGTGAACTCGTTCCGCTTCGCGTGCCCCCCGAAGTCGTCATGGTTGTCGAGGACGAGGATGCGCGCGTCGTTCCCGAGAGCCTTTCGATAGAAGTACGCCGCGGCGAGGCCCGAGATGCCCCCTCCCACGACGACGAGGTCGTAGCTCTCGGCGGTGTCGAGCCCGTCCTCCCACACCTGTCCGTCGCGCATCGCATGCGCGACCTCCCACGAGCCGTCGTGGCTTCCCCGAAGGCCGGTCAATGCCGGGGGGTAGCGGTCCGGAGCGAGGAGTCCCATCGCCCGGGCTACGGGGCTCGAAAGAAGGCTCGCTCCCACGGTGACACTGACCCCGTTCAAGAAGTCGCGGCGAGTGATGGAGCGGTCCATGCCGAGGTCGCGATCGCGCCGGTTCATATGGCGTCTCCTTGAATGCTCGCTCGGCTCTTCGCCTCGCTCGCAGTCGTGAACGATGGTATCACACGCTTTTTCTCGCCCTCGGAGCGTGACGATGTTATGATGTTTCTTTCGCCAAATAATTGAGAGGCTTGATTCCATGAGATGCAAGCGCCCTGCTCGCTGGCTCGAGGAGCCTGTGCTTCCTTCCCGCCGCGACGTTCTGAAGACGATGGGGCTCGCCGGCGCCGCCCTCGCGGCCACTCCGGAATCTGGCTTCCCTGCCCCCTGGTTTCAGGAGGGCGAGGAGGTCGTGCCCTTCACCGACGTTCCCGCGGATTTCAGCACCCGCCGGGGCGAGTTCGAGCGCTCCGTCACCCGCCGGCGGGTGAAGTCCGCGATCGCCCGGGTCACCCGGACGCCCGCGGGACGATTGAAGATCTTCGGAGTCGCCTGGACCGAAGGCACCGGGCTCGCTTCCGTCGAAGTGCGCATCGACTCCGGCTCGTGGCAGACCGCCGAGCTCGACGACGGGAATCCCCACGCCTGGACGTTCTTCCATCTCGAGACCGATTCACTTCCGGCGGGAGAGCACCATCTCGTCTCGCGCGCGACCGACGCCAAGGGGCGATCGCAGCCCGAGAATCTCGAAACCAAGAAAACCTACTGGGAGGACAACGCCCAGTTCCGGAGAACCATCGCCGTCACCTGATGGCCTTTCAAGGAGGCTGAACGCTGACCTCTTCCCCCCGTGCTGCATTCGCCGTCACTCTCCTCACCGCCGCGGGCTGCAAGCTCGAAGAGCCCTCTCTCCCTCTCGGTAGCTCCAGTTTCGGAAGCGCGCCAGGAGCGAGCATAGGCACAGCCCCCTCGTCGTCGTCCCCGCCCTCGTCGAGCGGATCCACCCAGAACGGGCTCGGCTCTCCGAGTATCGTGAGTCCCCTTCCCGGGACGAGCTTCAGCGACACGAGCCCGACTCTCACCGTGCGTAACGCCGCGTCTTCGGATTCGGCGAGACCCACGTACGACTTCCAGGTCGGAACCGACGATGGATTTCGAGGCGTGGTCGCGGAGACCACGGGCCACTCGGAGGGGTCCGGAGGGGAGACCTCGTGGCGCGTCACCACAGCTCTTTCCAACGGGCGCTACTACTGGCGCGCCCGGGCCGTCGGCGCCCTCGGTCCGGGACCGTACTCTCCGATTTCCGATTTCTTCATCGGGGGAAGCACGAGCCCCTCTCCTTCACCGCCTTCGTCGGGCGAGCTCTTCGACGCTCTCACCAACGGCCGATCCGTCGGCGAGGTGCACGGCGGTCGATTCAACGCCGCGGGCTGGCAGGTGACGAGCCGCGGAGACTTCATCCGCTACGTCGTTCCCACCATCACCAGTGGTTTCGTCGAGTGGGAGAACCTCGGCCTGTCTCGCACCAACCCCGCGCCCGACCTCTACACGCTTTTCGGGATGTGGGACCCTTCGAAGGGCCCCTATCGCGAGAACCCCTACCGGGTGCACGTCCGCAAGCTCGATACCCAGGGCCACAACCCTCCCTACGTCCGCCTCCGATGGATCTCCGGAGGACAGGAGTACAACGAAGGCTTCGATTTCCTCGCCTGGAACCCGGGTCGGGCCTATCGCTGGCGCGTCGAGTGGGGCCCCGGCGGGGGAGGCAACGAGGCGCGCGTTCTACTCGACGGCCTGGTGGTGATCCGCACCCGATACGGGCCGGCTTACCAGCCGGCCGAGCACTGGATCGAGATGGGCGTCGAGGAGCGCGCCGAGTCCATCGTGGGAGTGGTCTTCCGCAACGTGAGCATCGGCCGGCGTTGAGCGATCAGTTCCTCGCTCTTTCATCGAGGTCGATGCGGCGCACGCTCTCTCCCCATTCGGGCGGCACCTCGAGGGCGAAGGCGGTCTCGGGGAGATCGCGGTCGACGAGGATCCCGTCGGGACGGACGGTCACCACCAGAGCGTAGTCGTCGTAGGGCCTCTCGATCCGTACTCGGGCGGGGAGCGAATGTCCGTCCGCGCTTTCCGGTGGAAGGAAGCCATCGTACCGGATATCGGTCACGAGGTAGCCCTGGGCATCGAAGACTCGCTGCCGGACGAGAGCGATGCTTCCTATCCGGTCGAACCAGAACTGCGCGTGAGGCGAGCCGGCGCCCTTACGGATCGCGGTCAGCACGTAGTAGCTCTTGCGCACTTCCGCGTTTTTCTTGGCGCCGGGACGGAGGTCGCGCTCCGTGACCTGCTCTTCGTGCACGAAGGCCTCGGTCTCGGCGTCGATCACCGCCGGAAGAAACGCTCCCGTGAAGTGCTGGGGGCGGATGTTCAGGAGAGGCCCGGCCTTTCCGAGCTCCGGGTCCTTCTCGAGCTTCGCTTTCTCCTCCCGGTAGGAGGCCGCGTTCGAGCCCACGATGAGCGCCCGGTACTCGGGGGGATGGATGAGAAGCTGAAAGCGCTCTCCGTTGGACGCCATCTCGGCGATATCGGCGCTCAGAACCGGCGCCTGGATATTGAGCCGGATCGAGCTCGGACGGCTCAGAAGGAGCCGCCCGTTCGCGGTGCGATACTGCCGCCCCCTGCCCTTCTCCGTCTCCTCCACCGTCTCGAACTGGAGATCGACCCGGAGAACCAGAGTGTGAATCTCCTCCCAGGCGTTGACCCGCGCGACCAGGCCCTCGAGGGTGGTGGTCGCGGTGGGCGTGAGAAAGGGCACGATGTCGACTCCCCGCGAGATGCAACCCAAAAGGCCCGCTCCCAAAACCACGGCGAGAGCGACGGGCGCGCGCATGGTTACCGAAGGATGTCGAACTGGTGGGTGTACTTGACGATGAAGCTGCGGTTCTGGGGACCGATGAGCAGATCCCCGAGCCCCTCGGTGTCGTTGTAGACGAGGAACAGTCCCGTTCCCGCCGTATTGAGCCAGCTGAAGCGGATGTTCGACGACCAGGCGTCGATGAGGTCGTTGTATTGGACGAGGGCCTGAAGGTAGATCAGGGGCGTGAAGTTGTAGCTCACTTTCACCTGGCCGAGGTTGGTGACGAAGCTTCCCTCCAGCAGATCGATGTCGTTGTAGCGCCAGGTCAGGGAGGTGATCACCTTCGAGTGGTAGCGGAAGTTGACGGTGTTCTCGTATCCCCGGCGATCGCCGGAGAGGAAACCCCCGTAGTCGAGTCCGCCCTCGTAGGAGAGCGGCCGCGCCAGGTTGGTGTTCCAGCGCCAGGCGGCCTCCCAGTTCGCGTAGGCGCCCGGGGGAACGACGATCCCCGGATAGATCTCGAAGGGCTCGGTGAGGCCTTCCACCGTGTGGTTGAACGCGGGGCTAAAGAAGGCGCCGTTCTCGAAATCCACGTGGCTGTCGAAGTGGATCTGCTCCGTCTCCTTGAAGCCCTCGAAATCCCAGAAACCGCGGTAGGTGATGTGCGGCCTTAGCTCGCGAAGCCAGGAGATGTCGTTCCGGATATTCAGGAAAAAGCCGGTCTCGAGGTTGCGGTAGTCGTCCCGCGTCAGGAATCCTACTTCTGGATTGAACGAATCTCCGACTTCGGTCACGCCGAGCCAGACGCGACCCTGCCGCTTCTGGTACTCGCCCCGGAGGTTCAACGCGTGCTCCCTCCCCTCGAGTCCCGGCGTATCGGTCCGGGCGGCGAAGCCGCTGAGAGTGAAGGGTTCGCCGATCCCGAGCTTTCCGTCGAATCCGTAGGTCCGGTTCCAGTCGTCTTCCCCCGCGAGATCGCCGGTGGCCAGCCGGTTGACGAAAAGGGCCCCGATACTCGAGCGGTTCGGAAGCTCGCGGCTCAAGCTCGCGACGGTGTAGTTATTGGCCGCGGTCACTCCGACGACTTCGTCGGTCTGCATGTTGAGGACCCCGAGGTTGTACTGACCCCTCTTCCCGCTCAGCCGCGCGCCACCCAGGATCGGAACGATCTCGCCGCTCGGCCCGATGCCAATCCGGCGGCTGAAGAACAGCTCCACCGACTGGTTCTGCCCCATGGCGAAGTTCCCCGCGTTCTCGAGGAAGAACGGACGCTTCTCGGGGAAGAACAGGTTGAACCGCGTGAGGTTGACCTGCTGCTCGTCCACCTCGACCTGGGCGAAATCGGTGTTGTAGGTTAGGTCGAGGTTCAGGCTCGGGGTCACTCCGAACTTCGCGTCGACACCGACGTCGCCGTCGAGGTCGGTTTCGCCGGTGGTGACGTAGTCCCTCTCGGAGGATCCGAGCGCGTAGGGAGTGACCTTGAAGTTTCGGGGAGTCTCGAGCTCGAGGCCGCGGAGCTCTCCCGCGGAAGACAGGCGATGGAGGCTGTAGATTCGAGAGACCGGAGACCAGTAGGCCTCTTCCCGCTTTCGCCGAATGTTCCTCTGGAAGTTCAAGCCCCAGACCTGAGGCGTGGCCGATTCGTAGCGAAGAGTGCGCAGGGGAATCGCGAACTCCGCCGACCAGCCGAAATCGCCCACGTGGCTCCTCACGACGAAGCTCGCGTCCCAGTTCAGATTGAATCCTCCGCCGGAACCGCTCTGCGTGCGGCGGAATCCTGCGCCGCCACCGCCAGCGCCGGGACCGCCGCCTTCCCCTTCGTTCGTGACCTGGCCGTCGTACTCGATTCCCGCGGCGTTGGTGCCGAATACGAACCCGTTCTGGCGATCGAGGTAGGTATCGAAGATCACCCGAAACGAATCGGTGTCGTCGAGGCTCGAGTCCCGCCGTGCGTCGGTGACGATGATGCCCGAGGGGTCGGAGTCGTAGCAGATGACGCCGACGTAGAGGTGGGTCTTGTCGTAGAGCAGGCGGACTTCTGTCTTCTCGGTCGCGGGCTGGCCCTCGTAGGGCTCCGCCTGGACGAAGTCGGTGATCCTCTGGGCCGTCGCCCAGATCGACTCCTCCACGACACCGTCGATGACCGGAGCTTCCTGGGCCTCCGTTGCTTCGGCAACGCGGGTGGTGGAGGAGGGGGAAGTCTCGCTCGAGGAGGCGAACATCGCGACGAAAAGCACGGACCGCACCATGGTCGTCAATCTAGACAGTGAGGGCGACAACCGCAACTCCTTCAGCGATCCCGGAGAAGCTGCGCCGCCTCCTTGGCGAAGTACGTGAGGATCATGTCCGCCCCCGCCCGTTTGATGGCGGTCAGGCACTCGAGGATCGCGCGGTCACGATCGATCCACCCACGGTCGGACGCGGCGACGATCATCCCGTACTCTCCCGACACGTTGTAGGCCGCGACCGGGACGTCGAAAGCCTCACGCACGCGAGTGATGACGTCGAGGTAGGCGAGAGCCGGTTTCACCATGACGACGTCGGCGCCCTCGTCGATGTCGAGCGCGACCTCCTTCAGGGCCTCTCGCCAGTTCGCGGGGTCCATCTGGTAGGTCTTTTTGTCCCCCTTGCGAGGGGCGGAATCGAGGGCACCTCGGAAAGGTCCGTAGAAGCAGGAGGCGTACTTCGCCGAGTACGACAGGATTCCCACGTGGCTGAATCCTCCTTCGTCCAGGGCATCGCGGATTCTTCCCACGCGGCCGTCCATCATGTCCGAGGGGGCCACCCAGTCGCAGCCCGCTTCGGCGTGGACCAGAGCCATCTTCGCCAGGACTTCGTTGGTCTCGTCGTTTGCGACTTCGCCGTCGATGACGAGCCCGTCGTGGCCGTGGATGGAGTAGGGATCGAGGGCGACGTCGGTCTGGACGCAAAGCTCCGGTAGCGCGTCTTTCAAGGCCCGGACGGCGCGTGGCACGATCCCCTCCCGGTTAATGGCTTCGGACGCCTGCTCGTCCTTCTTTGTCGAGTAGCCAAAGAGGTTCACCGCGCGGACTCCGACCTCCCAGAGCTCTTTTGCTTCCACGACCGCCTCATCCGGAGACAGTCGGCTCTGCCCCGGCATGGTGTCGATGGGCTCTCTGAGCCCCCGGCCCTCCTTTATAAAGAGGGGAGCGATGAGCTCTCCCGGGTGGAGGTCGGTCTCGCGCACCAGGGTACGGATGGGCTCGGAACGCCTCAAGCGGCGCGGGCGGTGTCGGATGTCCATGAAGTTGAGTTGTACCAAATGAGCTATGCTCCGCGCCATGGGAACGAAGCCCTATCAGGATCGGTTCATCGATCTGCTCGCCGAGAACGACGTCATTCGCTTCGGCGAGTTCACGTTGAAGTCGGGGAGGAAGTCTCCTTACTTCATCAATGCGGGGCAGCTCCGCACCGGGCGCGCGATCGCGGGCGTCGGACGAGCGTACGCCGAGCGGATCCGGGAAGCCGGACTCTCCCCCGACGTTATCTTCGGCCCCTCGTACAAAGGCGTTCCCCTCGCCGTCGCGACCGCGATCGCGGTTTCCGAAGCCGGCGGGCGGGACGTGGGGTTCTGCTTCGACCGCAAGGAAGCGAAGGACCACGGTGAGGGAGGCGTCTTCGTGGGGATGCAGCCGACGGCCGGGCAGAGCCTGGTGCTCGTCGACGACGTCATCACCTCGGGAATCTCGATCGAGCAGTCGGCAGCGCTCTTGCGAAAGGCGGCGGCGGTCCGGATCCTCGGCGTCGTGGTGGCCGTCGACCGAGAGGAACGAGGGCGCGAGAGGTCGACGGTGGTGGAGCTCCAGGCGGCTCTGGGAGCGCCGGTGCTGCCGGTTACGAACGTGCGGCAGATCGTGGATTACCTGTCTTCCGCGAAGAGACTCCGTGCCGAGCAGAGGGCGGCGATCGAGGAGTACCTCGGTCTCTACGGCGCGTCCTGATATCATGTCCCATCGGATTCTCGTGGTTGGTGGAAACGCCGCCGGCATGACCGCCGCCTCGCGGGCGAAGCGCCTCGACCCCTCGCTCTCGATCACCATCCTCGAAGCCGGAACCCGCATCGCGTACAGCATCTGCGGGCTTCCCTTCGCCATCGAAGGAAGGGTGGGCTTCGAGGACCTGGTGCTCTTCACCCCCGAGAGCCTTGCGAACCAGCGTGGGATCGAAGCCCGGGTGAACCGCGAGGCGATCGAGATCGAGCCGTCGCGAAAGAGGGTGGTCGCGTTGAACCGCGCGACCGGCGAGCGCGAGTCCCATCCCTACGACAAGCTCCTCCTCGCGACCGGGTACCGCCCGCTTTCGCCCGGAATCGAGGGGATCGATCTGAAGGGTGTCTTCACCGCGAGCCGGCTCGAGGATGGCGAAGCGATCCTCTCCTGGATCTCGACGGGCTCCGCGCGCCGCGCCGTCATCCTCGGAGGCGGGTACGTGGGTCTCGAGCTTTCGGAGGCCTTGGTGGAGCGCGGTCTCGAGGTCACGATCGTCGAGCGCTCGCCTTCGCTCCTGCGATCTCTCGATCCCGACATGGCGCGCCTGGTCGAAGAGGAGCTCGAGCGAAAAGGAGCGCGGGTTCTGACGGGACGTGTCGCGAAGCGCATCGCCGGAACCTCTTCCGGTCGCGTCGAGGCCGTGGAACTGGCGACGGGCTCTCTGCGGCTTCCCGCGGACCTGGTGTTCGTGGACGTCGGGGTCGCGCCCCGAGTGGAGCTCGCCGAGAAGGCGGGTATCCGCCTGGGACCGAGCGGCGCCATCGCGGTGAGCGAGCAGCTCGAGACGAACGTTCCCTCGATCTACGCGGCCGGCAATTGCGCCGAGTGCACTCACCTCGTGACCGGCCGGCCGATGACGATTCCTCTGGGGACGGTGGCCGCGAAACAGGGAAGGATCGCGGGGGAGAACCTCGCCGGACGCAGAACTCGATTCGCGGGGGCTTTGGGGACGAGCCTGGTGAAGGTCCTGGGAGTGACCGCGGCGGCGACCGGACTCTCGTCCGAGGCCGCGGAGCGCGACGGATTTCGATCGGTCGCCGCCTCGATCGAGGGTCGGTTCCAGGCGAGCTACTTCGGGTCCGGCGCGCTGGCGAAGGTCAAGGTGGTCGCGGAGCGGGGGAGCGGGCGTCTCCTGGGCGCGCAGATCGTGGGAAGCGCCGAGGGCGCCACGCGCATCGACGTTCTGGCGGCAGCCATCACTGCGAGGATGACCGTTCGCGACGCGGCCCAGCTCGATCTCGCCTACGCTCCGCCCTCGGGAGCGCTCTGGAACCCGATTCTGATCGCGATGAACGCGCTCGCGCGCGAGCTCTAACGGGCCATTGCGGGCTTGGACTCCGCCGGAAACTCCCGAACCTCGTCCTCGTGGGGAAGCGTGTGGCGGCTGATGGGCGAGGAAAGAATCACCGACGCTTTGGTCGAGACCGTTCCCGGGGTGCTCTTGATCCTCTGCAGCACTTTTTCCAGCGTCTTCGGCGAGCGAGTAACGACGAACGCCACGTAGGTCTCCTCACCGGCGACGCTGAAGCA
>Ga0214473_10009539_pt1 | contig 11459 bp, 22 predicted proteins | sample RVTome_7_FD_203509 | JGI IMG/M metagenome (GOLD analysis project Ga0214473, IMG submission 203509) | Soil microbial communities from uranium-contaminated site in the Upper Colorado River Basin, Wyoming, United States - RVT98D197 | ecosystem: Environmental > Terrestrial > Soil > Contaminated >...
CAAGTCACATTTGCCGGCGGCCTTGGGAGGACTGAACTTCTGATGGTAGATGTGCCCGTGGGCTCGGCAGGTCAGCCGGCCGCTGACACGTTCGACCAGCACGTCGGCAGCGGCATTGAAGAACGGAACGAGGGTGACGTCAGCCGCGTAGCCAGCGAGGATCCTGCGCAGGGCTTCTGCCTGGGCCGGGGTTCGAGGGAATCCGTCCAGGATCGCACCCGATCTGCAGTCCGGCTTCGACAGCCGGTCCTCAACCATGGCAATCGTCAAATCATCGGGTACAAGTTCTCCCTTGTCCATGTATGCCTGGGCCTGCTTTCCGAGTACCGTGCGATTCTTCATGTTCTCCCGGAAGAGATCCCCGGATGAGATGTGCGCGAGTCCCGTCTTTTCTGAAAGGATCTTGGCTTGTGTCCCCTTGCCGACGCCGGGTGGTCCGAGAAGCACGATGTACGTAGCCATGAGCGAGAGTCCAAGCTAGCGGACCAGCAGTGAGTCCTGGTAGCCGTGCAACTTCAGCTCGGCTTCGATGTTAAGGAACGTATCGCGCACGACGCCCACGACGATCAGCAGGCCCGCGGACGAGACCAGGAACAAGCCGGTTGAGGCGGAAGCGGAGGCGACATTGAAGAGGGTGAGCAGCTGGCTCAACAGGTAGGGCATGGCCGCCACAATGCCCAGGAATACAGCCCCGGGGAGCGTAATGCGCTGCTGGACACGGTTGAGGTACTTCTGGGTGACTTCTCCGGCGTGAACACCAGGAATCTGCGCGCCGACCTTCTTCAAGTTCTCGCCGTAGTTCTGCTGTTCGAACAGGACTGACGTGTAAAAGAAGGTGAACGAGACAACCATGAGGAAGTAGAGCAACCAGTAAACCCAGTTGTTCGTGCCCGTGCCGCCAAGAGTGTTCTGGACACCCATGGCAAAATTCCTGACGCCCTCGCTGGCGGAACTCGTGAAGTAGCTGGCAATGATGGCGGGGAACTGCAATATGGCGCTGGCGAAGATCAGCGGGATCATGCCCGCGAGGTTGACCATCAGCGGAAGGGTGCCCTTCACGGGCATGGACATGCGGCTGCCCATCCGCCGGCCCGGATACATCACTGGCACGTTGCGGCGGCCCTGCTGCACGAAGACGATGGCGAAGATTATCAGCACGATCACAACCAGAGTGAAGATCATCAGGAATGCGGCTGTCGATGGATCGGCGAGCAGGCTAGCCAGGTTCGCGGGCATCCGCGCGACGATGCCGGCGAAGATCACCAGCGAAAGGCCCTGGCCGCGAATGCCGTACTCAGAGATGAGTTCGCCGAGCCAGATGGCGAACATCGTACCGGCTGTCATGGCCAACAAGACCGTTGTGGACTGGAGCCAGAGATCTGCACTGAAGCCGAACGGCAGGATGACGCGATTCAACGCCTGGACGGAGAGCGAGTTGAAGATGTTGATCTGTCCAATGGCAGACAACGCGGCCATGGGGACAGACAAGAAGTAGGTCCAGCGTTCCATCCAACGCCGACCCTCGCGAGGATCCTCTTGCATCCTGCGCTGCAAAGCCGGAATGATCGGGATCAATAACTGCAAAATGATCTGGGCCGTGATGTATGGATAGACGCCCATGGAGAGCAACGAGAAGTTCGAGACCGTTCCACCAGATAGCAGGTCGAGGAAACCGAGGAAGCCGCCCGTGCCAGCTCCGCTCGAACGGAACAGCCGAAGCGCCTCGAAATCGACGCCCGGAACGGGAACGTTGGCGGTAAGCCGGTACAGTGCCAGGATGGCAAGTGTGATGAGCAGTTTCCGGCGGATGTCTTCCGACTTCCACAGGTAGCGCCAGCCCGTAAACGCTGATTTCATGACGGATCTCCTCGCGCCATGGCCTACTTGATGGTCTCGACCGAACCGCCGGCGGCCTCGATCTTCGCCTTAGCGCCGGCACTGATGCGGTGGACGCGAACCTTGAGTGCCACCTTGAGTTCACCGCGGCCAAGCAGCTTGACGGGATTGGCCGCTTTGCGCAGCAGATGGGCGCCCGCAAGGGTCTCGGGCGTCACCTCAGCATCGGCCTTGAATGCCTCCGCCAGCTGATCGAGATTGACCTCATTGAACACGACGCGGTTGGGAGGCGTGAAGCCTTCGCCCCGGAGGAAGGGCAGGCTGCGATAGAAGGGGAGATTGCCGCCCTGGCGATAAATGCGACCACCTTCGCCGGAGCGCGCTCCCTGACCTTTCGTCCCGCGGCCAGCGGTCTTGCCCTGGCCGGCAGATATGCCGCGTCCGACGCGCTTGCGCTTCTTCTTGGAGCCCGGATTCGGTACGAGTTCGTGCAAATTCATCGGAGCCTACTCTTCGATCTTCAAGAGATGGATGATCTTGGTCAGCATGCCGCGTACGGCAGGCGTGTCGTTGTGCTCGACGGTCTGATGCATTCGGTGCAGTCCGAGGGCGCGCACGGTCGCCTTCTGGTCCCGGGTGAAGCCGATGGGGCTTTTCACCAAGGTGACGCGTAGTTTTCCGCCGCCCGTGGATTTCCTAGGCATTCTGCTTCCTCCGCTCCCAGAATGGAACCAGCTCCTCCACCTTCTTGCCGCGACGGGAGGCCTCCTGCTGCGCCGAACGCAGGTTCCTGAGGGCTGCGAACGTGGCCATGACGACATTCAACACATTGGCGGAGCCCATGGACTTCGTCAGAATGTCACGCACACCTGCGACCTCCAGGACTGCGCGGACGCCGCCGGCGGCGATCACGCCGGTTCCGGCTGAGGCCGGCTTCAGGAAGACGCGCGCCCCGCCGACCGCACCGAGCGATTCATGCGGGATGGTAGTGCCGGCAAGATTCACGGTTTGCATGGCCTTGCGGGCGCGCTCGGAGGCCTTGCGCATTGCGTCCGGCACGGCATTCGCCTTGCCGGTTCCCATGCCGATGGTGCCTCGCTTGTCGCCAACCACCACGGTAACGCGGAAGCGGAAGCGGCGGCCACCCTTGACCACCTTGGCCACGCGAGCGATCTCGATCACGCGTTCCTCGACGGCGTCCTGGCCCTCGTACTTCTGCTGCTGGTCTCTACGATACTGTTCAGCCATTTACAACTCCGATGGGCCTAGAACTGCAGGCCATTCTCACGAGCGCCGTCAGCAAGCGCCTTGACGCGGCCGATGTACTTGTACCCTCCGCGATCAAAGACCACTGCCTTGATCCCCTTCGTCCCCGCCCGTTCCGCCACAGCCTGACCCACAATCTTGGCCTGCTCGGACTTCTTGAGCCCCTCCACTTTGGAGCGCAACTCCTTGTCAACCGACGAGGCAGAGACCAGGGTGCGGCCAGCTGCATCGTCGATGATCTGGGCGTAGATCTCCGAGACACTCCGAAAGACATTCAGCCGCGGCCGTTCTGCGGTTCCTTCCACCTTGCCGCGAACCCGTCGGTGCCGGCGCAGGCGTGCTTGCTCACGAGACAGCTTTGCCATTACTTGACCGCTCCTTTTCCTGCCTTGCCGGCCTTGCGGCGAATCCGTTCGCCCAGGTAGTGTATGCCCTTCCCATGGTACGGCTCGGGCGGACGAATATTGCGAATGTTGGCCGCGATCTGTCCGACGAGCTCCTTGTCGAATCCCAGGACCTTGATCTGACGGGTCTTGGGGTCCGCCTCAAAGCTGATTCCGGCCGGGGGCTCGACCTTAACGGGATGTGAATAGCCGACATGGATGGCGAGATTCTTGCTCTCCATCTCTGCCCGGTAACCAACGCCCTCGACCTCAAGCACAACCTCAAAGCCCTGACTGACGCCTCGCACCATGTTGGCGAGCAGGGCTCGCGTTGTACCGTGCAAGGCGCGCTCCGCGGGTTGGTCGGAATTCCGCGAGATCACCAGCTGATCGGACTCGAGTGCAATCCCGATCAGGTTCGAAAACGCGCGGCGCATCTCACCTTTCGGCCCTGTGATGGTGACCGTGGAACCCTTCAGGTCAACCTTCACGCCGCTGGGAACCTGCACCGGCAGTCGTCCAATGCGAGACACTATTTACCTCCAGCCTTCTACCAGACCTTGCACAGGATCTCGCCGCCTACGCCGAGCTGCCGTGCACGCGCGCCTGTCATGACGCCCTTTGGCGTTGAAAGGATCGCAACCCCCAACCCGGAGAGCACCCACGGGATCTCCGTCTTCTTGGTGTAGATGCGGCGACCGGGTGAGCTGACGCGCACAATGCCGCTGAGGACGGGTCTTCGCTCCCGGCGGTCGCCCACATACTTCAGCTTCAGCCGCAGGATCTTGAAGCCGGTGTCTTCGGCGTCGACGACGTCGAAGCTTTCGACAAAGCCCTCGTCCTTGAGGATTCTGGCGATGTCTGCCTTGATCTTGGAGCTTGGCATCGCCACCTGAGCCTGCCCGGCCATGACCGCGTTACGAACGCGGGTCAGCATGTCGGAAATCGGATCGTTGATGGTCATGAAGATACCTTTCCCGGCTACCAGGATGACTTGACGACGCCGGGAATCATGCCCTGGAGCGCCAGCTCACGGAAGCAAATGCGGCAGAGGCCAAAGCGGCGCATGTAGCCGCGCGGTCGCCCGCAGCGTTGACAGCGGTTCCGCACCTGCATGGGATACCGCCGGCGGAGCTCACGAAATTGCATGCATTTCTTTGCCATACTCTACGCTTCCTTCTTTGCGAACGGCATTCCGAGCAGCTGCAGCAACGCATGGGCATGCTCATCGGTTCGGGCGGTCGTCACGATGGTGACTTCAAAACCGCGCAGCTTATCGATCTTGTCATACTCGACCTCGGGGAACACAAGCTGGTCCCGAATGCCGAGGGTGTAGTTGCCGCGGCCATCAAAAGCATTGGGGGAGACGCCCCGAAAGTCGCGGACGCGCGGCAGGGCGATGTTGAGCAGCCGATCCAAGAACGCCCACATGCGCTCGCCGCGCAACGTGACCTTGGCTCCGATCAGCCGCCCCTCGCGAAGCTTGAAATTGGCGATGCTCTTGCGGGCCTTGGTCGTGATGGGTTTCTGCCCCACTATTGTCGTCAGATCGCTCACCGCAGCCTCGAGCGCCTTGGGATTGTCGAGCGCCTCTCCGGCGCCGATGTTCACGACGACCTTCTCCACACGCGGCACCTGCATCACATTCTTGAAGCTGAAGGCCTTCACGAGCGCCGGGGCGATCTCTTTCTTGTATCGTTCGTGCATCAAGTTCATCGGTTCTGCTCCCGCGCCTAGTCGATCAGCTGATCGCAGTTCTTGCAAACGCGATGCGCGCCGGCATCATCTCTTTGGATCCCAATCCGGGCAGCCTTGCCGCACTTCGGGCAAACCAACATTACGTGCGAGATATCTACGGGCGCCTCAAACTGTATGCGGCCGGGCTTGATCTGGCGCCCAGCCTGCGTCTGCACCTGACGCTGGTGCTTGGTGCGAATATTGACGCCCTGCACAACGACGCGAGTCGGCATCGCCATCACCGTGATGACTTCGCCGCGCTTGCCCTTGTCTTCCAGGCGGCCGCTGATGATCTCCACCGTATCGCCCTTGCGAATCTTCATTCTCATTGCGCCGTCTCCTGCCGGTCCCTAGAGCACTTCCGGCGCCAGGGAAACGATCTTCATGTACTGCTTATCGCGCAACTCGCGGGCAACAGGTCCAAAGATGCGAGTCCCACGCGGGTTCTGTGTATCAGGCTCCAGGATGACAGCCGCATTGTCATCAAAGCGGATGTAGGAACCATCCTCACGACGCCATTCCTTCGTAAGGCGCACAAGGACAGCATGCACGATCTCCCCCTTCTTCACAGCGCTTTGCGGGGCAGCGGACTTGACCGTTGCAACGACTACATCCCCGATGCGACCATACCTGCGTGTGGAGCCGCCGAGAACGTGGATGACAAGGAGTTCGCGGGCGCCGCTATTGTCAGCAACCTTCAGGCGCGATTCGTGCTGGATCATGAAGGCAGCTCCCCGCCGGCGGCGGGCGTCTCCGGCTCTGCCGGCAGGTCCGCCGAGGCCACGGCTTCGACGCCGGCATCAGCGATGCGAATTTCGCGCTTGAGGACCGCCTCGACCACCCAGCGCTTGTCGCGTGACAATGGGCGCGACTCAACGATCTGCACCTGGTCTCCGATCTGGCAGTCGTGTTCGTCGTGGGCCTTGACGCGGCTGCTCGAGTAAACGACCTTCTGATAGAGCGGGTGCCTGTACTTGCGCACGATCTCAACCACGACGGTCTTCATCATCTTGTTGCTGGTGACCTTGCCCACCATGCGGCGACGTTTGTTCATGCCTGGCCTTCCTTCACCGCCGCGCGCAGGCCCTCTCCCAGGATGGTCTCCATACGGGCGATCTCCCGGCGCAGAATGCGCAGACGGCTTGTGTCCGTCAGCTGGCCGGTGACCTGCTGAAAGCGGAGTTTCAGGAGCTCTTCGCGGGCGTCGCCTAACTTGGTCCGAATCTGCTCCGCCTGCATCTCGCGGATTTCCTTGTTCTTCATGATCTCACTCTCCGGTGCTGCGCCGCGCGCTTACGATCTTGGTCTTGATGGAAAACTTGTACTGCGCGCCACGCAGGGCCGCGAGCGCCTGTTCTGCGGGCAGGCCTCCCACCTCGAACATGATTCGGCCGGGACGAACGACGGCCACGTAGTACTCCACGCCGCCCTTGCCGGAACCCATGCGTGTCTCGGGGGGACGATGGGTGTAGGGCTTGGCCGGGAATATACGAATCCACACCTTGCCCCGGCGTTTCATTTCACGGACGATCACCCGGCGCGCGGCCTCTATCTGCCGTGCTGTGACCCAGCCCGGCTCAAGGGCCATGAGCCCATGCTCGCCGAAGGATACGTCCGCGCCGCGCAAGGCCCTGCCGCGCATGCGGCCGCGCATTTGCTTTCGCCATTTGACACGTTTTGGCATCAACATAGTCAGTACCCTATTTGGATGAGAGGAGTTGTGCGGCCCGGAAAGCCCAAGGCCCGCACACGGCCCGGATGGATTCGCCGCCTCTACTCGCTTACGTATACGCCTTCCGTAGTCTCGCTCTTCTCTTCGACCTCCGGCGTGACCTCGCCCCGGTATACCCATACCTTGACGCCGATCTGGCCGAACGTCGTATGGGCCTCTGTGCGGGCAAAGTCGATGTTGGCGCGCAAGGTCTGCAGCGGGACTCGGCCGTCACGGAGCCAGACGTCGCGGGACATTTCTGCACCCCCAAGCCGGCCACCCACCATGATCTTGATGCCCTGGGCGCCCTGGCGCATCGCCTGCTGGATGGCGCGTTTCATCGCTCGACGATAGGCAATACGGCGCTCAAGCTGATCGGCGACGTTGCGGGCCACGAGGGTTGCGTCGGTATCCGGCGAGGTGACCTCTTTCACGTCCAGATCAATCTTCTTGCCGATCAACGACTCCAAAGCAGCGCGGATCTTCTTCACTCCCTCGCCCTTGCGGCCGATGAGAATGCCGGGCTTTGCGGTGTGGATCGCTATACGCACCTTGCCCGGGAAGCGCTCGATGTCTATGCGCGAGACGCCCGCCTTGCCGTTGAGCACCATCTCGGGAAGCTCCCTGCGCAAGTGAATGGCGCGAGCATCCACCGCGGCACCCCCCTTGGAGGTCCCACCCTGCAGTAGATTGCGGATGGCAAAATCCTGGTGGAGCTGTTCGCGGTAGGTCTTGCCTTCTGCGAACCAGCGCCCCTGCCATGGCTGGTTGATTCCCAGGCGCATACCGATTGGATGTACTTTGCGACCCATAATGCCTTTAGTCCTTTCTCACGATCCGCGCTCGCGCAGAACAACGGTTAGGTGCGATTGGCGGCGGAGGATCGGCTTGAAGCGACCGCGAGCACCAAATCGCCGCCATTTTCGGGTAGGGGCCTCGTTGGCGAAGATCTGCGCAACGTAGAGTTTGTCGCGGCTGACCCCGAAGTTCTCTTCGGCATTGGCCACGGCCGACTTGAGCAATTTCAGAACCGGCTCGCCTGCCCGCTTGTTGGCAAAGCGCAGACGCTCCAGCGCCTGATTGGCATCCAGACCGCGGACTGTATCGAGGACCAGGCGGACCTTCTGTGCCGACTGCGGCAAGAATGTGATCTCCGCACGGATATCCTGAGTCATGCCTTTGTCTCCGCGGGCGCGGCTGGCGGGGCGGTGGCGACCTTTTCGGCCGTCTGATGGCCGCGGAAAGTGCGGGTGGGCGCGAATTCACCGAGGCGATGCCCGACCATGTTCTCGGTGATGTAGATCGGAACATGCCGGCGTCCATCGTGCACTGCGATAGTGTGCCCGACCATCTGCGGAAAAATCACGCTCGCGCGGCTCCAAGTACGGATCACTTTCTTGTCGCCCTTCTGGTTCATGGCCTCCACGCGCTGGAGTAGCCTTGGTTCCACGTACGGGCCTTTTTTCAGGGAGCGGGACATATCTACCTCGGTATCTGGGTGCCTATCGGCTCTACTTGGTACGCCGGCGCACGATGTACTGATCGCTCTTCTTATTGCGGCGGGTCTTGTAACCCAGGGTGGGCTTGCCCCAAGGGCTCTTGGGGCCCGGCAGGCCGATCGGCTGGCGCCCTTCACCACCACCGTGAGGATGATCACGCGGCGACATGGCGGATCCCCGGACGGTCGGCCGGATACCCTTGTGGCGCTTGCGCCCGGCCTTGCCCAATTTGACGTTGCTGTGATCCAGGTTGCCGAGAGTTCCGACGGTCGCATAACAAACCTGGCGCACCAGCCGCACCTCGCCACTCGGGAGACGCACCTGCGCAAAATCGCCTTCTTTGCCCAGGAGCTGAGCAGCTCCGCCTGCGGCCCGGACGATCTGGCCCCCGCGGCCGGACTTCAACTCGATGTTGTGAATCAGAGTGCCGACCGGAATACCGGCGATCGGCAGGCAGTTCCCAGCTCTAATCTCCGCGCTGGGTCCGGACATCAGCGAGTCGCCGACCTTGAGGTCAACCGGCGCCAGTATGTAGCGCTTCTCTCCATCGGTGTAGTGCAACAAAGCCACGCGGGCGGTGCGGTTCGGATCGTACTCAATCGAGGCCACGATCGCGGGAATGCCATGCTTGTCCCGCCGAAAATCGAGAATGCGCATCTGGCGGCGGTGGCCGCCCCCGCGATGCCGCACGGTCACCCTGCCGTTCACATTTCGACCGCCATGTCGGCGCAGCGGCGCGATGAGGGAGCGCTCCGGCGTCGAGCGCGTGATCTCCTCGAAGGTGTAGGTGGTCATGCCTCGTTGGCCAGGCGTGGTAGGTTTGTACTTCTTGACCGCCATTATTTCACTCCCTCAAAGATCTCGAGCGTCTGGCCCTCGGCCAAGGTAACGATCGCCTTCTTGAAGCCTGGCTTACGGACGAGCAGGCGACGGGAGCGGGCCCGACGTCCGCGCTTCGGCGGTGCATTCATGATGTTCACCTTGACGACCTCAACATCAAACATGGTCTCAATCGCATCCTTCACCATCGTGCGCGTGGCGCGCTTCGCGACCTCGAAGGAGTACTGACGCAATTTGCCGGATTGGTAGCTGGTCTTCTCGGTAACCAGCGGGCGCCGCAGCACCTCATGAATGCCGATCATCGCCTACTCCTTGCCCAGGTGCGTCATCAGCACAGCCAGGGAATTCAGGGGGAGCACGACCTTGTCGTACGACAGGAGGTCCCGCACATTAAGGTAGGACGCAAGCAGGATCTTGGCGTCGGGGATATTGTTGCTGGCCTTCGTCGTGCGGTCATACACTTCATCCTTGGATGACATCAGGACGAGGGCGCTGGATGCGCCAACCAAGGTATTCAGGGCCGCAGCCACGGCGCTGGTCTTTGCATTCTCAAGCTTGAATTCATCCACGACCACTATTCCGGATGCGGCTGCCTTGGCGGAGAGGGCGCTGCGCAACGCAGCCTGGCGCATCTTTCGCGGCATCGCCTGCGTGTACTTGCGGGGGTGCGGCGTGTGAATGCGCCCACCGCCGACCCACTGGGCCGAGATGGTGGAACCCTGTCGGGCACGTCCGGTTCCCTTCTGCTTCCACGGCTTGCGCCCCCCTCCAGCCACCTCGCCGCGCACCTTTGTTTGGTGTGTGCCCAAGCGCGCGTTGGCCAACTGGCGCTGGAAGGCCTGGTGCATCAGGTCCGTGTTGACCTTGGCCTCAAAGACCGCAGCAGGCAGATCGACCTGCTTGAGCTTCACGCCCTGCATGTTGAGTACATCGACTTTCATCGTTATCGTCCCTGCTGCCTCTACGGCTATTGCTTGCGCGCCTCGTTCAGAACCACCAGGCTGCCCTTGCCACCGGGAACGGCCCCGTTCAGGCCAATGAGATTGCGGCCGGCGTCGACAAGGACCACCTTCAGGTTCTGGGCCGTGACGCGGTCCGTGCCCATGTGTCCGGCCCGACGCGAGCCGCGGTACACGCGGCCCGGAGTGGTGCCGGAGGAATTCGAGCCGGGGGCCCGATTGCGATCCGAGGTCCCGTGCGTTGCATCCATGCCGTGGAAGTGATGACGCTTGACGACACCCGCAAAGCCCTTGCCCTTGCTGATGCCCATGACATCGACGCGTTCACCCACAGCGAACGCATCAACGGTCACCTTGTCGCCGACGTTTAGCTCCGGGGATTTTGTGCGAAACTCGCGCAGGAAGCGCAGCGCCGGGATCTTATTTGCCGTCAGGTGGCCCAACTCGCCACCAGTAAGCCTTTTGGAATGGATCTCGCTGAAACCAAGCTGTACGGCGGTGTAGCCCTCCTTCTCGGGCGTGCGCAGCTGCGTAACGTAACATGGCCCAGCTTCGATTAGCGTCACCGGGAAGGCAACGCCTGCCTCATCGAAGATCTGGGTCATGCCGATCTTCCTGCCAATCAGCCCTTTCAACATGGTCGGTTTTCTCCTTCCAGCCTTGGTGCGAGACTGTCAGACGGGGCTACGTCTGCATCATCTCCCGCAAGCGCAGTCAAACGGTGTGGCGGGACGTCCAGTGTCTTGTCGTCCCGCGGAGGCCGTTCTTGCGCCTGCGACGCGCATTGCCGGAACCAACTCGCGGCCCCGGGCGTCGAGATCGTCAGATCTTAATCTCGATATCCACGCCCGCCGGCAGATTCAGCCGCATTAACATGTCAATCGTCTTCGAATCCGGATCGAGGACATCGATCAGACGATTGTGCGTTCGGATTTCGAAGTGCTCGTGTGAATCCTTGTCTATGAACGCCGAACGACGGATTGTAAAGCGTTCCAGCTTGGTTGGCAAGGGTACCGGACCCACCACGTGGGCGCCGGAGCGCTCGGCCGTCTCCACAATGCGTTTCGCGGATTGGTCGAGGACCCGATGATCGTAGGCCTTGAGGCGGATGCGGATCTTCTGTTTAGCCATACCCCACCTATGCGATGATCTTGGTGACTACACCCGCGCCGACGGTCAGGCCGCCTTCACGGATGGCGAACTTGGAGCCCTGCTCCAGCGCCACCGG
>Ga0214473_10009541_pt1 | contig 11458 bp, 11 predicted proteins | sample RVTome_7_FD_203509 | JGI IMG/M metagenome (GOLD analysis project Ga0214473, IMG submission 203509) | Soil microbial communities from uranium-contaminated site in the Upper Colorado River Basin, Wyoming, United States - RVT98D197 | ecosystem: Environmental > Terrestrial > Soil > Contaminated >...
GCAGCTCCCCTGCCTGGGCGCCCGTGAGGCGCACGGACAGGCTCTTGGGCTCCTTCGGGTGCGTCACCTTCACTGTCTCCGGGTTCCAATCAGTCAGCCGCTCCATCGCGCCGCTCTCCTGCTCACCCTCTCGCAGGGCCGCATAAGTCAGAAGGTTCTGCCAGGCGTGAGCCTCGGCCAAGCTCTGCGGATTCCCAGGGCGATCGCAGAATCCTACGGTTCCCGCCCCACTCGTCCGCTTCAGGTCGCTCTTCGAGATTGTAGGGGCTTCTTGCCGCGGTGGAATCTCCGCCCGTCGATCGCTGTGTAGGCGCTGGAAGACGCGGCGTAGGATGAAGTTGCCCTTGCGCGTAGTGTCATGTAGATCCTGTTGACCTGCGTGCTTGTTGTCGCCGTAGTAGGTGAAGAGGCCTGACGATCGGGCTCTGCAGGATCCGGAGCCTTACTTCCGGGGCGGCGCCGGCCTGAAGTCGAGGTCCTGGTAGTCGAAGCTGAAGTCCGCGAGCGGCGAGACAGCACGCAGACTGATGCGCTCGCCGCCGCCGTCGGCGTTCAACGCGAACGTCACGTAGGCTGGCTCGATCAGCGGGTCGCGCCACTCCGCGCGGAACGTGTCGTACTGCCAGTGCGAGAGCTCGCCGGCCATGCCGGGCGTCTGCTTGAAGTCGATCGTCAGCCGTCCGTCGCGGTGCGTGATCGCGATGGGCCCGTACCAGGCGTCGGCGTACTCGCCGGCGTAGCGCTCGAGGGCGAGCGACGGCCCGACCGCCGCGGGCGCGCTCGCCTGCTGCTTCAGGAGCGCCACGGCGCGCTCGTCGCGCTCGCGCACGACCTGCTGCCACGCGGCGCCCCAGTCGAAGGCCGGCTGACCGAGGTAGTGATCGAGCAGCTCGTAGGCGATCCCCAGCGCCGCTTCCCCGTCCTCGCAGTTGATCGTCACCGAGAAGCCGACCTCACTCTCGGGGATCAGCATGAGGATCGCCTGGGCGCCGAACACGGCGCCGGCATGCGTGAGGAGCCGGTGGCCGCGATAGTCGCGCTCCGACCAGCCCAGGGCGTACGCATCGAACTGCGGGGTCGCCGCCGCGGTCGGGCCCGGCGAGGCGGAGATCGGGACGAGCACGCGCGGCGTCCACATCTGGCGCGACGCCGCCTCGCTGAACAGCCGCCCCGAGCCTCCGGGAAGCGCTCCGCGCGCCAATTGGATGGTCATCCAGCGGCCCATGTCGTTGGCGCTGGCCGCGATGCCCCCGGCCGGCGCGGCGTTCGCGCCCAGCTCCGGATCGAACTCGCCCCGCCCGCTGTCGTCGAGCGCCTGCTGCGTTCCCATGCCGTGCATCGGTCCGTCGCGGCGCGCGTGAGGCCAAGCGCGGTTCACCGTCCGGCGTCGATCGACGCGGTCGGAGGTCGCGGTGCGCATGCCCGCGGGAAGGAGGACCTCCTCGCGCACGAACCGCTCCCAGGTCCGGCCGGTGACTTCCTCGATGAGCTGGCCGGCGACGGCGTAGAGCACGTTGTCGTAGGCGTAGGCGCTGCGGAAACTCGTCGCGGGCCGGATGTAGCGGAGGCGGCGGACGGTCTCGGCGCGCGACAGGTTCGAGCGCGGCACGAACATCAAATCGCCGGCGCCGAGGCCCAGCCCGCTACGATGGACGAGCAGATCCAGCACCTTCATCTCACGAGTGACCCACGGGTCGTACATCTGGAACCACGGGACGTGCTTCGTCACCGGGTCGTCCCAATCGATCTGGCCGCGATCGACGAGCACGGCCAGCGCCGCCGTGGTGAACGCCTTGCCGACGGAGCCCAGCTGGAAGATCGTGTCCGCGTCGACGGGTGCGTCCTCCCCCAGGCGGCGCACCCCGTAGCCACGCGCCAGGGTCACCTTGCCGTGCTCGACGATCGCCACGGACAGGCCCGGAACGCCGACCGCCTTGCGGACCTGCTCGACGCGGGCGTCGAAGCCCGCCGGCACCTCGGCCCGGGCCGCGCCGGCCAGGAGCCCGGCCGCGGCCAGAAGCGTCACCGCCCTGGACATCGGGCTACGAGCCCCAGAACCTCGTCGCGACCGACACGCCGACGGTCCTCGGCCGGACGAGCCCGAGGCCGACCGCGCCGTTCGGCAGAAAGCCCGGCTCGTTGATGACCGTGACGCCCCTCTCGTTCGTCAGGTTCTTCCCGTAGAGCTCGACCGACCAGCGGCCGAAATAGGCGCCCGCGCGGAGGTTCAGCGTCGTGTAGCCGTCGAGCTGGCGGATGCGGCCGTCGGAAGTCCGGTTGCCGAAGTCGGCCGTACGGTCTCCCGTGTAGCCCAGGCTGCCGCCGACATAGGCGCGGTTGCTGCCCGTCAGCGTCCACTCGTAGTCCGCGTTCAGGCCGAAGCTCCACTCCGGCACGTACGGTAGCGGGTCGCCGTCCTCGCCTCCCACGATCGGATCGGTGTCCTGGGTGAGCTTGCTGTCCGTGTACGCACCGTTCGCCGACAACGTGAGGCCACTCGTCGGATAGACGCTGGCGGCGAACTCCAGGCCCTTGCTCTCGGCGGTTCCGCCGTTGCCGTTGATGCCGAAGTCGTTCACCACGAGGAACAGCTGGACGTCCTCCCAGTCGAGATAGAAGGCGCTCAGGTCCAGCGAGAACTTGTCGGCGGGAGCGCCGCCCGTCTTGAGGCCGAGCTCGTAGTTCGTCAGCCGGTCCGAGTCGTAGGTTCTCGGGACGTCCGCCGGGGCTCCCGGCGGCAGCACGTTGGGTCCGCCCGGCCGGAAGCCCGTGGCGACGCGGCCGTAGACCGACGCGCTCTTCCCGATCTCGTAGCGCGGCGCGACTGAAAAAGTGAACGGGCTCTCGGAGGATTCCACGTCGTCGAAGCGCGTGAGGCCGCCCACCAGGACGCCGTCGGCGAGCTGCGACGCGACCTGCTTGTTGTGGCTGAGGCGCCCGCCCAGCGCGAGATCGAAGCGCGGGGTGGCGTGCCACGTGGCATTGCCGAACCCGGCGATCTCCTCGTACGTCGAATCGAGGCTGAGGTCCGCCAGCTCCGGGATGCCGGCGGCGGTCGTGTCCGTGCCGGCTTCGACCGCGAGGATCTTCTGCTCGATGGCGGAATCCTCGTCGGTGTAGTACCCGCCGACCAGCCACTCGAACGTCTCGTTCTTCGCCGAGACGAGGCGCAGCTCCTGGGTGAGCTTGTCGGTGCCGGTCGTCTGGGGCAGGATCGCGCTCAGCGGGCGCGCCGCGGCGTCGCCGAAGAGAAGCGTCACCAGCGAGGCCAGCGGCGGACCGCCCGTCAGGCCGCTCGCGATCGCCAGGTCGGTATGGAAGTCCGACTCGAATCGGCCGAAGCTCGTGATCGACTGCAGGCTCGCGGCGCCGAAGTCCCAGTCAGCCGTCGCGTTGAAGACCCGGTACTTCGTGTTGTTGAACTCCGACTGGTAGCGCGACTGCACCGGATCGTTGTTCAGCGGCTCGAGGGTGTCCGGGTCGGCATCGACCGTGCTGGACGCGTCGCTATCCACGTTCTGCAGCTGCGCCGCCAGGTTCACCGTGAACTTGTCGGAGGGCTTGAACAGGAGCGCGAAACGCCCCCCGAAGCGGTCAAGCGAGTTCAGGCCGCTGGCGACGAGCGTGCCGTCGATGACGTTCAGCGCCGGGTTCGTGAGGCTGGCGACGGGGTTGTTGCCGATCGAGTCGATGAAGCCGCTGTCGAAGCGGTAGAACCCGCTGCCCCGGAAGGCGGCCTTGTCGCCGAGCGGCGCGTTCACGAGGCCGGTCAGCGCGTAGCCGGGGTCGCCGTTGTCCACGGCCTCGACGCTGCCCATCAGGCGCGCCTCGAACCGCTCGCTGCTGGGCCGATTCGGCACGTACTTGATGACGCCGCCGAGCGAGCTCGCGCCGTACAGGGTGCCCTGGGGTCCGCGCAACACCTCGACCCGGGCGAGGTCGAACGTGTCGAAGTCTCCCGAGAGGACTGCGCCGTTGGCCAAGCCGGTGCTGGACCCGAACGGCACGTCGTCGAAGTAGACGCCGATCGTGGATGCGACCCCGCCAGTGTTGACGCCGCGCAGCGTGATGCGCGTGACGCCCGGCCGGCCGGTCGCCGTGCTCAGGCCCGGCACCAGCGGCACGAGGTCCTGGAAGTCGTCGGCCCGCTGCTGCTCCATGAGCTGCCCGCCGACTACGGTCACCGAGGCGGGAATGTCCTGGACGGCCTCCGTCCGCTTCTGGGCGGTGACGACCACCTCCTCGCGGAAGTGCGGAGGCTTCGACGCATCGTCCGCGGGCGGCGCCTCCTGTTCTTTTTCCTTCGCCTGGGAGGGCGCCGTCTCCTGGGCCCAGGCCGGCGCTGCGGCCAGCAGACCCGTCAGGGCGAGGACGCTCGTTCTCGAAACACGCATGACCACCTCCCGGGCTGCGGGTGCCTTGTCGAAGAGGACGCGATCAAAGCATCACCTGTTGCAACTGTCAAGCCCGCGACGGCCGCCTTGACGGGCCACCCGCTCCAATGGGATAAGACGCCTGAGCATCAAGTGTTGCAGACGGCTACCTGCTTCAGGAGACAGAGAACCGCCATGACCCATGCCTCACGCCGTGCCGCCCTGGGCCGCGCGGGCCTCGCCTCGGCCCTCGGGCTCCTCGTCGCCTTCGTGGCCGCGACCGCCCTGTCCGCGCGTCCCTTCGCCGCCGGAGGCGACACGGCCTACCGGCCGGTCGAGGCGGCCGCGCCCAGGCCGCTTCCCGGCGGCGGGCTGCGCAGTCCCGAGGAGCTCGAGTCCTTCGTGGACGGGTTCGTGAGCGCCGAGCGCGAGGCCTACGACCTGGCCGGCATCACCGTGGCCGTCGTCAAGGACGGGCAGGTCTACTTCGCCAAGGGCTACGGCTGGGCGGACGTCGAGCAGCAGGTCCCGGCCAACGCGAGCGAAACGCTGTTCCGGCCCGGGTCGGTCTCGAAGCTCTTCACCTGGACCGCGGTCATGCAGCTCGTCGAACAGGGGAAACTCGATCTCGACGCCGACGTGAACAGTTACCTGACGCAGTTCAAGGTCCCCGCCACGTTCGAGGCGCCGATCACGCTGCGTCACGCGCTCACCCACACGGTCGGCATGGAGGACGGCGGCATCGGCTACCTGATGGCGCGCACCCCGCAGGAGATCGTGCCGATGGCCCGGTCCCTCGCCGCCCACGTCCCCGTCCGCGTGCGGCCCGTGGGCTCGAGCACCGAGGGCCTGAGCTCGTCCTACTCCAACTGGGCCACGGCGCTGGCCGGGCTGGTCGTGGCCAACGTCTCCGGCGTGTCGTTCGAAGACTACGTGCAGGACAACATCTTGCGGCCGCTGGGCATGGAGAGCAGCACGTTCAAGGAGCCGCTTCCGGAGCCGCTCCAGAAGCGCATGTCGAACGGTTACAGCTTCGAGGCGGGAGCGTTCGAGCCGAAGGGCTACGAGTACATCGCCAACTTCGGTCCCGCCGGCTCCCTGGCCGCGACCTCGACCGACATGGCGCGCTTCATGATCGCGCACCTGCAGCAGGGAGCGCTGGGCGAGGCGCGCATCCTGAAGCCCGAGACGGTGAAGGCCATGCACGCGCGCGTCTTCAGCCCCCACCCCGCCGTGGACGGGTCCGGCCTCGGTTTCTACGAGACCTACATGAACGGCCGGCGAGTCATCGGGCACGGCGGCGACACGAACTACTTCCATACCGAGCTCGGGCTGCTCGAGGAAGAAGGCGTCGGCTTCTTCGCCTGCGTCAATACCGGCGGCAAGGCGGCTCTCGTGCCGCGACACTTTGCACGCGCCTTCATGGAGCACTACTTCCCGGCGCAGCTGCCGGCGGTCAAGCCCCCCGCCGACTTCGCCTCGCGCGCGGCGAAGTACGCCGGGCGCTACCGGGCCCTCCGTCACTCGCACACCAGCTTCGAGAAGGTCTTCGCCCTGCTGGGAGGGACCACGGTCACCGCGACCCCCGACAACAAGCTCGTCATCCCCGGGCTGCTCGGGGACGTGAAGCAGTACGTCGAGGTGGCGCCCGGGATCGTGCGCGAGGCCGAGGGCGACCGCACGATCGCGTTCCTCGAGGACGGCAAGGGCGAGGTCGTGGGGATGGTCGGCCAGCTCGCCTTCATTCCCTTCTACAAGCTGCACTGGTACGACGCCTCGCCCTTCCATTTGGCGCTGCTCGGCTTCTCGCTCCTGCTCTTCCTGGTCGCCGTGGTCGTAGCGCTGCGGCACTGGAAGAGCGACAAGGCGGGACCGAAAGGCGCGCGCTGGGCGCGCCTCAACCTCGGGGCCCTCGGCGCCCTCAACCTGGTCTTCGTCGCGGGCTTCGCGTCCATCCTCGCGGCCGGACTCGACGAGCTCATCTTCGGGTTGCCCAGGGGCCTCTACGCGGTGCTGACCCTGCCGCTCCTCGGGCTTCTGCTCGACGGGCTCGCGTTGTTCCTGCTCGTGCGGGTGTGGCGCGAGCGGTACTGGACGCGCGCCACGCGCCTCCTCCACAGCGCCGGAATCGTGGCGGCGATCGCCTTCGTCTGGTTCCTGAACTACTGGAACCTGCTCGGCTACCGGATCGGATAGCCGGCGGCTCCGGCCGGGCTCACTTGCGCTTCCGCGCGATCCGCAGCGGGCTCGCCTCGTCGCGGCCGGGGGCTTCCTCGTACCAGCGCGGGCCGGCGAGGTACTCCTTCTCCGTCTGCCGGAGTAGCGCCAGGGCGCGGCTCGGAGAGATCTCGGCGCACGCGAGCGCGATCGCGTTAAGGAGCGCCATGGGAGCCACGTACGAGCCGCTGAACGTCGCGCCTGCCGTCGAGGCCACGAAGTAGTCGTCGCACTCGCGGGCCAGGGGCGTCGTGTCGCTGTTCGTGATGGCGACCGTGGGGACGCGCCGGCTCCGGGCCAGCTTCGCCGCCTCGACGGTGACGCGCAGGCAGCGGCCGAAGCTGATGGCCACGAGCAGGTCCTTCCTGGAGAGCAGCCGAACCTTGTGCTGGAGGTTGCCCGCGGTGCCCGCGGGAGCTTCGGCGTCGAACCCGAGGGGCAGAAGCGCGTAGGCGAAGAACGAAGCCAGCGAGGTGGCGAGGTCGGAGCCGACGACCAGGATGCGCCGTGCCTGGTGGATGCGGCGGGCGAAGCTCACCACGCGTTCGGAGTCGAGGCCGCTCTGCAGCCGGCTCAGGTTCCCGAGATCGCGCTCCAGGCTGTGACGGACGTGATCGGCCAGGCTGCGCTTCTCGTCGGTGGTCGCCTTCAGGATGCGGTACGGGGTCAGCCGGGAGACGAAGTGCTCGCGCAGGTCTGTGGCGAAGTCCGTGTAGCGCTCGTAGCCCAGCGCCTGCACGGTGCGTACGATCGTCGCGGGATCGACGCGGTAGCGGCGCGCCAGGGCGCGCGACGAGAGGAAGAAGGTCTCGTCGGGGTTCTCGAGCGTCGCCTGCAGCAGCCGCCGACGGTTCGGCGAGAGCCGTCCCTCGAACTCCGCGATCCTCTTCTCGATGGCCGTGCGGGTCGGAATGCCCTGGTCTCCTTCCTCTTTCCCGGCGCGCGGCATGATGTTCGCTTTCGTCAGGGGGCGCAAGCCGGCGAGGTCGAGGTCGCTCCGCTCCCGGGCCTGCCGGAGCCTCGACAGGAGTCAGCGCGAAGCGCCGCCTCCATCTCGGTCTCGGCCCGCAGGCTCTCGAGGTCGCGGCCGATCGTCGCCACCGCCAGCCTCCTGCCGCCGCGCTTGTAGCTCACGCGGCAGTCGGCGTCGATCGAGCCGTCGATCTCGATCGACGGCCCAACGGCCCACCAGCACGACAGCGCCGCCACGGGTCGAGGTGGCTGCGCCAGCCCAACATTTCGCGGAGAAGCTTCACGCCCTGACCCGCGACCACGGAGACCGGCTTAACACCCGCGTCCGTGATCTCGTCGATCTGATGCTCTTGATCGAACTCGAACTCGTGCGCGCGGCTGAAGTCCTGCCTGTGGTCCGTCACGTCTTCGAGAGCGGCGGCACCCATCCCGTGCCCGGCGACCTACAGGACCCACCAGCGGGGTGGGCGCGGGACTACGCGGCGGAGGCGGTCGCGACCTCGCTCCGCGCGCGCGCGCTCGACGATGCGATGGCGCGACTCCGTTCCTTCTGGCACGACGCACGCGGCCTCGGAATCAGCGGCCGGCGATCGAGCCCCGCTGGTCCGGAGGATGCGTCCCTCGTCTTTCCTAGAGGGCAAGTCGCCAATCCGTCGCACAGTGGCCTGGCAGGTGCAGTTCGGCGGATCGCCCGCCGGCTGGCCGCAGAGGCGACAGTACCAGCTGCCGTAGTGGATAACGACCAATGGAGCGAATGCACTCGTCCGAAGATATGCACGGAGCGTAGGTAATACAAAGGCGCTTTGCCGGTCAATCCGCATCATCGCGGGCGGCCAACCCCTACCTTCGGCCCCCCCCGGATCGCACCCCAGGATCGTGCGCTCGCTCCCGCCGCCGACTTCCTCGCCTTCACGATCCGCGCGCTTGACAATCAATAAGCATACGCTTATCTATTATGCATGCAGAGCGCGCCCGTGGCCGAAAACAAGATCTTCCAGGCGCTGGCGGACCCCAGCCGCCGGGCGATCCTCGAGTCGCTCACGCGCGGCGAAGCGGCGGTGAAGGACCTCACGGCGCGCTTCGAGATCTCGCAGCCGGCGGTCTCGCAGCACCTCGCCACTTTGAAAGACGCCGGCCTGGTGAACGGCCGGCGCGAAGGGCGCTGTGTCTACTACCGGGTGGCGCCGCGCGGGATGAAGCCGCTCATCGACTGGATCGCGCACTACCGCGCATTCTGGACGGAGCACGTCGATCGCCTTGAAGAACTGCTGGAGAAAATGGACGAATGAACCCCATCGACAGGACCGCCCCATCGCAGACCGAATCCATTTCATTCGAATTCGATTTGCATCATTCGCCGGAGAAGGTGTGGCGCGCGCTCACCGACCCCGTGCTGCTCACCGAGTGGCTCCTGCCCGTCGTCGGGTTCAAGCTCGAGCCGGGGGCCGCGTTCACGTTCAAGACGCAGCCGTACCCCGGTTGGGACGGCATCGTGAACTGCCGGATGCTCGAGATCGAAGCGCAGAGGAAGCTCAGCTACACGTGGGCCGTCCCCTTCCTCGACACCGTCGTGACCTTCACGCTCACGCCCACGGCGTCCGGCACGCGCCTGTCCCTCGTGCAGTCGGGCTTCAAGCCGGACCAGAAACGGGAATTCGGCGGCGCGCGCTACGGCTGGAACATGATGGGCGGGAAGCTCGTCGACCTGCTCGCGAGGCTCCCATGAGCCGGTCGACCCGATCCGCTGCGGGCTCGTCTCAGAGGAGGTCCCATTGAACTTCAACAACTGGGTTCGGCAGATCCACCGCTGGCTGTCCATTGCCTTCACGGTGACCGTCATCGCCAACTTCGTCGCCTTGACACAGGGGGAGCCTCCCACCTGGGTGACCTACTCGCCGCTGCTCCCGCTCGTCTTGCTCCTGTTCACCGGTCTGTACTTGTTCGTGCTGCCGTATGCTACCAAGTGGCGGCGCGCGCGACGCTCCGGCTGAACGTGCGGCCGACCGCATGACGAAAGGCCTGACCTCAATGCTGTCACGAGGCAGCCTACGCATCGACGACCAGCGTCGAAAGAGAGGTGCCCCATGAATTCGCGACTGTCGGCAGGCAAGGCGAGGCCGAAGGCCAGGGGCACGTCGCGCGCAAGCAAGCCACGCAAGTCGGCCACCAAGTCCAAGTCCCCGCCGAAGGCAGACGCGAAGGCCAAGCCAGGTGCGAGTGAGGCCAAGCCGATCAAGGTGCGAAAAGGCGAGAAGGTCGCCGTCGTCCTCCTCTCGGGCGGCAACCCGCAGATCGCGAAGGCCGACGGCGACGCCCCGGTGCAGGCGTACATCGCCGCGATGCCGGGCTGGAAGAGCGACCTCGGGAAGCGCCTCGACGCGCTCATCGTGCGGAACGTTCCCAAGGTGCGCAAGGCCGTGAAGTGGAACTCGCCGTTCTACGGCATCGAAGGCCAAGGCTGGTTCCTGGGGATCCACACCTTCACGCACTACGTCAAGGTGGCCTTCTTCCGCGGCACATCGCTGCGACCAGTCCCGCCCGGTGCCAGCAAGAGCAAGGACACGCGCTACCTCGACATCCGCGAAGGCGAGCTCGACGAGGCGCAGATGGCGACGTGGGTGAAGCAGGCGGCCGCCTTGCCCGACTGGGTTCCGTAGCCGACACAGACACATGCGAATCATTCCGACGAGGCGACCATGAAACGTTCCGGGGCCAGGCAAGAAGGCGAGACTGCAGCTCAGCTGATCAGCAAGAGAATGGCGGAGCTCGGCGACTGGCGCGGCAAGACGCTCGGTCGGATCCGCGCTCTGATCAAGCAGGCAGACCCCGACATCCTCGAGAAGTGGAAGTGGATGGGGACCCCGGTCTGGTCGCACACCGGGATCGTCTGCACCGGCGAGACATACAAGAACGTCGTGAAGATGACTTTCGCCCAGGGCGCCTCCCTGAAGGACCCCTCCCGCCTCTTCAACTCCAGCCTCGATGGGAACGTGCGACGAGCCATCGACATCCAAGAGGGCGAGGAGATCGACGCGCCTGCCCTGGAGGCGCTCATCCGTGCGGCCGTCGCTCTCAATACTTCTGGCGGAAAGAAGTCCACGAAACGCAAGTGAGCATTCAAGACGGATTTCGGTGCCGGCCCCTACCGCTGGCTGACCGTCGCCTCACCCAAGGAGCCGGATGGCCCGGAGCTGCACCTCGAGCCGAACGCCAGCCCCATGGCCAAGGCCTACCAGCAGGGGCTGCGCGACCAGGGCACGCCGGCGGCGATGTTCGCGCCGACCCGCCGGGTGGGCACGTCATTGTCCTCGCGGGTCAACGAGCGCCGGCCGCCGCTTGGCGAGCCAGCAGCTCCAGGCCCTTGGCTCTAGCCTCCGACTCGACTGCCTGCAGCCTCGGCCACCCGGCGTCGGCGCGACCCGAGCGCATCTCCACCTCACCCAACGCCAGCCGTGCCTCCAGCTCGTAACCCTGCAGCCCGCCCTTGCGGGCCTCCCCGATCGTGGCCTCCAGCGCCTTCGACGCGCCAGCGACGTCGCCCCCGGCGGCGCGCACCCGGCCCTCGGCGATAGCAAGCGCGAAGCGCAAGGGATAGGACGTTCCTTTTCGGGTGTTCCGGCGCGGCGCTGTTGAGGCGACGCGCTGAGCGGTCGAGTTGAGCGGCGGTGCGGGGTCGCGACGGCCGGACGGCCAACTGGCGCGGGTCCCATGGGCGAGGTGAGCGCCCAAACCTCGTGAAGGCTGTGGGCAGAGGGTCGCGAGCCGACAGCGCTCCCTACTCTGGAAGGGGCAGATCTCAAGCGGGACTGGCCACCGGCTGTGGGACGTGCGGAGGCGGGCGAGAGACCTTCTCGCGCTGTCGGAGATGATCGAGGATGCGCTTGATGAGAGCGGGT
>Ga0214473_10009542_pt1 | contig 11458 bp, 5 predicted proteins | sample RVTome_7_FD_203509 | JGI IMG/M metagenome (GOLD analysis project Ga0214473, IMG submission 203509) | Soil microbial communities from uranium-contaminated site in the Upper Colorado River Basin, Wyoming, United States - RVT98D197 | ecosystem: Environmental > Terrestrial > Soil > Contaminated >...
GCCGGCGCCACGATGTCTGGAGCCTTATAATCAGGTCCCACCGCGAAACATCCGGCAAAGCTCAATATCGCTACGAGCAGGATGACGAACGGCCGCCCGACTTTCCCAATCATGCGCTCGATCGAGAATCTCACACCGCACATATAGAGGCTGGTAATTTCACTCATGGCGCAGCGCCTCGATGGGATCGAGCTGGGCGGCGCGGCGCGCCGGAACGTAACCGAAAATCACGCCCACCGCGCCGGAAAAGAGAAAAGCAAGAATCATGATGCCTGGATTCAATATCAAGGGAACCTGCAAAACTTGGGCGAGTACTGCGGAGGCAGCCAGCGCCAGTAAGACACCAAACAAGCCGCCAAACGAAGCCAGTACCATCGCCTCCACCAGAAACTGCGTGAGCACATCGCGCTCGAACGCGCCGATCGCCAGGCGAATGCCGATTTCCCGGGTTCGCTCGGTAACCGACACCAGCATGATGTTCATGATGCCAATGCCGCCGACGAGCAGGCTCACCGCCGCGACGGCGCTCAGGAGCAGTGTGAGCATGCGGGTGGTGCCGGTCAGTATCTGCGCGATCTGACGCGTATCCATGATTGAGAAATCGTTTTCTTCGTTGGGCGCGAGATGGCGGCGCTCGCGCATCAACCGCTCGATGGCCGACTTGACTCTATCGATCGCGCTTTGGTCTCGCACCGAAAGTTGGATCAGCGAGATATCCCGATTGCCGGCGATTCGCCGCTGAAACGTACGCAGCGGAATAACGATGAGATCATCTTGGTCCCTGCCCATCACCGACTGCCCTTTCGCTTGCAGCTGCCCGATCACTTCGCAGGAGATGTTCTTGAGACGGAGCTTGTTGCCCAGCGGGTCTTGGGCGCCGAATAGTTCTTTACCCACGGTAGCGCCGATGACGCAGACGGCTTTGCCGGCGCGCAGCTCGCTTTCGGTAAAAGTTCGTCCCCGCGCAATAACCCAGTTGGCCGCCGTGAAATAATCATTGGTCGTCCCCGTGACGGCAGTGGACCAGTTTTTGTTGGCAAAGATGGCGGTTAGCGATTTTGTCGCCGTCGGCGCGACGACTTTGAGATCGGCGATTTCGCGCACGATCGCTTCAACTTCGCTCTCATTGAACGGGGCAACGCTTGAACCCCGTCCCGGACCCATCTGGCCGGGAATAATGATCACCACGTTGCTGCCGAGGCTGGCAATTTGTTGTGACACCTGAACCGTGGCACCGCTCCCGAGGGTGACCATGACGATAACCGCCGCCACACCGATGACGATCCCAAGGATCGTCAGGAACGAACGCATGACGTTACGGCGGAGTTCCCGCAGGGCGAGCAAGAACGCATTCCTAACCATCAGGCTGCCTCCTTACCATTGCGCTCATCGGTATCCACTCTGCCATCGACAAAGCGCACGATGCGTTTCGCATAGGCCGCCATCTCCCGCTCATGGGTGACCATCACGACGGTAATTCCGCGGTCGCGATTGAGCACAGTCAACAACTCCATGATTTCGCGGCTGCGCGCCGTATCGAGATTGCCCGTCGGTTCATCGGCGAACAAAACATGCGGCGCGGTAACGATGGCGCGGGCGACGGCCACCCGCTGCTGCTGCCCGCCGGAAAGTTCGCCGGGCGTGTGACTTTCCCAGCCGGTCAATCCCACCGCGTCCAGCGCCTGGCGCGCAAGCACATGGCGTTCGGCGATCGGTTGGTTACGGTAAATCAGCGGCAGCTCGACGTTCTCAAGGGCGGAGGTCCGATTGAGCAGGTTATATCCCTGAAAAACGAAACCAATGTAGTAACGGCGCAACCGCGCCCGTTGGAGGCGGGACAGTTTCCCTACCTCTACGCCCTCGAAGCGATAAGAGCCCAAAGTCGGAGTATCCAAGCAGCCGAGGATGTTCAAGCAGGTGGATTTTCCCGAGCCGCTTGGCCCCATAACGGCCACGAACTCGCCTTTGTCGATACGTAAGTCTAAGCCTCTTAGCGCGTGCATCGCGGCGCTACCTGTGCCGTAGACCTTAGTCACGCCGCGAAGGAGGAGCTGCGGCGGCTTTTCAGGCTCCGCGAATAACTTTTCCATCATGGGCTCGCACTGACGATATCAGTCACAACCTCCATCCCCACCGTGATGTCGCCATTGGTAATTTGAGTCATGATGCCATCGGTGGATCCGGCGGTAACCGGGACAGCCGACGGTTGGCCGTCGCGTAAAACATAGATGCGCTGCTGTTTGCCTTTTGCGTCCGCCGTGTCGCGCGGCCTCGAAGCAGGCGGTGGACGCGGAAAGAGGCGGCTTATCAGGCTACCGCCGGTTCGCGTTGTTTCCTCCGCCACCGGTGGCGAAAAACGCAGCGCAAGATTGGGCACCAACATAACGTCTGCACTCCGCATCACTGTGATATTCGCAGTGGCGGTCATTCCGGGCCGCAAGGCAAGATCCGAGTTATCCACTGACAGCAGGGTCTTGTAAGTGACTACCCCCTGAACGGTCTCAGGACCGTAACGCACTTGCTTAACCACGGCGCTAAATTGTCGGCCGGGATACCCGTCCACCGTGAAACTGGCCTGCTGCTCCACTTTGACCTGTGCTACGTCCGCCTCGTCGACATCGACCTGTACTTCCATTTGCGCCAGGTTCTCAGCGATGGTGAAAAGTACCGGGGTTTGCAGCGACGCCGCCACCGTTTGACCGGGCTCCACTTGCCGCTTGAGCACGACACCGTTTATCGGCGACCGGATCACCGCTTTGGACAAATTGGTTTGATCGATACTGAGTTTCCATTTCGCTTCGGAGATCTGTGCCTTGAGTGTCGCCTCGTTCGATAGCGCGCGCTTGAGTATCGCGTCTGCGGCATCATATTCTCTTTGCGACGGGACTTTTCCGCCGCTCATCTCGCGCACGCGCTTGAAGCGCTCCAAATTGTCGCCCGCTTCGACGACGGTCGCCTGAGCCTCGATCAACTTGGCCTCAACCGATTCCAACGTCGACTGAGACTGCAACACCTGGGCTTGCAATTTATCGGAATCGATCCGCGCCAGTACCTGGCCGATTTTGACTCGATCATTGTAATCAACTTCAACCGTCCTGATGCTACCGGAAATCTCGGTGCCGACGTCCACCTGATTGACCGGTTGCACGGTGCCGGTCGCCGTGACAACCACGGTGAGATCGCCGCGGGTGACTGGAGCGGTCTTATACTGAACCGCGGCGCCGTTGCGTGTCGTGGCATACCAAACGACGGCAACAACAATGACCACCAGTGCCAACACCGAAACGGCAAGCGGCCCGCGCCTGCGCCCGCGCGGCACCTCATCGAGACCCAAAACCTCGCTGATATCCCTAGAATTATTGTCGCTGGCGCTCATCGGCGGTTTCTCAAATCTTTCAGCTATATTCCGCAAGCGACATGCCACCCTTGGATGTCTCAGGCCATCGAGGAATACGGGTTAATTCACAGGAGAGTTGAGTTGATTCGCAAAAATGCAACTGAGACCGAATCCAAGTCGCATTTATGCGATAAATACCGTGTCGGCGAGAAATACTCCGCGTTGCGAAAGTCGTTTATTCGTGAAAGTTCGGAAGCAGCAACTCTTATTGCCTGGAGCCGGTCGTTATTTCCCTGCAACGGTTTCGAGAAAAAGCTAACGCCCTCACCCTCGCGCTCTTGGCGCGACCACTGTTGTTGGATCCTTTCCCTGCTTGAGGGTTTCGGCATTCGAGGAAGCTTACCAAGAAATCGATAATTTTCCGCGAAGTATTGAGATCGTCCCAAAATGTTTCGCAATCCTGCGATGATCGCTTTAGTATGGGCGGAAAACGGCAAACAATTTGTTCGGCATAACATTTGCCTTTAGACTACAATGGGAAAAAGGGCCCTGTCGATGCATCCGTATAGGTGTTACCGGTAAAAATGATAACCTTGAGAATCGCTGAATCACACGACGCTTGGCTTCAATGTGGAATTTCGCTGCACCGTTCGAATAGGCGGACATCTCAGTTCAATCGGGCGAGAATTGCACAGTAGGAGATATCTAAGGATAACGCTGCAAATTTTGGATCGTCTTTTCACTGGCAGCGAGGAACATACCTGGGAAGGACTCTGCTAGAATAGAACTGGGAAAGAATGTTAGCCAGGTTCTTTCAAACGAGGGCCGCAGGTTACCTATCAGCTGTACTCGGCATCGCCGCGGTGACAGCTATTGGCGCGCCGTTTCACGACCAGATCAGTGACACAAATGTCGCCCTCGCGTTGGTTCTGGTGGTGCTCTTCATTGCGACCCTGTGGGGGAGAGGTCCAGGCATGCTGGCTTCGCTGCTCGGCATGCTCTGCTTAAACTTCTTCTTCTTGCCGCCTCTTTACACATTTACCATCCCCGATCCGCAAAACTGGATCGCGCTCGCTGTCTTTTTCATCACTGCATCGACTGTCGGCCATCTTTCAGTCACCGCAAAACGGCGCGCTGCAGAGGCGGAGGCCAGCCGGAACCAAGCAAGGTTGGCTAGCGCCTACAACCGAAGCCTGCTTGAGGCCAGTCTTGACCCGCTCGTGACCGTCGGTTCCGACGGTAAGATTAATGACGTGAATTCCGCCGCCGAGACTGTGACCGGTCGTTCACGAGTGGAACTCATCGGCACTGACTTCGCCACCTATTTCACTGAACCGGAGAAGGCACGCGCAGCTTATCAGCAGGCGCTTCGCGAAGGCTTCGTGCGAGACTATGCCCTGGAGCTTCGCCACCGCGACGGACATGTCACTTCGGTCCTCTACAACGCGTCACTCTATCGAGATGAAGTCGGAAACGTGATCGGGGTCGCCGCGGCAGCCCGGCCCGTTGGTACTTATGCTGAAAAACCCTTGAGCGTCTTGTCAGACCCTCGTGTAGTTAAGGGCCTGAACCGCTTCGTTAGTTTTACCAGCTTCTTTTCGGTTGCCGTCGGACTGCTGGGGCTTTTGGGGTGGACGTTTCACATCGCTGTCCTGAAGAGCGTGATACCAGGGCGCGTGGCCATAAAACCGAACACAACCATCTGTTTGGTGTTGATCGGTTTCGCTCTGTGGTTGTTGCGGAAAAAGGACAACCTGCCTTTGCCCAGAGCCAAGAAGCTCTGCGGTCAAGCATTGGCAACAATCACCGCATTGATCGGCGTGCTGAACCTGATGGAATACATCGTCGGCTGGGATTTGGGTATCGATCAACTGCTGTTCCATGGAACGGCCGCCGATGCAATCGGAAGTGTTCGTCCAGGACTGTTGGACCCGATTACAGCTTTGGATTTTGTTTTGCTCGGGCTGGCGCTGCTCTTGCTGGACTGGGAAGTATCGTGGAGATCGCGGCGTTATTGGCCGGCTCGGTTCTTCGCCTTCCTGGCAGGAATTATTGCTATCGTTGGGCTCCTCGATTTTATTCTTGGGTCTCGCATTTCTTTCACGCACATAGCTCTGCAGACCGCTGTTACTTTGTTACTGCTTTCCGTTGCCCTGCTTTGTGCCCGTACCGAACAGGGGTTGGGAGCACTGCTCGCGAGCTCGACAGTCGGTGGCGCGCTCACACGGCGGCTGTTGCCCGCTGCCGTCAGCATTCCGTTCGTCATAGGCGTGCTGGGATGGCGGGCGTTTTTCGCCGGCCTATACTCCGAATGGAGTGGGGTCAGCCTGATGATTGTTGTGTCGATCAGTCTGCTCGCCGGTTTCACAATTTGGAACGGATACAGAGTCGATCGCGGCGACGTGGAACGTCGAAGAGCCGAAGGAATTATCCACCGAAGGGAAGAGGAACTGAGAGAGGCACAGCGCCTGGCGCAAGTGGGTAGTTGGTGGTGGTCGCCAAAGTCCGACAGCGGCGCATGGTCTGAACAGCTTTGTCGTATCGCAGGCCGTGATCCCAAGCTCCCCCCGCCCAGCTACAAGGAGCACTGCCGTTTCTACACTTCTGAGAGTTCTGCCCGACTCGATGCCGCTGTACAAAAAGCTATCCAGACGGGGACACCTTACGAGCTCGACCTGGAGATGGTCCGCACCGACGGCGCCATCAGATCGGTCACGAGCCGCGGCGAAGTGGAGCGCGATGCCGATGGCCAAGTTGTGCTGGTGCGCGGCACCGTCCAGGACGTCACCGAGCGCAAACGAGCCGAGAGCGAAATCAGACTGCTCGCGCGCCTCCAGTCCGTGGTGGCTGAGCTTGGGCAGCGGGCGCTTCGAACTAGCCAATCTGGCCAGGTGCTGGACGAAGCGGTCGCTCTTGTCGCACAGAGTCTCGATGTCGAGTATTGCAAGGTGCTGGAGCTACTTCCGGATGGCAAAGCGCTGCTGCTTCGGTCGGGCGTGGGCTGGAAGGAAGGGTCTGTTGGGAAGGCGACGGTGGGGAGCGGCGCAGATTCCCAGGCTGGCTACACCGTGCTTTCTAACCAACCCGTGATCGTCGAAGATCTTCGGACCGAAAAGCGTTTCAGCGGGCCGCCACTGCTTCACGAGCACGGTGTTGTGAGCGGAATGAGCGTCGTCATACCAACGAGCGAGGTCCCTTACGGCGTCTTGGGAGCTCACACGAAGCGGCGGCGGACATTCACTAAGGACGAAGTCAACTTTCTGCAGGCGGTGGCCAACGTGCTCGGGATGATGATCGAGCGCCAGCGAGCAGACGAGGCGCTGCATCGGTCGGCCGACGAGATACGGGACCTCTATAACCATGCGCCCTGTGGTTACCACTCCCTCGATAAGGATGGCATCCTCGTCCAGATCAACGACACAGAGCTCTCGTGGTTGGGATATACACGAGAGGACGTAATCGGCAAAATCAAGTTCTCCGATCTTCTCACACCCGAGAGCGGCAGAAACTTCCAGGAAAACTTCCCCAAATTCAAAGAGGAGGGAGCGGCTCGGGACGTTGAGTACGACCTGGTCCGCAAAGATGGCACGACGCTGCCCGTGCTTCTCAGCGCCAGCGCCATCACCGACAGCGCGGGCAATTACCTGATGAGCCGGTCAACGATTTACGACATCACGGCGCGCAAGCTCGCGGAGACTGAGATTCGGATGCTCGCCCGTCTCCAGTCGGTCGTGGCCGATCTCGGCGGACGCGCGCTCGGGGGTGCGACGTTAGCCGAAGTGTTGGATGATTCGGCTAACCAGGTGGCCCGCGCTCTCGAGGTCGATTTCTGCAAGATCCTGGAGCTCCTCCCGAATCGAGAAGCGCTTCTTCTGATATCCGGGGTAGGCTGGAAGCCAGGCTACCTCGGCCATGCCACGGTCGGCCTCGGTAGGAATTCTCAGGCTGGCTACACCCTGCTTTCTGACCAACCGGTGATCGTCGAAGACTTGCAAACCGAGAAGCGCTTCGCCGGAACAGGCCTGCTTCACGAGCATGAAGTGGTTAGCGGCGTCACTGTCGTCGTTTCCACGAGCGAGGGCCCTTACGGGGTTTTGGGAGCCCACGCTCGCCGCCACCGGACCTTTACGACCGACGAGGTGAACTTTCTTCAGGCGGTCGCGAATGTGCTGGGATCGTCCATTGAACGTCGTCGTGCCGAGGCGCGGCTGTGGCGAGTGAATCAAGCCCAGCGAGCGCTTAGCAAGTGCAACGAGGTCTTGGTTCGGTCAACCGACGAAGCGACGTTGCTTCAGCAGATCTGTGACGTCGTCGTGGAAGAGGCCGGGTATCGCCTCTGTTGGGTGGGTCGCGCAGAGAATGACGAGGCAAAGACAGTGCGGCCCGTGGCGCAGGCAGGCTTCGAAGCGGGTTACTTAGCTACCCTGAATATCACTTGGGCGGACACCGAGCGCGGCCAGGGGCCCACAGGCACGTGCATCCGCACAGGTCAGACAGTGCTTTCTAAGCGCATCGCCACGGATCCCAAGATGGCCCCCTGGCGCGCCGAGGCACTAAAACGCGGCTATGCATCGAGCGTGGCCATCCCGCTGCTCGTCGACTCGAAGGCTTTCGGTGCCCTGATGATTTACGCCGCGGAACCGGATGTCTTCGGCCCCGAGGAAGTCAGCCTGTTGACCGAGCTCGCCGATGATTTGGCGTTCGGGATCGCGGCCTTGCGCACGAGGATCGAGCGCGCCCGGGCGGAAGAAGAAGTCCGCACGCTCAATGCCGAATTGGAGCAGCGCGTGAGTGCCCGAACCGCCGAGCTCCAGGCCGCGAATAATCTTAAGGACGTACTCATCATGCGCGAACAGGCGGCTGCGGCGGAACTCGCACAGGCCCGGGAGCGCGAAGCCGAGATCGGCTTCAGAATCCAGCAGACTTTGCTGCTTGATGAGCCGCCGAGGGATGTTCCCGGACTTAGAGTGGCCGCGCTGACCGTCCCCTCCCAGCGAATCGACGGCGACTTCTACGTTTTTTTCAAGCATCCGGATCAGCGTCTTGATATCATTGTCGGGGATGTGATGGGCAAGGGAGTTCCCGCCGCGCTGCTGGGCGCTGCTACCAAAAGTCATTTCATTGAGGCCCTCAGTCACCTGACGGCCCTAGCCAAAAACGGCAAGCTTCCGGAACCTAAAGAGATCGTAACGCTGGCCCATGCGGAAGTAGCGCGGCATCTGATCAATCTAGAAAGTTTTGTGACCCTGTGTTACGCGCGATTGGACTTAAATAAACGCAACCTTGATCTGGTCGATTGCGGACACACGGGGATCATTCACTTGCACAATAATACAAGCCAGTGCGAGATGGTACATGGAGACAATCTGCCTCTGGGGATCCGCGAAGGAGAGATCTTCAACCAGATCTCCGTTCCTTTCGAATCCGGCGACCTATTGCTCTTCTACTCGGATGGCGTGACGGAAGCCCGCAACTTCGCAGGAGAGCTGTTTGGTGTGGACCGCCTGCTGAGTTGCGTCACGACCAACAGCAAACTCGAGCCCGAGGCATTGGTGGAAGCCATCCGTAAAGCGACCGTCACTTTTTCCGGGTCGGGCCGGCTGATCGATGACCTGACCTGCGTGGCTCTCAAAATACAAGAGCCACCGCTCGCTCTCGCGCGTGCCGAGATCGAGATCCGTAGCGATCTCAAAGAGCTTAGCCGAGCGCGTGAATTCGTGCGCACTTTTTGCCGTCATCTTCCCTCGCCGGTCAATGAAGATAGCGTCGGGGCCCTCGAGCTGGCGGTCAACGAGGCCGCGAGCAATATCATGAAGCATGCCTACCATGGCCGCACCGACCAGTGGGTCCGCCTCGAGGCCGAAGCGTTCCCCAACCAGATCTCGTTCCGGCTGCATCACCTCGGGGACCCGTTCGACCCGTCGGCGGTCTCTCCCCCCGCGTTAGACGGCTCGCAAGAGTCTGGATTCGGCATGTACCTCATCACCCAGAGCGTCGATGAAGTGCGATACTGTCGCGATGAACGAGGAAGAAACTGCGTTGCTCTGGTAAAAGTCCACAGGTCATAGGCAAATGGAAAGGGAGACACGATGGAAATAGCGGTCGACAAGATGGGCGACGTGGCCATTGCGGAACTGCGGGTGGAGGAGCTTGACGCAAGCAACGCGGGAGAGCTCAAGCGCGACATCGCGCCTTTGCTGGAGGCCCATACGAAGCTGGTGATCGATTTGGGCCGATTGCGCTTCGTGGACAGTTCCGGGCTGGGAGCCTTCATCTCCTGCCTGCGGAAATTGAACGCCAAGGGCGGCGACCTGAAGCTGTGCGGCATGTCGAAACAGGTCCGTGCGGTCTTCGAACTCGTGCGCATGCACCGGATATTCGACATTTTCGGCACCCGAGAGGAAGCGCTACGCGCATTTCAGGCTTAGACGCGTGGGGGGCTTACTCGATATTGCGCAGCCGTATTTAGCAGGTTGCTGATGAAAAATGCTTCGGAACCCTTCGACAGGCTCAGGGTGAACGAATGAAAGACTGAAATGATTAAAGATTTTCCGTTCGTGCTGAGCTTGTCGAAGCATGAATCCCATTTTTCATTATCCTGTTATCGCGCCACCAGAACCACGCTGGCGCGCGATTCGACGACGTAGTTTCTCGGGTTCGCGACGGCGGCTTCTTCTCCCGGAGTAAAGAAATCGCCAGAGGATCCTTGGGCGGTATCCACGGCGAGGCGCCATGGTCCCGGTCGCGGCGATGGCGGTAAGACAAAGGCAGTCCTTACGTTATCTGCGTTGAACATTAGATACAGATCAGGCCCGTCCAGGCCTCGAATCAAACATGCCAGGCGCTTCTGGCCGGGATCGAACCAATCCGGGCGGTTCCCGCTGGGATTGAACCACTGAATCTCTGCATCGGTATAGAAAGCTTCTCGACAAAGCACCGGGTTCGCCCGGCGAAGCCCGAGCGCGCCGCGAGCAAAACGAAAAATCTCGTTGTTCCGCTGGAGCAGCGACCAATCGGCCCAGCTCGTATCGTTATCCTGGCAGTAGGCGTTGTTGTTGCCCCGCTGGCTGCGCCGGAACTCGTCCCCTCCCAGGAGCATCGGCACGCCCCGAGCGATGGCAAGGGTCAGCAAAAAGTTTTTGATCTGGCGCCGGCGCACCGCCTCGATTCCCCGGTGATCGGATTCTCCCTCGACGCCATAGTTTGCGCTGTAGTTTGCATTTGATCCGTCGCGATTGTTCTCCCCGTTGGCCTCGTTATGTTTTAGCGCATAGCTCACCAGGTCGTTCAAGGTGAACCCATCGTGGCAGGTGACGAAGTTGATGCTGCACTCCGGCCCCTTCCCGGACCCATAGTATAAATCGGAGCTGCCACAGATCCGGCTGGCGAAGCGGCACACCATTCCTTCATCGCCGCGCCAGAAACGGCGCACGTCGTCCCGGAAATGGCCGTTCCATTCCGCCCAGCGGCGGTAGGAGAAACTTCCGACCTGATAGGCGCCGGCGGCGTCCCAGGCTTCGGCGATCAGTTTCGCGTCGCGCAGGATCGGATCCTCAGCGATGCGCTCCAGCAAGGGCGCATCAGCGAGGACTTGGCCGCGGCGATCCCGGCCCAGCACCGAGGCGAGGTCGAAGCGAAAACCGTCGATGTGTATCTCCATCACCCAGTAGCGCAGCGCGTCGAGGATGAGGTCGCGCACGACCGGATGCGCCGCGTTGACCGTCTGTCCCGTGCCGGTGAAATCGCGGTAGAAGCGCTTGTCGTCGTCCAGCCAGTAGTAGATCGCGTTGTCGATTCCCCGAAAGGAGACTGTGGGTCCTAGCTCATTGCCTTCAACGGTGTGGTTGAAAACGATATCGAGGATCACCTCCAGACCCTCGCGGTGGAAGGCCCGGACCATTTCTTTGAACTCCAGCACTTGCGCGCCGTCCCCGCGCACGCTGGCATACGACGCCTTGGGAGCAAAGAAGCTGACGGGATCGTAGCCCCAGTAGTTCTTAAGGCGCTCGCCTGTTTGCGGGTTGACCCGCGCCAATGCACTCTCGTTAAACTCCTGGACCGGCATCAGCTCCACCGCAGTGATCCCAAGATCCTTCAAGTACGGGATCTTCTCGATCAGGC
>Ga0214473_10009543_pt1 | contig 11457 bp, 7 predicted proteins | sample RVTome_7_FD_203509 | JGI IMG/M metagenome (GOLD analysis project Ga0214473, IMG submission 203509) | Soil microbial communities from uranium-contaminated site in the Upper Colorado River Basin, Wyoming, United States - RVT98D197 | ecosystem: Environmental > Terrestrial > Soil > Contaminated >...
GGCCACCCCCACCGCCCGCCGTTTGTGATTCTTGAAGCACCCCATCGAGTAGAAGCGCGCGGCGCGTGGCCACCGCTGTTTCATTTGGCAAGCGGGGAGGGGCGGGCTGGGGGCGCGATGCCCTCCCGGGAGCCGTGTCTTCTGCGCGAGAGCGAAGCGGCAGAGCGCTCTGTCTCGTGGTTCGCTCGAGAGGCCACGGGCTCGGCGGCTCAGCGTGCTCCCGGGAGGGCGTTGCGCCCCCGGCCCGCCCCGCTGAACTGGCGCAAGAGGGAAGCAGTGGGGCAAAGGGCGGCGCGCTTATACTGGGACTTGCGTGATGGGCGAGAGGGAGAGCGGGCTCGAATCGCGGCTGCGGGAGACGGCGGCGCTGCTCGCCGTGGCGCGCGTGGCCAGCACCACCACCGACTTCGGCGAGGCGCTGCGGCTGATCTGCCGGGAGCTCGCGCAGCTGACCGGCGCCGAGACCGTCGCGGCGTACGTCCGGGAGGCGGAAGGGGCCGTGGTCAGCCCGGTCGCGGCGTATCACGTGCCCAAGGGCGCCCTCGAGGAGCTGGCCACCGCCCGGCTGACCGCCCTGGACCAGCGTGGGTTCGATGCCGTCTTCCAGAGCGGCCGGCTCCTCTGGAGCGACGATCTTCCGAATGACCCGCGGTTTGCCATCGATCTGTTCCGCCGGTTCCCGCACCAGTCGGGCCTCGTGATCCCGCTCTTCATCGACGATCAGGTGGCGGGCGCTTTCTACCTCGTCTGGTGGACGGCGCGGCGCCAGTTCGATGAGGCGGAGCTGGCGCCGTTGCAGGCCATCGGCGAGCAGGCCGGCGTGCTGCTGCGGAACGCGCGCCTCCACCAGGCGCTCAACGCGCGGGCCACGCGGCTGCACACGCTGGCCCGCCTGAACCAGCTCGTCTCGTCCTCGCTCGAGCCCGACGAGGTGCTGGCGGGCATCGCGGCGGCGGCGGCCGAGCTGATGCGGGTGCCGGTCGTCTCGGTGTGGGTGGCCGACGCGGTCGCCAAGCGGCTCGATGCCCGCGCGGTCTCGGGCGGGCTCGGCCTGGCCGAGGTCGCGCAGCGCGTGTGCGCCTTCGGGGAGAGCGGCGTGGGCTGGGTGGCGGCCCACCGCCAGCCGCTGGAGGCGGCCGATGTCTCCGTCGATCCGCGCTTCGCGGGAGACCGGTGGTGGGGGAGCCGTGGCCTGGTGAGCTTCCTCGGGGTGCCCGTCGTGTTCCAGCACCTGCTGCTCGGGGTTCTGGTGCTGAGCGGGCGGGCGCCCTTCGACTTCGGTGCCGACGACCGCGAGCTCCTCGACGTCTTCGTCACCCAGTCGGCCGCCGCGATCGCCAAGGCCCGGCTCTTCCAGGACATCCAGGATCGGCGGCGGCTCACCGAGGACCTCTACGCGCTGACCCAGGCGATGAACGGCACGATCGACCTGCAGGAGCGGGTGGAGATCTTCGTGGAGGGGGCGAGGCGGGCGCTGTACTTCGAGCGGATCAACGTGTGGCTGGCCGGCGACGACGGCGCGAGCCTGGAGCTGGTGGCCGGGAGCGACCTCGGGCCGGGGACCCCGCGCCACATCCCGCTCGCGGACAGCGGCGGCGTCCAGACGGTGTGGGAGTCTCGTACGACGCTGGTGGTCACGAGCGACGAGGAGCTGGCGCGGGTGCCGCCGCTGCCACGGGCGCTCCACGACCACCCGGTGCTGCGCACCCGGCGCTTCGCGCTCGTCCCCCTGCTCTCCCAGGGGCGGCCCATCGGGCTGGTCAGTGCCGACAACAAGCCGAGTCGCGGCCCGGTCACGCGCCGCGCGGTGGCGCACCTCGAGCTGTTCTGCCAGCAGCTCGGGACCGCGGTGAACAACGCCCGGCTCTACGGCGAGACGCGGCAGCGGGAGCGGGACGCCACGATTCTCCTGGAGGTCACGAGCAAGCTCTCCGCCACCCTCGAGCTGGACGCGGTGATCGATCTCATCGCCGACGGCGTCATCGAGGCCCTGGGCTGCGCGGCGGCGGGCTTCTACCGTTGGGACGCTTCCCGTGGCGGCCTCGTGTTCGCGCGCGGCCGCAACCATCCGATGGACTTCGCGCGCTCTCTCTTGCTGAGGCCGGGCGAGGGCGTCACCGGGCGCGCGTTCGCCACGCGACGGCCGGCGTGGACGAACGACCGGCTCGCCGACCCGGGCCTCTCCTATTCGCCCGACAACGCGGCCGCGATGGCGCGGCCCGACGCCCCCCGGGCCAGCCTGGCCGTTCCCGTCGTCGTCCGCAACGAGGTGTTCGGGGTGCTCGGGGGCTCGTACTTCACGCCGCACGTCTTCACCGAGCGCGAGGTCAACCTGCTCGCGAGCCTGGCCGCGCAGGGGGCGGTGGCGGTCGAGAATGCGCGGCTCTACTCGGCGACGCAGCAGAACCTGGCGGGCGCCGCGCTGCTCAACGAGGCCGCCCGCACGCTGCACCGCACCCTCGACGTCAAGCGCCTGCTGCCCGACGCGGCCGGCACTCTCGGGCAGACGTTCGGGGCCAGCCACGTGGGGATCGTGCTCTTCGACGAGCCCGGGGCGGCCGCGTCCTCCGTGATCTCGTGGGGCGCGTGGCCCGAGGCCACCGTGCGGGCCCTGGCCGAGCCGCTGCGCCGGCGGGAGGCGCCGCTCCTCGTCCCGGACACGACGGCGCGAGGCGGTCGGGTGCCCCCGGGCGCCCTCGGCCCCGGCCCGCAGGGGCTGGCCGCCTTCCCGGTGCGCGGCCGCAGCCGCGTGCTGGGCGGCCTGGTGCTGCTCTGGTCGGGGCCGCGCGCGCTGACGGAAGCGGAGACCCGTCTGCTCGCCGCCTACGCCGATCAGCTCGCGATGGCCCTGGACAACGCGAGCCTGTTCGAGGAGGCGGAGAACCAGAAGACGCGTCTCGAGCAGGTCTTCGCCTCCACCTCCGACGGCTTCCTGGTGCTCGATCTCGAGCGCTCGGTGGTGGCGCTGAACCGGCAGGGCGGCGAGCTGCTGGGGGTGAAGCCGCACGAGGTCATCGGGTGCTCTTTCGCGCGCCTGGTCGAGGTGCTGGAGCGCGCGATGGGCTGGGAGGCGGCCGGCGGCCCCGCGCTCGCGGCCGCGCTCGCCCGGAGCGGCCAGGCCGCGGCGGGCGATCTCGAGATGCGGCGGCCGGAGCGGCGGACGCTGCGGTGGCTGATCACGCCGACGCGCGACCTGCTGGGCGCGGTGGTCGGCGTGACGGTCACGCTGCGCGACGTGACGCGCGAGCGCGAGATCGACAGCATGAAGACCGAGTTCGTCTCCACCGTCTCGCACGAGCTGCGGACGCCGCTCGCCTCCATCAAGGGGTCGCTCCACCTCCTCCTGTCCGACGGCAGCCTCGTCCTCGACGAAACCCAGCGGCGTCTCGTGGACATCTCGCTCAAGAACACCGATCGCCTGATCCGCCTCATCAACAACATTCTCGACATCTCCAAGATCGAGGCGGGCCACATCCATCTCGACCTCGACCTGCACCGGCCCGAGGATTTCATCAGCATGGCGGTGGAGGGGATCCAGGGCTTCGCGGAGTCCCGCGCCATCACGCTCACCCAGGACGTGGACGAGGGCCTGCCCGCGCTGCGGGTGGACTTCGATCGCATGGTCCAGGTGGTGACCAACCTCCTGTCCAACGCGATCAAGTTCTCGCCCGAGCGGGAGCGGGTGACGGTGGGCGCGCGGCTCGCGGGCCACGAGGTGGAGGTCTGGGTCACGGACCACGGCCGGGGGATCGCGCCGGAGCACGTGGGGCGGCTCTTCCAGAAGTTCCAGCAGCTCGAGGGGGGCGCGGCCGGTCGCACCGGCGGCACCGGCCTGGGACTGGCCATCTGCCGCGGGATCGTCGAAGAGCACGGGGGGCGGATCGGCGTCGAGAGCCAGCTCGGGGCCGGCGCCACCTTCACGGTGCGGCTTCCGGTGCCGAGCCGGGCCGCCGCGCCGGCGCCCGCGGCGCCGCCCGCCATGCCGACCGGGCGCCCGGCCGAGCCGGCCCCGCTCGTCCTGGTGGTGGACGACGAGGCCGAGGTGCGGACCCTGCTGCGGGATCAGCTCGAGATGGCCGGCCTGCGCGTGCTGGAAGCGGGCCGCGTGCTGGAAGCGGTGGAGCTGGCGCGGCAGCGTCGGCCCGACGCGATCACCATGGACCTCATGCTGCCGGATCTGGACGGCTTCGAGGCCATCCGGCTCCTGCGCGAGCAGCCGGAGACGCGGGACACCCCGGTGGTGGTCCTGAGCGCCATCGAGGTCGAGCCCGGTGATCCGCGCGCCCTCGGCGCCACCGTGTGCCTGACCAAGCCCTTCACCGTGGCCGAGCTGCTGGCCGCCATTCGCTCGCGTCTGCGGAAGTGACGTCGATGATCCGGGTGAAGGTCTGTGGCATCACGACCTCGGAAGATCTCGCGAGTGCGGTGAGGCTCGGCGCGGATGCACTCGGGTTCCTCGTCGGCCTCGTCCACGATTCCGAGGATCAGTTGACGGCCAAGGAGGTGGGCGTCCTGATCGGGATGCTGCCGCCCTTCGTAGCGGGGACTCTCGTGACTCATCGGACCGAGCTGGGCGAGGTCCGGGATCTCTGCCGGGACGCCAAGCCGCAGATCCTGCAGCTCCACGGCGACTTCCGCCCCGATCGAATCCCGGCCCTGCGGGAGGAGTTTCCCGGCTTGAAGATCATCCGAGCCGTCCACGTCGAGAGCGAGGAGGCGATTGCCGTCGCGCGTGGCGTCGCTCCATATGTCGACGCGGTCTTGCTCGACACGAAGACGGACGCGCGTCTTGGCGGGACCGGCGTCACCCACGACTGGTCGATCAGCCGGAAGATCAGAGACATGCTGGGCGACACTCCGGTGATCCTCGCCGGCGGACTGAACCCGGCGAACGTGTCGAAGGCGATCGACCAGGTTCGGCCCTACGCGGTCGACGTGAACTCGGGAGTGAGCGTGAAGCGCGGGAAGAAGTCGGTGGCCCGCATGGAAGAGTTCATTCGAATCGCGAAGGGCGTCTCGAGTCCTGCGTGAGAGCTACTTTTCCCGGGCCGGCGCCTTCGCGCGGATGGCGCGGACCTGCCCTTCGATCTCCGCGGCCTCCGCCTCACGATTGGTCTGCTTGAGGAGGGTGGCGTACTCCTCCAGGCTGTCGGCCACCTCGGGGTGCTCCGGGCCGAGCGACTTGCGCTGCAGCGTGAGCGCCCACTGGTAGAGCGGCTCGGCCTGGGCGAAGCGGCTCTGCAGCCGGTAGAGCATGGCCAGGTCGACGATGCTCGCCGCGACCTGCGGATGCTCCGGCCCGAGCGCCTTCTCGCTGATGGCCTGGGCGCGCCGGTAGAGCGGCTCGGCCTGGGCGAAGCGGCCCTGGAGCCGATAGAGCGTGCCGAGGCCGCCGAGATCGAGCGCGACGCTCGGCGACTCGGGGCCGAGCCGCTTCTCGTCGATGGCGAGCGCACGCTGGTAGGAGGGCTCCGCTTCGGGGAACCGGGCCTGCAGCCGCTGGGCTTCCCCGAGGGCGCGGAGGCTGCGGGCGACGTCGGGATGCTCGGGCCCCAGCGCCTTCTCCTGAATGGCGAGCGCGCGCCGGGCCAGCGGCTCGGCCTGCGCCCCGCTCTGGCGCAGGATCGAGAGCTCGGCCAGGCCGGCCAGGACCGCGGCCACGTCGGGGTGCTCGGGCCCGAGCGCCTTCTCGCGGATCGCGAGCGCGCGCCGCGCCCGCGCCTCGGCCTCCGCGTAGCGCCCGCGGATGCGCGCGAGCCCGGCCAGGAGATCGACCGCGGAGGCGACCTCGGGATGCTCCGGGCCCAGCGCCTTCTCGGCCACGGTGAGGGCCCGGCGGGCGAGCGGCTCGGCGTCGGCGAAACGGCCTTGCTCGGCATACGCTTCGCTGAGCGTCAGGAGCGGGGGGATCACGTCGGGATGCTCGGCCCCGAGGGCCTTTTCGCGGATCACGAGCGCGCGCTGCGCGAGCTGCTCCGTCTCGACGTAGCGGCTCTGGATCCGGTAGAGGGCGGCCAGCGCCGCGAGACTCGTCGCCACCTCCACGTGCTCCGGCCCGAGGGTCTTCTCGCGGATGGCCAGCGCGCGCCGGCTCCGCAGCTCGGCCTCGCCATAGCGTCCCTGCCGCCGCTCGAGCGAGGCCAGCGCGTCCAAGGGTCGCGCGACCTCGGGATGCTCCGGTCCCAGCACGCGCTCGTCGATGGTGAGCGCGCGGCGCAGGAGCGGCTCGGCCTGTGCGTACCGACCCTGGGCCGAGCCGAGGCCCCCGAGCGCGGTCAGCGTCGCGGCCACCTCGGGATGGTCGGGCCCGAGCGCGCCCTCGGCGATGCCGAGCGCGCGCCGGAGCAAGGGCTCGGCCCGCGAGTAGCGCCCCTCGGCCTGATGGGCGGCGGCGAGCAGGCCCAGGCTCAAGGCCACGCGTGGATCCTGGGCGCCGATGCGCTCGGCCCGGTCGAGGGCGGCCGCGAAGAAGCGCTCCGCCTCCGCGTAACGGCCCTGCTGGAAGGCGCGGTCGCCCGCCGACATTGGAGCGTCCCAGCTCTGGGGGGTCTCCCCCCTCTGGCCGTCGGCGGCGGGCTGGGCCGCGGCCCCGGCGCCGCCCGCGAGGAGGACCAGCGCAGCGAGGAGACGCCGCATCCGCCTAGTTGCGCTTCCCGGTCCTGGTGAGGGGCAGGATCCCTTCCAGCTCACCCTTCATCATGGGATGCTGGTTGCCGCCCACCGCGCGCGACTTCCGGCTGACCTCCTGGGCCAGGTACTCGTAGAGCTCCTGCAGCGAGACGATGCCGTCCCGGTTGTTATCGGCGTAGCCCTGCAGCCCGCGCACCAGGTAGTAGGTGAACACCCCGTGGCCCAGCTCGGCCAGCTCGATGGACAGCTCGGACGGCCGCGAGGCGGTGACGATGGCGCGGCCCTTGGAGCGGGTGAGCCGATCGAGGAAGATGTCGTCCACGCTGACGTTGCGCGTCTTGGTGGAGGCGAAGGTGCGGCCGCCCGCGGCCCCGCTGTAGCAGGCGTCGAGGAACACGGTCACCCGTTCGGCCTCGATGCGCCCGAGCACGTTCTGCATCTCGTCCATGGGCAGCGCGGTGGAGTAGAGATCGTCGGGATCGGCGTCCGCCGGCACCAGGTACTTGGAGAGGCCGTCGCGCTCGATCCCGCGCTGGTCCACCTCGGAGGCGCCGTGGCCGGCGAAGTAGATCACGACCAGGTCGTTCTTGTGCGCCGAGCGCGCCAGGAAGGTGCCGAGCGCCCACTTGATGTTGCGCAGGGTCGGCTTGCGCTCGGTCTTGTCGGTGAGAAGGAGAATGTTCTCCTTCTTGAAGCCGCCGGAGGCGATCAGCGTCTGGTAGACCGCGTCGGCGTCCGCGACCGGGTAGCGCAGCTTGGGGACCGCCGAGCTCTCGTAGCCGCCGACCCCGATGATCACCGCCCACTGCGTGGAGGGCGGGGGGGGCGGCGGGGCGGGCGGCGCGGCGGGGGCCACCGGCTTCGGCCGCTCCAGGATGACCGTCCGCACCTCCTGCCGCGCCGTCCCGTCCGACTCCAGCGCGGTGATCACGATGGCGTTGGGGCCTTCGCGCAGCGTGAGCGGGGCGCTGACCGCCATCGACTTCCGCGGGCTCCGCTCGGACTGCTGGTACACCTCGGCGCCGTTGAGGGAGACCGTGATGCGGCTGATCCCCTTGCTCGACCGCGCGACCGCCGCCAGCACGCTCGCCTCGTCGGCGACGCGCGACCGGTCTTCGGGGTACCGCACATCCACCGCGAGGGGCACGAGCTTCTCGTGGTGAACCGTGCGCATCTCCTGGTGCATGGTGCCGTCGCTCTCCGCCGCGGTGACCACCAGGGTGTTCTGGCCCTCCACGAGCTTCACCGGGAGGTTGACCGCCATCGACGGCTGCTGCGCGCGGTTCTCTTGCCGCCACAGCTCCACGCCGTTGGCGGTGACGAGGACCTGGCGCACGCCGGTGCCGCCGTGAACGACCGCCGCGAAGGTCACGGTCTCCTGGTCCACCCGCGCCTGGTTCGCCGGAGTCGAGATCATGATCCGGAGAAGGGGCACGGGAGGCTTCGACACCTCGGGCGGTAGGGCGGCCACGGGCGGCGGAGCGGCGGGTGGCGCGGGAGCTGCGGCCGGCGGGGCGGGCGCCGGCGGGGGGGGCGGAGCGGGCCGAGCGGGGGCCACCACGGGTGGCGGGCTCACGACCGCAGGAGGTGGCGTGGGGCGAGCCGGCGCGGGGGCGGCGGGGGGCGCCGCGGCCACCGCGGGAGCGGGCTTGTCGTAGAAGAGGACCCGCCCTTCCTGCCTCGACACGCCGGCACCGTCCGTGGCGGTCACGATCAGGGTGTTCTTTCCCTGGGCGAGCTTCACGGGCACGCTCAGCGCGAGGTCCTTGCCGGGAGTCGCGGACTCCTGCTGCCGGGCGATCTCGGCCCCGTTGAGCGTGATCGTGACGCGCAGCGCCCCGGTGCCCCCGATCACCTTGCCGACCACGGTGGCGCGCTCGGTCGAGACGCGGCCCTGATCTCTGGGCTCGCTGAGGGTGACCGCGAGCGGGGCCGCGCTGGGCTTGTCGAGCGCGACGGCCTGGAAGGCGAGCCCGGCCAGGTCTCCACCGTCGGCCCGCACGAGCTGTTGGATGGCGGGCGCGTACCAGAACGCGAGCTCCACCCGCCGCGACTGCGGCGACGCGGCGAGGAAGCGGGGCTCGATCACCTGCACGATGCGGAAGGCCTTGAAGACGCCCGCGGGCACGCGCACGTCCTCGTAGGCGTCCACCCGGGAGGAGAGGCGCACGAGGCTCTCGCCGTACTGGGGGTCCAGGCTCTTCATCGTGAGCCAGCTCACGCTCGATTGGCCCACTTCGAGCGGCCAGCCGAGCGCGGGTGGCGGATCCAGCTCCAGCAGCACCTGACCGGCGCGAACGACCTTGGCCACGCCGAGATCACGGGTGAGGTGGACCTCTCGGCCGCCGTCGGCGGCGAACACGTAGCGGCCGCTCTCGATCCGGATGAGGTCGTAGGCGCCGTCGCTCCGGACCCACTTCTCACCGACCGCGTAGGTGGGGCGCTCGGCCTTCGGCGTCTGGGCCCAGGCGGACGCGCCCACCACGAGCACGGCGAGGGTGAAGAGGACGCTCGAGACGCTGCCCTTACTGCGTTCCATCCACTTCATGGGAATCGCGGTTCTCCGGCTCTCCCCAAGCTGATCCAGGCAGACATGGCGCTCAGCGTGGAGTAGAGACTAAGCCCATCGGCCCGGTGTGTCAACGAACCGAAGCGGGGAATGCCCTTGACTCGCCGGGGTTCCTGGACCAAGGTAGGGGGCGCTTTCCGAGCCATTCCGGGCCGCCGCCAGGGAGGAGCCCATGCGCAGAATCCGAACATTTCACTGGACACGGTCGGCCCTCGCCCTCACCTCGCTCGCCGCGCTGGGCGGTTGCGCCGAGCTGCAGACGAAGGAGCCGGAGGTGTCGGGGGCCCGGGTCTACGTCGCCAACGAGAGCTCGAACTCGGTGACGATCGTGGACGGGGACAGCTTCCAGGTCGTCGCCACCGTGGATTCGCGCAATCACGCCACCCACGACCTCGCCGTCTCGCGCGATGGTCGGTGGCTCTTCGCCACCAACCTGGCCTCGGGCCGGCTCTCGGCCATCAGCACTCGCGCGCTCGAGACGGTCGCCTCCATCGCGACCGGCGATCGGGCCCACGTCGTCACCCTCACCAACGACAATCGCCAGGCGTGGGTGGCCAACATCGGCGAGAACACGATCTCCATCGTGGATACGACCACCTTCCGCATCCTCGGCACCATCGCGGTGGGCAAGGGGCCGACCGGGCTCACCTTCTCGCGTGACGGCCGCTTCGCGTACGTGAGCAACCAGGGCGACAAGACGGTGGAGGTGATCGATACCGCGTCGCACCGCGTGCTGAAGGCGATCCCGGTGGGCACGAACCCGCACTTCCTCGTGCTCGGGCCCGACGGGCGCATCTGGGGTACGAACACGGGTGGCACCGACATCTACGTCATCGATCCCGTGGCTCAGGACAAGATCGCCTCCATCAACGTGGGCCCGGGGCCGCAGCAGATCGCCTTCGGCTTCAAGGGGCTGCAGGGGCCGAACGCCTACGTCACGGTCGCCGGGCTCAACCGCGTGGTGGTGGTGAGCGCGGACCCGAAGAACCTGAGGATCCTGGAGCAGATCGACGTCGGCCAGCGCCCCAACGGCATCTCGGGCAACCGGGAAGGCACCCGCCTGTTCGTCGTCCACGAGGTGTCGAACGACCTCAAGGTGATCGACACCGGTAGCAGCTCCGTGCTGGCCACGCTGCCGGTCGGACGCAAGCCGATCCGCGTCGTCTATCACGGGAGCTGAGTCACGCCATGTGGCCGATGGGCGGGCCTCTCCGCGGTGGTCTCGTCGTCGCGCTCGGGATCTGGACGTGGTCGCTCCTGCCGGGCGGCGCGGTCCCCGCCGCCGCGCAGGGGGTGCCGGTGGGCACCGCCCAGAACGCGGTGGGAACGCTGGTGGTGGTGCGGACCGACGGCATCGAGCACCGGCTGCAGGGCCGCGGGTCGCTCCCGCTCTTCGAGGGGGATGTGCTGCGCACCGAGCCCGGCAGTCAGGCGTTGATCCAGCTACGGCCGGGCATGCCGGTCGCCCTGAACGAGAAGACGACGCTCAAGATCCTCTCGCGCTGGGACAAGACGAGCGGGACGATGCGCATCCTGCGCGTCCGCCAGGGCCAGGTCTGGGCCAGGGCCGGAGACGGGGCCCGCCAGCTCGAGATCGAAACCCCCGCCGCCGTCGCGGCGGCGCGTGACGCCGAGATCGACCTGAAAGTGGCCGAGGACGGCCAGAGCGCCCTCACCGTGGTTCAGGGCGCCGCGGAGTTCGGCACGCCCTTCGGGCTCTGCTCGGTGAAGGCCGGCACCGCGAGCGTGGGCGCGCGCGGGGCCCCATGCACCGCGCCGCAGCCGGCCAACGTGCCGGCCACGGTGGCCTGGAAGCAGGCGGTGGCGCCGTGAGGCGCCGGGGGCTTCAGCTGAAGATCAGGTAGAGCGCGACACCGACGAGGGCCAGCCAGATCAGGATCCCGAAGGTGGCCATGCGCTGGCCTTCCACCGGCCGCCGGCTTCCCGAGCGCCGGCGGGACGCGCTCAGGATGGTGAGCAGGATCATCACGAGGCCCGCGATCAGGAAGATCGTGTCGAGGAAGTTGGATCCCTCTTCCATCTAGCCCTCGTGTCGAGGCGGGCCGCCCCTCACCGTGACGGCTTGCCGGTGGCCGGGCGCCCGAGATCGCGGATGGCCTCGATTCGCGCGCTCCGCTCCAGCTCGTCGGCATCGAAGACGGTCTCGCGCTGGTCGGCGGATCTTACCACGTAGGCGGGGCCGGCGGAGCCGTCGGGGAACGAGTGGGCGCGCTCGAGCCGCACCACCACGCCCAGGG
>Ga0214473_10009544_pt1 | contig 11456 bp, 14 predicted proteins | sample RVTome_7_FD_203509 | JGI IMG/M metagenome (GOLD analysis project Ga0214473, IMG submission 203509) | Soil microbial communities from uranium-contaminated site in the Upper Colorado River Basin, Wyoming, United States - RVT98D197 | ecosystem: Environmental > Terrestrial > Soil > Contaminated >...
GGGAGCGCTGGCGAGGGGAGCGGAGCCCGTGAAGCAGGGCGGCTACTGGCAGCGCGACGTGCTGACCTGGCCCGAGGTGGTGATCGGCGGCGGCACCCCCAACATCCAGAAGAACATCATCGCCGAGCGCATCCTCGGCCTCCCCAAGGACTGAGGTGACGCGGGGGGAGCGGATCCAGGGGAAGCTGCGGGAGCGGCTGGCGGCGGAGCACGTGGAGGTGGTGGACGAGAGCCACCTGCACGTCGGGCACGCGGGCGCGCGCTCGGGGGCGGGACACTTCCGGGTGCTGGTCGTCTCGGAGCGCTTCGCCGGGCTGGGGGCGCTGGAGGCCCAGCGGCTGGTCTACGAGGCGCTGTCCGAGGAGATGGGGCCCGAGATCCACGCGCTCTCGATCCGGACGCTCACGCCCGCGCGCTGGCGGGCGGGCTCCTAGAAGAGACGCCTCCAGCCCCTCGCCGCGCTCTACGGCGCCTCGGTCGCGGGCCGCATCGCCACCGGCCGCCGCGCAGGCCAGCGCGTGCTGCGGGTCGGCGACCGGCCCTCGAGGGCGAGCGCTGCGCCAGCGTGGGTGGCGTGAGCCTACACGCGAACTTCGCCGTCCCGGCGCGTGACCGCCCGCGCCTGGAGCGCCTGTGCCGTTTATGCGGAGCTCCGCATAAGCGGCATTATGCGCACCTCCGAGTTATGCGGACCTCCGGGATCATTTCGCCGTAGTCTTCACGGGTTCTGCCCCGCGGGACGCCGCATAACGGCGGAGACCCGCAGCGCGGCGATGAGCCGGTCCGGCGGGCGGAACTTTCCGGGCCGGAGCGCCGGCGGCTTCATCGCCGCGAGCGCTTCGAGCTTCTCGGTGGGGTCGGCCTGCAGGTAGACGTCGGTGGTCTGGGTGCTGGCGTGTCCGAGCCAGAGCGCCACCTTGCGGAGGTCGCGCGTTGCCTGGAGCGTGCGGAGCGCGCACGTGTGCCTCAGGACGTGCGGAGAAACGCGCTTGTCGCGTAGCGATGGGCAGGCTGCGGAGGCCGCGGCGACGTGCTTCTGGAGCACGCGCTCGAAGCCGGAGCGGGTCATCGCCATGCCCCAGGCGTTGAGGAACAGCTCCGGCGCGGCCGCTGCGCCGCGCACGGCGAGCCAGGCGCGGATTGTATCGCCCACCGACTTCCACAGCGTCAGTGCGCGCTCGCCCTCGGTGGACACCCAAAAGCGGCCATTGATGGACGTCTGAAAAGCGGCCAACGGGGCGGACGCCCAGGACGTTGACAGGGGCGGGGGAGCTGCGATCCCCCGCCGCCATGGCGAACGTCCTAAGCAGAGAGAAACGAGAAGAAGTTGGGCCACAGATCCACCACATGGCCCGGAACCAGATCCACAGCTCCTTGCGTGTGTCCTGAAAAATGGTCCCGGCCGTCACGCTCGTCTGCCGCTGGCACTGGCGGCAGATCCACAGGCCCCGGCTGCTCCGCCAGCTGTCCGCACTCGCACAGGCCGGGCATCGGAACCCCTCTGGCCAGCGCAAAGCCGCCAGGTAGTCCCGGCAGGCGTCCTCGGTCGCGAACCGAGCCTCAAACTCCGCCAGGGTCCGGGGGTAGTCTTCCATCGCCCTCCCCTACATCTTGGGGTGACTGGAGTCAAGGGGATAGCCCTACTACACTTTCGCGTTGGGGGTGATGCAGTGGCCAGGAGCACATCGACCCTTGTGCTAACGGAGAGCCCCGACCGCGGGGACCCCCTCGCCGAGGCCCGCCGCGTGGTGGCCGAGGCCGCCCCCGAGCTGGCCGAGCGCTTGGTCCTCATCGCCACGGACGACCGCCCCCCCCGCCAGTTCGACGCCATCCGCCTAGGCATGGCCTACGCGGTGGGCCAGCCCGCCCTGCGGGTGGAGGCCCGGGTAGAGCGGGCCGCGGTTGGGCCCGAGGAGTGGGCCAGTCTGGAGCGGGCGCTCCGGGAGGCCACGGCCAAGCTCGTGCCCGCGGGCGACGTGGAGGCCAGCCTGCTGAGCGGGGAGGAGGCGTTGCCTACCGCCGAGGGGATCGAGGCGGCCACGCGGCGACTAGGGGCCGGATTTCCCCGGGGGCGGCCGCAGTAGTGGCCTCGCTCGGGGGGCTGCCGAAGGGTCGAGGGGGGCGGCGCACAACCGGGTGAAAGCCCCATCTCGCCTGCTCCAGTTGCAGACGCTGTCCGCGTCCACGAAACTAGGGCCGCACTTCCCCCGGGGTTACGTCCGAAACGCCCCGCCAGGCACCCGGGGCTGCGGGTGGGGGGGTGCTGAGGACGGCAATGACCCGCGATAGGCGAGCCGCGTAGCGTGCGGATCCCGAAAGGCCAAGAGGTCGCACTTGGTCGTCTGTTCCGCCTTCCGGAAGGCGAACTCTCGGCGCTTGTCAACGCACTTGAAAAGTTGAGTCCGTCTGTCTCGCTCGACCACCTAGCGAAGCGGGCGGCGGCGGCCGCGAACCGCAATCCCGCCGACACATACGAGCTGTTCTCACTAATTTCAACGCTCCATGCGGTTTGGGACCTAGGAGACGAGCAGACCCAGGAGGAATTCGTAGAAAGCGTTTGCGCAGCCGCTCGTGATAGCGGAAACGCAGAACTCCAGCCGCCGGATGGCGGTTGGGAACCCATCAAGCGCCGCCTATCGAAACTGTTGGCTGTCAAGAGTCTTCGAGCATCCGCAAAAGCCCTGAACATCTTTCTGGAAAACGAGCGCCTCTATTGCAGAGGCCGCATACTCACCGACCTTCGGCCCATATTTTTAGCCGGGGAGAATGTGCCTCCATCGGCCGCCGTGATCATGCACTCGCTCCGGATTTCTTACCATCAGGATGGTAAACTTAGGAGTTTCTTCGTGGCCCTAGAGTCTGAAGATGCCAGGCAAATGAAGCGACAACTTGACCGAGCGCTTGCGAAAGAGGAATCACTACGCCACGCTGCTAAGGAAGGTGGCATAACATGCCTTCGCTTCAAGCCAGAATAGAGGGTTCTGAGCCGCTCCGGGCGGCAGACGAGTTCGGTGACGCCAAGTGCGAGGTGCAGGCGGTTTCGGGCGCTGACCTATGGTTGAGGCATGAGCGGGTTCTGCCCGCCTCTGAGTTTTTTCGCCGAGACGTTCGGGCTCTGCAAACCGAATCAGTAGAGTCGGCGCTGGAGATCCTTCACGCAGCGCAGGACGCAATGTATGAGGCGGAAAGGTTGGCGCGGTCGCCCGCGCTCAAGCAGATTGAACGGACGATTCGTGATGCCGGCGCATCGTTCGGCATCCAAATTCTGTTTGAACAGATCAGAAGTGCAGTCCGCGGGATTCTACATCCAAGAGAAGGCGCTGAGCCCAATTCCAGAAGCGCATTGCAGCACATCCGCGAAGCAATCGAGTCCTCGCGGTTTATCTATTCTCTCGAAGCTGGTCTTGATGGGGAGGGCACTGAGGCTTACGAGAAAGCAACTTGGGAGCGAGCTACCGAGTTTCTTTCCAATCTTGCACGGTGGATCTTCGAGAAGCATGACATTATTATCGATGCGCCGGACATCGGCCCTGGCCCCGATGGAAGCATCGACCTCCATTGGAAGACAGAGCGATACGAACTCCTCGTGAACGTTCCAAAGGATCCGGCGTCTGAGGCTAGCTTCTATGGCGATGACTACGGCAAATCCACGATCAAGGGTACGTTCAAGCTGTCAGCATTCAATACCGGTCTAATGATGTGGCTGACTAGCCGCGACTAATGGCGACCTTGTGGCCTGAGGAACAGATTCCTGACGATGACCACCTTCTCAGGTGGGTGCACCGAGTCAGAGTCAAAGCAGATGGCTCGCCGCGAGCGGGTGCTTTCACAAATTACGGAGAAGGGATGTCTACCGATTGGGAGAGGTACTCAACTCCCAGCGAAACGAAGGAACGCTCTCCGGCGCCTGAGGATCACGGTGTCGTCAGACTGCTCGTCAGAGGCGTACGAAATCTCCCCGGTCAAACGGTTTGCCATAGACCGGAGCCGCAGAACAGAGCCCATACAGACGTCTTAGGCCCAAAGGATGAAGAGGTTCGCCTCAAGCTCGCCAGATTGTCCACGTGGGCCCTGATTCCGCCCAAGTGACGATCGACCACTGCTAGCAGCAATGCCGCGTAGTGGGGGACCCCGATGGGCCCAGGGCCCGGCGAATCCGCTGGTTCCCCACGGGGAACTTGTCGGAGTGCTCCTTATCGGACCCAAGAATGCCGCTTGTTTGCCCTAGCCGTCGAGCTCCTCCTTCTCGGCCGTCGTCAGGCCATCCTGGCGCCTGCCCTCATCGCGCCCGGCCTGCTTCACCCAGTTGCGGATGCACTGCTCGGACGGCTCATACTCCTCGGCCAGCTCGCCCGGGCTTCGCCCGGCCCGCACCATCTCCACCAGCCTCCGCCGCAGCTCCGGCGGGTACGGCGGGTGACTCCTCGGCATCGTCGACCCCTCCTTCCCAAGCGTAGAGGTGTCCACGAAACCGGGGCAACTCCAATCGCGTGCGAATCAAGCATACAGCTCTCTCAGCTTCGCTTCGTCAAGGAGGTCGCTAGCTGGCCCAGAAAAAGCCACGCGTCCTGTGCGCAGGACAACAACTCGGTGGGCAACCTTCAACACCTCACGGACCTTCTGCTCGACGATGAGCACCGACACACCCTCGCGCTGATTGATCCTACAAATGTGCCCGAGCGTTTGGCTGACGAGCCCAGGAGCCAAGCCAAGGGACGGCTCGTCAAGCAGCAGCAAACGGGGCGAGGTCATCAAGCCCATCGAAAGCGCAAGCATTTGCTTCTCACCACCGGAAAGCGTGGCGGCGCGGCGCTTGAGCAACGGCCCGAGCGCCGGGAACAGCGCAAGTGCCCGCTCGATCCCATCCTTCACCTGCTGCTTCTTCGACAGCGTGCTGGCCCCCATCTCGAGGTTCTCGCGCACTGCCATGTCCGAAAACACTCGGTTGCCCTGGGGGACATACGCAACACCTGCCCGCAGGAGCTCCGGCGGCTTCGCGCCATCGAGCAGGCGTCCATCGAGCCTGACCTCGCCGGACCACACTGGCAACATGCCGAAGACGACCTTGAGCACTGATGACTTGCCTGCGCCGTTGTGGCCGATCAGCGCAACGATCTCGCCCCGCGTGACATCGAGGCTAACGCCATTGACAACTTGTTTCTTGCCGTAGCCGGTCACCACGTCGCGAACGGCGAGCGGCGCCGCAGGGCTTTCAGGCAACGAAAGCCTCCATGATCTCCGGCCGTGCCAGTACCTCGCCCGGCGAGCCTTGTGCGATCACCTTGCCCTCGTCCATCACGATGACCCTGTCGGCGATTCGTCTCACGGCGCCCAGGTCGTGCTCGACGAAGACCACAAGCTTGCCTTCCGCCTTGAGACGAACGAGTAGCTCAAGAATGTGCTCCGCCATCTCGGGGTGAACGCCCGCGATTGGCTCGTCGAGCAGCAAGATCGGCGCTTCGGTCGCGAGGCACACCGCGAGCGACAACAGCTTCTGCTGCCCGTACGAAAGCTCGTCCGCGAGGTCGCTGTCCTGGTTCTCGAGACCCACGAACCGCAACAACTCAAGCGACGCCTCACGGTTGGCGGCTTCTTCCCTCGCGACCCCGATCCTCGTCAATGCGAAGAACAGCTCTTCGCCACGCTGATTCGGACGCGCCAGCATCACGTTCTCCAATACCGGCACTTGCTGAATCAGACGCAGCTCCTGGAACGTCCTCGCGATCCCCAGCCGAGCGATGCGCCAGGGTGCGAGCTTCGTGATGTCGCGGTCCCCGAGAAAGCACCTTCCCGAATCCGGCTGGAAAAAGCCGGTGATCACGTTGAGCAGCGTCGTTTTCCCAGCCCCGTTTGGCCCAACGATCCCAACGACTCCCGACGATGGGAAGGCCAGGCCCACGCCCGACAGCGCGCGGACACCGTCGAACGACTTCTCGAGGGCGCTCGCTCGAAGCCCAGCGGAAGGTTGCGTCATCTCACGCGTCCCCTCCGGTCTCTAAGGCGCTTCCAGGGCAACCCACCGGTTGGCCAGGGCAGCTGCCCAACGGAAATAGCCCGCGAAGAGCTGCTCGTTTCTGCTGTTCGTTACGACACTCAGACCAGACCCCAGTACGAGGTTGACCTCGCAGCAGGCGGACCGGGTGTAGACCAAGAGTCGATAGCACTGATTTCCTACCACTCATCGATCAGAACCTGCTCTGGCTGATCGCTCTTCACTGACCCGTACCCTTCCAGGTGGCGCCCGACCACTAGCACGTTGCAGAACTCGCGCACGCTCTCGAGGTCGTCTGGCACCGGCCGCGGCGGGTCGAGCCCAACCGCGATCCTTCGCCGTTTCAGGGCCGCGCGACCTGCGATCTCCGTCGCCTGGAGTCCGTCAGCCGTCGTCTACCTCCGAGCGCCGTTCTTGACGACAATCCCCCGGGGCCGCAGCACCACGAACAGCACCAGTGCTGTCCCGTACATTACCTGCCGCAGATGTCCGGCGACGTAGCCCGGCAAGCCAACGAACCGCAGGGCTTCCGGAAACACGACCAGGATGGCGGCCCCAAGCGCCGGCCCAAAAAGACCGCCTGCTCCCCCGATGATGACCATCGCGAGGATCAGAATCGAGTCCATGACGGTGAACCCAGTCGGGTCTATGAAGCTGATGTAGTGCGCATACAAGCTGCCCGCGGCTGCAGCTAGCGCTGCGCTCACAGCAAAGGCCGCGACCTTAGTCCTTACCGTACTCTTTCCGCACGCCTGGCTCAGGATCTCGTCCTCACGAATGGACCTCAGAACGCGGCCAAAGGCACTCCGGCTGATGGCGCCCACGACCGCGATGCTTGCCCCGGCGAGCGTGAGACTGAGCAGGGCAAATGCAACCTGTGAGTCGACATTCCACCCGAGGATTCGGGGCCGGGGGATACCGCCGATCCCCTGCGGGCCGCGAGTAAGGCCAACCCAGTTGTTGAAGACGCTTGAGACGATCAGTTGGAACCCGAATGCGGCGATGACGAAGTAGTCCTCGCGAAGACGCAGTGACGGCCCGGAGACGAGGACGGACAAGGCACAGCCGGCCGCCATACTGGTGGCAAAGGCTGCCCAGAAGGGGAAGTCCGCATTTAGGGAAAGCAGCGCCGACGTGTAGGCGCCGATTCCGAAGAAGGCACCGTGGGCCATCGACAGCAGACCGGCGTGACCAGCCACCAGGTTCAGAGATGTGGAGAGGATCGCGAAGATGCCTATCAGGACGATCACGTGGAGCAGGTAGATCATCTTTCTACAAGGAGGCCGTTTTCAAGGGTTTGCCCATGATGCCCTGGGGGCGGACCAGGAGCACGACGACGAGGACAACGTAAACGATCGCGTCTTGCCATTCGCCGGGAAATCTCCATTGAGCGAACTGGTGAACCGCCGACACCACCAATGAACCCACAACCGCACCCGGCAGGCTGCCGACCCCACCGACCACCGCGGCCACCACGCCCAGCAGCAGCGCTGTGAAGCCCATGGTCGGGCTCAGCGCGGTGTTGTAGGCCCACAGGACCCCGGCAAGAGCCGCCAGAGCCGAGCCGATCAGAAACGCTGCCAGAACTACACGGTTGAGATGAACCCCGACAATCTGGGCAAGCGAGGCATCGTTCGCGACTGCGCGGAGCAGCCTGCCCCATCGTGTGATACTCAGGAATGCGCTCAACACCGCCAAACTCACGACGGCGCCGGCGAGAAGCAACTCTTGGGACGTGCTGATTCTCGCTCCCGCGATCCCGATGCTCGAGTATCCGCTGGCACCCCACCGCAGGGCGTTCGTGTCATCACCGAAGACCAGTGACACGCCGCTCTGCAGCGCGACGAGGATCCCGAGCGAGGCGACCAGCAAGCCTACCGCCGAGCTATTGATTCGGCGGATAGGCCGGTAGACCGCAAGCTCCATCGCCCCGCCCGCCAGCGCTCCGAGCGCAACTGCGAAGAACACACCCAGCGGGATGTTATACCCCGCAAAGCGACCTAGGGCGAGAGCGCCATACGCGCCGATCGTGTAGACGACCGCATGAGCGAAATGGAAGAAACGAACGGTGCGATAGATCAGACTGAAGCCCACGGCGACCAGGGCGCAGTGGGCGCTCGCACATGCAGTGTTGACAAGGAGCTGCGTAGTCATTCTCGACCAGGCCATCTTGTAACGGGGTCCTCACCACCGAGCATGAAGCTTATAGGGCCGTCGGCAGATACCGTGACTACTAAGATGGGTCTTTGGCGCAAGTGGCTCTCCATCGCGAGAGCGAATGCCGAAGAGTGTTTCGCCCCATATGTAAGGATGTCAGGCCATTGAGCCCAGCTTCCCAGCTTGAGCACTTCTTGAAAGCGCGCGAGTTTGAACTTCTCATTTACCAACAGCCTCGGGCTGATGGACACGGAGCGCCATTGGCCCTCAAAGGATCGCGGATTGTCGAAGTCAGGAATGACCGCGGTCGCTCCATCCATGACCGCAAGCCTGTAGAGGAGTTCGTGTCTTTCCTCGTACTCTGCCCCGGACGGGTCGAGCGCGAACGGCCGCAGGTTCTTCCAAATGGGCTCAGGCGGAGGTGCGATTGTAGAGAGTCTCGAGATGTACGCTGGCTTGCGGGGAATTACGAACATCGCGCCGGCACCTGGTTCTTCCGATATCCTCAGCAGAAGAGAGATAAAGCTGTCAAGACACACGGTGCTGCCTGCAACGGCGACGCCCATTTGGGTTAACTTATCAACCAGTAGCTTCTTGAGGCCCTCCACCGTTGAACCTAGCTGCCAACCCCGCTTGTCGCGGTAGAGGAGAAAGGTCCCAGCGAGGTAGACGCGAATCGCTCCAGCCCGATCAACAGCCACAGCCAAAAGCTCCCTGTTCCTAAGCGTTAGGTCTCTGTACAGCAGGCTTGGTGGAAGGCCGCGCGCAACAGAAGGAAGGCGACGCAGTGACGTAAAGCGGATTCCTGTCAGGGCGTTGGGGTCCCAGCGACCAAACAAGACCACGCCTTCCCAATCGAGCAGGGAGTAGCAGCTCTTGGCCAGCACAGTGAGCAGAGCAACGTGGTCGCTTGCCTTCTTGTCGCGCGTTAGCCTCGCCACCTTGACTGGGTGGGACTTGAGCAGGAGATCAAGGTGTTCTTTGACATCCCCCAGCTCTTCGCCGAGCACCTGCTCGTGATACGGGAGACCGAGCAGGATTGAGACCCCGAATCGGCGTCCCTCGTGAACGAGATCGGGTACCGCGGCATCAAGTGTGCCCAGAAGAGGGAGCAACCGCTGGAGCAGGAGCAAGGCGCCATGCATCCTGCCAAGGTGAAGTTCGCTCATGTTCTGCAGCAAGATCGAAAGCAGGGAACCGCCCATCTTGTCCGGGCGATCGATGCGTTTCCCTCGGTCAAGCACCTCTGCCTCGCCAGGGGCACCACACCCGTCGATCAGCCGTGCCGATTCATTCAGCACCTCTCTCCAAGGTCGACAGATGCGCTGTAGCTGCCTGTGAATATCAGTGGGAGATAGGCAAGCCACAGAAACTGCTGCGAAACCAAGGCGCGGCTGAAGACCGACAGGGTCGCCGTTTCCGGGTTTGGGCACGCAGACTGCCAGGGGACCCGCCTGAAGGCCATGGCAGGTGGCCCACTGCCAATAGAGACATAAAAGCTGGACGCCGCCAAGCACGTTCCGTAGCACGAGCTCATCGGTCGCAGCAGGGGTCCCAGCCAAGACTGCACTGGGCGGCTCGAGGAAACGCCTCGAGGCCGCAACGCTCGGGCTTTGTTCTCCCGACTCGGCCCACGCCACATCGGCCAGCAGCTTTACGCGCCGCCGGAGCAGTTCGATTTTCAGCTTTTGGAACTGCGGGGCATCTCGTACGAACGTCCGGGCGTCTTGGTTCCTCTTCCTGGCATATGCTTTTGCGATTCCTTCGACCACTGTCTGGAAGTCGTCAGGGACTAGGGCCTCGGCCCAGGTCCGTGGGACCTCCATGATGTACAACTCCTCGGGCTGGTGGTCATCGTGGGGTTCGAACCGAAGGGTCACTGTCTCGGTCTTTGTTACGACGAGGCTCCGCCAGTCAGGGATTCCTTTCCGCAAAGCTACCGATTCGCGAGATACGACAAGCTCTTGCGAGACGCATCGTTGCTCAAAGAGCTCACCAAGGGTTGACCCGAGGCCGAAGACACCCCAGTAGATGGCGAGCAGGACTTCGTTCTGCCTTCTGGTACCAAGGCCGGCGCTGTGAAAGAAGTTCGAGAAGGCCCGCTCGCCTGACAACACTGTTCCGCGATATTGGAGAAAGAACCACCCGAGGTCGGTCCAGCCAGCGTGGAAGAACTGCCCGCCGAGTTCTCTTCCGATCGTCTCCGCGGTCTTGTCAATGTGATCAAGGAGGCTCGGCAAAGCTGTCGCCCGCCCCGGTGCGTTGATGGTGCCAAGGATCCTCTTGACGACAAGCTCGGCCGCATCGGTTCTAGCGTGCTCAACCATGTCTCATCCCCTCTACCAGTCCCCTGGTCGTGTCCCTGTGTCGGCGCCCTGCAGCGTCACCGCCACGATCGCACCCGTGTCCAGATCGACCGCGTGCTCGGCTTTGTGGACCAGACGCGTCCGGCCGTCCTTCATCTTCGTGATGGCCGCGTCCTGGTAATGCGGATGCTGCGAGTCGTCGTTCGAGCCCTTCTTGGGCCGGTTCTTGTCGATCTTCGCCATATCTTCTCGCGTCGGCGTCTCGATGCCCGATGCCCGCTCAGTGTGAGGCGGGGTCTCTACCCTTTACTGTGTGACTCTTGCCTTCACGACTCTGCGCCGGTTAACCCTGGCGCGCACCGCGGGACTGTTGGAAGTTCTTAGAAAGATGTCTCTGGCTAAGCTAGTCCAAGTACCGAAAGCCAGCCCCGCGGACCACCTTGAATCTGACCGACCGCGAAACGCAGCCCTTCTCGTCAAACGCGATCGGCCCAGTAAGGCCCTGCAAGTCCGTCAGTCCCTTGAGGTAGCCCCGAAACTGGTCCCCAGTCCTCGCGCCAGCGTCCGCTGCGGAGGCAAGTAGGCGGGTGCCTTCGTAGAACTGCGCAACCCAGAAGTCCGGGTCCTGGGCATGTCGGCGCCTGTACTCTGCGAGAAACGCCACTGTGATTGGATCCTTTGACGTCAGGTCCATGCCAGGTTGGCTGTACACCACGCCCTCAGCAGCGTCACCGGCAAGCTTGAGGAAGTCGGGCGTCTCAATACTCGCGTAGGACAGCCACTTTGTCGCGAAGCCGAGCTCCTTCGCCTGTTTGAGGAAGAGGGCGGTCTCGGAGTAATACGAGGTGAGGAAGACCATGTCGAGCTTCGCTGCACGGAACTTCTCGATGATGGTGCGAAACTCGGTCGCCCCTTGCTCGTGGCCCTCCGAGAGCTTGATGACGCCTCCTGCGGCATTGAACCGGCGCTCGAAGCTGTCTCGATAACCGCGCCCAGATTCG
>Ga0214473_10009545_pt1 | contig 11455 bp, 9 predicted proteins | sample RVTome_7_FD_203509 | JGI IMG/M metagenome (GOLD analysis project Ga0214473, IMG submission 203509) | Soil microbial communities from uranium-contaminated site in the Upper Colorado River Basin, Wyoming, United States - RVT98D197 | ecosystem: Environmental > Terrestrial > Soil > Contaminated >...
ATGGGACGTGGACGGCTACGTCTTTAATACCGGTCTGCCCGGCTCCTGGTTCGCGGGGCCGGAGATCACCCCCGCGCCCCAAGCGGAGCGCGATGCGTTTCGCTGGCCCGGGTCGCTCGACTCCGCCCTGCAGGACGTGGCCGAGTCCGTACGCCGGAACGATCTCGCCCGGATCCGCGACGAAGTGGCACGCATTGCCGGACGACGCGCGCTGTCGGGCTGGCGTCGCAGCGGACTCAGCGTGCGTGGGGCGAGCGATCTGCTGCACGCCAATCGCGTGCAGGGCGTCGTGCCCGGGGCGGGCGGCGTGTGGCGACGCGAGGGCTTCGAAGCGCGGCTACGCGCGAGCTACGGTTTCGCCGACCGGCACGTGACTGCGGGGCTCTCGGCCCGGATCGTGGTGGGCGCCGCGACGCTCGGCGCCAGCGGATATCGGGAGGTCCGCGACGTCGCCGACGAGCCGATCGTGGCGCCGCTCGTGAACTCGATCGCCGCCCAGGAATTCGGCGACGACTACGGCGACTATGTCCGCGTACAGGGCGGCCGGCTCGAGCTGGAATATCCGCTGGGCGACGGCGTCACCGGTCGGCTCGCCGTCGCGCGGGAAGCGCCGCGGAGTCTCCCCGTGCGAGCCGCGCCGGCGACCGGCCGCTACCGGGCCAACCCCGTGCTCGGCGGTCCCGCGCTGGATGTCGTGACGCTCGAGTTGCGGCGGGCGAGTGAAGGCTTTGCGGTGCGGCGCGACCGGTTCTTCGACGTGTCGCTCGAAGCCGGACGACGGGACGGAGGTGCGACCTATCTCCGGCTAGCCGGCACGGCACACGTGCTCTTCCCGGTCGGCGCGACCCGCCTACTGACTCGCGTGCAGGCCGGTCTCGCGAGCCGCGACCTGCCCGCGCATCGCAGCTTCGTGCTCGGAGGCCGCGGCACGCTGTTGGGCGACGACTTCCGGGCTTGGGGCGGTCGCGCGACCGCGCGCGTGCACCTGGAGTGGCGCGTCCCGACGCCGTTCCCGAGCCTCTCGTTCGGCGTCGCCCGGACGCCGGCCAGCATCACGCTCGCGCCGTACGTCGCGGCTGGGTGGGCGGCGCGTCCGGTGAACGGCACCCCGTGGCGCGCGACGCCCGGTGTGCGCATCACGGCCGGCCTGGGCCTCGAATGGCTCGGCGTATTCCGCGTCGAGGCCGGATATGGCGTCCAGAGCCGCCGTGCGCACGTGTCCTTCGACGTGACGCGGGACTTCTGGAGCGTCCTCTAGCCCCGGAACGCGCTACTCGACTAGGTTTCCGTACCACCACGCATATGCCCCAGACCAACTTTCCCGACGAGTGGCTGGCCCAGTCGCTCGAGGTGCTCACGCCCGAGCGCCTTGCCGAGCTGCGCGCCAAGGCGGAGCCGGGGAAGACCCTGTGGGAAACCGTGGTGCAGGAGAAGCTCGCGACCGACGACGAGATTCTCGAGAAGCTGAGCGCGCGCTTCCGGCTGCGCGTCGCCGACCTGGCGCAGGTGGACCCCGGGGCCCGGACCGCCCTTCCCGAGGCGCTGGCCCGACGCTACCACGTCCTCCCGATCCGCGAGACCGATTCCTACCTCGAGGTGGCGACCGCCAATCCGTTCGATCTCGACATGGAGAAAACGCTGGGATTTGCGACGGCGCGCGAGATCCGGCTGACGCTCTTGCCGCCTTCCAAGATCAGCGAGCAGATCGAGCAGCAATACCGGCCGGAAAAGGCGCTCGACCGGCTGCTCGAGAACATGGGGCAGTCGGCCGAGCTGGTGCAGCTCTCGGACGAGACGCCGCCCGACGAGTACAACATCACCGAGGCGGCGGCCAGCGAGCGGCCGGTCGTGAAGCTCGTGGACCTGATCTTGTCCGAGGGGATCCTGTCGCGCGCCTCGGACATCCATATCGAGCCGGAAGAGGGCGGGGTCGCGGTGCGCTACCGCATCGACGGGGTGCTGCGGCAGGTGATGAAGATCCCGCGCTCGGCCGGGCTGCCGCTCATCTCCCGCATCAAGATCATGTCCCAGCTCGACATTGCCGACCGGCTGCGGCCGCAGGACGGGCGGGCGCGGGTGGCGGTGAACGCGCAGCCGATCGATCTGCGCGTGTCGACGTTGCCGGCGGCACATGGCGAAAAAGTCGTCATCCGCATCCTCGACTCGCGCGCCACGGTCAAAACGCTCGACTCCCTGGGGCTGAATCCCAACGAGGTCGAGCACGTGCTGAAGCTGTTGGAATTCCACGAGGGCATCATCCTCGTCACGGGGCCCACCGGGTCCGGCAAGACGACCACGCTCTATTCCATGATCAACCAGATCAAGAGCGAGGGCGTCAACATCGTGACGGTCGAGGACCCGGTGGAATATCGGATTCCCGGGATCGTGCAGGTGCAGGTGCAGGAGAAGACGGGGCTCACGTTCGCCGCCGCGCTGCGCTCGATCCTGCGCCAGGATCCCAACGTGGTGCTGGTCGGGGAAATCCGCGACAAGGAAACGGCGCAGATCGCCGTCCAGGCGTCGCTGACGGGCCACCTGGTGCTGTCCACGCTCCACACCAACGACGCCGCCAACGCCGTGACCCGGCTGGTGGACATCGGCGTCGAGGCCTACAAGATCGCGGCCGCGCTGCGCGGCGTGCTGGCGCAGCGGCTGATGCGGCGTCTGTGCACCACGTGCAAGGAGGCGGTGACCGACCCCGTTCCGGAGCGGCTCAAGAAGTGGATCCCGCACGGGGCCACCCTGTACCGCGCGGCCGGGTGCCCCGATTGCGCGATGACCGGCTATCGCGGCCGCTTTTCGATTCTGGAGGTGTTGACCGTCACGCCGGACGTGGAACGTCGCATCGCGGCGGGGGAGACGGCTGATCGCATCGCCGACGCCGCGCGGCGCGCCGGCATGCCGGTGCTCTGGGACAGCGGGCTGAATCACGTGCTCCGGGGCGAATCCACGATTGAAGACCTGATGCGCGTGATCGATGTCCCGGTGGAAGACGAGCGCCCTCCGGAGCCGGCCCGGAAGAGCGGTGGCGCGTCGGCCGCGGCCGTGGCGGCGCCCGCGTCGGCGCGCCCGTCCCCGGCCGTCGGCTCGATACCGCACGTGGAGCCACTGGCCACGGGCTTCGAGCTGCTGGACGACGCCGGCACGACGCGTCGTTCCGGGCCGCGCGGACCAGCGCGCCGGGTGCTCCTCGTGGACGACGAGGATAGCCTGCGCAAAGTCCTCAAGGATTTGCTCGAGCGCGAAGGCTATGAGGTGGCTGAGGCACGCGACGGCGTGCAGGCGCTGGACCAGGTCGATCGCGTCGGCCCCGATGTCGTCGTCCTGGACCTGAACCTTCCCGGTCTCGACGGCTACGGCGTGCTGTCGCAGCTGCGCTCGCGACCCGCCACTGCCGACATCCCCGTCATCGTGCTGACGGCCAAGGGAGACGAAGACAACGAAGTCCGCGTGTTCGAGCTTGGCGCCGACGATTTTCTGCAGAAACCCTTCCGCGCGCGCGCCTTGTCCGCGCGTCTCGAGGCGGTGTTGAGCCGGCGGCGTTCACGCCCCGCGTGACGGCGATCCGGGTCTCGTTCGTCGACACGTTCGCGCTGCGCGGAGCGGGGCCGACGCTGCAGGTGCTCGTGCTGCGACGCGGACCGCATGGCCGCAATCCCGGGTCGTGGGAAACGGTGCATGGAACCATCGAAGCGGGCGAGACGCCGGTGCAGGCGTCGTTGCGCGAACTGCGGGAGGAGACTGGTCTCACGCCGGAGCGCTTCTACAACCTGAGTCGCATCGAAGGATTCTACCAGCACAAGACCGACGAGCTCGTGATCATTCCCGCGTTCGCGGCCTTCGTCCCCGCCGACGCGCACCCACTGCTGTCTCGGGAGCACGACGCATTCGTCTGGCTCTCGCCGAGCGATGCGGCACGGCGGTTCGCCTGGCCGCGGGAGCGCAGAGCATTGGAGGACGTCTTGTCAATAGTGGGGTCGGGGGGAGGGGGCTTGCTGGACGACGTGCTGCGGGTATCCTAGCGGGCGTCCTTCACGCGGTGTGGCATGGAGCCGTCCACGGTGAGATTCAATTCCGGCGCGCCGTCCCGGCGCGCGAGCCGCGTCGCATGAATCCGTTCTACCACCGGATCTACCGCCTCGTCCGTCACATTCCCAAAGGGCGCGTCGCGACGTACGGGATCGTCGCCCGCCTCGCGGGGCGTCCCGGCGCCGCACGCACGGTTGGCTGGGCGCTCTCGGCGTTACCCGAAGACAGTGACGTCCCGTGGTGGCGCGTGATCAATGTCGCAGGACGCATATCGTTGGCGAGCGATCACAGTGCGGTGTTGCAGCGGGCGCTGCTGTTGCGGGAAGGCGTGAAATTCGCGCCCGGCGGTGCAGTAAATCTGGGAACGTTCGGCTGGCCCGCCGAAGCCTATGACAGCGTGGTGGCGGCCCACAGCCGGGCCGCTTCCTCCCGCAGGTCTCGCAGATTGAAGGGCTTCCGCACGTAGCGCAGGCCGAGCCGCTCCAGCGCCTCTTCCTTCGCGGGCAGCACGTCACCGGTGGCCACCAAGGTCCGGGCCTTGAGCTCGGGATGGCGCGTCGCCAGCTCTTCCACGAACAACCGTCCCCGTGCGCTCACCTGTCCGTCCGCCAGGATCAGGTCGTAGCCATGGTCACCCACCAGCTCCAAGGCATGCTCGGCGTTGCGTGCCACGTCCACGACGTGCCCTTCCCGGCCGAACAGTGCCTGCACCAGACGACGCACCGCGGGGTCGTCGTCCACCAGCAGGATCGCTCGTTTCGCAAACGACGGCGGCAATGGCGGGGTTGGCTCCGGTGAGGGCTGTGGGGCCGGCCGGGGAGCCGGTGCCGGGGGGAGCTCGATATGGAACGCCGCGCCCCCGCCGGGCGCGCGCTCGTAGGCGATGTGCCCGCCGTGGGACTCTACGATGGAGTAAGAGATTGACAGACCAAGCCCTGTCCCGTGACCGGGCTCCTTGGTCGTAAAGAACGGCGTGAACAGGTGCCGCACCTGGTCTTCCGGCACCCCCGGCCCGGTGTCGCTCACGCGCAGATGGACATTGGCGTCGCTCCAGGTCTCGATCCGGATGGCGCGGGTGCGGTCCTCGGGCAGCTCACCCACGGCCTGGGCGGAATTCGTCAGCAGGTTCAAGATGACCTGCTGCAGCGCGTGCCGGTCGCCGATGACTTCCGGGAGGTGGTCCGGCAGCACGATCTGGGTTTCCACGTCGCGCAGCCGTAAGTCGTATCCCATCAGGAGCAGGGTGCGCTGAACCAGATCGTTCAGGTCGAGACGGACCCGCTCGGCGGGGCCCTTGCGCGCGAAGGTGAGCAGGTTGCGGACGATCCGGCCCGCGCGGTCCGCCTGCTCGTGAATGACCTTCAAGTGGCCGCGGTCGCCGGGGCCGAGCTCTTTCTGCTCGAGCAGGAACTCGGACAGGCCGGCGATCGAGGTGAGCGGGTTGTTGAGCTCGTGCGCGACTCCCGAAACGAGCTGCCCCACGGTGGCGAGTTTTTCGCTTTGGATCAGCTGGGCCTCCATGGCCTGCTGCTCGGTGACATCCTGCACCATGACCACAGCGGCCTGATCGGGGGTCGCCCCGGGCATCCGGGCTGCGTTGATGCGGAACGTGCGGCCCGGCATCTGCGCGCGTTCCAGCAGTGGGGCGGGGCGTTCGTCGCGGCGCACCGCTTCGAGCAGCTGATCCAGGGCGCCGGCGCGCCCGAGCAACGCGGACGCGAGGTGGACGCCGATGACCGCCGGCAGCTGCTCGCCCAGGATGGCGGCCAGGGATCGATTGGCGCGGCGCACGCGCCCGGCTTCGTCCACGACCGCGATTCCCTCGGACAGGGCGTCGAAGGTCGTTTCCCATTGCTCCTTGCCGCGCCGCACGAGGTCGAAGAAACGACCGTTGGCGAGCGCGACGGCCGCATGCGTGGCGACGGTGGAGAGCAGGCGCACGTCATCGGGCGCGAGCGCGCCGCCGCGTGGCTCGGTGACCACCAGCGTGCCGACCACGACGCCATGGGCGCGTAACGGCACGGCGGCGGCCGACTCCGCGGCCATGCCGCCCCCCAGCTGGGTGCCGGTTTCACTGTTCCGGATGAGCTCGAGCCTCTCGCTGCGGGCCGTGCGGGCCACCAACCCGGGATCGGAAGCCGGGACGGTGGTCCCTTTCAAGTCGGCGAGCGAGCCTTCGGCGGCGGCGATAGTGAGTGGATCGCCGGGCTCCTCGCCCGCCAGGGCGACGAGCGCGCCGCGCGCGTCGATGAACCGCATCGCGTAGCGCACGACCTGCTCCACGATGCGTTCCAGCTTGATCGATTCTGATAGGACGTAGGACAGCTCCTGCAGCCAGAACAGCTCCGAGAGCCGGCGGTTCAGCTCGTCGGCGGTGCGTTGCCGCTCGTGCTCCAGGGCGCGGATCCGCCGCCGTACGCGCCGGGCCGCCCACAGGGCGACACCGGCGCCGGCCACGATCAGGGCGATGCCGAGGGAGGAGGGGAGGGACACGTCCAGTAAGGTAAGAGCCCTCGCTTGCCGGCGAGAATTCCGCGGTCTAGCTTGAGGCGCGAATCAGTTGAAAACTCCTCTCAAGTAAAGATATCACACCCGATCTCGACATGCCGAAACCGTCGGTGTCATTATCGGGCCTGATGCGCCGCGCCGTCGCGTTGGGTCTCCTCTCCACCGCGTGTGGTAGGCCTCCGGCTCCCTATGCGGCGCGGGCCCACGAGGCGATGGGGACGGTCTTCTCGGTGGGCGCCTGGGGCGGCGATACCGCACGCCTGAGGCAAGCCGTAGACGCGGCCATCGATTCCGTGCGGTGGATCGATTCACTGCTGTCGCCCGATCAGGAGTGGTCCGAGCTCACCCGGGTCAACCGCGCGGCCGGACGCGGTCCGCAGCCCGTCTCCGCGCCGTTCGTCGCCGTGCTGGGCGCTGGGTTGTCCGTCGCGCGCGCCTCTTCCAGGGCGTTCGACCCGACGGACGCAGACTATCGCGGCGTGCGCCTCGACAGCGTTCGGGGAACCGTGCAGCTGCGGCGCGGGCTGACGCTGAAGCTGAGTGGCATCGCGTCCGGTTATGCGCTCGATCGGGCGAGGCTCGCCCTCGAGGGAGCGGTGGACAGCGCCGTGCTGGGCGTCGGCGGTGTGTTGCTCGTAATCTCGGGCTCGCAATCGGGCCCTGGTCGCAACGTGGGCGTCCCGGATCCTGGGAACTCCCTGAGCACGCTCGCGCGGCTGCAGCTACCGGCCGGCGCCTGGGCGATCGGGACGACCTCCATAACGGACGTGGAACCGGTTCGGGATCCGCGGACTGGCCAGCCCGCGGCGCAGGCGCGTTCCGTCACGACCCTCGCCCGGGACGGCCTGACGGCGGCGGCGTGGGCTCGTGCGTTCTTCGTGCTGGGATGCGATCGCGCCCTGGCTCAGGCGCCGCAGCTCGGCGTAGGCGTGATCTGCGTCGACGATCGCACGCGATGGACCGCCGATCTCGACGGGCGCGTCCTCCTGACTACGGATTCGGCGCAGGCGGCTGGGACTGCGCCCGCGCCCGGACGCGGGCCTGTTCCTGCTCCAGGACCTGCAGGGAGTGGCTCCACGACGCTGCCGGCGAGCTCTGATAGCTCGCGCTGAGCTCCTCGAGCCAACTCACCCCGTCTTCGTACAGGTAGATCGCCACCGCCTGCTGGCGTTGGTCGAGTTGTAGCGTGTTCCAGGTGGGCGAGAGCGGCACGATCTCCACCGGTCGGAACAGGCGGCCACGGTTCTGCAGCTGCACGTCTTCGGGGTTGAAGCGTGCGCCTGGCACCTGGCCGTAGAACGTCACCATCACGAGGGTGGGGTGCATGAGCCCAGCGCGCCGTGCGGCGTCGGTGATGTCCTGACGCCGGCTCTCCAGCATTTGCTCCAACGAGCGGTACGTATCGGACGCGAGCAGGCGGATCACGCGCTCGTCGAGCGGCAGAATCTGCAGCTGCAGCTGGTCGGTGGCGAAGCGCAGCGCGATGTCGTCGCGGCGCAGCGAGCCGAAGCCGGCCGGGACCGTATCGCTCGAGGTATTCGGGCTCCCGGCCTGGGCGCCGAGGCGCCCCGGCGGGCTGCACGAAGCCAGCACGCCCCATGTCAGCATCACAATCTTCATCATCGCGTCCGGCCCTCCCTCCCCAGCACCTCACGATAGTACGCCTCGACCCGGCGCGCGTGCCGCCTGATGTCGAACAGCTCGCGGGCCCGATGCAGACCGGCCGCCCGCACGGCGGCGAGACGGCCGGGTGAGGCGTCCATCAGGTCCGTCACGGCAGCGGCGATCGCCTCCGGGGCGCGCTCGGGAACGAGCAGTCCGGTCTCCGGGGTCAGGGCGTCGCGGTTGCCACTGATGTCGGTCGCCACGGGCACCGCGCCGCACGCCATCGCTTCGAACAATACCCGCGACAACCCTTCCGTGTCCTGGTGCGAGCCGCTGACCAACGCGTCGGCGGCCTGCATCCAGCGCTCGATGTGGGACTGCTGCGGCAGGACCCGCACGTCGTGAGCGGTGCTCTGGGCCGCGGTGCGGCGCCTGATTTCCTCGACGATCGCCGGCGGATCCGGCGTGCCGATGACGAGCAGCAACGGCCGTCGCCCCGGGGGGTGCGTCGTGGCGAGCCGGGCCATGGCGTCCACGATGTCGAGCACGCCCTTCGCTTCCTTGACCTGGCCGACGAACAGCAGCACGAACCGATCGGTGGGGAGATCGAGGGCGCGTCGCACGGCGGCGCGATCCTCGGCCGGGCGGAACCGGCGCAGGTCCATGCCGTCGAAGATGGTGCGGTAGCGCGCGGACACGCGTTGGGAGGCGGAGAAGCGTCGCCGGGTGGCGTCGGACACCCCGATCATGCCGTCGGCCAGCCGCTCCAGAATCCGGTCGAGGTTGTGGCGGGCGGTGAGGCGCACGAACCAGACCATCCTGGTCGGGGTCCCGAGTTTCGCGAGCCCGCAGGTGAGCGCATCGCGGGGCGCGTCGGGCGCGATAATGTCGATCGCCCGCTCGCGCAGCAGGGCGCGGATGCGGCGGCTCGAGCGCCAGACGGCGAGCAGGGTGCGCGGCTTGATGTGGTACAGCGGGAGGTGCACCACCGGACACCCGAGGGTGCGCAGGTGGTCGGTGAGCTCGCCCGGGCCGGGGCAGATCACCAGCGGTTCGACGACGCTCTGGTCCAGGTGCTCGATCAACAGCACCATGCTGCGCTGCCCCCCCATGTGCAGGTGGGTCTGATGACTCACGAACGCGACCCGCATCGGCCGCTCCACGTCAGGCCCGCGCCGCGAGCGCGGCGATCGCGTCGCGCAAATCGGGGATGCCCAGGGCGGTGCGCGCGCTGGTGACGAGGACCTGGTCCTCGTCCAGGGCGAGGGCGGCGGTCAGGGCGCGGGCCCGCTCCACGCGGCCGCCGTGCGTCAGCTTGTCGCTCTTGGTCAGCACGGCGAGGACCGGCGTGGCGGCTTCGGCGAGACGATCCTGCATCGCCCGGTCGTCGGGGGACGGCTCGCGTCGCAGGTCGAGCAGCCAGACGACGCCGCGCAGGCGCGCGCGGGTCAGCGCATGGCGCAGCAGGCGGGCGAAAACCGCGCGGTCGGACTTGGAGGCGCGCGCGTACCCGTACCCCGGCAGGTCGAGAAAATACAGGGAGTGGGGAGTGGGGAGTGGTACCTGACGGTTCGTGTCGGAATCCATTGCCGCGCCGTCACGAACCACTCCCCACTCCCCACGCACCGGTATCTCGTACACGTTCAGGGCTCTCGTCTTCCCCGGCGTGGCGGATATTCGAGCGATTCGGCGTCCCACCAGCGCATTGAGCAAAGACGACTTGCCCACGTTGGAACGGCCGACGAACGCGATTTCGGGAAGTGGAGGCTCGAGCGGGGCGTCGGCACGCGGAAAGGAGCCGACGAAGCGGGGATCGGAAGCGGTCAGGCTTCTTTCTTGTGGCGCGGCCGCTCGGTGACGAGCAGGGGCGGCCGCCCCTCGGTCACGGTTTCAGCGGTGATCGCGACCTCGCGCACATCGTCCCGGCTGGGCAGGTCGAACATGATGTCCGTCATCATCTCTTCGAGAATCGCGCGCAGGCCGCGGGCGCCGGTGCCGCGCTTCAACGCCTTCTTGGCGATCTCGCGCAGCGCATCCTTCTCGATCGTCAGCCGCACCGTTTCGAGCTCGAACAGCTTGTGGTACTGCTTGGTGAGCGCGTTCTTGGGCTCGACCAGAATGCGGACCAGCGCGTCCTCGTCCAGCGCGTCGAGCGGCACCGTCACCGGCAGCCGGCCGACCAGCTCCGGGATGAGTCCGTAGCGCAGCAGGTCGTCGGGCTCGACCTCGGCGAAGGGATTGCGCTTCACCCGTTCGATCGCTCCCGACTCGACCTCTTCCTTGGTGAACCCGATGCGCCGCCGCCCCGTGCGGCTCTCGATGATCTTCTCCAGGCCGTCGAACGCCCCCCCGCAGATGAACAGGATGTCTTTGGTGTTGACCTGGATGTATTCCTGTTGCGGGTGCTTGCGGCCGCCCTGGGGCGGCACGCTCGCAATGGTGCCTTCGAGAATCTTCAGCAGAGCCTGTTGCACGCCTTCGCCCGATACGTCGCGCGTGATGCTCGGGTTCTCGGACTTGCGCGCGATCTTGTCGATTTCGTCGATGTAGACGATGCCGCGCTCGCAGTCGGCGACGTTGAAGTCACCCGCCTGCAGCAGCCGGACCAGGATGTTCTCCACGTCCTCGCCGACGTAGCCGGCTTCGGTGAGCGTCGTCGCGTCGGCGATGGTGAACGGGACGTCCAGCATGCGCGCCAGCGTCTGTGCCAGGAGCGTCTTGCCGACGCCGGTGGGCCCGATGAGCATGATGTTGCTCTTTTCGAGCTCGACGTCGCTGTCCTTGGCGCCGTGCGAATTGATCCGTTTGTAATGGTTGTAGACGGCGACGGCCAGAGTCTTCTTCGCTTTCTCCTGGCCGATCACGTACTGGTCGAGCACGTCCTTGATCTCGGCGGGCGTCGGGACCTGCGTGATCGCCTCGGAGACTTCCCGCTCCTCGTCCTCCGCCAGGATCTCGTTGCAGAGCGCAATGCACTCGTTGCAGATGTACACCGACGGGCCGGAGATGAATTTCCGGACCGAGTCCTTCGACTTGCCGCAGAAGGAGCAGCGGAGATGCTTGTCGTGGGACATGGGGTTCTTAGTATGGGAAACCGCTGGGACGGGCGCAAGGCCTCACGGCTTTTTCCCGTCGTCGATCTGCTTCACACTCGAGATCACGTGGTCGATGAGGCCGTAATCCTTGGCCTCTTCGGCCGACATGAAGCGGTCCCGGTCCATGTCCTTTTCGATCTGCTCGAGCGGCTTGCCCGTGTGCTTGGCGTACAGCTCGTTGAGCTTGCCGCGTAAATAGAGGATCTCGCGCGCCTGGA
>Ga0214473_10009546_pt1 | contig 11454 bp, 9 predicted proteins | sample RVTome_7_FD_203509 | JGI IMG/M metagenome (GOLD analysis project Ga0214473, IMG submission 203509) | Soil microbial communities from uranium-contaminated site in the Upper Colorado River Basin, Wyoming, United States - RVT98D197 | ecosystem: Environmental > Terrestrial > Soil > Contaminated >...
AGGCCAGCACGCCGATGCGGCGCTCCCGGCAGTACGCGAGGACACCCTCGGGCGTCTCGCGCCGCTCGAGACCGACGAGCAGCGAACCGGCGGCGCACCGCACGTGCGGGAACCGCTCCGCCAGAATGGGCGCGGCCAGCCGCGGCGGCCCTTCGACCACGAGCACGAGGGTGAGGGACGTGGATTGCATCGGTACCTCCGCCGTGAGGTGGACGACCGGGCGGCCACGACGGCCGCGCCGCCCCGCGTGTGCGGGGCCGCGCGAACCTACGATGGATCGGGGGTGAGTCTGGTACCGGAAACGCCGCGTCGCGGCGCGATTCTACGCGGGCGGCTTCGCGAAGCGCGCCCGGGCGCGGACCTCGGCGATGATCAGGTAGCGGTGCTGGTCGGACAGGGGGTCACCGTGACGGCGAGGTGGGGGGCGCGACCACCGGTACCTCGCGGCTCGGCTGGAGGACCGCGTGGGCGGGCGCGCCGGCCGCGGCGGGCCGCTCGCCGTACAGCTGGAAGATCAGGACGTGCCGGAGGAGCACGACGAGCGTCGCCAGCGCCGGCACGGCGACGAGCATGCCGAGCAGGCCGCCGACCTTCGCCCCCACGAGCACGCTGAGGATCGTGAGGACGGGCGGCAGCGCGACGCGGTGCTGCATGATGACCGGGTGCACGACGTTGGCCTCGACCAGGTGCACGACGACGCCGATCGAGGCCACGGCGAGGAAGGCGAGCGGCCCGCGTTCGCCGAGCACGAGCAGCGCCGGCAGCAGCGTCGAGACGATCGTACCGAAGAACGGCACCATCACGGCGACGCCGGTGAAGATCGCGAAGGCGAGCCAGTAGGGGACGTCCAGCAGCCAGAGCCCGATGCCGGTGAGGACGGCCAGCACGACCATGGCGAGCAGCTGCGCGCCGACCCACGCGCGCAGCGAGTCGGCGAGGTCGTCGAGGACCTCGCGGGCCACCGTGCGGAAGCGCGGCGGCACGAGCTGCACGAGCCCGTCGCGGTAGAGCGTCGGACGCAGTGCGAAGTAGAGGGCCATCACGATCACCGCGACGGTGTCAATCAGCACCTTCCCGGTCGCCGTGGCGTAGACGAAAACGCCGCGGCGCACGAATCCGGCGAGCTCCGTGAGCGCGGACGTGATCAGGCCCGTCTCGACCGACGCGATCCCCGTGCGCCGCAGCAGCGGATAGGAGCTCGCGAGGTTGCGCAGCTGCTGGTCGAGCGCGGTGAGATAACGCGGCACTGCGGCGATGAGGTCCTGCGTCTGCTGCGCGACCGCCGCGCCGAGCAGCACGCCGATCCCGCCGAGCGCCGCGAGCGTGAGCAGCAGCGCCAGGACGAGGCCGGGGCCGCGCGGGAAGCGGAGGCGCCGGCAGAGGATGTCGGTGAAGCCGCCGAGGTAGACTGAGATGAGCGCCGCGATGAACGCGATGAGCACCAGCTCGGCGATCCGCCACAGGAAGAGGAGGACCGCCGCGGCCAGCAGAACGAGCACCAGGGGCGCCGTCCGCCGCGCGGGTGGGACGGCGTCCGTCACGTCGCGCTACGCCCCCGGCTTGTGCTCGCCCTCGTCGTCCACGAGCTCGGCTTCCTGAACCTCCCCCTTCCCGGCGCCGAGCTGTTTCGGCTCCTCGGCCTTGCCCGCTCCGAGGAGGCCCATGCGCTGCTTGAGCGCGAGCAGCTGGGTGTCGGCGTCGGCCTTGTACTCGAGCTGCGTGAACTGCCGCTGGAGCTGGTCGCCCTCGAGCTCCTCCGACAGCTCGGCCGCGGCCAGCGCCTTGCGCTCGGTCTCCTCGATGCGCTCGGTCATCCGCTCGAAGGTCTCGAAGGCGGACTTGTCGCTCATCGACGACATCGTCTCCTGGATGCGCCGCTGCGCCTCGGCGCGCCGCTGCCGGGCGATGAGGATGTTCTTCTTGCGCTTCGCCTCCTCGATCTTGTCGTTCAGCGCGCGCAGGGAGTTCTTGAGCTGCTCGGTCTCGGCGGCGTGTTTGCGCCAGGTCTCGTCGAGCTGCGCCGCGTTCTGCATGTGCTCCGCGTGGCGCAGCAACGCCTGTTTCGCGAGGTCGTCGCGCCCCTCCTGCACCGCCAGCATCGCCCGCTTCTCCCAGTCCTCGCCGAGCTTCTTCTCCTGCTCGGCCTGCGCCTGGAGCTTCTTCTCGTCGGCGATGGCCGTGGCGACCTGCTGCTTCGCCTTCGCCAGCTGGCTCCGCATGTCGAGCACCAGCTGGTTGAGCATCTTCTCGGGGTTCTCCGCGCGCGAGATCAGGTCGTTGAGGTTCGACCGGATCATCGTGGCGAGGCGGTCAAAGATTCCCATGGTCGTCTCAGGCCTGACGGTACGTGGCCAGCGTGGACAGGTGCGACGCGAGCGCCAGCATCAGCGAGTCGTAGCTGGCCAGGAACTCGCTGTAGTCGAGGTCCTCGAGCTCGAGCGCGTCCGAGAGCACGACGCTGTCGCCATCGACGCCGTAGGAGCCGTGCACGAGGTCGGACGCGTTCAACTCGAGCAAGTGCCGGTACAGCTGCTCGCGCTGGTTGCCCGGTCCGAGCTGCATCACCTTCACCCGCAGAACCATCACGGGCGGGTTGAAATGTACCACGACTTCGGGGGCGTCCGGGGTGGAGGTGAGCACCCACAACCCGGGCTGCACCTCGCGCGACTGCACCCCCTCGCTTTCGAGCCGCGCGATGAACTGCTCGAGATCTTCGCGACTGATCATCGCAACTCCTTGGGGTAGGCGGCCCTACGGCCGCTCGGCCGGCACGGTTTCAGCCGGCAACATCCGGACCGCTCGGGAGGCCCCGGTCGTTGCGCACCCGGGCCAGCATCCGCTCGGCGAAGTCCTGGCGCTCGGCCAGCTCGGACAGTTGATGCTGCATCGTATCGAGCCGTTCGCGCAAATCGTCCAGCTCCCCCGGCAGCGCCTGCGGCTGCCGGCGGCCCCCACCGAGCCAGTGCCGGATCACGTCGCCGACCGCGCGGCCGACCGGCCCCAGGAAGAGCATCGCGGTGATCAGGACGCCGGTCGCCATCCCCGCGATCGGGATCAGGTCGCTGACGTCCGTCCCGAGCGGCGGCAGCGGCGGGAGCTGCATCAGCGCTCGGTCCCCGGCCCCAGCGCGCCCCGCTCGCGCGCCTGGGCCAGCAGCCGCTCGGCGAAGTCCTGCCGCTCGGCCAGCTCGCTCACCTGCTGCTGGAGCGTGTCCAACCGGTCACGCATCTCGTCCAGCTCCTCGCTCGGCGGCGCCGCCTCCCCGGCGCGCCGGCGCAGCCGCTCGGCGATCGCCCGGCCGATCGGGCTGAACGAGATCATTACCGCGGTGCCGCCGCCGAAGATCAGGAGGATGGCGAGGATGCCTTCCATCACCCGTTCTCAGCGCTCGCCCGCGTTCAGCAGCCCGCGCTCACGCGCCTGCGCTAGCAGCCGCTCGGCGAAGTCCACGCGCTCCTGCAGCTCGTCCATCTGGCGGCGGGTCGTCGCCAGCTCGTCCATCAGGTCGTCCACGCGCGGATCCTCGCCGCCGCCGCCCGGCGCCGGCAGCCGGCCGTGCATGATGCGGTTGCCGAGCGCCCGCGCGAGCGGGCTGAACGCGAGGCCCACGAACGTCAGGCCCACGATCAGCGACGTGAGGACGTGCTCGACGACGATCTCGACCGGCATCAGTCCGGCCCTCCCGCTAGGCCGTGCTCCATGCGTGGTGCCCTCGGTTGCACAACGGACCCGAGAGCCGCCTGGTTTCGCCTAAACCGCCAATCTAGGCCGACTTGGCAGCAGCCGCCAGCAGCGCCGCCAGGGCGCGGCCGGTATACGAGGCCGGCCGCCGCACCACCTCCTCCGGCGTTCCGGCGACGACGACGGAGCCGCCCGCATCCCCACCCTCGGGGCCGAGGTCGATGATCCAGTCGGCGGTCTTCACGACGTCGAGGTTGTGCTCGATCACGACCACCGTGTTGCCTTTGTCCACCAGCCGGTGGAGCACCTCGAGGAGGAGCCGCACGTCCTCGAAGTGGAGGCCGGTCGTCGGCTCGTCGAGGATGTAGAGGGTGCGGCCGGTGTCCCGCTTGCTGAGCTCGGTGGCGAGCTTGACGCGCTGCGCCTCGCCGCCCGAGAGCGTGGTCGCGCTCTGGCCGATGTGGAGGTAGCCCAGGCCGACGTCGTTCAGCGTCTCCAGCTTCTGGCGCGCCCGCGGCTGGTTGGCGAAGAACTCGAGCCCGTCGGCGACGGTCAGGTCGAGCACGTCGGCGATGCTCTTCCCCTTGAAGCGCACCTCGAGCGTCTCGCGGTTGTAGCGCCGCCCGCGGCACACCTCGCACGGCACGAAGACGTCCGGGAGGAAGTGCATCTCGATCTTGACCAGGCCGTCGCCCTGGCACGCCTCGCAGCGCCCGCCCTTCACGTTGAAGCTGAATCGCCCCGGCCCGTAGCCGCGCATCTTGGCCTCGGGCAGCTCGGCGAAGATGTCGCGGATCGGGGTGAACAGCCCGGTGTACGTCGCCGGGTTGCTGCGCGGCGTGCGGCCGATCGGGCTCTGGTCGATGTCGATGACCTTGTCGATGAGGCCGAGCCCCTCGATCCGGTCGTGCTCGCCGGGGATCAGCTTGGCGCGGAAGAAGTGCCGCGCGAGGGCCTGGTAGAGGATGTCGGTGACGAGGGTGCTCTTGCCCGACCCGCTCACGCCAGTGACGGCGATGAACCGGCCGAGCGGGAACGCGACGGTGAGGTTCTTGAGGTTGTGCTGCCGCGCGCCGACCACGCGGACGGCGCGCGACGCCTCGGCGCTCCGGCGCGTGGTCGGCACTGCGATGCGCAGTTCGTGGCGCAGATAGCGCCCGGTAAGCGACGCCTCGTGGGCGAGGATCTTGGCGAGCGGTCCCGAGACGATCACCTCGCCGCCGTGCCGGCCCGCGCGCGGGCCGAGGTCCACGACGTGGTCGGCGGAGCGGATCGTCTCCTCGTCGTGCTCGACGACGAGCACGGTGTTGCCGAGGTCGCGCAGCTCCCTGAGCGTCGCGAGCAGCCTGCCGTTGTCGCGCGCGTGCAGGCCGATGGACGGCTCGTCGAGGATGTAGAGCACGCCGACCAGCCGGGAGCCGATCTGCGTCGCGAGCCGGATCCGCTGCGCCTCCCCGCCCGAGAGCGTGCCCGCCGAGCGGCCGAGGGTGAGGTAATCGAGCCCCACGTTGCAGAGGAACCGCAGCCGGTCGCGCACTTCCTTGAGGATCGGCCCGGCGATGTCGGGGTCGAGCCCCGGCCGCCCGTTGCCGCGCACCGGCAGCGCGTCCACGAAGGCGAGCGCCGCGCCGACCGACCGCTCGACCAGGTCGCCGATGCTGGTGCCGCCGATGAGGACCGAGAGGCTCTCCGGGCGCAGCCGCTGGCCGTGGCAGGTCGAGCACGGCTTCAGCGTCATGTACTCCTCGAGCTGAAGCCGGACCGCGTCGGAGGTCGTCTCCTTGTAGCGGCGCTCGACGTTGCGGAGGATCCCCTCCCACGGCGCCTCGTAGTCGCCGCGGACCTTCTCGCTCTCGTACTTGAACTTGAGCTTGCGGTCGCCAAGGCCGTAGAGCAGCGCCTTGCGCGCGGCGGCGGGGATGCTCGACCACGGCGCGGTGAGGTCGAAACCCAGCTCCCTGGCGAGGGTCGGCAGGACGACGCGCCTGAGGTAGCCGCTCGGCTCGCCCCACGGGAGCACGACGCCCTCGAGGATCGAGATGCTGGGGTCGGCGAGGGCGAGCTCCTCGCTGACTTCACGGCGGGTGCCGAGGCCGTCGCACTGCGGGCAGGCGCCGAAGGGCGAGTTGAAGGAGAACTGGCGCGGCTCGAGCTCGGGGAGCGAGAGGCCGCACTTGGGGCACGAGAAGCGCTCGGAGAACAGCTGGGAACGGGGAACGGGGACTGGGGACTGGGGGCTCGCGGTTCCCCGTTCCCGGTTCCCCGTTCCCGTGACGACCACCTCCACGACGCCGTCGGCGTGGCGGAGCGCGGTTTCGATCGAGTCGGCGAGGCGCTGGCGGTCCTCCGGCGACACGGCGAGCCGGTCCACGACGACGGCGATGTCGTGGTTCTGGCGGCGGCTGAGCTTCGGCGGCCGCTCCAGCTCGACCACGGCACCGTCCACGCGGCCGCGCACGAACCCCGCCTTGCGCGCCTCGTCGAACAGCTCGCGGAACTCGCCCTTCCGGCCGCGCACGAGGGGCGCGAGCACTTCGAGCTTCGTGCCCGCGGGCCAGCCGAGGATGATATCGGTGATCTGGCTGGCGCTGGTGCGCTGGATCGGCGAGCCGTCGTTGGGGCAGTGCGGCGTGCCGGCGCGCGCGTAGAGCAGGCGCAGGTAGTCGTAGATCTCGGTGATCGTGCCGACGGTCGAGCGCGGGTTCTGGCCGGCGGTCTTCTGCCCGATGGCGATGGCCGGCGAGAGCCCCTCGATCGAGTCCACGTCGGGCTTCTCCATCAGCCCGAGGAACTGTCGGGCGTAAGCGGAGAGCGACTCGACGTAGCGGCGCTGGCCTTCGGCGTAGATGGTGTCGAAGGCAAGCGAGGACTTGCCCGAGCCGGACAGACCGGTGATGACCGTCAGGGATCCGCGCGGGATCTCGACGTCGATGTTCTTGAGGTTGTGCTCGCGGGCGCCGCGAACGATGAGGCGGTCGTCGGGCATAGCCTTTTGAGTCTAGGCGGTCCGCGGGCCGGATTCAACACCCCGGGGTACGGCGATGCGGGCGCGGGGCCTGCCCGGTCTGAAACCGGACACGGCAGAAGCACCTCGGCGTCGGTGACTCAGCGTGATGACTCAAGCCCGGGTCATGGCGACGGGGGACGCGAGAACTCCGACGCCGGCCGCGCGCCGAGCCGCAGCATCAGCAGCGCCGCCCGCTCGGTCTGCATCGGGAGCGCACTCAGATTGATCCGTTCCCCAGGCGCGTGGGCGCCACTGCCTAACGCGCCGAGGCCATCCATGCCATCAATCAACGGGGCCACGAACGACAGGTCGCCCGCGCCGCGACGCTCGGGGTCGAGCGCGGTCACCGCGCCGTAGCCCAGGTCGCGGCTGGCCGCGTCGTACAGCGCCAGGATCCGCGCGCCGCCGGGCGTCGGCGGCATCGCCGGGTAGGCGTCCGCGAACCCGATCTCGGCATCGGTGACCGGGAGGTGCTGGGCGACGATCTCGCGCATCCGCGTGCGGGTGCGCTCGAGCTGCTCCGGGGTGACGAACCGCAGGTCGCCGTGCGCCAGGGCCGTGCGGGGGACGACGTTGCCCTTGCCCGCGGCCGTCCAGCTCCCGGCGGCGGTGTCGTAGGTGACGTCGGTGCCGCCGGCGATCGCGGCCACGTTGAACGTCAGGCCCTGCTCTCCGGCGAGCTGCGTGCGGAACGCGTCCAGAACGCGTGCCAGCTCGTAGATCGCGCCGAAGCCGGCGCCCCGGCCGAAGATGCCCGCCGAGTGGGCCTGGCGCCCCGTCGCGGTGAGGCGCCAGCTGCTGGAGCCGCGGCGCGCCACCGTGGCATCACTCCGGTTGCCGCCCTCGAACGCCAGGGCCACGTCACTGCGCCGCGCCGCGTCGAGCAGCGCGGCCCGCGCCACGTCAATCGGGCGGCCGACCGCTTCCTCGTCGCCGGTGAAGACGACCGTCAGGTTCAGGTCCTGGAGCGCGCCGGCCGACCGGAGCGCCTTGAGCGCGTGCAGGATGATGACGTCGCCGCCCTTCATGTCGGCGGCACCGATGCCGCGGGCCGTCGAGTCCTCACGGACCCAGCTGGGCCCGTCGGGCTCGACCACAGTGTCGAAGTGGCCGATCAGCACCATGCGGACCGCTCCGGGCCGTCCCCGATGCTCGGCGATGAGGTGGCCGGCGCGCCGCATCGAATCCGGCATCGGCACCCAGTGGGTGGTGAAGCCGAGGGAGTCGAGCGAGGCCCGGAAGACGGAGCCCACCCGCCGCACGCCTTCGAGGTTCGGCGTGCTGCTCGGGATGTCCACCACCCGTTGGAGGTAGGCGACCTGCTCGTCCCGCAGTGCCGCGATCGCGCTCCGCACGCGGCGCTCCTCCGGCGTGAGGGAGGTCTGCGCGGCGAGCCGGGCGGCGGCGCAGCCCAGCGCCAGAACTGCGACAGCCGTGGCGGTGCGGGACGGCGCCCGCGACAGGGAGTCGTGGCGTGGCACCGGACGTTCTCCAGTCAAGTCAGGGACAGCAGCCTGACGGCGCGCGCGGGGCGCGGCCCGCATGGAAGTGTCCAAGATGCGGCCCCATTGGCCCGGTCGCCAGCGGTCAGCGGGACCGGCCGTGCAGCTCGTCGAGCCAGTTGAGCACCAGCACCAGCTCGCTGATCTCGTTGACGGCGCGGTTCACCATCACGAACCGGCGATCGTCGCGGGTGATGTCGTAGGCACGGTGATTGGGATCGGTCGCCACGTTGGGCGCGGTGAACAGCACCCGCGGCGGCCGCGCCGAGAAGGTCGCTCCGGCGGACACGTCGGCGACCATCATCTCGCCGCGGCGGGTCCGGAAGAACAGCTCGCGACCGCTGTGCGCCCACCGCGGCTCTTCGCCGCCGTCCACCGACACCTGGGTCCGACCCGCGCCCGGGTCGTCGAGCTGGCGCACGTACACTTCGTTCCGCCCCGACTCGTTCGAGACGTAAGCGAACCAGCGGCCGCCCGGCGCGATGTCGGCCGCGAACTCGTCGAACGCGCCCGACACCAGGGGCCGGGGTCCGGTGTCGCTGCCGGGGGTCATGGCCATGATGTCCCGCGTGCGCGACCCGCCGCTACCGATGCGGACGGCGACGGTACGGCCGTCTCCGGTCCATGCGACCTCGTCCACCTGGCGGGAGTGCGCGAACAGCGATTCCGCCTCGGCGCTGCCGTCGAAGCGCTGGACGAACACGTTGCGCCGCCCGCCGGCCCGGTTGGAGACGAACGCGATGCGGCGGCCGTCGGGGGTCCAGGCCGGCCGCACGTTGGCCGATCCGCCGAAGGTCAGGCGCGACAGCGGCCCCGACGGAAGCTGCTTGACCCAGATCTGCTCGCCGTCCGATGACGTGACCGTGATGGCGAGGCGGGTGCCGTCCGGGGACAGCGCCAGGGTGCCGAAGTTGCCTCGCCACACCGAGTCCACGGGGCTCATCCGCCCGCTGCGGTCCAGCAGTACCACCTGCTCGCTCCCCGTACCGCCCCCGGGCATGTACAGCAGCGTGCCGCTGCGCGAGACCGCGAACTGCGCCGAGCCGCTGTAGGGATCCACCTGAACCCCTTCAGTGATCGCCGTGGCCGCGCCGGTGACGGCCCGACGGCGGACGTCGAACGGAACCGCCAGCAGCGCGCCGTTGAAGGTGGCGTAGAGGATGTGCCCGGTGGGGAGGTAGCGGCCGTAGGCGCCCTGGATCACGGGGGTGACCCGGCCGGTCTCCAGGTCCAGCACGCCGATCTCGGTATCGCCTATCGAGGTGCGCCAGATCTGCACCAGCGCGGCCTTGCCTCCCGGCAGCAGCTCGGGCCAGTCGTGCTCGGTGTGCCCCGCCGCGGAGTCCAGGATGCTCACCGTCTCGACCGCGCCGCCGCTGGAGGGGACCCTCGCGATGCGTGAGTCCTGGTTGTCGAAGTACAGCCGGCCGTCCTCGCCCCAGTCCCCGCCGAAGGGGTTGGCCGAGTCCCGCACCACGGTCAGGGCCGGGCCGCCGGCCACCGGCACCACCTTGAGGTCTCCCGGGCTTCCGGTGAAGAACGCGACCGAATTGCCGTCGGGAGAGAAGAACGGTGCCAGGGCGTTCGACGTTCCCGGCAGCGGCCGCGCGGCCAGCGCGTTCAGCTCCCGCACCCACAGCTGGGTGCCGACGGTGTCCGGGCCTACGTACACGATGCGGGACCCGTCGGGTGCGATGGCGAAGCGGCGCGTGGACGTGGTTCGCAGGCGCTCGGCGGCCGGGAACGCGATGCTGACTCGAGTGATGGGCGCCGCGGGGCTCCGGCGCAGCGCCCACACGGCCAGCGCCGCGAAGCCGATCGCGGCCACGCCGGCACCCAACGCGACGCTCCGCCACCTTAGCCCGCCAGGCGCGGCCGGCTGTGCCCGCCTGGCGGCTCGCGTGGCCAGCCGGCCCTCCAGCGCCGCGGCGAACTCGGCGGCGGTGGCGAACCGGTCGGCCGGCAGCTTCTCGAGGGCCTGGAAGACGGCGCCCTCGACGTGCGGCGGGATGGACTTGCGGTGCAGCGTCAGCGCGTGGGGCTCCTCGGTCATCACCTTGGCGATGATGGCCTGCGCGGTGGGGCCGGTGAACGGCGGCTCTCCCATCAGCATCTCGTACAGCACGCAGCCCAGCGCGTAGACGTCGGACCTTCCCGTGATCTCGCGCTCGCCCATGGCCTGCTCGGGGCTCATGTAGTGCGGCGTGCCGAGCGACATGCCGGTCTCGGTCATCCGCGTGCCGCCGTCCGAGCGCGAGGCCGCCAGCGCGATGCCGAAGTCGGCCACCAGCGCGTGGCCGCCGTGGAGCAGGATGTTCTCCGGCTTGATGTCGCGGTGCACGATGCCGTGGCCGTGCGCGTAGTCCAGCGCCCCGGCCACCTCGGTCGCGATGCGGACCGCCTCCTCCACCGGCAGCTGCTTCTCGCGCGTCAACCGATCGCGCAGCGACTCGCCTTCGACGTACGGCATCACGTAGAAGACCAGGCCGTCGGCCTCGCCCGAATCGAACAGGGAGAGGATATGGGGATGCTGGAGATTGGCCGTGGTCTTGATCTCGGCCAGGAACCGCTCGCCGCCCAGGATGGCGGAGAGTTCGGGCCGCAAGACCTTGAGCGCGACCCTGCGGTCGTGCCGCACGTCGTGGGCCAGGTACACGGTGGCCATGCCGCCGGCGCCCAGTTCGCGCTCGATGCGGTAGCGGTCGGCCAGGGCCGACGTGAGTCGCGTCGTGTCTGTCATCCGGGGTGCGCTAACTTGGGCCTCAGCGCGGCGGTGCGCCAGAGGCCACTCGGGCCGGATGCCGCCTGCCGTTTCGGGCCCAAGTTCAGCCCATGCCGCCGAAGCTCGCCCGGGTGATCAGCCGCCGAGGGAGCGAATGTCCTCGAGGTCCTTGGGCCGGCCGCTCGCCCGCTTGTTGCGGATGAACGCTTCGCGGCCGATGAACGCGACCGGAACCTCGAACAACGCCCCCGGCAGCCGCTCCGGCCACGCATCGGAAAAACCCACCCCGCTGATGGACGTCATGATGTCGATCCGGAACGGCGGAAGGCCCAGTTGAATGACCTGATCGGGCTGCACGAAGTCCGCCTCACGGAGACTCAGCGTTTCCAGCGGCGCTCCAAACTTCGCGAGAGCACGCCAGGCGCGACCCGCGTTCTCCGCGGTGGGCTCGACCCAGATGTCCAGATCTCCCGTGACCCGTGGCACGCCGTGCGCAGCGAGGGCATGGGCCCCGACGACGAGGAAGCGGACACCGTTCTCGG
>Ga0214473_10009547_pt1 | contig 11454 bp, 22 predicted proteins | sample RVTome_7_FD_203509 | JGI IMG/M metagenome (GOLD analysis project Ga0214473, IMG submission 203509) | Soil microbial communities from uranium-contaminated site in the Upper Colorado River Basin, Wyoming, United States - RVT98D197 | ecosystem: Environmental > Terrestrial > Soil > Contaminated >...
GCTGATCACGCCGATCGCGATGGACGAGGGCCTGCGCTTCGCGATCCGCGAGGGCGGCCGCACCGTCGGCGCCGGCGTCGTCGCCTCCATCATCGAATAACCAGAACGCAGGACCGCAAAGGAAACCCGCACCGATGGCCATGGAAAGCCAAAACATACGCATCCGCCTGAAGGCGTTCGATCACCGTGTGCTCGATCAGTCGACCGGCGAGATCGTCAATACGGCCAAGCGCACGGGTGCCCAGGTCCGCGGTCCGATTCCGCTGCCGACCCGCATCGAGCGCGTGACCGTGCTCCGGTCGCCGCACGTCGACAAGAAGAGCCGCGAACAGTTCGAGATCCGCACGCACAAGCGGCTCCTCGACATCGTCGACCCGACGCCGCAGACGGTGGACGCGCTGATGAAGCTCGATCTCGCCGCCGGCGTCGACGTCGAGATCAAACTGAAGAACTAGCTTGCGTTGGGGAGTGGCACGATGCGTTCCGGTCTGATCGCACAGAAGCTGGGCATGACCCGCCTCTTCACCGAGGCGGGGGAGCATGTGCCGGTGACCGTGCTGAAAGTCGAAGACTGCCAGGTGATCGGCGTCAAGACCGCCGAGCGCGACGGCTATACTGCCGTCCAACTCGGCGTGGGACGGCCCAAGGTGAAGAACCTGAGCAAGGCCGAGCGCGGCCATTTCGCCAAGGCCAAGGTCGAGCCGAAATCGAAGCTGGTCGAGTTCCGCGTGAGCGCGGACGCGCTCCTCGAGGTCGGCGCCGAGCTCTCGGCCGCGCATTTCCTCGCCGGCCAGTTCGTCGACGTGACCGGCATCACCATCGGCAAGGGTTTCGCCGGTGTCATGAAGCGCTGGAATTTTCGCGGTCTGCGCGCGACCCATGGCGTGTCGGTTTCGCATCGCAGCCACGGCTCGACCGGCAATCGCCAGGATCCGGGCCGCGTCTTCAAGGGCAAGAAGATGGCCGGCCACCTCGGCCACGAGCGGGTGACGACGCAGAACATCAAGGTGGTTTCGACCGATGCCGATCGCGGCCTCATCATGGTGCGGGGCGCCGTGCCCGGCCCGGAGGGCTCGTTCGTCCTGGTCCGCGACGCCGTCAAGCGCAAGGCGCCCGACAAGCTGCCCTTCCCGGCGGCGCTGAAGTCGAAGGCCGCGGCCGCCGCGCCGGCGGAGCAGAAGGAATAGCGCGATGAAGCTCGCGGTCACCAATCTCGAAAACAAGAAGACCGGCGAGATCGAGCTCGCCGAGGCGGTGTTCGGCCTGCCGATCCGGCGCGACATTCTCGCGCGCGCGGTCAATTGGCAGCTCGCCAAGCGACGTCAAGGCACCCACAAGACCAAGGGCATCAGCGACGTCCAGGGCACCACCAAGAAGCCCTGGAAGCAGAAGGGCACCGGCCATGCGCGCCAGGGCTCGCTCCGCTCGCCGCAGTTCCGCGGCGGCGCGGTGATCTTCGGCCCGGTGGTGCGCAGCCACGCCCACGACCTGCCGAAGAAGGTGCGCAAGCTCGCGCTCAAGACCGCGCTCTCGAGCAAGCAGGCCGAAGGCAAGCTCGTGGTGGTGGAGACGTTGTCGGCGAAGAACGCGAAGACCAAGGAAATCGCCGGCAAGCTCGGCAAGCTCGGCTGGACCTCGGTCCTGCTGATCGATGGGCCGGCGGTCGACGAAAACTTCCGGCGGGCCGCCGCCAACCTCAAGGGCGTCGACCTGCTGCCGCAGCAGGGCGCCAACGTCTACGACATCTTGCGTCGCGATCTGCTCGTGCTGAGCAAGGCCGCGGTCGAGCATCTGGAGGCGAGGCTGAAATGAGCAGGGCGCGTCCAATCAAGCGCGTCGAGACGAAGCTCTCGACGCAGCGCATGTACGAGCTGGTCCGCGCGCCCGTCGTGACGGAGAAGGCGACGCTCGGCTCGGGCTCGAATCAGATCACCTTCCGCGTGCCGCTCGACGCGACCAAGCGCGAGATCAAGGCCGCGATCGAGGGCATCTTCAAGGTCAAGGTCGTGTCGGTGAACACCTTGCGCCAGATCGGCAAGACCAAGCGTTTCCGGGGTCGCCTCGGTTTCCGCTCGGATTTCAAGAAAGCCATGGTCCGCCTCGCCGAAGGCAGCACCATCGACGTGACGACGGGGGTCTAAGCGATGGCGCTCAAAACCTTCAAACCCACCACGCCCGGCCGGCGCCAGCTGGTCCTCGTGGATCGCAGCGAGCTGTACAAGGGCAAGCCGGTCAAGGCGCTGACCGAAGGCCTGCGCAAGTCGGGCGGCCGCAACAACTATGGCCGCATCACCGCCTATCAGCGCGGCGGCGGCCACAAGCGGCGCTACCGGACAATCGATTTCAAGCGCCGCAAGTTCGACGTCGAGGCGACGGTGGAGCGGCTCGAATACGATCCGAACCGCACCGCCTTCATCGCGCTGCTACGCTACAGCGACGGCGAGCAGAGCTACATCCTGGCCCCGCAGCGCCTCAAGACCGGCGACAAGATCGTTTCCGGCGAGCGCGCCGACATCAAGCCGGGCAATGCGATGCCGCTGCGCAGCATCCCGGTCGGCACGATCGTGCACAATGTCGAGCTGAAGCCGGGGCGCGGTGGGCAGATGGCGCGCGCGGCGGGAACTTTCGTGCAGCTCGTCGGCCGCGACGCCGGCAACGCACTCCTGCGCATGAGCTCGGGTGAGGTGCGCATGGTGCGCAGCGAATGCATGGCGACGATCGGCGCGGTCTCGAACCCCGACCAGCAGAACGTCAGCATCGGCAAGGCCGGGCGAAATCGTTGGAAGGGTTGGCGTCCGGTGGTGCGCGGTGTGGCGATGAACCCGGTCGATCACCCGCATGGCGGCGGCGAAGGCCGCACCTCGGGCGGCCGGCACCCGGTCACGCCCTGGGGCAAGTCGACCAAGGGCAAGAAGACGCGACACAACAAGAAGACGGACGGCGCGATCTTGCGCCGCCGTCAGGCCACGCGGCAGTAGTCAGGAAGAGGAGAGCGACCTCATGGGGCGTTCTGTTTGGAAGGGTCCGTTCGTCGACGGTTATCTGCTGAAGAAGGCGGAAACGTCGCGCGCATCGGGCCGCAACGAGGTCATCAAGACCTGGTCGCGCCGCTCGACCATCCTGCCGCAGTTCGTCGGCCTGACCTTCGGCGTCTATAACGGCCATAAGTTCCTGCCGGTGCTCGTCACCGAGAACATGATCGGCCACAAGTTCGGCGAGTTTTCGCCGACCCGGTTCTTCCACGGTCATACGGCGACCGACAAGAAGGCCGTGCGGAAGGAATAGGGCGATGGGCAAGAAGACGCATCCGCGGCGGCTGGCGGAAAACGAGGCGAGGGCGATGGCGCAGGTGCTGCGCACGAGCCCGCGCAAGCTCAACCTGGTCTGCCAGCAGATCCGCGGCCTTACGGCGCAAGCGGCGCTCGCCGAGCTCAGCTTCAACAAGCGCCGCATCGCGCGCGAGGCGAAGAAGGTGCTGCAGGCCGCCATTGCCAATGCCGAGAACAATCATCAGCTCGACGTCGACCGCCTGGTGGTCAGCGAGGCGAGCGTCGGACGGGCCTTCGTGCTGGGGCGTTTCCATGCCCGGGCGCGCGGCCGCTCGGCGCCGGTCGAGAAATGGTACAGCAACGTGACCATCGTGGTTCGCGAGCGCGAGGAGACCGTCTAGATGGGTCAGAAAGTCAATCCGATCGGGCTGCGCGTCGGCATCAACCGGACCTGGGATTCCCGTTGGTACGCCGACGAGGGCTATGCCGACATGCTGCACGAGGACCTGAAGCTGAAGCGCTACCTGCACGAGCGTCTCGCCCAGGCCGGCGTCAGCCGCGTCGTCATCGAGCGTCCGACCAAACGCGCCCGCATCACCATCCACACCGCGCGGCCGGGCGTGGTCATCGGCAAGAAGGGCGCCGACGTCGAGAAGCTGCGCACCGATCTCGCCAAGATGACCGGGAGCGAGGTCAGCCTCAACATCGTCGAGATCCGCAAGCCGGAGATCGAGGCGCGTCTGGTGGCCGAGAACATCGCCCAGCAGCTCGAGCGCCGCGTCGCCTTCCGCCGCGCCATGAAGCGCGCCGTGCAGTCGGCGATGCGCCTCGGCGCCCAGGGCATCCGCATCACCTGCGCCGGCCGGCTCGGCGGCGCCGAGATCGCCCGCACCGAGTGGTATCGCGAGGGCCGCGTGCCGCTGCATACGCTGCGCGCCGACATCGATTATGGCGAGGCGGTGGCGAAGACGACCTACGGCACCTGCGGCGTGAAGGTGTGGGTGTTCAAGGGCGAGATCATGGCGCACGACCCGCAGGCCCAGGACAAGCGTGCCCAGGAGCAGCAGGTGGCCCGCTGAACGGCGGGTCCACGAGCGAGATGGCAGGAAACTAGATCATGCTTCAGCCAAAGCGAACCAAGTACCGCAAGGCGCACAAGGGCCGCATCCACGGCACCGCGAAGGGCGGCTACGACCTCAATTTCGGCCAGTACGGCTTGAAGGCGACGGAGCCTGGCCGGGTGACGGCGCGCCAGCTCGAGGCTGCCCGCCGCGCGGTCACCCGCCACATGAAGCGCCTCGGCCGCATCTGGTGCCGCGTCTTCCCGGACGTGCCGGTTTCGCGCAAGCCTGCCGAGGTCCGCATGGGCAGCGGCAAGGGCACGCCCGAGTTCTGGGTCGTCCGCGTGCATCCGGGCCGCATCCTGTTCGAGCTCGACGGCGTGCCGAAGGACTTGGCGATCCGGGGCTTCGAGCTCGCCGCAGCGAAGCTGCCGATCAAGACGCGCTTCGTGGCGCGGCTCGGCGAGGGGAGCTGAGATGAAGGCCGAAGACCTCCGGGCGCAGACGCCCGATCAACTCAAGACGCAGCTCGTCGAGCTGCGCAAGGAAGCGTTCAACCTGCGGTTCCGCCGCGCGAGCGGCCAGCTCGAGAACACGGCCCGGGTGCGCCAGGTCAGGCGCGACATTGCCCGCATCCAGACCGTGCTCGGGCAGAAGCGCGCGAAGCAGGCGTAGGAGTATCCGATCATGCCAAGGCGAGTACTGCAGGGTGTCGTGGTGAGCGACAAGAACAACAAGACGGTGATCGTCAGCGTTGAGCGTCGCGTCATGCACCCGGTCTACAAGAAGATCATCCGGCGCACGAAGCGATATGCGGCGCATGACGAGGCCAATGTCCATAAGATCGGCGACGTCGTGACGATCCGCGAGTGCCGGCCGATCTCGAAGAGCAAGCGGTGGGAGGTCGTCGCTGCCGCCGATGCGCCGCTGGAGTCGAGGAGGCAGGCGTCATGATTCAGATGCAGACCAACCTGGAGGTCGCCGACAATTCGGGCGCCCGCCGGGTGCAGTGCATCAAGGTGCTGGGCGGCTCCAAGCGGAAGTACGCGACCGTCGGCGACGTCATCGTCGTCTCGATCAAGGAAGCGATTCCGCGCGGGCGCGTGAAGAAGGGCGACGTCCACAAGGCGGTGATCGTGCGCACGGCGCGCGAGATCCGGCGCGCCGACGGCAGCTCGATCCGCTTCGACCGCAATGCGGCGGTGCTGATCAGCGCCCAAGGCGAGCCGATCGGGACCCGTATTTTCGGGCCGGTGACGCGCGAGCTGCGCGCCAAGAAGTTCATGAAGATCATCTCGCTCGCCCCGGAAGTGCTCTGAGGCGGGATGCGAGCGAGCGAAGCAGGACGTTGAAATGGCTACGAAATTGAAGATCAGAAAAGGCGACCGGGTGGTGGTGCTGACCGGTCGCGACAAGGGCAAGACCGGCGAGGTGATCCGCATGTACCCGTCGGAGATGCGCGCCCTGGTGCAAGGCATCAACATGGTGAAGCGCCACAGCCGGCAGACCGCCCGCGATCCGGGCGGCATCGTCGACAAGGAAGCGCCGATCCACCTGTCCAATCTCTCCCACATCGACCCGAAGTCGGACAAGCCGACGCGGGTCGGCTTCAAGATCCTCGAGGACGGTCGCAAGATTCGCATCGCGCGCCGCTCCGGCGAGCCGATCGATCGATAGGCGGTGACCCCATGACCCGCTTGCAGGAACACTACGCGACCGTCGTGCGGCCGGCCTTGATGAAGGAATTCGGCTACCCGAACGTGCTCGCCGTGCCGCGGCTCGACAAGATCGTCCTCAACATGGGCGTCGGCGAGGCCGTGAACGACAGCAAGAAGACGCAGCAGGCGGCGGACGAGCTCGGCCGCATCGCCGGGCAGAAGCCGATCCTGACCCGCGCGCGGAAGTCGATCGCCACCTTCAAGCTTCGCGAGAACTTGAACATCGGCTGCAAGGTCACGCTCCGGCGCGATCGGATGTACGAGTTCCTCGATCGGCTCATCAACATCGCGCTGCCCCGCGTGCGCGATTTCCGCGGCGTATCGCCGAAGAGCTTCGACGGACGCGGCAACTATGCGCTTGGCCTCAAGGAGCAGATCGTGTTCCCGGAGATCGATTACGACCAGATACAGGAGATCCGCGGCCTCGACGTCGTGATCTGCACGACCGCCGAAACCGACGCCGAGGCGCGGGCCCTGCTCAAAGGCTTCGACATGCCCTTCGTCAACTGACGGGGCGCTGGAGGAAAGACATGGCCAAGAAGAGTGCCATCAATCGCGACAAGAAGCGGCGCGCGCTGGCCAAGCGTTATGGGCCGCGGCGCGACCGCCTCAAGGCGATCGCCAACGACGAGTCGAAGCCCATGGAGGAGCGCTTTGCGGCGCGCCTCAAGCTCGCGGAAATGCCGCGCAACGCTTCGCCGGTGCGCCAGCACAATCGCTGTGCGCTCACCGGTCGGCCGCGGGGCTTCCATCGCAAATTCAAGCTGTCTCGGATCGCGCTCCGGGAGCTGGCCTCGACCGGCCAGATCCCCGGCATGGTCAAGGCAAGCTGGTAAGGAGGGGCCCCGATCATGTCGTTGACTGATCCCTTGGGGGATATGCTGACCCGGATTCGGAACGCGCAGAAGGCGGGCATGCCGAGCGTGTCGACGCCCGGCTCGAAGCTGCGCGCGAGCGTGCTCGAGGTGCTGAAGCGCGAAGGGTACATCCGCGGCTTTTCCGAGAACCGCGCCGAAACGACCCAGGCCGAGTTCAAGATCGAGCTCAAGTACCACGAGGGCTCGCCCGTCATCCGCGAGATCTCGCGGGTCTCGAAGCCGGGCCGTCGGGTCTATTCGAAGGTGGCGGACCTGCCGCGCGTCTATAACGGCCTCGGCATCTCGATATTGTCGACGCCGCGCGGCGTGCTGTCGGACAACGAGGCGCGCGCGGCCAACGTCGGCGGCGAAGTGCTCTGTCGCGTGTTCTAAGGGAATCGGAAGCCATGTCTCGCGTCGGAAAGAACCCGGTGACCGTGCCGAGCGGCGTGACGCTCGCCGTTGAAGGCCGCAAGGTCAAGGCCAAGGGCAAGCTCGGCGAGCTTGCCGTCACGCTCGGCGATCTGGTCGAGGCCAAGGTCGAGGACGGGAAATTCTGGGTAAAGCCTGCCAACGACAGCAAGCAGGCCCGCATGATGTGGGGCACGGCGCGCAGCCTGGTGCAAAACATGGTGCAGGGCGTCCAGCAAGGCTACATCAAGAACCTGGAGATCAACGGCGTCGGCTATCGCGCCCAGGTCCAGGGCAAGAACCTGCAGCTGCAGCTCGGCTACAGCCACGACGTGACCTTTCCGATCCCGGCCGGCGTCACCATCAAGTGCGACAAGCCGACCTCGATCACCGTGAGCGGGGCGGACAAGCAGCAGGTCGGCCAGGTGACCGCCGTGATCCGCGGCTATCGCAAACCGGAGCCGTACAAGGGCAAGGGCATCAAGTACGACTCCGAGAAGATCCGCCGCAAGGAAGGCAAGAAGAAGTAGGAATGAGCCATGGCGCACGACAAGACCGCCCGTAGGCAGCAAAGAGTCCGCGCGCATATTCGGCGCAAGTCGCACGGCCGTCCGCGGCTCTCCGTGCACCGCTCGGAGCAGCATATCTACGCCCAGGTGATCGACGACGTGAAGGGCGTGACCGTGGCTGCCGCCTCGACGCTCGATAAGTCGCTGAAGGGCGCGCTCAAGACCGGCGGCAACATCGATGCGGCGAAGGCCGTCGGCAAGCTGATCGCCGAGCGCGCCATCGCGGCCGGCGTCAAGACAGTCGTGTTCGATCGCGGCTCCTACCTGTTCCATGGCCGGGTCAAGGCCCTGGCCGATGCCGCCCGCGAGGGCGGCCTCAGCTTCTAGAGGTATTCATGGCACGCGCCCCGAAATCGCACCGCCGCGACCGCGACCGGTCGAACCGCGACCGCGACGAGGTCGAGCTGATCGAGAAGCTCGTCGGCATCAATCGCGTCGCCAAGGTCGTGAAGGGTGGCCGTCGCTTCGGCTTTGCCGCGATCGTCGTGGTCGGCGATGGCAAGGGCCGGGTCGGGCACGGTTCCGGCAAGGCGCGTGAGGTGCCGGAGGCGATTCGCAAGGCGACCGAGCAGGCCAAGCGCGCCATGGTGCGCGTGCCGCTGCGCGAAGGCCGCACGCTGCATCACGATATCATCGGCCATTACGGCGCCGGGCGGGTTGTCCTCCGGGCGGCGAAGCCCGGCACCGGCATCATCGCCGGCGGCCCGGTGCGCGCCATCTGCGAGGCGCTCGGCGTCGAGGACGTGGTGGCGAAGTCGATCGGCACCTCCAACCCGCACAACATGATCAAGGCGGCGTTCAGCGCGCTCACCCGTTCGAGCTCGCCCCGCAGCGTCGCCGCCCGGCGCGGCCGCAAGGTCAGCGACATCCTCGGCAAGCGCGAAGGCGCCGAGGCCCGGGAATAGCGCCCGTTCAGGAGCGATAGGCGATGGCCGACAAGAACGCTAAACTCAAAGTAACCCAGACCGGCAGCCCGATCGGGCGCGAGGGCTATCAGCGGCGCACGCTGATCGGCCTCGGCCTCAATAAGCTCGGCCGCAGCCGCGTGCTCGAGGATACGCCCGCGATCCGCGGCATGATCCTGCGGGTCCACCATCTGGTGCGCGTCGAGCCGCAAGGCTGACCTGCTGCTAGCAACCGGGCCGGCCGCTCCCCATCTCAAGGGGGCGCGCAAGGTCGCAAGCGACAAGGACGAGGACCATGAAGCTCAACCAGCTCCGCGACAACCAGGGCGCGCGCAAGGCCCCCACCCGAGTCGGCCGCGGCATCGGCTCCGGCAAGGGCAAGACCGCCGGTCGCGGCGGCAAGGGCCAGACCGCCCGGACCGGCGTCGCGCTCAACGGCTACGAGGGCGGCCAGATGCCGCTCCACCGCCGCCTGCCGAAGCGCGGGTTCAACAATATTTTCCGGCTGGACTACGTCGAGGTGAACCTGGGCGCCGTGCAGAAGGCTCTGGAGGCCGGCAAGCTCGATGCCGGGAAGCCCGTCACCGGCGAGGCATTGCGCGCTGCCGGCCTGACCTCGCGGCTCAAGGACGGCGTGGTCCTGCTGGCCAAGGGCGAATTCAAGGCGAAGCTCGACTTCGAGGTCGAACGGGCCTCGAGCGCGGCGATCGCCGCCGTCGAGAAGGCCGGCGGCAAGGTCGTCGTGCTGCGTCCGAAGAAGGTCGTCGAGGAGAAGGCGCCGAAGGCCAAGGCGCCGGAAAGCAAGAAAGCCGAGGCCAAGCCGGCCGACGGCGAGAAGGCCGAGGCGAAGCCGGCCGAGGGCAGGAAAGCCGAGGGCAAGAAACCCGAAGGCAAGGCGGGCGGCGGCAAGAAGGCCGAGGGAAAAGCAGCCGACGGCAAGGCCCCGAAGGCCTGACCGCCGACCGGAAAGTTGACGCATGGCATCCGTCGCCGAACAGCTCGCCGCGAACATAAATTTCTCCGCCTTCGCCAAGGCGACCGAGCTCAAGAAGCGCCTCTGGTTCACGCTGGGCGCGCTGGTGATCTATCGGCTCGGCACCTACATCCCGCTGCCGGGCATCGACCCGGCCGTGCTCGACGAGGTATTCCGCCAGCATGCGACCGGCGTGCTCGGCATGTTCGACATGTTCTCGGGCGGTGCGCTCGGGCGCATGACGATCTTCGCCCTCAACATCATGCCGTACATCTCGGCCTCGATCATCATGCAGCTGCTGACGAGCGTCTCGCCGACGCTCGATGCGCTGAAGAAGGAGGGCGAGGCCGGCCGCAAGAAGCTCAACCAGTACACCCGCATGGGCACGGTGCTGCTCGCCGTGGTGCAGTCCTACGGCATCGCCGTCGGCATCGAGGGCATGCGATCGGGGGCCGCCTCGGCGGTAGCCGATCCCGGCCTCTTCTTCCGCCTCCAGGTGGTCATAACCCTGACCGGCGGGACGATCTTCCTGATGTGGCTCGGCGAGCAGATCACCGCGCGCGGCATCGGCAACGGCACCTCGCTCATCATCTTCGCCGGCATCGTCGCCAACCTCCCCTCGGCGCTCGTGCGCACGCTGGAGCTCGGCCGGACCGGCGCGCTGTCGACCGTTCTCATCATCGTGATCCTGCTGGTGGTCGTCGCCACGGTGACCGTCCTCGTGTTCTTCGAGCGCGCCCAGCGCCGGCTGGTGGTGCAGTATCCGAAGCGCCAGCAGGGCAACAAGATGTTCGGCGGCGACAGCTCGCACCTGCCGCTCAAGCTGAACAGCGCCGGCGTCATTCCGCCGATCTTCGCAAGCTCGCTGCTGCTGCTGCCGCTCACCGTGGCGAGCTTCAGCGCCCAGGGCGGACCGGAGTGGCTGCAGCCGATAACGCGCTATCTCGCCCACGGCCAGCCGCTCTATATCGCGTTCTATGTGGCGCTCATCGTGTTCTTCACGTTTTTCTATACGGCCGTGGTGTTCAACCCGGTCGATACGGCCGAGAATCTCAAGAAGTATGGCGGCTTCATTCCGGGCATCCGCCCGGGCAAGCATACGGCCGATTTCATCAATCACGTTCTGACGCGCATCACCGTGCTCGGCGCCGCCTATGTCGCGGCGGTCTGCGTGTTGCCCGAGATCCTGATCTCGCAATATGCCCTGCCGTTCTATTTCGGCGGCACCAGCCTGATGATCGTCGTCAACGTGACGATGGATACCGTCGGGCAGATCCACTCCCACCTGCTGGCGCACCAGTACGAAGGCCTGATCAAGAAGGCGAAGCTCAAGGGCCGGCGCGGATGAACCTGATCCTGCTGGGGCCGCCCGGCGCCGGAAAAGGCACCCAGGCCAAGCGCCTCGAGGGCAAGCACGGGCTGGTTCAATTGTCGACCGGCGACATGCTGCGCGCGGCCGTCGCTTCGGGCAGCGCGCTCGGGCGTCAGGCGAAGCAGGTCATGGAAGCCGGCCAGCTCATGCCGGACGACATCATCATCCGCATGATCGCCGAACGGATCGCCCAGCCGGACGCCAAGCGCGGCTTCGTGCTCGACGGCTTTCCGCGCACCGAGGCCCAGGCCGAGGCGCTCGCCAAGATGCTGGCCGAGCACGGCCGCAAGCTCGACGCCGTGATCGAGCTCGGGGTCGA
>Ga0214473_10009548_pt1 | contig 11454 bp, 7 predicted proteins | sample RVTome_7_FD_203509 | JGI IMG/M metagenome (GOLD analysis project Ga0214473, IMG submission 203509) | Soil microbial communities from uranium-contaminated site in the Upper Colorado River Basin, Wyoming, United States - RVT98D197 | ecosystem: Environmental > Terrestrial > Soil > Contaminated >...
AGATCCGTCGGGAAAGGAATATAGTCGATGGCGATCTTGTCAAAGGTCTCCAGAACAATTTCGTTGACCTTGATCCCCCACTTTCCAACGGGGTAGTTATGTTCCTGCTTGCAGGCCACCTCACACGTATGGCATCCGGTGCAGTATTCGTAATCGATCAGCAATCCATGTCGAGCCATCTCTGTTATTCCTCCTTTTTGCCAATTCAGCCGCTTTAGTAATTGAATGCCTTTTGGATCATCCGTCCCAAATCCCAATTACCAAATTCCAAGCTCCAAATAATATCCAATTCTCAAGCTCCAATAACCAAAAAACTTTCGCATTCTTGAGATTTCGGTCATTGAGATTTATTTGGTACTTGGTGCTTGTGATTTGGTGCTTATTTTATTCACCCTGCAAAGGGTGGTCTTATATGCGCCCCCTCCGAAACCGGATCGGCTCTGCGTTCCAGTGGGGATCAGTTGATTGCAGTTGATGTCCCAGATGCCGAAGAGATTGGGCTCCCGGCCATCGGTCTCGGGCAGCCACCATCCGTGGGGAACCATCACCACTTTGGGATGAATGGTGGGCGTCACTTTTGCCTTCCTCTTAATTCTTCCCCGTTTGTTTTCCACATAGACCCATTCCCCATCTTCGATCCCCAGTCCGGCCGCCGTTTTTGTATTGATCTCAATGATCGGATCAGGATCGATCTCCCGCATCCAGGGAATCATCCGATGCTCCGCATGAAAGTAGACGGAAGACCTTCTTCCGGTAGCCATGACCAGAGGATATTCTTTGAAAAGCTCCGGCGTCCTCACTTCGCTTTCCGGAGGCTCTTCATAGTACGGAAGAGGATCGATACCCCATTCTTCATATCGTTTGGAAAAGAGCTCTATTTTCCCGGTAGGGGTATTAAACCCGGGTTTTCCATCCGCCCGGAGCAGCCCTTTTTCATAGCGTCGATAGGGTTTCGAAGGATGTCCTTCAGGAGGCATCCTCCAGCTTCCCTCTGCGGCCAACTCGTCAAAGGTCACTCCGGCAGGCTTCAGTCGGTCATCGATCAATTCTTTGACACTCTGATACTTGATCGCATCAGGATTAAACCGCCGGGCCAGTTCCAAGTTGATCTCCCAATCGGATTTGCATTCCCCTACCTTGATGGCCGGAACGACAACACTCAGGGGAGCCCACCAGGACCGGAAGCTCTCTTTCTCGGGAAAGGTCGCAGCAGGGAGGACGATATCTGCCACTGCCATGGTCGTAGGGTTGTGGAAGGTGTCGACAACGACATTGAATTCAAGTTTTTTCAGGGCCTCATAATGCTTGCGCGTATCGGCGGCCTGTCCCCCGAGGATGTTCGTCGTTTGAATCCAGGCTGCCCTGATGGGATAAGGATCACCCGTCAGGATCTGATCCACTGCCATATCAGGCTGGGCCCATCCCCTGAAGTTGGCCACCATGGGGTAGATGCCTGCCCCGATTCTTTTTCCGGTCAACTTCTTTACAAATTCCGCGCCGTAGAGAGCCGTCAGCTCATGAGAGGAGAAGGGATACGTGGTCACCCCGAAGGCCGGTCGGGCAATCACATTGCCACCCGGATTATCGAGGTTTCCGGTTAGACACCAGAGGTGGGCAATGGCTTGTGCCACTGTTGTGCCCTCTGGACACATGTCTACAGGGAGACCCCAGTGGATAGCAGCGGGTTTGCTCTTGGCGTAGAGCCGAGCCGCCTTGATGATTGCCTCTTTAGGCGCCCAGGTAATAGCCGACACTCTTTCCGGAGTATATTCCTGGACGCGCTGCTTCAATTCGTCAAAACCGTAGGTCCACTTTTCAACGAACTCTTTGTCATAGAGTTTTTCGTTGATGATGACGTTTGCCATGCCCAAGGCCAGGGCTCCATCCGTGCCCGGCCGGATCTGAAGGTGAATCTCGGAGCGGGAAGCCATCCAAGTCGTTCGGGAATCGACCGTGATTACTTTTGCTCCCCGTTTCATGCATTCCACCACCCAGTGTCCGTGGAAGGCATCCGGACAGGTCGGAACAGGATTGGTTGCCCAGACGATGACACATTTTGGCGGTGTCCACTCCGGTGCATCATACCGTTTTTCATCGAATTGGCCTGCATCTAAGACGGCGTAGTCCCCCATCGTGGCAAACATCGCTGCGAGCCGCGGTGTGTAACAAGATTGACCCGCAAGTCCGAGTTGAACCCAATTCGGGCTCCCGTACGCGTAGGCCAAAAATGAGATAGGACCGCCTACATCTCTTCCTGTTCCTTGACAGAAAAGGACCGATTCCGCACCGTCTTTCTCTCGGATCTCTTTGAACTTCTTCTCGATGGTATTAAATGCCTCATCCCAGGAGATCCGACTCCATTTTCCTTCACCCCTCTCTCCAGCCCGTTTCATGGGATAGAGGAGTCGATCAGGATGATAGACATATTGAGTCAGGGCCAGAACCCGGGGACAGAGCCTTCCCTGGTTCCAGGGATGGTTCTCATCTCCTTCCACCTTGAACAGTCTTCCATTCTTCACACGGAGCTTGACGCCGCATCCGCCGTGGCAACCCGCCCCGGGAGACCAGACCGTCGTCCTGATAACCTTTTCTTCTTCCCGATCCTCGTTCATCTTTCTCTCCTTTAGACTAACAAATAGAGTTTTGACTCTATTTTTAACCTATTTTTTGACTTAATTCCAGCTTATGACAACCTTATATTATGCTCAAATAAAAAAGGGATCAAGTCCCAACTGAGTGGGTAAATTTGACCTGTTTTTGATTAAAAATCAGGCAACATACAGGTTAAGACCTTGAGACGAAGGTATTCTTCGTCCTTGAGGCCATAGGATCGGCGCTGGATTACGCGAATCTTGTTGTTCAGACCTTCCACGAACCCGAGAGACACTTTGTTCTCGGACTTGCAGAAGGTGGCAATCCCGTCCCAATGGCGCTCGATCATCTCGGCGAACTTCTCATACGGTCTGAGGCGTTGCCATTTTAACGAGGCCTTCCAGTTGTCGAAGAACTTCCTGGCCCAGGCCTCTGACTGATAGTCCCATAATTGACCGAACTGCTCTTTGAGCACGTAGGCCGTGTTAAGCCGTTTGTTGGCCGCCAAGAGTGTTTTCAAGGCTTTTCTCCCATCCGTCGAAAGATTCTCACGGTGGGAGAGAAGGGTGTATTTCTGGCCCTTGATGAATTTGCGATCATCACCACTGAGCCGGTAATATTCGCTCTTGCGAATCTTGTCCATGGCTTCGTTTAAGTGCCTCAGAACATGGAACTTATCGTAAAGGATAGCAGCCTGCGGGGCATGCTCACGCGTAGCGTTTTCAAAGGGTTTCCACATGTCCATGACCGCAAGCCGTATCCCTTTGATTTTTGCGAGTCCGAGCCATTGATAGAAGAGCTTCAGGCTTTCCTCCGAACGGTCGGTCCCCCCGAACCAGATGGGCCGTCTCCTCTCCAGATCGCTGACGACGATCCGGTAGCTGTGGCCCTTACGGATGGAGATCTCGTCCATGCCGATGGTCTTGGGCCTGGGATTCCCGGCACGGCGGAGTTTCTCCCGCATGTACTGCTTTTCCAGAGCGTTGACCGTCTTGCGGTCCAGATGCAACTCCTGGGCGACATCCTTGACCGTGGAGGTACTGCAACGCTTGCCCACGTAAAAGGCAAACCGCTTGGTATAGAACGGATTGTTGGCCAGGAAGGCAAACTTCTCCTGCTTCACCTTGCCGCACCTTCGGCACAAAACACGCTGGATCTCCAGTTCGAAGTAGATGCGTGTGTCTCCACAAGAGAGGTCGCGGACCAAGCGGAGTTTGCGGTCGTAGAAGCTTCGATGTGCCGTACCGCAACTTCCGCAGATTGTTTTTTTTGCCGTCGGGTGAATCGAATGACCCGGGCTTTGGGATCGCCAAAGATACCGGATACCGTCTGTTGAGGGGTAAACGGAGGAAAATGATAGGCATCGGTGAGTCGCCGTTTTTTTTGCATGTTCGATTCATATCATATCTCCAGATGCCGTTACAAGCAGAATATCCTCTACCAGAGCCGGTTCTATAAGTTTTCCAGCTCAAATTTACCCACTCAGTTGGGACTTGATCCTAAAAAAGATTATCAACGGGTTTTAGTACCCCTTCCTAGTCGAAGAGATATCCAAATTTTTCCATGACTCGTTTTCTCAGCTCCGGAGGAGAGCTGATCACCGGTGCAAACTCTTTTATCCAATGGTAGGGTTTGCATGCATTGATGATGACTCTGGCCATCGTGTAATCTCCCTTAGCCCTCTTTTCAGGTGAGATCGATGGGTCCAGAGGTGTATTGAGATGGCCGCGCAGAAAACTGATCGCAGTTTCAGGGTCTACTCTGGTAGAGATAGCCCAGGCCACATCATCCCAGTTTGAAGGGTCGATATCATCGTCTACAACAATGGTATACTTCCCTGACATCGCCGAACCCCTTGGCACTGCGGCAGCAATGGTTCCGGCCAGTTGTGCGTGCCCGAGATAACTCTGTTTTACAGATACAACTGCGATCGTTCGATTCCCGCATCCGTAGCTCCAAACTCCCTTTATCCCGGGAACCCCTGCGGCCTGCAATCTCTCCCATATGGTGGGAGCGTAATGGATGGGAATTTCATACCAGGCGGGCTCAGCCCTGCTCAACGGTGTTCCAAGGATGATCGGGTTGTTCCTGTGGTACAACTTCCTGACATGGATGATAGGACGGTTGATGGCTTCCGCAGCATAGTAGCCCGTCCACTCACCAAAGGGGCCTTCCATTCTGCTCTCCTTCTCCGGAGGAGGAGCAAACCCTGCTATGGCGATTTCTGCCGCGGCCGGTATCGGTAAGCCCGTGATGTCGTCTTTGATCACCTCCACAGGCCTCCCCTTGAGGTAACCTGCAAAATCAAGTTCTCCCACGTCCCAGGGTATTTGCATCGTGGATGCTGCAAATACCATAGGGTCTTGACCGAAACATATGACCACCGGGCAGTCTTCTCCTCGCTGCCAGTATTTTTCACGTATCACTGATCCATGAGCACCGGGGGATTGATAATATCCAACCGTGTTCTTATCGTGAATCATGACGCGATATGTTCCCACATTAACAAATCCGCTATCAGGGTCTTTGTTAATACTGATATCGCCAGTCCCCACATATCGTCCTCCGTCCCTCATATGCCACAAAGGTGTCGGGAATTTGAACATGTCGATGTCATCGCCTATCAGGACATTCTCCAGGATAGGTCCTGTCTTTACTTCTACGGGGGATACAGGCTTGTAGTTCAATAACTTCTCTTTCCATTGCCGGATCACGTCTTGATCAGTCATTTCATCGGGGATGCCAAAGGCTAGCCTTTGTACCTTTTTAGGTTTGAAAATGAAGTGTGTGAGCAGTCTGTATCCTTCGGGGTAGTCTTTTATCTTGTCAAAGAGAAGCGCTGGCCCGCTTCGCTCGCTATTCATCTCACAGATCGTGCCAATTTCCAGGTTCCAATCGGCATGGTCCACTTTCTTCAGCCAATTGGCTTTTTCCAGAATTTTTATATAGTCCCTGAGGTCATTATACTCAGTTGCCACGTTATCCCTCCTGTCCAGTTAGAAAATAGCATAGCGCATAGGGCATAGCGCATAGCGTAATTGCTCAGAAAACAAGTATGGTTCGACAGGCTCACCATGATCCTTCGACAAGCTCAGGATGACCGGTCGTGGTGAGCCCGTCGAACCATCGTCCTGAGCCCTTCGACTCACCGTTCGTCCTGAGCTTGTCGAAGGATGCCCGTATCGTCCCCTTCGACTCGCCGTTCGTCCTGAGGTTCTCGAAGGATGAACGGCGGCTCAGGACAGGATTCGGCTGCGTTCTTCGTCTTACTAAGGAGTCCTTAATTGTGAAGACATGTTAATCTTACTCCAACAGATCCCCATCCCCCTCCTGACCCTTCGACTTCGCTCAGGACAGACCTCCCCCTTGAAGGGGGAGGAAGATAGCGATTTCCCTCCCTTTCAGGGGGAGGGGTAGGGTGGGGGTGGGTAACGATTCTCATGGTTTGAGCGTGACGAACTAGACCTTATAGATCTTGCAGAGCATCGACTTGTAAGGGCCGCCCCCAAAACCTGATCTACTCTGATGTCCCATCGGGATGAGTTGGTTGATATTGATATCCCATACGCCGTAGGAATGATCCTCTCCCTCTTTCTCCGGCAGCCACCACCCGTGGGGAACCATGACCATTTGCGGATGGACGATAGGAGTGAGCTTGGCCTTTCTCTTTGCCCGGCCGCGCCTTCCCTCGATCCATACCCAGTTTCCGTTTTCAATACCAAGGGCCCGGGCTGTTTCCGGATTAATCTCCACAATGGGATCAGGATCTATTTCGCGCAGCCAGGGAATCTGGCGATGCTCGCTGTGGAATAGAACCGGCGACCGTCTGCCGGTCATCATGATGAGGGGAAATTCTTTCCAGACTTCAGGCGTCCTCAAAGGACTCTCCGGAGGCTCTTCAAAGTAGGGAAGGGGATCCAGGCCATAAGATTCCAGGGTTGTGGAATAGACCTCGATCTTACCCGTTGGGGTTCGAAATCCCTCCTTCTTATCCGGCCTGAGAAGGCCTTTTTCGTATCTTCGGTAAGGGACCGTTCCGGAGGGGTGATCTTTCGGCGGAAGAGCCCAGACTTGTTTACGGAGCTCGTCGAAGGTGAGTCCGGAGGGCCGTATCCTTTCGGTAAACATCTCTCTCACATTGTTCCAGTGCACGATCTCCGGATTGAATCTCTTGGCCAGCTCGAAGTTGATCTCCCAGTCGGATTTGCACTCTTCCACCTCTACGACCTTCTGGATGGCATTAAGGGGAATACCCGTCGAAAAAACAGAGTCTTTTTCAGGAAAAGTCGCTGCCGGGAGAACGATATCGGCAACGGCTTGCGCTGTGGGAGTCATGAAGAGGTCCACGACCACGTTGAAATCGAGCTTGCGGATGGCCTCATAATGGCGCCTGGGATCTCCGGCAGCACAGGCCAGGAAATTGTTCGTTTGGATCCACATGCCTTTGATGGGATAGGGCTCGCCGGTTTCCATCTGCTCCAGGACGCTATCGGCCAGGGCCCATCCTCTGAAGTTTTTCACCAGGGGATACTTATCCGCTCCGATTCTCTTCTCAGAGAGCTTTTGGACAAATGCCTCTCCATATATGGCGGTAAGTTCTTCGGAAGAATAGGGGTAGATCGAAACCCCGAAGGGACCCCGGCAAATGACATTGCCGCCGGGAATATCGAGATTCCCCGTGACACACCAGAGGGATGTGATGGCCTGGATCACAGAGGTGGCTTCGGCATTCATGTCCACAGGAACGCCCCACTGTATGGCTGCAGGTTTGCTCTGTGCGTAAAGGCGGGCCGCCTGAATGATTTTCTCTTTGGGAATCCAGGTGATGGAGGAGACGCGATCCGGAGGGTACTCCTGCACCCTTTTCTTAAGGGCTTCAAATCCGTGTATCCATTTTTCAACGAAGGGCTTATCATAAAGTCCTTCGTTAATGATGATGTTTAACATGCCCAATGCGAGGGCCCCGTCCGTTCCGGGCCTGATTTGAAGCCAGTGCTGGGCCCGGGAAGCAATCCAGGTGCATCTCGGATCCACAACGATGACCTTCGTTCCGCGTTTCATGCAGTCAATCATCCAATGGCCGGAGGCGTAATGGTCCGAACACCCTCCGACAGGCTCTCTTCCCCAGACAACCAAGCATTTGGGTGGTTTCCACTCCGGGTCTTTATACCGGAGAGGTGAGAACTGAGCGGCATCCATAAAGGTGAAATCACCTTCGACCATATACATGCCCGCTAATCGTGGCGTAAAGCAGGAGATGCCTGAAAGGCCGAGGAGAGTCCAGTTGGGGCTCCCGTATGCATAGGCCAGCAGAAGAACAGGCCCACCTGCATCCCTGCCCGTACCCTGGCCGAAGACCATTGACTCGGCGCCGTATTTCTCCTTTATTTCCATCATCCGGGCATAGATGGTGTCGTTGGCTTCCTTCCAGGAGATGCGGGTCCATTTCCCCTCCCCTCGTTCTCCTGTTCGTTTGAGAGGATATTTCAAGCGATCCGGATGGTACATCACCTGGGTCATGGCCAGGACCCTCGGGCAAGCCCTTCCCTGTAAGAAAGGATGGTCGGGGTCTCCTTCAACCTTGATCACGCGGCCATCCTGGACATAAACCTCTACCCCGCAACCACCGTGACACCCCGGTCCGCCGGACCACGCTCCCATCTTGACGACCTGAACCTTGTTCTCTTTTCTGTGCTCTTCCATTGCTTTCAACCTTTCTTCTTTCATTTTTCTTCAGGCTGATCAAAAATGTCCCTGCCTGCGCCGAGGCTTCGGCAGGCAGGCAGATGCAAGTTGAGTTTTGCGAAATCCCGCTTCACTTGCGGGGGCTCCCGAAATCCCTCCGTAGGGAACGGTTTTAAACCGTTCCCTACGGGCATACGCCGCAACAAGCCTGCCCCGTGCTTGACACGGGGGAGGATGAGGGGAACGCAGCAGATGGGCGTTTTTCATTAGCCTGTGAGTCTCAAAGGGCACCGATCGCTTCAATCTCGATGAGGAATTCAGGTTTGGGAAGAGAGGCCACCTGTACCACCGTGCTTGCAACGGGTTCTTCAACCAGCTCGGGGGCATGTTCCAGAAAGTATTTCCTCTCCGTATCCCGATATCCCTGATAGTTCTTCATGTCTTTCAAAAAGGTGGTCATCTTGACAAGATTCTTTAGGGAACTCCCGGCTTCTTTCATGGCCAGATCGATCTGCTCAAGGGCTCGCCAGGTCTGGCCCTCAATCGTATCCGACACCGCTTCTCCCGTTTCCGAAGACCTTCCATTCATTCCCGAAATATAGATTGTCTCCCCTATGACGACGCAATTGGCATAGGGCTTCTGTTTTCCCGCCACGAAACAGGGAACGGTCTTTCTCTTCATATTAAGCTTCCTTTTGTTATAACAACGATATACCTGATGTGCTTTTGCATGTCAAGGAGTACTCCCTCTTCTCTCTCTTGACGAAAGAGCAAGAGCATAGAATGCCTGCCGTCTGGGTTTGGTCGGTCATTCTCTCACCCTGATGATTGCCACCTTGTTCACACCGCTGCAGGCGAGGTAAAGATCGCCTTCGGGCGTTGCCACCATGTGGCGAACTACCCCACCACCGGAAGGGATCGGCCAGATGCCGACGAAGGTCTTCGTCTTCGGATCGAACCGGATGATGCGGTTTGGTGTTATCCCGGATTCGCAAAACCATACCGCGCCGTCCGGTGTCGCTGCGATTCCATAAGGCCTAGCCCCGGTGCCTCCCGGAGAAGGCCATTCCTCCACTCTCCCGCTCTTCGGATCGAAGCCTCCCAGATAGCCTCTGGCAAAGTCGGTGTAGTAGACCATGTCGCCGGGACCAACGACCAGACGCCGTGGCCGTGTACCTTCCGGGAGCCCGTATTCCGTGATCTCCATCGTCTCGGGATGAATGCTCGCGAGCCTATTCGTTCCAAATTCGCAGAAAAAAGGGACTCCTCTCGAATTCACAACAATCCCGTAAGGCCGCGAACCAGGCGCAGGCAGTCGCTGCAATTTCACCGTTCCTGTCCGCGGGTCCAGGCGACCAACGAAGTTGCCTCCTTGAATGGTGAACCACAATACACCCTTCTCATCAAAAACCAGAGTGTGCGGATCTCGGGCCGCTGGATCGGGCATAGGATATTCAGCCACCTCTCCCGTTCTCGGATTCAGTCTGCCGATATATCCCTTGTAGTTAGCCGTGAACCAGACGTTGCCCTTCCCGTCAACCACCAGCCCGTGTGGGCCGGAGTCAGGGGTCTTGAGCCGGTACTCCCTGATCGTCCCTGTTTTCGGGTCAAGCCGGCCAAGGGTGTTGGACTGCATGCCCGTGTACCAGAGCGTCCCATCCGGGGCTACGGCGGGGTCGTGAGGAAACGAGTTCAGCGTCGGAACATCCCATTCCACAATGCGGACTCCGGCAGCAGAAACAGCGGTGAGCAGAGATAAAGGGATCATCAAAATCGCCATGTGCAGGAATTGCCTGTGTGTCATCTTTTACCTCCCGTGAGCAGGATTAGAAAGGCTCAAGTCCAGCCATTCAATTCGGTCTCCCTCTAAGAACATTATCCACTTTCACAGGCCTCTTCTCAAGGTCATTCTCAACGGCCCCTTGTCAAACTTGTCGCCTGTGTTATCCTTAAATTGGTGCCACTCCTCCCCTATCTTGCGATGACAACAGATCTTTTCTCGATTCCGATCCTGGGCGCGGACCAGGGCTGGCTCGTAGTCGAGAAGCCCTCCGGGCTGAGCGTCCAGGAGGAGCGGGGACAGTGTCTCTGTTCCGTCCTTCAGCCGCTGATCGAGACTGATCCGAACCTCCGGCACAGGATCGACTATGATCCCCGGTTCGGGGTTCATCCAGTCCACCGCCTCGACCGGGAGACGAGCGGGGTTATCCTCTTGGCGTGCCAGCCGGAGACCTTCACCTACTTCGCCAGGCAGTTCCAACACCACAAAGTCTTGAAGCGCTATGTCGCCCTCCTTCACGGAGAACTCCCGGAGCCTGACGTGGAGCAGGGCTGGGGGCTCTGGACCTGGCCCCTGTCAAAGGAGGCAGGGGGCCGCTTCCATCCAGAAGGCCCGGGAAGGACGATCCCGTGCGAGACCCGCTTCCGGGTTCTTCGCCGGAGCGCCCATTACACCCTCATCGAGTGCGACCTTCTGACCGGCCGCAAGCATCAGATCCGGCGCCACGCCCGCCTTGCCGGCCATGCCGTGGTGGGCGATGCGCGCTACGGCACGCCTCGGTCCCTCAAGTTCCTCCGAGACGAGATGGGCTTTACCCGTCTCGCCCTCCATTCCTTTTCCCTTCAGGTCCAGCCGCCTCGAGCGGGGGCGCCCCGGGTGTTCCAGTCCGCGGCCATTCCCCCGGAGATTCTCCGCCTTCTGGAGGAAGATCAGGGAAATGAAGTCCCCGATGGTCTTCCTGGAAAAGAGGAATTGGAAGCTTGACCGGGACAAATCGAGACAATATAAAACCAGGCCTGCGCGTTTTAATCGTGCTGAAGAAAGACCAGCGATCGGGAAAGCTGACGGAAGGCATAGTGAAAGACATTCTGACAAAATCCCGGACCCATCCTTATGGCATTAAAGTCCGTCTGGAAAGTGGCGAAATAGGCAGAGTCAGAGAAATTGTCGGGTTATAGCGATATGGATGAGTGGTCTGTTTATATCATAAGATGCAGTGACAGGTCTTTATACACCGGCATCAGCACTGATGTGCGGAGGAGATTCGGTGAACATGTTTCAGGCGATCGGAAGGCAGCAAAATACACGAAGTCTTCCTCTTCAATGGAGCTGGCCTACGAAACCCCCATTGGCAACAGAAGCCTGACCGCAAAGATCGAGTATCGGATTAAGAAATT
>Ga0214473_10009549_pt1 | contig 11454 bp, 13 predicted proteins | sample RVTome_7_FD_203509 | JGI IMG/M metagenome (GOLD analysis project Ga0214473, IMG submission 203509) | Soil microbial communities from uranium-contaminated site in the Upper Colorado River Basin, Wyoming, United States - RVT98D197 | ecosystem: Environmental > Terrestrial > Soil > Contaminated >...
ACGGTTCATATGCCAATGGGCGAGTCAGGGAGGAAAGTGACATCGATGTGGCCTTGGTCTCCGAGGCATTTACCGGCGACCGCTATGAGGATCGGCGGCGGATTGTACCGCTCCGGAGAAAGATCGACAACCGGATCGAACCGATGCCGTTCACACCGACCGGATTCTCCGACGGCGGCAATCTGATCGATGAAATTAAGAAGACCGGAATTAGGATCGATTGAAAGGATTCGCAGAGAGTGAACGGGCAATGGGGCCATCGCGGAAGTGAATGGTCGGGAGGAAAACCATGAACTTGAAAGCAGGGAAAAAGGCGCCGCAGATCGTCTTTCGCGGGGGGGAACCTCCGGCCGTCATCCTGGACATCGAGGTATATCAGGAGATGCTGGAACGACTGGAGGATATCGAAGATCTTAATATGTTGGCAGAAATGTGGTAGCGCCGGGGGCGAAGGACGGGGAGATCATCGTCTACGGCCCCAACGTCATGAAGGGCTACCACAACAAGCCCGAGAAAACCCGGGAGGTGATGACGCCGGACGGCGGGCTCCGGACGGAGGACCGGGGGCGACTGGATGAGGACGGCTACCTCTTCATCACCGGTCGGATCAAGGAGCAGTTCAAGCTGGAGAACGGCAAGTTCGTCTTCCCCGACGCCCTCGAGGAGGACATCTCCCTGGTGCCCTGGGTTCAGAATGTTGTCATCACCGGCGATAACCACGCCTTTACCGTCTGTCTTGTTGTTCCCGATTTTCTGATGCTGGAAAAATATGCCAAGCAACACAGGCTTTCCAACGACATCAACGCGCTGGTGGCAAACCCCGATGTCCAAGCGATGATCACCGGGGAGATCCTGAAGGCCCTGCAGGGCCGCTACGCCAATTACGAGATTCCGAAGAAGTTTCTCTATCTTACGGAGGTCTTCACCACCGCGAACGGGATGCTGACCCAGACCATGAAGCTCAAAAGGCGGGTGGTCCTGGACAAATTCAAGGACAAGATCGAGGCGCTCTACGCCTGAGCCGAGTCGGTGATCGCCCCGACCATTTCGAGATATACTCGAAATGGTCGGGCGATCAAGATACGTATTCGGTTGAATGTTCCAGCATCATGCAGGATACACGAATTTAGATTCGATCCTATCTTCCTTCGTGACGATATAAGCCTTGACCTCCCTCTCATCGTTGCACAAGAATAAATAGTGTTTGACAAATATTCAGACCGACTATAGGGTTTTCAAAAAGTTATGTGAACAAAATCCGATAGTCGCTCTGTGGAAAGCTGCTCCATATTGGAAGAACCAAGAGGTTCTGCTGCTATGAACAAGGTCGTGCAATACCTGGAAATCGAACGATTGATTGAATGTCCAAAGAATATCATCGCACCACCGAAGAGGGAGATGACCCTTCATCGGGGAAACTGGAGAAACGACATGAAACTCCAGGAGCAGGGCGGGGATAATGTTTTTTCGGTTTTTATGAGAAAGAATGCCGATTTTGAGGAAAATTTCTCTATCGGTTTGATCCATCTACCAAAAGGCGTCAAAGGGGATGCCGTCCTGATTCGCTTGAACGGTCCGCATGGTCCTCATCTCCTTTTTGACTATCACGATCGGTATCACATCCATATCGCCCACAGCGATAATATGGAAGCAGGACTCAAGGAGGAAAGAAAAGCCTTCATTACAAATGAATACGCCTCTTTCCAGGAGGCTCTGGCTTATTTCATAAAGCGATGCCGTATCCTGAATGCCAATGATTATTTTCCGCCATACATTCAGATGAACCTGGAAAACATATGAGAGAATATCTTGAATTATTGAAAAAGCAGTTCAACGACCGCATTCGTTTTTCCCAAAAACGAGACGGGGTCTTCCAGTTGATTGCCCCATTCTACCATGAGGATGGAGACATGTTGGATGTCTACATGGAAAACCTGGAGGATAATGGGAAGATCTTGATCTCCGATCATGGCATGACACTGATGCGGCTTTCGTACGAATATGATATCGATACGCCCAACAAGGAGCGCATCTTTCAGAAGATCCTGAGTGAAAATCAGCTAATGGAAAATGATGGGCGGCTTTATATAGAAACTACACCGGATCGATTATATCCCTCCATGCTCCAATTTACGCAGGCCCTTGGAAAAGTTTCCAACATGCGTCTTTTCAAGCGGGAGGTCATCAAGAGTCTTTTTTATGAAATGCTGGACGAGTTCATAATTGAGACTCTTTCCCAATATCGGCCTGTGAAAAATGTTCAACCGATTGCAGAAAGGGATGATCTGGAAGTCGATTATCAACTGAGTCTGCCGCGAAAGTCTGTCTACCTTTTCGGCGTCCGCGACAGCGCCAAAGCAAGACTGACCACCATCTCCTGCCTTGAATTTCAGAAGGTGCAGATTCCATTCAAAAGTGTTGTTGTTCACGAAAACTTTGAAGAGCTGAACCGAAAAGACCGACAACGGATCACAAGCGCCGCAGACAAACAGTTTATTGATCTGGAGGACTTCAAAAATCGGGGAGAGGAATATCTGAAAAGAGAAGCTGCTTAACGGGCGATTCACCTGGGACGAAAAGAAGCGGCAATCAAATCTAAAGAAGCATGGCCTTGATTTTAAAGAAGGACATCTGGTGTTTGTGGGCGGGAACGAAAGATGAGCAAAAAATCTACTTTGAAAATATCTGATCGGTTTGATGAATATCCTGAAATCACCCAGGCGGATATTGACCGTGCCCGGTTCCGCGTTAACCTTCAGGATGCGCCCCGCAAGCAGCGGGTCAACATCATGCTCGACACCGGCATAATCGCCTTCTTCAAGTCTAAGGCCGGCGAACGTGGCTACCAGACGCTAATCAACGCGGCGCTTAAACAGGCGATCCAACAGGAAGAGCTTGAAACAACGCTTCGCCGCATTGTAAGGGAAGAACTGGCAAACGCGCCCACTGAAGCCCCATGTGCATTGGACAGGGGGCTTTTGGTGATGCCGTCTTTGAGCTGTAATGCCCCTGCCTCATTCTACGGATCCGCAAAAGAGTTCAAGCGCTGCCGCTTGTCCGCATAATCAGGCATCAGGCGGCTCAAAAGCCTCCAGAACTTCAGTCCGTGATGGCCCTCCTGCAAATGGCACAACTCATGGGTGATGACATAATCAATGCAGTCCTTCGGGGCTTTAACAAGCTCAAGGTTAAGGATAATCCGCGATGATCGTGAACAGCTCCCCCAGCGGTTCGCCATTTTTCTAATGATCAGAGAAGGCGGGGGGACTCCTTTGCAGGCTGATTTCCTGCAACACTCCTGCAGGCGTTCCTGAAAAATTTTCTTCGCATGATCCCGATACCAATTTTCAAGAAGCCTTCTAACCTTCTCCGGCTCCGGCTCTTCCTTGATCGTAACCCATAGATAGCCTCTCAGGCATTTGACGGATTCTATTTCTCCTCGAACAGCCCTAAGGCGGTACTGCCGGCCCAGGTAGCGATGGGACTCGCCATTGATGTACCGCCGAGGTGGCTGTTTGGGCAAATAAAGCTCAAACTCCCGCCACATGCGGCGAATCCATGAAGCGCGCTTTTGTATCTTTTCTCTGATGACCTCAATAGGCGTTCCCCCTGGGGCCTTCACTGTTACGGATAGATCGGGGTGAACACTGATCGCCAGGGTTTTTCGCTCCGCGTAGGTGTATTGAAAAGGGATCCGGGTGCTTCCCCAACGAACGCCGTCGGAAATGGCTTCCATCATGTGCCCGCCAATTTCTTCGCAATCGCGACGCAGCGGTCAATGATCGCATCCATGTCTTCAGTGCTCAGGCTCACGCCATGCTTTTCGCGTGCTTCGAACAGGTAGTCATCGATGTCATTCTGGATGTCCTTGATCACATCCTCCATCCGCGTCCAATCCACTTTCTTCTTCCTGCCGATGATCGCTTCGATGTCTACTGCCATATCGGCAGCTAGGAATTTTGCCCTGTTTTCTTCAACCCCATAGCCGACCATCACTTCTTCAACCACACCGTAATAGGCCGGCGCCTCTTTGTAACCGCTCAGCTTTTCGGGCATAGCCGATTCGTGGCCCTGTCGGATCGTCTTTAGGTATGCCTCCACCCGGCGGAGATACTCGGCATCATCGATACGATGTTGGCGATAATCGTCGATGGCTTGCTGCACAAGATCGGAGAATTTACGATAGAAAACAGGATCTTCATCCATTCGCTCATGCACGGTTTTTGTCAGGCGGCTGGCGATGGTGTCCGCCTTGGATGCCTTTCCCACGCGCATTTCCACTTCCCGGTCGAAGGCCTCCACATCGAAGATATTAACCAGGTTGGTGACCACCTCTACATCGGGGGCCTGGATATGGCTGTCCATGACTTTCCGGATCTGTTTTTCGTAAAGGCTGTAGTCGATGGCCTCGGCATATCTCTGCTGGACCGACATCCGGAGACTGCGAAAAAAGCGGAGATCGTCTTTGTAGGTTTGGATACGCACATGGGGTGTATCTTCATAGAAGTGTTCCGTCGTCAGGGCGACGGCAAGAGTTTTCTGATATTCCCGCAAAGCGTCGTAGAAACTTTGTCGCTTGTCTTCCGGCGCCAGATGCCGCTCGAAAGCCTCGTTGTCTTTCCGGTTGGACACCTCCTTGAACAGGTCCCACAGGTCGGTGTGCTTCTGCGGCAGCTTTCGGACCTCTTCGTGGGTGTCGATGACCGCCCCGGTCAGATCGACATCCTCCGGATCGAAACCGCCCAGGGCGTCATAGGTGTTCATCGCCTCATTGAGTCGTCCCAAGATACCCCGGTAATCGATGACATACCCGAATTCCTTGCCGGGGTAGATGCGATTTACGCGGGATATGGCCTGGATGATGCTGTGTTCCTTGAGCGACTGGTCAATATAGAGAACCGTATTGCGGGGTTCGTCGAAACCGGTGAGAAGTTTATCCACAACAATCAGAATTTCGACCCCATCCTCACGGGCAAAGGAGGTGAGGATGTCTTTGATATATCGCTTTTCCGAACCGAACCGTTTCATCATCTCCGTCCAGAAGATATTGATGATCGGTGTATTTTCCTCTTCGATCGACTCCTGTCCCGGCCGGAGGTCAGGCGCAGACATAATCACTTCGGTCTCATTCACGATTCCGTATTCCTTCAGAAAGCGCCGGTAGAGGATGGCGCCGGTACGGGAATCCGCCGCCAACTGCGCCTTGAAGCCGGTTCCCTGGAAATTGTCACGGTAGTGGATGCCGATGTCGTAGGCAATCATCCGCAGTCGTTGTTCTGCCTTGTGGATTGCCTCCGTGGTTGTCATTTTTTTCTTCAAATCGGCCTTTTGTGCCGCACTCAAGCTTTCGGTGACCCGGTCAAACCAGCGCTGCATCGCCTCCCGGTTCTGCTCCAGCAGGGCCATTCTCCCCTCATAGAGGAGAGGTGTGATGGCTTCGTCGTTCACGGCCTGCCGCATGGTGTAGGAATGGATGAACCCGCCGAATTTCCGCGCCGTGCTCTTCTCCTTTTTGAGGAGGGGTGTTCCGGTGAACCCGATGTAGCAGGCATGGGTGAAGACCCGTCGCATTTGGGTCGCAGTTGTGCCGTAATTGGTCCGATGGCTTTCGTCGACGAGGACGAAGATATTGGGATTTGAGTCACTGACCCCATACTTTCCTTTGACCGTTTGGAACTTGTTGATGATGGCGGTGATGACGCTTGCTTTCCCTTCGGTGATGAGACGGACGAGGTGTTCGCCCGTGCTGGCCTTTTCCGCCGATTTGGCGCACGCCTCAAAGGTCCGCCAGATCTGGTCGTCCAGATCGATGCGGTCGGTCACGATGATGACGCGTGGGTTGATGATGGCGGGGTGGAGGGCGAGGGCCTTGGCGAGCATTACCATGGTCAAGGATTTCCCACTTCCGGTGGTATGCCAGATGACACCGCCCCTTCTTCGCCCTTCGTGGAGCGGTGTGACCTGCTCAACGGTCCTCTGGACGGCGAAGTATTGCTGGTAACGGGCGATCTTCCGTACGCCTGCATCGAATACCACATAGCCGTAGACGAGTTCCAGCAGGCGAACCGGCCGCAACAGGGCCCATAGGGTTCTGTCCTGCTCCGTCGGCAGACGCTCGCCCGCGGCCCAAAGTGCCGTAAAGTAGGTCCGCGCTTCATCGTAGGCGTCGATATATTTCGCTTCCAATGGGGCAAAGAGCTTTGCTTCCACTTTCTCCGGAAGACGCAGGTTTGCTGCCACGTGAACATCTGAATCGTGGAGGCCTTCCTCTTTCCATACGCTCCAGAACTTCCTGGCGGTGCCCACCGTCCCGTAGCGGATCTCGTTGACGCTGGTGGCCATAAGAAGTTGTGCATAGACGAAAAGACGGGGAATCCAGTCTTCTGTCTGGTTGCGGAGCTGCTGGTCGATGGCAACGTCAATCTGCCTCTGGCCTGCCTGGCGATCCTTGTCCCTTCGCTTGCACTCGATGACGACGAAGGGGATACCGTTGACAAACAGGACCAGGTCCGGACGGGCCGTATCATGGGAGCGGGTGCGTTCTACTACAAATTCGTCGGCGACGTGGTAGACGTTCCTTTCGGGTTTTCCCCAGTTGATGTATTGGAGGGAACGCCCCTTCCGGTCCCCGGCGATCGTCTGGTCCAGGCTGGTTCCCAGGGTGAGGAAGTGGTAGATTTTCTCGTTCGTCCGGATCAGGCCGTCGAACGGTTCGTCCGTCAGCCTGCGGATGGCTTCCTCGATGTTGGCTTCGCTAAAGAGATGCGATTCCCCTTTCACCTCGATGCGGTTGTTCTTCTCCAGCCAGGGCTTGAGAATGCCGGTGAGGACGACCCGGTCGGCCCGTCCACCGCGCATCTCCACGGCCTCCTCCCGGTTTAAATACTCCCAGCCGAGTGCATGGAGTGTCTGGATGGCGGGGATGAGAGAATCGAAGTCTTCGAGGTAGGAAAGTTTCATCGTCCCCCTTAGGAGAGGTGCTCGGTTGAATGCTCCAGGGTCTGCAGGATCCAGGAATTCAGGCTCGATCCCGACTTTTTTGCGGCGACATAGACTTTGCGGTGCAGATCCGGCGGAATGCGAACCACGAATTTGCCGGTGAACGGCTTTTCCGGTTCCTCCCCGCGCTTTTCGCAGAACGTCAGATAGTCGTCGACCGATTCCTGAAAGGCCTCCTTGACCTCATCGACGGTCCTCCCCTGGAAGGTGATCACATCGCGAAGTCCGATCACCTCGCCGTGGAAGATATCCGCCTCGTCGTCAAATTCGACCTTTCCCGTGTAGCCCTTGTACTGCATCATGGTCTGACACCTCCTTCTTCCAGAAAACGGCGGACGGATTTGACGGCCCCCCGGTCGGTCTCCTTTTGGGGGTGGGGCCGATGGAAGGTGGCCCGGATGCCGTTCAGGACAAAACGGATCCGCGACCCACTGCCTTCGTCCCGTTCCGCTCCCAGAGCCATCAGCAGCGCTTCGATATCCGCCCAGTTGATGTTGGACCGAACCGGGTCGGCAAAGATGGCGCGGAGCGTTTTCTGATGTTTGCCGATTATGAACATATGGTATCAGATAATAGTATCAAGTCAAGCCTCAATTTTTACCCGCTTCTTTCCGGTCAGAAGCTGCTGCATGAGGCCTCTCTTCTGCTCCTGCAGGGCCGCCGCCTGCTTTTTCATGAGTTCGAGTTCGCGATCGATAAGCCGAAAAACCGAAGCAATGGCCCGTTGCTCTTCCCTATCGGGGATCGTGACCCTGATTTTCGCGAAGTTGCGGAATTTCAGGTTGAGCGTATCGTTGACCATGCCTTGTGAGTGCCGATGGAAAAGATGCACGACGGGTTGAGACGTGAATAACAGGGCTATGAATTCACCGTCCACATCATCCCCAGGGGTCACCACGGTATAAGCGGGGCTGACGATCCCCTCCAACCTTGAGAATCCGCATACCCCCTGCCACATCCGCATGGTGTTATAGCCGATATCGCCCGGACAGATCTTCAGATAGCGGCTTTTATCTTCGCTGGATGTGTCCCGGCGGATTAATCCGTCACGACGGACCACGCCATTTTCGCCGGTGATGGCAACGAGCGGAAGATCGGTGCAATTGGTATCGACCCGGTTGGTAAAGACATTGCCCAAAGTCACAGTGCGCCAGGGTTTGCTGAACCCTGTAAGTCGTCGCTTCCCCGTCAAGAGCTGCTGCATCAGCCATTTGCGGCGCTCCTGCTTGGCGGCGATCAGGCGCTCCGTGAGATCAATTGCTCGGTTCCATACGTCAATTTCTCGGGTAATTTTTTCCTGCTCTGATAGAGGGGGTATAAGAACCTCCATCCGGTGCAGATCATTTCGATTTATCCCCGGGACTCCCGTCTTATCGCTCAACTTCTTGAAATCTAAAGTGCAAGTTAAGAAATAAATATACTTAGGGTCGTTTCCATGAAAATTTTTTACCCATAAAGACGTATTTAACGGCCAATAATCTTTTTCAATAAAAAAAACTGCACCAACACTTCCATAGCGACCTGTTACCACTCCAGGTCCTTTCGCCTTGGGTTGATTATGCCATCCCGAAATACCTCCCGAAGAAACAATAGGGAATTTACCTCCAACGCGAACAGAACTCGGTAAATCAAAGCCACGCTGAAATGTTGCAACATCTGCAATTTTTTTTCGTTCCCATCCACTAGGAATCATATCCCCAACTCCTTCAAGCATGCCGCCATCTCGTCCCGAACCTGGGCCAGTTCTTTTTCGATGGCGGTGATCCGCTCCTGAACGGCGGCGATGTCGACCTCTTCTTCTTCCTCGAAGGTGTCCACGTAGCGGGGGATGTTCAGGTTGTAATCGTTCTGCCGGATCTCTTCGCGGGTAGCGAGATAGGCGTATTTGTCAATGGTTTTCCTCTCCCGGTAGGTATTGACGATCCTGGCGACCTCCACTTCTTCCCGCATTTTATTCTGGTTCTTGCCGTTTTCAAACTCCCTGCTGGCGTCGATAAACAGGACGTCCGTCCGTTCTTTCCGATCCCGGCGGAAGACGAGGATGGCCGCGGGGATACCGGTACCGAAGAAGAGGTTGGCGGGAAGTCCGACGACCGCATCCAGGAGATTCTCTTCGATGAAGGCTTTCCGGATGCGACCTTCGGCGCCGCCCCGGAAGAGGACGCCGTTCGGGACCACCACGCCGACGCGCCCGGTCCCTTCGGTCGTAGTCTCGACCATGTGGCTGATGAAGGCGTAGTCAGCCTTGCTCTTGGGCGGTACGCCGCGATGCCAGCGGTTGTATCGCTTGGACTCCTCACCGGCCTTGTCGGCCCCCCACTTGTCCAGGGAGAAGGGCGGATTGGCGACAACCACCTCGAACCGCATGAGTTTGTCCTTCTCCAGGAGCTTCGGCTCCAGAAGCGTATCACCCCACTCGATGCGGTGGCCGCTTTCGTTGTGGAGAAACATGTTCATCATGCACAGCGCCCAGGTGCCGCTGACGGATTCCTGGCCGTACAGGGAATAGTTATCGCTGTGGTGGGCCTCCCTGACCTGATGGGCGCATTTGAGAAGGAGGGAGCCCGACCCGCACGTGGGGTCGCAGATCCGTTCACCCGGTTGCGGGTCCAACAGGCGGGCGAGGAGAGTTGAGACCTCCGGTGGGGTGTAGAATTCCCCGGCCTTCTTTCCGGCGCCGGCGGCAAAGCGGCCGATGAGGTACTCGTAAGCGTTGCCGATCACGTCCAGATTGCCGATTCGGCTGGGACGGAGGTTCAACCGGGGATCGGCAAAATCCTCCAGGAGGTTCTTGAGGATGTGGTTGCGCTTCCTGGTATTGCCGAGCCTGGATTCCGAATTGAAGTCGATGTTGCGAAAGACGTTGGTGAGCTTGGTCTTGTTGGCCATCTCGATCTGTTCAAGGGCGATGTTGATCAACTCCCCCAGGTTCGCAGCTTCCCGGCGATCGTAAAGATGATAATAGGAACTCTCCTCGGGCAGGATGAAGCTCTCCCGTTCCATCTTGCGCAGGATACGCTCTTCTTCTTTTCCGTATTGCTTTTGGTACTCATCGTAATGGTCCTGCCAGACGTCCGAGATATATTTCACGAAGAGCATGGTGAGGATGTATTCCTTGTACTCCGTGGCGTCGATGGTCCCCCGGAAGGTGTCGCAGGCCCTCCAGAGGATATCGTTGATTTCCTGCTGACTGATTTTTTCCGTCATCTTGTTTCGGTCCTTTCTTTGTCTTGTCCGGCTGCATGAATGCACGCGGCCTGAATCAACTCCGCACGTCTTTCGTTCAGGTCTCGTTCCCGTTTAAGAAGTTCCATGAGTCTTACAACAGTATGCTGGACGGAAAGCACCGGTAAGTCAATCTCCATCCTCTCAAAAGCCGCCTTGGGGACAAGCGGAATGTTCTGTGCCTGCGTCATGCCTCTTAGTTGATCCTGAGCCTGATTGATCGACCAGGCGAGATAGCCGGGCAGTATTTTTCGCGCATCGACCCGCAGGATATAAAACGTGTTCGAGGCAAGCGTATTTTCCAAAGGCAATTGGATGGCCGTTGCATAATTATGGAATCCACGCGACACGAATAGCACATCACCGGCATGAACCAAATATTTTTCCGGGTCGCGTTCTACGTCAATCTTATAGACCATCTCGATCATCAACTCATTATGATGATCAAAGTCCTTCGCCTGGATGATCCGGAATGTGCCGGCGGGATTTGGCTCAATACGGCCCCTGGCCTGGTAGCCGATTTGAATCTCGACAATATCCTTAAGCAGCAACTTCATGAATGCTTTATCCTTTGTGGTAAATGTGGGGGGCTGGCGCCCCCCGGGCACTTCTTACTCCACGGTATGTGGTTATCTTGTAGGCGTAAAAGGAGCGTGTTCCTTGCCCCCCGCCGCCTGTGCCGCCCTGGCAGCCTTTTGCGAGAAAATACTGCTCTACCTGACGGGCTGCATCATCACTTTCACATTGACGATAGATCCACGCATCACTTTTTTCCTGAACATTATGATCGTTAAAAAGTCTGGCCCTTGGATCTGCCGCCACGCCGGCATACCATTCTCGGTAGGCGCCGCCGAATTTTACCATGTATGCTTCCACATCGCGAACTACTTGTTGTGCTGAAGACACTGTCATTTCCTATCCTCCTGTAATGATAGTTATAGGGTTTACGTTAGGGCTAACGCACATGACAGAATCAGTGCGTTAACCATCCTCTGGCTGTGATTGGTTCACCTCCTTTCATTTTACGTGACCAAGGATTGACAGGAGGAACGGAAACGGGTATTTAGTATCAGGTGTTTCACCCGTCTTGACTCCGGCCATCTTCAGTCCGGGCGAGACAGGCGGTCCTGTGTTAGCGCGCAGGGCCGCTTTTTTATTTACGTAGCCATAAAATAATTAGCAGAAGTAATCAACGTCGGGCGTATATTAATGGAATATCACCCTGCTGTC
>Ga0214473_10009550_pt1 | contig 11454 bp, 17 predicted proteins | sample RVTome_7_FD_203509 | JGI IMG/M metagenome (GOLD analysis project Ga0214473, IMG submission 203509) | Soil microbial communities from uranium-contaminated site in the Upper Colorado River Basin, Wyoming, United States - RVT98D197 | ecosystem: Environmental > Terrestrial > Soil > Contaminated >...
TTCGATCCGGTTGCCCCGTGAGGTCCCCATGCTGTCGGCCGCGATAACCACCTGTGCCGGCGTGCGAATTCCTACAATGGTCGTCGCATGTGCGGCAGGCAGGGCCAAGCCGATGCAGGAGACCCCAAGAAAGACGGGCAACAGGGGGATCGGAATGCGGCGTCGACGTTTACCGACCATCGGAGAGCGCCCCCAGGCGGTTCGAAAGTCCACTTATCGGTTCACGAAGCCTATCCCCCTGAATCATACGTTATTATTTGTTTTGCCGAGAACCTTTCCATTCTTGTATATCTAATCTAATAAATCGTTTGACCTGCCCCCCGATTTGGACCAACGGGACGAGGGGATTTTCCCAGGACCAGCTTATGGATCAGGGGGGCACCGATCCCTTTGCGCGAGGTGCGCGTGGACATCAACGACATTCGAAAACGGATCGACGAGCTCGACGACGAACTGTTGCGCATCTTCAACGAGCGCGCAGGCCTGGCCCTGGAGATCGGAAAGATCAAGAAGAAGCTGGGCCTGCCCGTGTATGATCCGGTACGGGAGAAGCGGATCTTTTCCCGGATGAAGGAGGCGAACGCAGGGCCGTTGGACGACGGGGCGATCGTCCGGATGTTCGAACGGGTCGTGGATGAGTCGCGCCGGCTGGAACGGATCATGTCCCAGCGGGAGGGACAGGAAGAATGCTGATCATCACGAAGAAGAATGCGACCGAGGAAGCGCTTGACGCCATCAAGGAATATTTGACCGACCACGGTTTCGACATCCACCAGTCCACGGGGGCCAACCGCACGATCCTCGGGGTGATCGGGGACACCGACTCTCTCGACGAGCGGGAGATCGAGGCCCTGCAAGGCGTCAGCCAGGTGATCCGGATCAAGAAGGACGACTGAAAAGGACCCCGTCGAGCCGTATGGAGCATCCCCCCTTCTACCTTCCGAACAGTACCGTGCTCCCCGTGTAGCACGTCCCGGCGACGGCGGCGGTCATCAGGCACACCAGCGTGGCGGCCGCGGGGGCCCGAAGTCCCACCGCGGAGAGGTCCTTCGTCCGGTGCGGGACGAGCGCGGCCAGGTCCTGGTACGACTTCACTTCCGTCAGGACCGCCCTCTCCCCGATGAGACGCGACACCTCGAACGCGTCGGCAAAGGGAACGCCGATCGCAAGCGTGAAAGGATAGAAGAGGTATCCGAGCAGCCCCTTGAGGGACCAGTCGATGGAAAGCCCCTTCAGCCGGTCGATCCGGCTCCCCATCCCCGTCAGGAAGAGGTCGAGGAGCGCGGCGATCCCCGCGATCATCTTCATCCCCTCGTTCGCCCCGTGGATGATCGCCTCGATGAGCGAGGACTCCCGTTCGTAGTGCGGGGCCACGTCGATGCCCAGGGTCGCCGGCTTTTCCGTCTCGGGAAGAATCAGCTTCGACATGACGATCGCCGAGGCGGCGGAAAGAAAAGATGCCGACACGAGGTGCCCCGCGATCGCCGGGAACTGTTTCTGGAGGAGGAAGACGTAGAGAGCGAGGACGTTCGAGGCCGTCGTCGCCATCCCCGCCGAAAGGATCGTGCAGAGCTCCGACCGCGTCATCGAGCCGTGATGGGGGAGCACGGTCATGTTCGCTTCGACGCCGACGAAGGTGTTGCTCGAGACGGAGAGCGACTCCGCCCCGCTGATCCGCATGAACCGCGTGAAGATCCTTGCGAAGAACCGGACCAGGCGGGGCAGGACCCCCAGGAAATAGAGGGCAGCCATCAGGCTCGAGAAGAAGACGATCGTGGGAAGGGCCTGGAAGGCGAGGATGAACCCCAGGGACTCCTCTCCCCCCTCCCCCACCGCTCCCGGCGGGAGGGCAAGGCGCCCGAAGAGGAAGCGGGTCCCCGCGGACGCGCTGTCCAGAACCTTCACCACCGCGTCGTTGACGAAAACGAAGACCTTCGACCCTGCGGGGACGACGAAGATGAAGAGGGCGAGCAGAATCTGCAGGCCCGTTCCCCAGAAGATGACCCGCCAGTTCACCACCCGCCGATCCGCCGAGAGAAGCCAAGCGACGCCCATAAGGACGAAGATCCCCGCGAAGCTCACGAGATTGTCCATTGCACCCCTCAGGGCACGGGGATCAGGATCGGGACGGTCAGGTGAAGGCGAGGAGGTTGACCCGGGCCTCCGCGAGGGCCAAGAACACCTTTGCGGACGCGCCTGCCCTGATCCTGTCCGCCATGACCGACCCTCCTGCCGGCACCGCGTTTTTCCCTCATGTGCCGGACATCTCCGGTTGAATTCCCATCCGCTGTCATTCCCCAATGCGTTACGGAATGGCGCGCATACCCCTCGATCGCAGAGGTTCGCTGTTTCTCCCGCGGCCTATTGTACCACTTGGTAGAATCATGAACGGAGTCGCGTATACGATAGGCTCAGAGCAGATCGTCTGACATGGCCGCGGAGCCCGCGGCGAGGCCGTGATAAGGTCCTGCAGCTTTTTCCGGGAATAAAACACCCACTGGGCCACAAAACCCGGTGGGTATCCTCTCCCCCTCCGAATTCCCAACGAAGATTATGTAAGGGGCATGCAGCGACCAACCCAATCACGCGATGAATATCGCCGAGGTTCACGGCACCCAGAAATCTTCCGATCCGCTGTGGAACAACTCGAAGATCGCATACTGGGGCGTCACGGATTTGCTCGACGGCAAGGGCACGCAACACGGCTACTTCGACAATCACCATCCTGGGACGGGCCGCGATTGGGGAACATTTGAGGCCAGAGTCAGCACTGTCGGCGGCGATGGCGAATACCGCGGCATCACAGGACCCTTGTCGCCCTGCACAGGTCGTGGCATGATGGTACATAGTTGTGACCACAAAGGAGGGAACATTATGGCCAAGACGACCGGCCTCCAGTTCGTAGGCGTGCGGGAGTTCAAGGAAAAGCTGACGGGATTTCTGTCCCGAAAAAAAGAGGTGGTGGTCACCCGTCGCGGCAAACCGATCGCAAGGATCGTCCCTGTCCTGAAGGGATCCCCGGAAGATCTTCTCCTCGAGATCGGCATGATCCTGAAGGACTCTGGCGTTTCGAAGGAGGAGGCACTCCAGGCGCTGAAGACAGCCGGGAAAACCGTGTATGGTTAAGATTGTCATCGACACCAACGTCCTTATATCCGCCGCTTTTGGAGGAATTCCTCTGGAAGCGGTAAGCAAGGCATTTTCCGTCGGCAAGGTGTACTTGTCGCCGGATATCGTCTCCGAGGTCGAAGAGACGGTTCACCGTTTGACTCCAAAGTTGGGGGACGAAAAGTCGAAGGTCATGTTGGCACTCTGGGGGAGATTCCATGCCCTCTGCGAGGTTCATAAACCTTCACGGAAGGTGGTGGTCTGCCGGGACCCAAAAGATGATGCATATCTCTCCCTGTGTGCCGAGGTCATGGCGGACTTCCTGGTCACCGGCGACAAGGATCTTCTCGTGGTGGATCCCGCCGTGACCCAGGGACTGCCCTCTAGCTTGAAAATCATCACACCCAGGCAATTCCTTCAACTGGAATATTGATCCAGTCCAGCATCTTCGTCGTAGGTTTCAATACCAGTACGGAGCGGTTGACGAGTTTCATATCCTCTTCTCCCTTTCGGGCACAGAATGGACACAAACCAAATCCTATTGTATCGACGTGGAAGCAGAGACAGACCTTCGGGTGGGTGTTCAGCGATAGACTTCCTTGCGATGGCCAACTTTGACAATACAGATCACTAAACCCACATCGGAGATCGTATGGACGATCCGATACGTTCCTTGGCGGACGCGATATTTCTCATCGTGCCCAGAAAGTTTTTCACAACCAGGGGGCCGCGGATCGGAAGAAAGATCCTGAATGCGCTTGATGATGCGAAGACGGTCTTTCTTGGGGGCTGACTCGATTTCTTTGGCGGCAGACGGCTTGATGAGAAGCCTATAGCTTGCCACGCTTCCTCAAATCTTTGAGGACATCTTCGAACGCCAAATTCGGTTCGCGGGCCCTTTCCTTGAAGGCAGCCAAGTCCTCTGCGTCCTCGGCCAAGCTCAATTTGACAGCGTCGTTAACAAGATCGGAGATGGATCTGTCCGTCTCGGCCGCCTTGAGGCGAAGGACCCGGTGGATCTGTGAGTCGAAATATACGGTTGATCTCTTCATGGCGGTTTTCATGTCCCTACAATAACGCTTTGACGTCTTGACGTCAAGCCTTTAGGCTCACCGTGCTGGAGATAACCGTGGAATTTATGGAGTGCGATGTCTGTCCGGACTGCATTCTCTCGGGGCCGAAGGAAATGGCAAGGCGCATCAGGAAAAGTCTACCGAAGGAACGCGAGGAGTGGACTATCCCGTTATTAACCCGCATCGCCAAGCGGCTTGAAAAAGCGGAATCCATACTCGACATCGAGGGGGGAATCTTCGCCCTCAAGATCTCGGAGGCATACCGGGACGTCCAGGGACCATCGAAACGGCGGTCCGGAAAGGCGGCGTGAGATGGGGAAAAGGGGAATACCGCTTGACACCCTTTGCAGATAGACTCCTACCTGAAGGGGAAGGGGGAGCGGCCATGACCGAGTCCCTGCCGGAAGGACCGACCGCCGAGGAGAGGGAAAGGTTCGAGGAGATCATCGTCAAACTGGGCGGTGGCGATGTCGTGGACACGGCGATCACCGATGAAGAGGCGGTAATCGCCATCATGGTCGCGTGCAATATTCCACGCACGGCGGCGGTGGGGATCGTGGGGATCTTGCGCGAGGACTACGAAGGAGACGTGGTCAGCGGGTATCCGGAGGATGGCGAGGGAAACGAGGGCTGAGATGGGCGTCAAGGTGCGATCCGCGGAGAACTGAATGCTGTTGGGGATGCGGTTGGGGAATACCTTTCCTCAAAGAAAAAGGGCTTACGGAATCGCCCGCAACCCCTTGATTTTATTGGTAACGGGGCCAGGATTTGAACCTGGGACCTTCGGGTTATGAGTTTCGGCCGTAAGTGCCTGATATTATTGAATTAATTGGCTTTTTCGCTTTTCATTAAGGAATTTGGTAAAAATTTTCCTCAATGATTTTAATAGGTTGCGAAGCGCTTCGAACGACTTTGATTCCTCGTGGGCACAATTTGGTCACAAGATTTGAGCGGCTTTTTCCCGAAATAAAACACCCATCGGGTCCTAATACCCGGTTGGTGCACCCTCCTCCAAGAATCGGCCCGAAAAGCATAAACACATCTCGCCGAACGGCATGAAAATCGTTTCACATCCCGAAACATCTCCAATCCGGGCTTCATCTCAACTAAAGAGGAGATCGACGACATTCTTCGCCATCACCGGCAGTAAACCCGAACGAGGGAACAGGTGACCTGCCCCCCGTTTTTAGACCAACTGGACGAGGGGATTTTCTCAAAGGTTCCTGCATTCTGGTCACAGGACGGTCACAAACCCAGTCTGAAAATCGGTTACCCTTTCCGCTAAGACAACTTGTATGAAGCGACCTTCGGGTTCGACAACCCGAAGGTACTATCAAAATCATGGGGCAGGCGCGCCTCCGCATCCTTCTTTCCGGGCAGGCCAAGACACTCCCTGCCTGTCGATGACAACCACATCGATGGGAGGCCCGACATGGTTCGACCCCCCATCAATGACAAGCTGAACCAAAAAGGGGGCCCCGGAACCCGCCGGTAACAAGCGATCCTTACCATGTTCCGCGATGTAGCGGTCAATCGGCCGCCGTTCACCGAGAAAAAAATACATTACGCCGTTCGGACAATCCCCCGGACAGGTTACCCGGGTTGCAGTAATCCTGACGCGGCCGCCTGGTTCTTCCGATGCACGGAATCCCATGCCGATTGCAACGGGCTGATCCCCCTCGTAGGCGGCAAGCAGAATCGAGGTGATGGTCCCGTTTTCCCATTCGAGAGACTTCGCATAGAGGGAAGGGTTCCCCTGTTTCAGGCGTTCCAAGTAGGAACCGAGCATGCCCGTCAGCCGCTCCGTAAGATCGTTTGCGGTTTCCGTTAACCGGTTTTTCCGCCGGAGACTCTCGGCGGTCAGGTTCTCCGCATCGAAATTCCAAGCCGGGTCTTTTGCAAGTCCGCCGATGGCAAAGGCGGTATCTCCCACCGTGAAAATTTTGCAGACCGGCCGAGTCGTTTCGATCCGGACACTCTGATTCGTCTTGGCTGAAGTTATGGATAATCCTGACGTGTGGGTCGGACGACAATGTCGCATATATTCACATGAGGTGGCTGGGTCACAACGTAGTGTATAGCGTTTGCCACGTCATCCCCCCTCAACAAGGGGCCGAATTTTTCATGAAAGCTATGTACCATCTCGTCGCTGTAACCTGCCACCGCCTGAAATCCGCTGAGTACGACCCCGGGTTCAACCAGCGAAACGCGAACTCCTTTCGGTCCCACCTCCCGTCGCAACCCTTCGGCCAGCGCATGTACAGCAAATTTGGTGGCGCCATATACCGCGCTAAATGGCGATATGTGCCGCCCCACCACCGACCCGACGATAACAATATCCGCTGCCGACTTCGGATAGCCACTTTGCTGCCCGTCCACCATCTTCTGCGCAGCTTTTTGCAGTAAGGCGAGGGTGCCGGTCACATTGATTTTGATCAGTTCATCAAATATCGACAAATCGGCGTCTTTGACCGATCCCCCCAAGCCTCTCCCCGCGTTGGCGACAACAATGTCAGCCGGTTTGCCGAAACGCTCCTTTACTGCGGCAAAGAGCTGCTCCAGGACGGTGTTTTCGGAAGCATCACCTGCGACACCGCAGAATGCGGGGCCAATTTCCTTTTCAATTGCAGTCAGTATTGCCGCGTTGCGCCCATTTCCAACCACGCCAAAACCAGCGGCTGCGAATTTTCTCACAGTGGCTTCGCCAATTCCGGATGTGGCACCGGTTACAATCGCAATACGGGAATAATTACCAGACAAAGTTCGTCCTCCGGTTCAAGTAATTTCATGGTGACTCCAATAGGCGCTCCGGTTAAGCTGCGGACGCCAAGGTCTTATCCTGCGCGGGCCGACAGCTTCAGGCCGTAGTTGGGCGGCTCATGTCGGATTCGGTGAAAAATGATCCGCAACAGCTAACCATCGGTTGCCTTCCATGACAAACACATACATATCGCGTCCGCTAAAGTCTATATTTTGCCCCCCTCTTTCAAATGAGACTTCAAAATAATATGTCACTATTGCCGTTTTTCCATAAATTTGAATTTTGGGGTCTATTTCCTTCCAACTATGAATCTTTGCCGTCTTAGAAAATTCCGTCCAGTCCCGAACGCATGCCTCACGGCCTTCCCGTCGCTTTCTATCCGTTGGCGTTATGGCGACCATATCTGCATGAAAATACTTCTTCAGGTCGTCCGGATTTCCTTTTGTCCATGTGTTATTCAAATCTCTTAATGTCTTCCAAACTTCCTTCTTGGCCTTATCCTGAACGTCGACCATCGCGATACCGCTCCTTTCTCACATTGCCAATTGAGTTACCTAACGTCCGCCCAAGGCTCAGGTTAAGCTGCGGGCGCTCAGGATTTAACCCAGGCGAGCCGTCAGCTTCAGCCGGTGCTTAGGCGTCAAGCGAAATCACGACAAGCCACCAAATATCTGTAGCCGTAATCTACAACAGGTTCATCCCGTTGATTAGAGACTTTACACTTCAAACCTGCGATTCCTCGATCCGGTTTACTACGAGATCGTTTGAGATCTGACCAGCAGGCTTCAACCGAAAGAACATCCCCTGGTCTTACAGGATTAAACAGCTTTGCTTCATCAATTCCAAGCCCACTCATGATCGCCAGATCGCCTTGTGCCTCCACCACCACACGGGTACACGCAGCAAGCGTATGCAGTGATGAAGCGATAAGGCCACCAAAGATCGAAGCATTTGCAATCGTTTCGTCAATATGGAATGGCTGTGGGTCAAACCTTTTTGCAAAATCAATGATGTCGGTCCGCTCAAAAACGACGGGGCTACAGGAAAGGCGATCTCCTTCGTTCAGATCTTCCCAATATTTTTTCTGCATGTTTCCCCACTCGCTTTTATTAAATTACTTGTACGCTTAACGCTCCGGCTAAGCTGCGGGCCGAGGGGCGCGGTTCTTGCGCCCCGCCTTAAACCAGGCAAGAACCGTGAACCGAAGGAGCCGTCAGCTTCAGCCGGTTGTTAGACGCCTTTCTTTCCGGATGGCTCATCCGGAAGTTGCGCCCCATGCCACACGGCAACGACCCAGACAATTTTCCCCTCCACGCGATAAAAAAATCGATATGGAGCAACTACCAGCTCACGGTATGGAAGGTCTGGAAATTCAGGGACGAGACGACCAGATTCGGGAAACTTCTCGAGCCGGCGCAGAACAGATTCTGCCCGCTTTCGAAAGCGTAGGGCAGCAGGCGGATTGTCTTGTCGAATGTAATTTAGCGCAGAAAGAAATTGAACCTTCGCGGAAAGGGTGAATTGAACCTTCACCGGTCAGCCTTCTCTAAGAATCGCATCGGCTTCCGCAAGAACAGCGTCAAGGCCAACCCCTTTCCCGGCCGCAATCTCCTTTTCCCCGCGAGCCAGAAGACGAAGGAGCTCACGATCATGTTCTGCACGCTCGTACACTTCTGCGCTAACCATGACTGCTGCTGCACGTCCGCGCTGCGTGATGAAAAACGGCTCCTTCGAATCCCGTACACGACGGAGAACGCTTGCGGCATCCTGTCTCAGATCAGTGACCGGAATGATGTTCGGCACTCTACCCATATCTGCCACCCCCTAAAGTACGTCCAAATGTATCATTAATGCACCAAAAGGTCAATAACTTGTGACCATAGCCTGTATCCAAAGTGCGTCTAACTAAAATGGCTCATCGCGTAATCGTGTGGGTAGATCGGAAGCATTTTCGACTTGCGAATAAGGATCCCGGGCGACAATGATCGCCGAATACCCCTCGTGCTGAAGGGACGGGACACGATCCAGGGAGCCGGGTGACTACACGAAAGCTCGGTGTTTTCGCACAAGGAAATCTTGCCAAGTTTTCGAAGAGGTGAAAACCGTATAACCTAATGTAATAACAACATATTCAAGACAGCGTGAGTGAGAAATCACCCACACGTTTCCACGAAGAGCCACTAAGATTAGACAGCATGCCGGTCAGCCTAATAAATTTGGAAAAACATCATGTACACGCGGCCTTTCCCAGTCGGGAAATATTTTGTTTTCCCTGAATTTTCCAGGAGAAACAACCTGATTCAAACAAGATAGGATTGAAGAGCAATAGGGTTAGGCTGCGAACGCCGCATTCTAACCCGGTTTCTGCTGACCGGAAATTCCTACTTCGGGAGGCCGAGGGGACTCCGCACACATTTTCCTCCTCGGTTGAGGACGTGCGTGTAGATCATCGTCGTAGTGACGTCCCGGTGCCCCAACAGCTCCTGTATCGTCCGAATGTCGTACCCTTTCCTCCAACAGATGGGGGGCATTATGCCGAAGGGTATGGCAGGTGATCCGTTTGGCGAGTCCGGCACGGGAGGCGGCCTCCTTAACGGCCTTCTGGAGCACCGTTTCGTGCAGGTGGTGACGGTATAGGCGGCAGGATCTTTGAAGTGTCTCGTCGCCGGGAATACCCACTGCCAAATCCACTGCCAATTGGCGTTGGGATATTTCCTTTCCAGCCCACCTGGAAGTGTAGCGTAGCCTGCACATCCCTTCAAATCATTTTCGTGTCGGATCTTGAATTCTTACAAGTGCAGCCTTAAAGGTTCTCAACGGCCGCATGCAAGATGGTGATCCGATCCTTGTTCCCCCTACGAACGGCTTTCTTTCTTTTCCAATAGGCGTCCATCATTCACCCCTTTAGTGGACAACAATATCTGGCATTTCCAACAGCTGAATTTAAAGTGATTTTGAATTCAAGATTCTCAGGGTTTTAAGGACAGGGGTTCGTCCAATGCGGTATCACAATGATGAGGCTTGCGGCTATTGGGTGTTCCCGTGTCCGTTGGTCCGGTACACAAAGTTCGGCTGAACGGCCTTGATGAGTTCGTTCTGCCCCCGGAGCTCCTCCATCTTGGCCGGACCGGGGTCCTCGGTGATGGTAACGAGCATGATGTTACGCCCCAGATCCTGGATGCTCTTGATCCCGAATCGCCCATAAAGCTCGGCGATCGCCTTGACGTCTGCGCGCGCGTCGAGGGTGACGAGATACTCCCCCGGCACTCTTGTCTGACGAGATGAAAATTCCGTCGGCGTCGGCCCGGGGTTGCTCGGCGAATGACAACAGGCGGATCCCGGGACCACACCCGTCATTGCCAATGCGAGTCCAATGAGACGCCGCATCCAATATTTCATGTCACCTCCTATTTCACCGTGGCCGTCAAACCCGTGGGCGGGTTGATATACGCAAGAGACGACATGACGTCGATCGCCTTACCGGTGGTGGTCTTGCCGGCGAGTGTGGCCACCGCCCGGCCGCCCTGCTCGATGGCGTTGACGACGTCGGCGTAGGGGTACTGCGGGTTGTACGCACGCAGCATCGTGGCCAGTCCGGCGACCTCGGGCGAGGCCATGGACGTGCCGTTGATAGTGTTGTAGCTCGTTGGTGTAAAGGTAAGCGTCTTGATACTAAACCCCGTGATCGCCACCCCGAGATCCGTCAGGGCGGCGTCGGATTGCAGCTGAAAACCGAGGCTGCAGCTCGCGCTGATGCAGCCCGAGATATCCCCCGTTGCAGAGATAATATTTGGGTATGTGGCCACCCCCGTGACGTCACTGGCAATGGTTCCACCCACAAAGGGGTCACCGCCTATACTGGTATAGCCGACGCGGAAGTGATCGCCATTCAAGACGTTGATCGCGGTAGAGAATTGAAGCAGCGCTGCGTTGACACCCGCGAGGTTAAATACTTTGTAGGCCCGATCATCCGTGCTGTTGTTGTATTGGCCGCTGGGGTAATTCGAGGGGTCGACTAGATACTGCGTCTGTCCAATCGTTAAGTAGAACCAGCCTCCCCCGGTACCAGCAGTTGTGCTGCTGCCCAACCACCCAGAGGTCAGCGGGTCCGTAATCGTCGCGCTGGTTCCCACCCAGGCGCTCGGGATATTGGTGCCCGGCGCTCCGACATCGACGCTCGTCGCCCCATAATTCGAGAACGTCGCGAGTTGATAACTCTGATCGAGCGCGGCGACACAGACGAGGTTCGGCTGGGTGAAGTTGCACGGGTAGGTCGGCGTGATTACGTTGTCGTTATTCGACGCAGCGTTGCCCGCCGCGACCACAACGACGACGTCGGCGTTTTGCGCGGCGGTGATGGCGTCACTGAAGGCCTGGTCGAAGGCCCCGCCTTCCAGGCTCATGTTGATCACCCTGGCGCCATTTGTGACGGCGAAATTCACACCCTGGGTGGTTCTGGCTGTGGTACCGCTACCCATGATGTCCATTACGCGCACTGCCATGATGCTTGCT
>Ga0214473_10009551_pt1 | contig 11453 bp, 12 predicted proteins | sample RVTome_7_FD_203509 | JGI IMG/M metagenome (GOLD analysis project Ga0214473, IMG submission 203509) | Soil microbial communities from uranium-contaminated site in the Upper Colorado River Basin, Wyoming, United States - RVT98D197 | ecosystem: Environmental > Terrestrial > Soil > Contaminated >...
GGAGCTTTCTTCCCTGGCCCAGCCCATATCACAATTGATCCCCGAGGGCATCTACCATCGGCCTCGAAATCAGCACCATGCTTCGCGAGACACCCCCACCGCGCAGCGGTTTAGTTCAACTACATTTCGGCGTCCGAATGAAAACACCAACCCAAGCGCCCAGCGCTTCGTATTCGCGCGCTGCTTGCGCCCGGGGGTGCGTGCGATTGCGTTGCATTCCCAGCAAGTTGGATTGCGACCTTTCTTCCGCGCACCATTCCGATACGAAGTGCATCTAGCTGGCTATCACCCTGTAACCTTGCCGAGCAACCTGTCCGCGGGACTCTGCCGACCACGGCCACCGCGACTGAGGCCGCGGTCGGCATTTGGGCACTTGCGCGCCAGGGCGCCGGGCAGGAGACGCTCCCGAAACCGGCCGCCACATCGGCAGCGTGCAAGCGGTGAACATTGTCGAGATGCACTCTGGGCTTTGGCACCACCGCAGCCGGCAGCATCGTCACGCGGTCCTTGTCACCTTTGCCTTCGCGCACAAGGACTTCGTGTCTGCTGAAGTCGATGTCCTTGATGCGTCGTAAGCATTCCATGAGGCGCAGTCCTGAACCGTACAGGAGCATTGCCATGATCCATGGTGTGCCGTCAAGCACAAGCAACAGTGCCTCCACTTCCTCACACGTGATCACCACCGGAAGCCGGCAGCGGTCGCTTGGCGCGTACCATACATACCAACTAGCCAGGGTCACGCCCGAGCACGTGAACGTAGAAGAAAAGGATGGCCGCCAGCGCTTCGTTCTGCGTGGACGGCGAGAGGGACGTTGGTCGGAGTAGTCGGAATCCTCAGCTTCCTTCGCGGGCGCTTGGGCGCTCGTACCCTGTTGCCAATCCCACCACACGCAACTGCTTGGTTTGCACGTCGACCTCGGACACTTCCGACCTACGTCCCTCTTACGTCTCCCGCTGTCGACGGCAAGCCTGCTGACCCCGCCGGAATCGAGGACGAGCACGCCCCTCACCCCGCCTTGCGAACGGCTCGTTGCGAAAGGCGTCGAGCTGTCGCACCGGCGCGCGCTCGCTGAGCGGCAGAAGGTGCCCCGACCTCCGCGATCAGGTCGCCCAAGTAGCGGTCAGTTTGCGCCAGTAGATCCTGGCGACGCAACTCCGCTTGGACGGCCTTCTGCAAAAGTTCCGAAACCGGGAGGCCACGCGCCTTCACTTGCTCGTACATGGCTTCGGGAAGATAGACTTGCATTCGAGGCATACGCCTGCCTCTACACCCTTCACGAGAGACCCGCAACGCACGTTGCCACAGCTCCGTAGCCACACATTCGTTTTCGCGGGCTGTTTGCTCCCATTGACGCTGTTCGCTAAGTGATATCCGGGTTTGAGCCGCCGGTGCCATGAAGTGTCCCTTCTGTCGCGATCTGGAAAATCGCGTAATCGATTCGAGACTCGGAAAAGACGGCGACGTCATCCGCCGGCGGCGCGAGTGCATCAAGTGCAAGCGGCGCTTCACCACCTACGAACGGGTGGAGGAGACGCTGCCGCTGGTGGTGAAGAAAGACGGCCGGCGCGAAGTCTTCGACCGCCAGAAGATCGTCAGCGGCTTGAAAAAGGCTTGCGAGAAGCGGCCCGTCAGCATTGCCGCCATCGAAGCGACAGCGGATCGCATCGAGCAGGCACTGCAAGAACGCGGCGAGAAGGAAGTGCCGAGCTCGGCCATCGGCGAGGCCGTCATGCGTGAGTTGCACAACCTCGACAAAGTCGCCTACGTGCGCTTCGCCTCGGTCTACCGCTCCTTCAAGGACGTCGGTGAGTTCATGCGCGAGTTGGAGGAACTGATCGAGGAACGCCAGGGCGGGCGGGGTCGAAAGCGGCGTCCGAGCGGCACGTGAGCTCCGCAGCCGGCAGCAGCGACGCGCGCTATATGCGCCAGGCGGTGGCCCTGGCCCGGCGCGGCCTGGGGCGCACCAGCCCCAACCCGCCCGTGGGCGCGGTCATCGTCACCGACGGCAGCGTCGTCGGACGCGGCTACCACCGCCAGGCAGGCAAGCCGCACGCGGAGGTGGAGGCCTTGCAGGCAGCAGCCGGCCGGGCCCGCGGCGGCACTCTGTACGTAACCCTGGAACCCTGCGCCCATCACGGCCGCACCCCGCCATGCACCGACGCCATCATCGCCGCCAAGCTGCGCCGCGTCGTCTTCGGCAGCCGTGACCCCAATCCGCAGGTCTGCGGCGACGGTATGGGCAAACTCCGCCAGGCCGGCATCGAGGTTTGCGGGGGTGTCGAACAGGCGGCATGCGACCGCTTGATCGCCGCCTTCCGCAAGCACGTCACCACCGGCCGGCCGTTCGTCACTCTCAAGCTCGCGGCCTCCCTTGACGGCCGGATCGCAACCGCCACCGGTGAGTCGCGCTGGATCACCGGTGAGGACAGCCGCCGTTTCGTTCACCGCTTGCGTGCCGAACATGACGCCATCCTGGTCGGAGCGGCCACGGTCATCCGCGATGATCCCGAGCTCACTTGCCGGTTGCGGGGCGGGCACAACCCGCTGCGTGTGGTGCTCGACGGCCGGCTGCGTTTACCGCTGCACGCGCGCGTCCTGGCCGCGACCGATACAGCCGCCACTCTCGTGGTTACTGGCCACACCGCCTCGCCCGCGAAGATCCGCCGCATCGAACAATACGGCGCTCAGGTCCTTCGCTTGCCCGCAGATGCCGGCCGCATTAGCATGAAACGGCTCATGCGGGCACTGGGGCGCCGCGGAACGACCTCCGTGTTGTTGGAAGGCGGTGCCGCCACAGCCGCCGCCGCGGTTGCAGCCGGTGTGGTGGATAGGATACTGATCTTCTATGCTCCGATCTTGATCGGTGGTGACGGCCGGCCGATGCTGGGGTCGCTCGCCGTGCGGAGTCTCGCACAAGCGCTCCGGCTGCGCCCGCCGCGGTTGAAACGGTTTGCGAGAGACGTTTTAGTTGCTACAGAGATAGTGTCGGACCATGACCGCTCAAACGATTGATGCCGCCATGGAGGCCGTTCGCCAAGGGCGGATGGTCATCCTGGCCGATGGCACGCAGGATGAGGCCCAACTCTGTATGGCCGCCGAGTTGGTAAGTGCCGACGCCATCAACTTCATGGCCACCCATGGCCGCGGGTTGGTGTGCCTGTGTTTGACCTCCGAGCACATGCGCCGCATGGGCATACCGCTGATGGTGCCCGACGCGGTCGGCAGCGGCCGGCCGTTCGGCGCCTCGATCGAAGCGCGGCGCGGGGTCAGTACCGGCATTTCCGCCGCCGATCGCGCCGCAACCATCCAGACGGTCATGTCCGACGGAGCTGGACCTGACGACATCGTCATGCCCGGACATATCTTTCCGGTCATGACCCGGGACGGTGGCGTCCTCGTGCGGGCGGCGCTCACCGAAGCCGCCGCCGATCTGGTTAGACTGGCCGGACTGAAGCCCGCCGCCGTGGTATGCTCCGTGCTAAACGACGCCGGCACATTGGCATCACGCACGGAGCTGGAAGCGCTGGCGGAGACCTTTGATCTGACCGTGGTCGAAATCGCGGAACTGGTCGCCCACCGCCTGCGGCACGAGTCGCTGGTGCGCCGCGTGGCGGACGCGCCGATCACCACCGCCTACGGAGGGAAGTTCCGTACCGTGGTCTACTGTAACGACGTCGACGGCCACGAGCACCTGGCGCTGGTCAGAGGGCGCATCCGTTCCAGCGAACCGGTGCTGGTACGGATTCACTCGCAATGCCTCACCGGAGACGTCTTCGGGTCCGAACGCTGTGATTGCGGCGACCAGTTGCGCAAAGCCATGGAAGTCATCGACGCCGCCGGTAAAGGCATCCTGATCTACATGCATCAGGAAGGCCGCGGCATCGGGCTGGCCAACAAGATCCGCGCCTACGCCTTGCAAGACCAGGGACGAGACACGGTGGAAGCCAACCTGGAGTTGGGATTCAAGGATGACGGCCGCGATTACGGCATGACGGCGCAAATTCTGCGTGACCTCGGAGTGGCCAAAGTCCGCCTGCTGACCAACAATCCCAAGAAGATCGCCGGCCTGACACGTTACGGGATCGAGGTCGTCGAACGGCTGCCGATCGAAATTCCGCCGCATCAAGGCACGCTGCGCTACCTGCAAACCAAACAAGAGAAGCTGGGCCATCTGTTCAGCGGTTTGAAACCCGAGAGCCGAACATGACTCCCACCAAGATCCACAAAGGCGCGCTGGAAGCCCACAAGCTGCGCATTGGCATCATCCTGTCACGTTTCAACAGCGCCGTGACCGATCGTCTGCTGGAGGGCGCGCTGTGGGCCCTGGAGCAGTGCGGTGCCAGCGCCGAACATGTCGAGGTGGTACAAGTCCCGGGCGCCTTCGAGATCCCGCTTTTCGCAGCCTCGCTCGCGGGAAGCGGAAAGTTCGACGCCTTGATCTGCCTGGGAGCCATCATCCGCGGCGAAACCCAGCACCACGATTATCTCGCCCGTGCCGTCACCGACGCCTTGCAGCAGCTCCAGCTGTCGCACCACATTCCGATCACGCTCGGTGTTCTCACCACCGAAAACGTCGACCAGGCACTGCAGCGTGCCACCAACGACCGCGGCAACAAAGGCTTCGAGGCAGCGATGACGGCGGTCGAGACGGCAAATTTACTCAAACAGCTCGGCTGATTTCGCATGGGGGCTCGTCGCAAGGGACGGGAGCTGGCCGTCCAGGCTCTCTATCAGCTCGACCTCACCGGCGAGACGTCGGCGGCGGCCTTGCGCCTCTTCCTCGAGCGCGCCGACGCCAGCGCGCGGGCCAAGGAATTTGCCGCCACGCTTATCGAAGGAGTGCAGGCGGAACAAATACGGCTGGATGAGCTCATAGCCGCAGCGAGCCACAACTGGCGCTTCGAACGTCTTTCGCGGGTCGATCTCAACGTATTGCGGCTCGCCGCTTACGAGCTGTCGCACACCCCCAAGGTGCCTACCAGCGTGGTGATTGATGAGGCGATCGAGATCGCGCGCCGCTTTGGCACCCAGAACTCGGCGGACTTCGTCAACGGCATACTCGATCAGATTGCGGGACAGCTGGGCGTGAAAGAAGATCCCACTTTACGGAGCGGACGCGGAGATGGATGAGCGCTACGACCCGGCAGCAGTCGAAGCAAAATGGCAGCGCCTCTGGCAGGAACGCCGGACCGGCGTAGCCGACCTGCACGGCGCACAACGCCCTTACTACACCCTGATGATGTTCCCCTACCCCTCGGCGGAAGGCCTGCACGTCGGGCATGCCTTCGCTTTTCCCGGGGTCGACATTCATGCCCGCTTCCGGCGGCTGCAAGGCTACGACGTCTTCGAGCCGATCGGCTTCGACGCCTTCGGCATCCATACCGAGAATTACGCCCTGCGCATCGGCAAGAACCCGCGGCAACTGGTGCCGCACATCATCGACAACTTCACCCGCCAACTGCATCGCCTCGGCCTAATGGCGGATTGGGATCACGCCGTCGACACCACCTCGCCCGAGTACTACCGCTGGACACAGTGGATCTTCCTGCAGCTCTACAAGAACGGCCTGGCCGTCCACAAACAAGCGCCGGTCAATTGGTGCCCGGCATGCAAGACCGTGCTGGCGAACGAGCAGGTCATCGACGGAGAGTGCGAACGCCATCCGGGCACCCAGGTGGAACAGCGCTTGACCGAACAGTGGTTCTTCACCATTACGAAATACGCCGAGCGGCTGCTGAAGAACCTGGACTGGATCGACTGGTCGGAAACCACCAAGACGGCGCAGCGCAACTGGATCGGGCGTTCTGAAGGCGCGAAAATCGATTTTCCCGTGGCCGATGCGCCGCAGGAGAAGATCCGGGTATTCACTACCCGTCCCGACACCATCTTCGGAGCCACATACATGGTACTGGCCCCCGAGCACGCGCTGGTGGACAGGCTGGCCACGCCCGAGCAGCGGCAGGCAGTCGCAGCCTACCGTGAACGCGTCGCAAAGATGGACCTGGTGTCACGCCGTGCGGTTAAGGAGAAGACCGGCGTGTTCACCGGCTCGTACGCCGTCAATCCGGCCACACAGGGCCACATCCCGATCTGGATCGCCGACTACGTGCTGGCGGAGTACGGCACCGGTGCCATTATGGCGGTTCCGGCGCACGACCAGCGCGACTTCGACTTTGCCCAAGCCTTTCAGCTTCCCATCGTGCGAGTGATCGCCGCCGAAGGCGAGACGGCCGAGACACCGCTCGAGGCGGCATATGACGGCCCCGGTCACATGGTGCACAGCGGGCCGTTTGACGGCAGGGATGCCGAGGAGGCAAAGCACGCCATCACCGAATGGCTGCACAGCCGAGGGGCCGGTAAGGCGCGTGTCGAATACCGTCTCCACGACTGGTGCATATCCCGGCAGCGCTACTGGGGACCGCCGATTCCGATGATCTACTGCGATCAGTGCGGCATCGTTCCGGTCCCCGAGGCGGACCTGCCGGTCGTGCTGCCTGACATCGAGGATTTCCGTCCTGACGCCAGTGGGGTCGCGCCTCTCGCCCGGGTCAGCTCATTCTACCAAGTTCCCTGCGCGCAGTGCGGCCGCCCCGCGCGCCGAGAGACCGACGTGTCCGACACCTTTCTGGATTCGGCGTGGTACTTCCTGCGCTATCCGTCCAGCGACCGGCACGACGTGGCCATGGATCCCGCCATCACGGCCAAGTGGTTGCCGGTGGACATGTACATCGGGGGCAACGAGCATGCCGTGCTGCACCTGATGTACACCCGTTTCATCACCATGGTGCTCCACGACCTGGGATTTCTGCCGTTCGAGGAGCCGTTCAAGAAGTTCCGCGCCCACGGCCTGATCATCAAAGACGGCGCCAAGATGTCGAAGTCCCGAGGCAACGTCGTCAATCCGGATCAGTACCTCGAACAGCACGGGGCCGACGTCTTCCGCATGTACATGATGTTTCTGGGCCCCTACGAGGAAGGGGGCGACTTCCGCGACGAAGGCATCTCGGGCATCCGACGTTTTCTTGATGGCGTGTGGCGGACCGTGCGCGAGCATCGCCCGGAGGCGCGCGCCTCGGACGCGCTGCTGCGCGCCACCCATCGCGCCCTCAAGAAGGTGCAGGAGCACCTCGAGGGTCTGCGCTACAACACCGCGATCGCGGCTTTGATGACGCTGCTCAACGACATCAAACGCGAGGGTCCGCCGGATCGCTGGGCCATCGAGGCTCTCTTGATCATGGTGGCGCCGTTCGCGCCGCACGTGAGCGAGGAGTTGTGGCAGACGCTCGGCCATGCCGACTCCATTTTCAACGCCCGCTGGCCGCAGGTGGATCCGGCAATGACGGTGGAAGAAACCGTGGTCCTCGCGGTTCAGGTGAACGGCAAAGTGCGCGGGCGCATCGAGGTGCCACGCGCTGCCAGCGAAGAAAGCGTGCTGATGGCAGCTTTGGCGGACGCCGCGGTGCAAGCCCACATCGACGGCCGGCCCATTCGGCGCCGCGTCGTAGTGCCGGGGCGGCTGGTCAATCTGGTGCTATGACCGCGCGCGCCGCCATTGCCTTGTTGGCGTGCACCTTGAGCGCGTGCGGCTATCACTTCGCCGGTGAACAGCGGGGGCTGCCACAGGACGTCCATTCGCTGAGCGTCGGCAAGCTGGTGAATCAGTCGCGCGAATACGGGCTGGAGAAGACGCTGGGGTTTGCGTTCGAGCGAGAGATCCACAAACGGGGTCACTTCCGGATGATTGAAGGCTCCGGTGGCGACGCCCTGTTGAGCGGCACCATACGCGACATCAAGGTGCGGCCGGTGGCCTTCGACGCCAATGACCAGGCGGTGCAATACGAGATCAGCGTAGTTTTGGATTTTACCCTCACCCGCCAGCACGACGGCCAGGTGCTCTGGGTAGTGCGCAACTTCGAAGAAACCGACGACTACAGTGTCAGCTCACGCACCATGGTGACCAGCTCCTCGCGCTTTCAGCGCGGCACCCTCAACGCCGCCGACGCACAAAACCCTGAATTCACTCGCGTTCAGCTGGCTGAAACCGAGCGCCGGCAAGCGATCGGAAGGCTGCTGCGCCAGGCCGTACGCGAGGCTTACAACCAGATGGTGGAGAACTTCTAAACCCGACCTGAAATGACCCGCCAGTTGATAGTCGACAGTTTACAGTCGAGAGTTGGTCTTGCTGCAGATCCCGGGATGTGGTGGGAGGGCTATTCCGCCCCTTCTCGGGCGGCCTGGCGCTGGGCCTTCTTCAGCAGATTGGTAGTGGAGTAGCCACGCGCAAAGCGCAGCGAGCGCACCGATCCGCCGCGCCCCAGGACTAGGTCGGCACCGACGATCTGTGCCGGCTTCCAGTCGCCGCCTTTGACCAGCACGTCCGGCTGCAATCGCGCGATGAGCCGGTACGGCGTGTCTTCCGGAAACAGCGTAACATAGTCGACCATCTCAAGCGCCGCCACCACCTCGCATCGGTCGCGTTCCGCCACCAAAGGGCGGCCGCTCCCTTTCAGCCGCCGTACCGAACTGTCGCTGTTGAGCGCCACGACCAGCACGTCGCCCAGGCGTTTGGCGGCGCGCAGGTAGCGCACGTGTCCGGGATGGATCAGGTCGAAGCAGCCGTTGGTAAACACAATGCGCTCGCCACGCCGGCGGGCGCGGGCAATGCGGCGTGCCAATGCGGAGGGGGGGAGGATCTGTGCCATGCGCTGGGAATAGTCCATACCGCAGGCTCGCCGCAACCAGCGGTGGGCAGAGGGACGCAGGAAGCCACGCGAAGACTCCCAGTTCTCAGTTATCCCCTTTCTTCTGCTTCTGCTTTCGGATCCTCTTGGCCCGCTCACGTACCTTTGGATCATCAGTAGTCTGTTCGATCGTTTGCAGCTCCCTCACGGACTTATCTGTTATCCCAGAAAGGATCATCCTCGAGGCCGGAAACGGGGACAGGCTACTTTTTGCAGTGTAAGTCATGGATATAGATGGGGTCAGGCCCTCGGCTAATCTAGCCTGTCTCCGCTTCCGGGTGTGTCGAGATCGCGACGGGCGCTATTGAAACCTCGCCGATGAGGCGAAGCCACTGCCCTTGCGCAGCTTGAACCAGGACGCGGGCCAGACGTTCATTCTGCAGGTCGTTGTGGATGCAAATCTCGGCAAACGATCTTATCTTTCCAGTTTTGGCCAAGGCGTTTTGGGAACAGTACAACAAAAACGTTCCCCACAACTCAACGAGATCATCATCGGTTAGTCCCTTACGGGTGAAGTCTTGAACGGATCAGCAAAGAGTTCAAGCGGCGGCGCGCTGTTCGGTGAGGGCGGGAATGAGCACGAGGGTCTTGAGCTTGAGGCCGGCGAGAATGACGCGGCGGCCGAGGTTGGTGAAGTAGTATTTGTAGGTATGGGCGAGCTTCTTGAGCAGGCCGTGGACGCGCAGGCGCTTGAGCGCGTGGGAGATCTGTGCGGTGGTGCGTCCGGTGACGTGCGCGGAGGTCTTGATTGCGCAAGCCGCTGATGAGGAACTCCCCGTGCACGAGGTGCTCGAAGAGGGCTTGGTCGCTGGCTGCGAAGAAGTTGAGGCCGCGGTAGGTGCGTCCCTTCTTGGCCACGGGCTCACACACCTTGCGCAATGCTGTGACCCCGGCGCGGGGATCGCGGAGCTCCGAGAGAAAGGCGAGGTAGCGCAGGTTGGCCGCGCGCAACAGGGTTTGCAGGTCCGGGGCCAAGCTGTAGATGGATCGGCGGACGGGGGCGAGTTTCATCACCCGCCGCCCGTCCTTCTGTACCACCTGACGGTGGTGTTTAAAGAACTCGACTTTATTGGCCGTGGTCTCGATGCGCAACACCCGGCCGAACTTGTCGTAGAGCTTGATGGCCGCCGGCCCCATGTGGTGTTTGATTCGCGTGCCCAGGACGCGGGTGGTGAAGTCGGTGCCCAACTCGCCACGGAAGGCGGCCGTGAGTTTGTGCCCGAGAAAGGTGGCGACGTGCTGGGCCTTGACGGCGTGGATGGCGGTGCGCGTGAGCGGCTCATAGAGGTCGGCGAGGGCGCGGGCGTCGCGAAACACGATATCGGTGGCGTACTCCACTTGCATCAAGCTCCAGTGGTAGCGCATGTCCAAGCGCTTGATGATGGGACAATAGCGTTGCGCGAAACGGTCCAAGGCGGCGTGGAGCCGCACTACGCGCAGGTCGTCGGCCAGGGCTTGGGCGCGGGTGAAGTCGCTGATGTCCACAAAGGCGTTGTCGACTTGCTCGTAGGCGATGCCGCGGGCGCGCAGCTGAGCGGCCAGCCAGTTGTGGCCGTTGAAGTACACCTGGAGGCGGAACGGAGACCACGTGGGCAGGCGCAGGTAACACAGCCCCAGGGTGGGATCGATGAAGTAGAAGTAGTAGTGCAGGCACTTGCCACTGTCGGGCTTGAGAAGAGTTTGGTGGGTCTGTTTGTCGTGCCATGGCCTGTACGACGGGCACGGCTCCATGGCCGAGAAGATGTGGACCAGCCCCGGGTGCGTGCCGCGCGTGGCCAGGATCTGCTGGATACGGTCCTCCTTGCGGAAGGCCTTCAGCTTCCTGACGAACTCGATGGTCAGCCCCTCAGCGGCGGCCAGGGTCTCGACATGGGTGCGCAACAGATCGCGCCACTGCTCGGCCCACCTGGGGTAATCGAAGATGCGTACGCCGCGGGCTTTGAGGTAGGCGGTCATGCCGGCCGCGTGGCACAAGCCGGGCAACGTGCCGTGGATGATCACCCGGTCGAAACACGACAGCACGCCCTTGATCTTGCTCGCGTAGCGCTCCAGCAACGACGTCATCGCCCCCTCCCGCTTACTCTTCGGTGGAGCCCGGCTCGGTGGCCGAGCGGGCTGAGCTGTCAGCCCGTAACCGCTCCACAGCACCGACAGCGGGCCGGGTCAAGGGCGGCGACCAGCGGGAGCCGAGCGCAGCGGACCTTGAGGCGGTCCGCTGTCGGTGCTACCCCGCGTCGCTACGTGAACAGCAGTACCTGTTTGGTTCCGGCTTATGCCGGGTTAGGTCATCTCCAGGATGGCCCAAGTCGACGATCTGAACTCCATTGTCCGCTGGTTTGTCCAATCGAGGGCCATCGAACCGTAGCACCTTTCTCCTTCCTCTTCGCTTGGTGACGATCGCTACGTTCTCAAACTCGACCTCCGTACGGAACGTCTCGCTACTAACGCAGGTCCGGTCTTCCCGTACGTGAATCGTCAAGGGCAATCGGTTCTTGACACTCCGGAACCGGTACAGGGTTACGCTCTGGTAAGCGGTAAGTATCGCCGCTGGTATGATGCAGAGAGCAGCTACAAGCAATACCATGTCCATCATAGCAGTCTCAGACCTCCGGATCTCGGGGACTCTGCGTTGACCCGGTAAACGGCAGCAGGCCCTGGTTGGTCTGGGGCTCGGGACGTTGCGCCGTAGACGTCGCGGGTTGCGGCGGGTC
>Ga0214473_10009552_pt1 | contig 11453 bp, 7 predicted proteins | sample RVTome_7_FD_203509 | JGI IMG/M metagenome (GOLD analysis project Ga0214473, IMG submission 203509) | Soil microbial communities from uranium-contaminated site in the Upper Colorado River Basin, Wyoming, United States - RVT98D197 | ecosystem: Environmental > Terrestrial > Soil > Contaminated >...
GGCCTCCCGGTCGGCGGCCGTCGCCTGGAGGCGCTCGTTCTCCGCCCGCGCCTCGGCGAGCTGCTCCTGCAAGGCTGACAGTTCATCTTCAGACATTCCACACCCCCGAAAGATCAGCGGTTCAACAGGGGGAGAGAATAGAATATCTGTTCGTCTTTGTCAACGCGCATATGTCACCGGTCGAACCGCGACCCGATTTCGATTATCATGTCGGGAAAGGTAGACTGCTGCGAATGAGCATCCAAGGCGACCCTGCCCCTGCTGGAGACGCAGCTCCGGCTCCTGACTCGTCGGAGGGCAAACTGATGGCCCGGTTGCGGAGCCGCCGTTTCCTGACCCATGCGGCCTGGGTGGTGGTCATCCTCGCCGTCGCCCTGACCGCCCGCAGCCTCTGGGTCGCCTACGCCCCCGCCGATCCCAGCGACGGCCGCCATCTGAACGACACGCAGTTCTACTACGGCTCCGCCGTTCAGCTCGCCGAAGGTAAGGGCTACGTGAACCCCTGGACAGGAATTGGCACCGCTCAGTGGCCTCCCGGCTACACTTTCCTCCTGGCGGGACTGTTCCGCCTCTTCGGCAGCCACGTGGAGGTCGGCTGGGGCGCCAATATCGTCCTGGGCGCACTGACCTGTGTCGCCCTGTACGCGGTGGGGTGCCTCATCGCCGGTCAGAGGGCGGGCGCCCTGGCCGGCCTGCTCTTGGCCGTCCTCCCCGGGCACGTCTTCTTCTCCTCGGTCTTGCTCTCGGAGATCCCCTTCACCCTCCTCACCGTCGTGGTCATGGCGCTCATCCTCCTCGTCCCCCGCGCGAAAGGCGACTGGATGGTCCTGCGCCTTGCCGTCGTGGGTGCACTGATCGGCGTGGCCGCGCTAGTGCGGGGACAGGGCCTCGTCCTCCTCCCCACGGCGGCGCTCTTCTGGTGGCTCTCCACCGCCGACCTGCTGCGGGCGCTCAAGTGGACCGCCGTTATCGTCATCACCTGCGTGGCGGTCATCGCCCCCTGGACGATCCGGAACTATGCGGTCATGGGCAGCTTCGTATTCATCAGCACCAACGAGGGCGGGAACCTCTACATGGGGAACCACGAGGGGGCGAGCGGCGGTTTCGATCTCATGGCGGCGGCCTGGATCGTCGACGAATATGCCTACCTACCTCCGAAGAAACAGGAGGTGAGGGCAAGCAACCGAGCGCTGCACGAGGGGCTCGAGTTCATGTTCAGCCATCCCGACAAGGAGCTGCAGCTCATCGGGTCGAAGCTGCGCTACCTCTACCAGGACGACGAGGAGTCCCTGCTCTGGATCGACGCGCCGGAGGTGGGCAAGCCGCTGGAGTCGCGTCCGGTCTGGGCGGATATCACGAACGACTTCTACTTCACGGTCCTGGCCCTCTCCGCCGGCGGGCTGGTCTACTGGCTGCGGCGGCCCCGCAGCGCCGTGGCCCTGCCGCTGATCATGGTGCTCCTGTTCACGGCGGGGCAGTTGCTCTTCTTCACCGTCACCCGCTTTCACTTCCCCATGCTGCCGTCGTTCTGCCTGCTGGCGGCGGTGGGGCTGGTGTGGGGAGCGGGGTACGTGCGTCGCTTCGGCCTGCCACTTGATTGAATGATTGTTGGGGAAAATGTTTTTTCTTGTGAGTCTGTTGGTGGCCGTTCTGGGTGATTGACCGTCGAAGGCGGCGGGTGTCGCCGCGTCGAACGGGGGAAGAGGGCTGTCAAGGTGCGTGCGAGTGTGGGTGGATTATAGCAGGGGCGTCCTGGGAGGGTAAGGGGGAAGTGGCACGGGAACATTAGGCTGGTTGCCGAGCGGGTTGACGCGCTGTTGTATAATCGCCGATGACAAGACGGGCGCTGAAGATGTACGTGGTGTAGGCCCGCGAGGCCAAGAGCTCATTAAGGAGACCGAGAACGCAAGCCTCTGACATATTCGCCAGTCCTGAATCCGAGGAGAACTTCAGAGCCCTTGTGTCTGCCGTCGAGGAAGGCAGGGCCACCGTATTCCTCGGCGCCGGTCTTGGCGCGCAGGCCGGCCTGCCCAACTGGCCTAAGCTACTTGAGAAGCTGAGTCCAAACGATGATCGTTTTACCACGCCCTACAATGCCGAGACAGCGCCAGACGAGTTCGAAGAACTTCGTAAGCAACTGGCAGCAGAGTATCTGCCCAGACTCCGTGAGTTGTTGAATCCTCCCGGACTGGAAATCCCTCAGCTCTGCCGGATACTCGCTGATGTTCCTTTCAGGCGAATAGCGACCACGAATGTGGACGAGATTCTGTTCCTTATCGCAACTGTTCTGCTGAGAAAGCCTGAGGAGAGCATCTACATCTACCCCTCAGACGATATCTGGGATCGCAACTACTTCTATTTGCATGGCAGATTGAAGACTGCTGGCTCTGCAGAGGACATAGTACTCCGTTCTTCCGACTATTTTCGCGCGTACGACGATGGAGAGAAGAAAGCTGAACGCGTTCTATTCCACCTCTTGGAGGCGCCGCTGGTCTTCATCGCCTTCTCACTCACTGATTTCGACGTTAAAAAAGTCATTAAGTTCCTCGCCAGAAATCAGATCCTGAAGCGCCAATCGGGAACAATGGAAACGCAGGTGTTCTTGTCTATGCCTCGGTGGTTCGCAGTATTGTCAGACAGTCCGGAGAACCTAATCGATTCGCCCACGATGCAGAAACGTGTGGAACAGGAGGACCTCGCGCCCCTAATGCGCGAGAGAGAGAGCGTACTGCGTCCCGTGAAAGTGATTTGGTACAAACATGATACGGCGCACAGTAGACTCAGAGCACTTCTGGAGCGTCTTCAATCTGCGACTCGAAAGCCAGCGACTGAAGAGGAGCCATTCATGGCAGCAGCAAGCGATATTGAGGAGTTGGCCGCACTAACTTCTCCCACGCCCGGTCAAATAGAACAGGCATTGAATCATCTCGCGGCCCCGACGCATAGGACACACTTCTTTCGATACGCCGCGCCTTCTTGGCTACCTATTCTTTGGGATCGTGAACAGTTTCGCGCATTCCCCCAGCCCCAGCTAGACCAGGATGGAAACTATCGCGTCTCGCAATGGGACGCGGCTGATTTTGTGCATCGAAGTGCCAGAGCGCACCCAGATACAGTGTTACGGATGATCCAAGAGATTAGGACGGAGAACTGGGTTGTCGTCTATGGGTTGGCTCGCGCTTTGGAGGAACTGCCCGCGGACCTGGTGTCGAAAGCTGTGCCGTCTGTGGATGACTGGCTCGGTAGCCGGTTCGCTGTTGCCTCCCCAGCCTCCCTAGCTTTGTCCCGGTTGCTCGGCCGTCTTGTGAGCGAGCAGGAGTGGGATGCAGCGCTGCTTCTTTTTGAAGTGCTGGTCAAGTGGAAGGTGACCGACGATGGAGCTTGAACCACGAATTCGGCGCTATGAGTTCGACCATCTCATGGAGACCAGCGGAAGAGCCCTCATGCAGGCTCGGCCTCTTGAGGTATATGAGATCCTGCTGCCGGAGCTGCGGAAGGTCATCGATCTGGAACAGAAGAAGTCCTCATTCTATCTCATTAGACCGTCGATTGAGGCCACTGAGGATAGAGGGTTTCGAACTTCAACTGACAGCTTGATCGATGCCGTCAGGGATGCCCTCGTGAGTCTCGCAGACGCTGGGCACCCATCCGTATCGGCGGTGCTTAAGGGCCTCTTGTGTGAAGAGCATCCGCTTCTCCGTAGGCTGGCACTATTCATGTTAGCCGAGAGACCCGCATACATTGCGGAAGTGCCTCCAGAACTGCTCCTCCCTTCTCCTATTGATTTGTTAGACACACGTCACGAACAAATGCGGTTGCTTAATCAGCGATTCCTGGACCTTCCTTCTAGCGTACAGGCGTCGGTACATGAGGCAATAGCGAAGAGCCTCAGCTACGAACGCCCAAATGAAATGCAGGAAAGCGATTTGCTGGAGTTGCGATTGGCGTGGCGCCTCGTGCATGTGCTGCCTGAAGAAGCCCTTACACTCGACGAAAGAAACGCCAAAAAGCGACTCGTGGAGCGTTTCGGCACGCTTGAGGATCCTCTTTCTGTAGTGAGGTTCAGCGGCGTCTTTGCTGTGCAACCGCCAGCAGGAGCAGACGAACTGAGTCGGATCGCGTCGGAGAAAGGCATCAAAGGCCTCCTTGGAGTACTCAGAAACCCGGAGCCCCACTTCAAGCGGGACTGGATGCACGACTATGAACTGCTCTGGGATGTCCTTTCCACTCTCATCACGGAAAAGCCCCACGAATACCTGGCTATGGCCGAAGACCTGCAGGTGGCGGACTTCCCTAATGCCTGGCGGTATTTCCGAAGCTATGAGGATCTGGCGAAGCAAGGGGTGGTATTCGACTGGGACCCTTTGCTCTCGGCGATTGCCCGGCTACTCAATGAACACGACGCCAAAGACATCTATTGGACGGCTGGTCATTTCTTGAGTGAAGCGGCGTCCAACAGCGCGAATCCGTTGAATAATGATCAACTTGGGAGAGTGGTGGAGGTCGCGAGGATGATCCTGAATGAGACTTCGAAGCCACTCGGAAGCATCGAAGACATCGAAGGCGACCTTCTGACTCATCAGCTAAACGCGCCCGCGGGCACTGCCTCTGAAGCACTAATGAACGTGCTTTTCAAGACGACCCTCGACGCATCTGATCAGGATGAAAGGAGGAATCCCTTCCCAGAGCGCATTCGATTTGACTCGACTCTGAGTGAGATCCTGGAAAGCGGAGTGAAGGATGGGTGGGGTGGTGTGGAGCTACGCTGCGCCATCGGACAGCATCTGAGGACCATAATATGGGCTGACCGAGGTTGGTTGGACCAGAGAGTGGAGATGTTGCTGGCCCGGTTCGATGAATCTGACGGGGCTCCGGCCCAACCCACGCCTGAACTGATTGGTGCTTGGCGTGCCTTTTGGTCAGGATACCTGAGGACTGACCGCTTGTACGAGCCCATCATGAAGACGCTGAGAGATCGCTACAGCGTGCTCGTGGCTGATGCGTCAAGAGAGGAGCCACGGATTCTTGCAACCGCTTTCTACGGACATGACCGAAATGCACTAGGCCATCATCTGATGATAGGCTGGCTTCGCGGTTACGAAGGATTTGGCCGAGATGAGCTTTTCGGCGAGTTCGTGGCAAAGGTGCCCGACGATGCGCGCGCCCACGTCGTCCGATCACTTGAGTCTGTTCTCCACGAAGCGAAGGAAAGCAGCGACGAGAGTTGGCGCGACAGGATCCCCAGAGAACTCGACGACTTCTGGGATTGGCGGTGCAATCAACTGCGGCCGACTTTGATGCCCGATGATACGTCAAAAGAATTGTCCGCCTTCGCCTATTGGCTTGAGGAGACAGCCAAGGAACCTGATGAAGTGCAATCCAGGCTGCAACTTATGGCCAGGCATATGGAGCCGGGGTCTGAGCTGGAGAAGTTGACGGACTACCTTCTGAAATACTCTGAAGCAGAGCCCTTAACCACAGTCTCAATAATGCGGGACGTTGCTAATCGTTTCATTCGAGATGATCAAGCCATATGGTGGGTTGGCCGCTATCCCCAGTTGTTCGAGCGTGTATGGACCAACGAAGACGATCCATCAATTAGGGCTCTCTTGAACCAGATCGCGTCTGATCTCCTCGAACATCGCCAGATCGACCTTAGAGGCGTCATTCGGCCATAGGCTCGTCCGTCAGTGTCTCTTGTTCCTCCAGCCAGCGGCGGAGCTCCCCCTCCGGGTCCTCCACGCCCAGCTCGTCGGCGGCGCGGAAGCGCGAAGGGTAGCATGAGGTCGCAGGCAGCAGGATACGTCCGAACGGTGGTCCCCTTGCTAAAGGGGCCGGCGACCCGTCTCAGGGACCGGCGCACCCTCCTCCACCTGGCCTGGATCGCCGCCATCCTCGCCCTCGCCCTGGCGGCACGCAGCTTCTGGGTAGCGTACGCGCCCGCAGACCCCACCGACGGCAGGCATATCGACGACACATATTTCTACCACTACTCCGCCGCTGGGCTCGTGAAGGGCTCGGGCTATGTAACGCCGTGGACGGGAGCAGAGACGGCCCACTGGCCTCCCGGCTACACCTTTTTCCTGGCCGGACTCTACGGGCTCTTCGGCCCCAACGTCGCGGTCGGCTGGATCGCCAACATCGTCTTGGGCACGCTGACCTGTGTGGCCGTCTACATCGCGGGATGCCTGATCCTCAGTCAGAGGGCGGGCGCCGTAGCGGGCCTGCTGCTCGCCGTCCTCCCCGGCCACGTCTTCTTCTCCTCCCTCCTCCTCTCGGAGACCCTGTTCACGTTCCTGGTCGTGGTCGCCATGACCCTCACCCTCTGGGTTGCCCGACAGGGCAAGGACGCCGGCATGGCGCGCCTCATCCTGCTGGGCGTCGTCGTGGGAGCGGCAGCGCTGGTACGGGGCCAGGGGCTGTTCCTCCTCATCGCGGCGGCGCTCTTCTGGTGGCTCTCCACCGCCGATTGGCGACGCGCTCTCCGATGGGCAGCGGTAGTCGGGGTGACGAGCCTGGCCGTCATCGTCCCCTGGACGATCCGGAACTACGTGGCGATGGACGGCTTCGTCTTCATCAGCACCAACGCCGGCGGCAACCTGTGGCTGGGCAACCACGAGGGGGCGACCGGGCGATACATGTGGATGGCCGACGAGTGGACGCGGGAGCGATACGCCAACCTGCCGGAGCCCCAGAGGGAGGTGGCAGCGAGCAACCTGGCGCTGCGGGAGGGGCTCAAGTTCATCTTCACCCATCCCGCGGACGAGCTGCGGCTCAGCGCCGCCAAGCTGCGGGCCCTCTACGAGGACGACGAGGAGGGGCTGCGGTGGATCCACCGTCCGGAAGCGGGCAGCGCGGTCGGGTCGATTCGCGTGATAGGGGATGTGGCCGACGGCTTCTACTTCGCGGTGCTGGCGGTCTCCGCCGGAGGGCTGGCCTACTGGCTGCGGCGTCGACGGAGCGCCGTCGCCCTGCCGCTGCTGGTGGTGGGGGTGTTCACGCTGGGGCAGCTCCTCTTCTTCGCCGACCCGCGCTTCCACTTCCCGATGCTGCCGTCGTTCTGTCTGCTGGCGGCGGTGGGGCTGGTGTGGGGAGCGGGGTACGTACGCCGCTCCGGCCTGCCGCTTGATTGAATGATTGTTGGGGAAAATGTTTTTTCTTGTGAATCTGTCAGGCGCCGTTCTGGGTGATTGACCGTCGAAGGCGGCGAGTGTCGCGGCGTCGAACGGGGGGAGAGGGCTGTGAAGGTGCGTCCGGGTGTGGGTGGATTATAGCGAGGGGGGCCCTTCGAGGGGAAGGGGGAAGTGGCACAGGAGCATTGGGCTGGTTGATGGCGGGGGGCTACGTGCCCTCGCTGCGCTCGCCCTTGCGCAAGACACCCGATTCCTAGCCGCTTCTGCCGAGGTTGCTGGGGATTTCGATTTGAAGGGAGGGGTCAGTCTCCGCTTGCCCCACCCGCTCGTTGTAGATTTCTAGGAGCCGACGCCATTGGCTTTCGAGCTCTGCCCTGTTGAACCCGGCCACCTCCTCGACATTCTGGCCAACGAAGGTCTCGATTCCCATTACTGCGAGTGTGCTGCCAAGTCCCATGCTCTCCGCCATCTGCGACGCTCCCTCACGCTTGCTATCCGGCACCAGGAGCAGGGGGCGATACCCGTCGCGCGTGTTCCGCTCACACTTCTCAATCACGGCGGGTGACGGCGTCATAGTGACGTGGAAAACGGTATCCCCGACAACGAAATCGCCGTGGCGGTTTGTGGGGGCGTCAGCCGTGCTGTAGCTATAATTCTCCACCTCCAAGCCTGGATAGCGAAGCGCCAGCTTCGCGCCGATTATGTGTTGGGCCACTGGCCCAGCTTGGTTTCGGTCGGCGGCGGCAGCCAAGATGGCAGTCACGTTCGCAGGCGATGCGTGGCGCGCATCGAGCGGAGGCGCTAGTTTCTGGCGCTCGAAGTAGGCCCTGATGGGGTTCTCGACAATCCAACGCTGCATAGCGTCAGCAAGACGTCCTCTTTCCTCGACCGTCAGCGGCTCAATTAGAGGTGCCAAATCGTTGAGGCTATCCGCCAGCCGCCGTACGGCTGGTAGCGTGCCCCGACTAGTCCTGCCCGCCTCTGTTCCAATCGAGCGCATGCCAGGCAAGAACCTCGCAATGATTTCGTCACCGGTCCGACCGCTGAGACCCTTCACCTGGCTTTTGCCTTTGCTCACGTAGGCCTCTTGAGCCATGGGGAAGCGACGCCGGAAATGCTCCACTAGGTGAAGGCCACCGTTGGCTACGCCGATGCCACCACCTCGGCCACCGCTCTCGCCCTCAAACCAGTCCTTGGCGAGTGCGATCACTTGGCTTTCGAGCACCTTGAAGTTCTCAACTGACTTGCGCGCCGACATGGTCCATCGCCACAGGACTCGCCCGTTTGACCACGGGGTTCAGGACGTTTTCGCCAATCCACCGGACTGCAGGCACACACACCGCATCGCCGAAGCCGAAGTAGGCCTGATTGTCGGCCACGTCGATGTTGTAGCCGGGCGCGCCCATGAGGCGAGCGTATTCCGTCGGTGTCATGAACCTGGCCCGAAGGTTCCCGCTGCCCACCTCGATTAGTATCTGCCTGCTACTTCCACCGCGCGGCGTTCTCAGACAGCCGGCGATGTTGTCAGCCCGCAGCTCAGCCATGCTCTTGCCAAACCGCATCCTACGATAGACGGTCGCGTATCTCCGTTCACGGCCGTTCAGCAGGGCCTCAATAATCCGCCGATGACGGGAGCTCATCTGATTCAACAGGTATTCGACGCGCTCCTGCAGCCACCAGCGCGGGGAGCTTTCGGGCAGCTCCTCCACGACGCTCGCCAATGACGACGTGCGTCGCGGCGGCGGCGGCATATCCAGAATCACCCAGCGAAGCCCCGCAGATTCAGTCATTAGGTCGCTAAGTAGGTGCCACCTGAGTCGGTCATCGCGCTGAGCAAGCGCTGCAGCGACATGGCTCGTCACTGGGCAGTCGTATATTCCGACGATGAACAGGCGCGGGCGGCTCTGTGGCACGAAATGAATGGCATTCAGCACAAAAGCGTCGCACGAATAGCCGAGCCGGTTCAGTTCTCGCACCGTGTCCGTGAAGTCTTTCCCACCCCGCGAGGTCGCGAAGCCGGTTACATTCTCCAATACCACCATCGCCGGCCGCTGCCCATCCTTGCGGTCAAGCAGCCCCAGGAGCGGCAGTAGGGAGCCGGACTGCTGTCCAGCGAGCCCCTTCCGATAGCCCGCCAGTGAGACATCCGTGCAAGGGAATGAGGCCCACCAGAGGGTCACATCGGGAATCTGCGACACGGTTAGCTTGTGAACGTCTTCCACCACGTAACTGTCGGCGTCACCGAAGTTGTCACAGTACATCTGGAACTTCTTGGGGTCGATGTCATTGGCGAAGCGCACCTGCCAACCGGCTTGCTCCAGCCCGAGCCTAGCGAGGCCAATCCCCGCAAAGAAGTCTGCGAAGGTCAACTCGGTCATCTAGCCATGTTCTTTCGTCGGCGCACGTCGCCAATTACGCGCTGCACACACGATTGCAGGTCTGCTTTGATTTCGCTTTCCCAGCACCGAACAACGCCCCAACCCATATCCTGAAGGCGATGATTGGCATCAGCGTCGCGCTTCATATTCCGCGTTATCTTGGGCACCCAATATGGGGCATTGGGGGAATCTCTGAACTGCTCCTCCAGCGAGGACAGCCCCCTCAACCGCCACTGGTTTCCATGCCAAAAGTCGCCGTCCACAAAAACGGCGACCCGCGCAGAAGGAAAGACAATGTCAGGATTCCCAGGGAGACGCTTCGCATGAAGACGGTATCTAAGCCCTTGCGCCCACAGCGCCTTCCGCAGAATCTTTTCAGGCGACGTGTCGCGAGAGCGAACCTGCTTCATGGTAGCTGAGACGACGGCGGCAGGTCGTCGACTCACCAGACTCACCCCCCGAGCAAAGAATACTTCCTCGTGATTCGACCGTCAATTGTCAATTCGCCGGAGGAACCGGCCTAGCGGTGTCTTGCTCCTCTTGCCAGCGGCGGAACTCTCCCTCCGGGTCCTCCACGCCTAGTTCGTCGGCGGCACGGCGGCGCGAGTGGATGCCCGCCTCCACGAGCCGCACCTCGTCCTCCACCAGCCGGCCGCGGTCCTCCGGCAGCACGGGCCCCCAGACGATGCGCGAGCGGTAGGGGGCGTAGGAGACGCCGGTGTACTGCTCGAGGATGCGCAGTATCATCTCGTTGCGCTTGCGGTAGGCGGCGCCGCGGATGAGCCGCTTCCGCTGCACTTTCTTCAACAGGGGGTCCATCTCCACGTTCAGGGCGACGCCCGATAGCCCCTGCCGGTTCTCGCCGAAGGCCGTCCGCGGCGACTCGCCCAGGTCGTGCAGCGTGCGGTAGATGAGGTCGACGTAGTCGACGTGGAGCTTGACGCCGCCGCCCTGGAGGAGGTCGAGGAGGTAGGCGCGGGCGCGCTCCGGCAGCTCCCAGACCGCTCCCGGCTGGACGGCGATGTCCTGCGACTCGCCCACGTTCTCCAGCACGGCGATGGGGTTGCCCGACAGCTCCAGGATCATCGAGAGCTGGGAGAGGGCGCGGTTTAGCTCGCAGACCGACTCGCGGACGGCGGGGATGTCGGAGACGCCCCAGAACTTCTTGGGCTCGCGCAGGTTGGGGTAGACGACGAAGGGGATGAAGCCATAGGGGTTGGCCTTCTGCTCGATGCGGACGTTGTCCAGCCAGAGCTCGAACTCGCGCTCCGTCCACACCTCGACGACCTCCGACCCTTTGGCGCGGCCGCGTCCCTTGGCGGCGCCGACGCCGTAGAGCATCTCGACCTCCTCCGGCAGCAGAGTGTAGCGACTGGCCACCCGCCAGATGCGGGAGAGGTCGTCGCCCAGCCACCAGACGTAGATCCCCTGGACATCGGGCGCGGAGACGCGGACGCGGCGCTCCTCGGTGTCCCAGGTGACCTTGAAGGCGCCGTCGCCGAGGACAGCGGCGTCGAGCTCGGTGTCGAAGTCGATCTGGGCGAGCTGGTTGGCCTCGTAGACGTCGAGGAGGGCCTTCTCGGCGTTGCGGGCGCGCTCTTGGGCCTCGGGCGAGTCGTCGGCGGGGTCGACGGCAAAGCCGATGCCGCTCATGAGGTAGGAGGTCGTCTTCTCGGCCAGCGACTTCGCGTAGTTGAAGACGAGGCGGCGTTCGCGGCGGCTGCGGCGCGACTCCGCCCACTGCTCGCCCTGGTAGAAGGCGAGGTTATCGGCGTAGGCGCGCAGGCGGGGCAGCTCCATGCGGGCGATCTGTTGGGCGATGGTGAGATTGGTCATTTCAAGGCTCCTATCGTCGGGATGGTGATTCATTGTTCTGCGCGCGCGGGCGGCGTCGGCGTCCTTCCCTGGAAGGACCGGAACATGAGCGTTGTTCTTCCCACCC
>Ga0214473_10009553_pt1 | contig 11453 bp, 8 predicted proteins | sample RVTome_7_FD_203509 | JGI IMG/M metagenome (GOLD analysis project Ga0214473, IMG submission 203509) | Soil microbial communities from uranium-contaminated site in the Upper Colorado River Basin, Wyoming, United States - RVT98D197 | ecosystem: Environmental > Terrestrial > Soil > Contaminated >...
AGGCGTGAAGTAGGATTATGGTTTTCCGAACAAAAAAGCTCGTTAAGTCAGCGCCTATGCTCGCTCAGCCTCCCCTCTTCCCCTGGTTTGGGGGAGAGGGTTTTTCAAAAATCCCCTGGCCCCCGTGCCTGCCCGAATCTGGGGCAACCACGGGGGGTTGCCCCTACCATGTTATTGCCTTTCCTAAAAGGGGAGCGGGAGGAAATTTTAGACTGACTACAAAGAAAGTTCTTCGCTGACTCAATACAATTCCTTGGTTAGGTTGCTCTGGCACGCATTTTGAGTACATATACATCGGGTACAGATTCCGGGTGGTCACCTTTGTCCTCACAATCATCGGGAAGGAGAGGCAGCCATGGAAGAAAAGCAAGCCAAGACAGCGCCGAGCAAAAAAGCAGTAGAAACGGCCAAAGAGGTTTGGCCTTATGTGAAAAGAGAGTATGCCGCGGCCCATCAAGCCAAGGCAGAGGGCAAACCGGTAGTATGGTCCTGTGCAGTATTCCCCAAGGAATTGTATTGGGCTATGGATGTGTTCCCGGTTTTCCCGGAACATTTTGCCGTGATCACGGGGATGATGCGCCGGGGAGGAACCAAAGACGAAAGCGTTGAAAAAGAGGCCGTCCGTTTTGCCCGCATAGCAGAATCAGCCGGATTTGCCAGTTACCTGTGCGGATACGCTCGTTCCAGCATCGGGCATGCGCTTACTGGAAATTTAGCGGATGCGCCATTGGGAGGGCTACCCAAACCGGACATGATCATTACTACCAGTTTTGTGTGTGATCTTCGCGGCAAGTGGTTACAGTACCTCGCTCAGAAGCTGAACGTGCCGTTTTTTGTTTTGGACATTCCCGAAAGAGGTTGCGATATCCCGTTTTTTCAGCCTGGGTTGCGCACCGCCCTGCTACCCTTTTACAACAAAATCAAACGGGGAGAACGCGACCTGTTCTTCTCTCCTCCGGCCGACCATGAACTGAAGTACACCCAGCGCCAATGGGAAGAGGTGGCCAAGTTCATCACGAATGTAACGGGTCATAAGTATGATCAGGATCGTTTTAACGAGGTGATGGACCTCTCTTACCGGACCAACGAGCTCCGCCTGGAGATTTTAGAACTGCGCAAGGCTGTCCCTGCTCCCATGGGGGTGGCTGATGGCCTTTCAACCATGTATCCCGGCCTGTACACCACCGGAACCCAACGCGCCCATGATTTTTATGTAAAGCTGAGAGATGAGCTCAAGGAGCGCGTGGCCAAGGGGCTGGGGATCGTTCCGGAAGAGAAATTCCGCTTGCTGTGGATGGGTCTCGCTCCGTGGTTCAACATGTCCCTGTTCAATTATTTTGAGAAATATGGCGGGGCATTTGTGTTCGAGCCGATCTACAACATGTGCCCATTTCCCCCCCGCATGCCAGAAGACCCCTTCAAGGAACTATCAATTCGCACGCTGCAACAGTCCGGTGGCTTGATCGCGCCAAGCATGATTGGGCAGGCGGTTTCTACAATAGTTAACGCCGTTCACGAGTATAAAGTTTCTGGCGCTGTGTTGTTCTACCTGATTACGTGCAGGCCCGTGGTGTATCCCACCGTAGAAATTGCAAGAGTGCTGCAGGAGGACTTCGGCATCCCTTCAGTGCCCCTCGAATGTGACCTTATTGATGAGCGAACTTACTCAGAGGCTCAAACCTTTGCCCGTTTCGATGCGTTCGCGGAACAGCTTCTAAAACACGCCGTGTAGGACGATAGAGGGAGGTGAAGCCATGGGGCTCGAATTCCAGGAATGGATGCTCAACCGACACGAGAAGATCAAGGAATGGAAAGCTAAGACCGGCCAGAAGTGTTATGGCTATCTCTGTTGTATGACTCCCGAAGAAATCCTCTATGCAGCAGGGATCCTGCCGGTTAAGGTAACGGGAAGTCCGGATAAACTTGAGGTCGTAGACAAACACGTAGTCCGCTATGCCTGCCCCTATGTGCGCAGCTTGCTGGATCTGGCAGGTCGCGGTGTATACGAGTATCTGGATGGAGTGGTTGTCTGTAACAGTTGCGACATTATGTCCCGTTGCGAGTATTACTGGCGCGTACTTTCTCCCAAAGCAAAACCTACCATAATGGGTGCCGAATTATCCCCTTATGTACTTTACATTAAAAGCCCTGAAAAAATCAGCGGGCCGGGAGTGCATGAATATCTTCGTGACGAGTTCCGTATCTTCAAGCAGCACATCGAGAGAGAAGCAAGGCAAATGATTACAGACGAGATGTTATCTCAGGCTATTGCAGTATACAATGAACATTACGATTGGTTGGGTCGTCTTCATGCATTCCGAAAAACTCAACCTCTCAAAGTTTCCGGCAGTGAAGCATTTATGGTGGAGTTTTCTTCTCTCCAGATGCCCAAAGATCAGCATAACCGGTTGATGGCTTCGTACATGCAAGAACTCGAAAAACGACAACCTCTGTCCAATGGAGGGGTGCGCCTGTTCCTTTCCGGAGGCGCCGTAGATCAGTTTACTTCCCAGATATACAACATTATTGAGGAATGCGGCGGCCACGTGATTGCGGAGGACATCGGGGTAGGCACGAGCTATCTGGATCGAAAAATGGATACCTCGATTCCCCCAATGGACGCCATCGTGAAACATCGCCTGGACGTTCACTGTCCGCATACTATGACGGATGATCCTCACCCAAGAGAGCGGTTCGATTTTATCAAGAGCAAGCTCAGTGGAACCGAAATCCATGGCGCCATCTTTTTCATCCCCATGTTTTGCGAATGCCGAAATCTCGAGTATCCCTTCTTGAAAGAAAAGTTCCGAGATGAGCTCAACGTCCCAGTTCTTTATCTGGAAAGCGACTACTCCCAGGGTTCGCTGGATGAAGCGCGTTCGAAAGTGGAAGCTTTTATCGAGATGTTGAAAGGTTAAAGCATGCTATCTGCCGGAATTGACGTTGGCCAGCATGCCATAAAGGTGGTCCTGCTCGAAGAGAATATCGTTCTCGCTTACCAGAACATGGTAACAGAAGTGGATGCCGATACAGGTGCACGCCAGGCATTGGAGAATACTCTCAAGGAGGCGAATACCTCCTTTGATCGGATCCAGCGCATTGTCTCTACGGGGTTGGGTCGAAAAGAGGTTTCTTTTTCCCATTTACAGAGAACCCAGGAAACATGTGCGGCCAGAGGAGCATATCTTGTCCTTGGAAAGGCATGTACGGTGTTGGACGGAGGTGCGGGAGGGTGCCGCGCCGTGAAGGTGGGACATGGGGGAAAGGTGCTCGATTTTGCAAGCAATAGCAAATGCGCCAGTGGTACGGGCAGCTTCCTGCAAATAGCTTGCGAAGTACTTCAGATCGATCTGGCCAAGCTGGACATGCTGGCGGGTCAGGCTGACGGTATAGCAAAAGTGAGCACCACCTGCGCGGTATTTGCCGAATCAGCGATCATTTCGAATGTGCACCGTGGATTTTCGATAGAAGATATCTGTGCAGGGATATGCGACTCCGTGGCCACGCGGCTGCTGGAAGTGCTCAGCCGCGCCGGCATTGAAAAGGATGTGTTTTTCTGCGGAGGGGTGGCTCAGAGCAAAACCATTACCAGGACATTGGAAAGACGGCTCGGAGCGACAATCCATGTCCCTACATACCCTCTGCTGACGACTGCTTTGGGCGCTGCGCTCTGTATTTCTTAAAATTCTGGAGGGAGTTGAAATTCCAATGCTTACCGCAGGTGTTGATGTGGGTTCCCGCACTGCCAAAGTAGTGATCCTCAATGAGGAAACACCGGTCGCGTCAAGTCTTATTTCAACCGGCCCCGACAGCGCTGAAACGTGTTTAACGGTTCTCCGAGAGGCCATGAAAGCGGGCGGGCTGACCATGGAATCGCTTTCAGCCGTTGTTACAACAGGCTACGGTCGGTACATTGCGCCTTTTCCTCACACCAGTATTACAGAGATCGCCTGCCATGCCAAAGGGGTGCATAAGATATTCCCTACCGCGCGCACCATTCTGGATATGGGAGGCCAGGACTGCAAAGCCATCCGATTGAATGCCGGGGGTCATCATACGAACTTTATTATGAACGACAAGTGCGCCGCCGGGACCGGCCGGTTCCTGGAAATCCTTGCTCAAAGTCTGAACGTGCCGCTCCAAGAGATCGGAGATCGCTCTCTCGAAGCAAAAGGAACGATCAAAATCAGTTCCACGTGCGCCGTGTTTGCCAGACAGGAAGTGCTATCGTACCGGCGACGCGGAGTCTCTCTGGAAGACGTACTGGCTGGCGTTCATGAAGCCGTGGCTGATCGGGTTTTCGGACTCATCAAATCTGTCGGCTTAGAGCGAGATTTTGTGATTACCGGAGGTATTGCCAAAAACCTCGGAGTAGTGCGCCGGGTGGAGAAGCGGGCGAACCTGACTGTGCTCATTCCCCCTGAACCCCAGTTCACGGGTGCTTTGGGCGCGGCATGGCTGGCCCGAGAGGTTTGATGACACGCAACAGTAAGGAGAGACCATGTCTGAATTTGTGAAATACGAAAAGCAAAACGGGGTTGCGCACATTGTGTTGAACTCCCCGCCGGCGAACGCCATGAGTCCGGATGTCGTTCGACAATTAGACGAAGTGGTCAGGAAAGCCAAGACCGATCCGGAGGTCCGAGCTGTCCTCTTTCGCAGCGCCGTAGACAAGATGTTTATGGCGGGCGCTGACCTCAAGTATCTGTTGAGCCTTAAAGAAGAAGAGTTCCGGCAGTACATCAAGACTGCTCAGGATGGCTATAACCGAATCGAAGCTCTCCCCAAACCTACCATAGCCGTTCTGAGCGGCCATACTTTGGGGGGAGGTTGTGAATTGGCTCTTTCCTGTGATTTTCGGTTCATATCCGACTCCCGGGCCACGATCGGGGTTCCCGAGGTCAAGCTCGGATTATTGCCAGGGGCGGGCGGAACTCAACGGTTAACGCGCCTGGTTGGCAGAAGCAAAGCAACCGAGCTGCTTCTTCGAGGAAACACGCTCAAACCAACTGAAGCTCTGGCTATCGGACTGGTGGACCGTGTGTTTCCAGCAGATCAGCTTTTGCCTGAGAGTATCAAGTTTGCAGAGGAGTTGGCACAAGGAGCCACCCAGGCCATAGGCCGCATCAAAGAATGCTTGAGAGTTCCATTCCAGGAACCCCTGTCTGAAGGTCTGGCCCAAGAGCTGGAAGGAATCGCGTTTCTGTTCGTCCATACCCAGGACGCGAAAGAAGGCATAGCAGCGTTCAACGAAAAGCGCCCACCCAAATACGTGGGCCGATAAAAGTTCTCGAGGGAACGATGACTCAGTTCCGCGGCATCCATAAGATCACCATCCCGATTCCGTTTCCGATCGAATCGGTCAATGTGTTTCTGCTCGAAGGTCCGCCTCTTTCTTTGGTGGATACAGGGCTTCGTGATGCCGCAACCTTGGAAACTCTAAGGCAAGCATTTGCCCGAATAGGGCGCAAGCTGGAAGATCTGGAACGGATCTATATTACCCATGGCCATCTGGATCATTTTGGCCTTGCCCAAGCACTGGTTCGCATATCCGGCGCGACCGTGTTTGTCCACCAACAGGACGTGGATAAGGTCACCCACGAATCCCTCAAATCCTTAGAAGAGGAACCGTCCCTCTTAGGGATGTTCTTGGAAGAAGCCGGTCTCCCTTCGGTCTACCACAACTACATCAAGCAAGAGTTTCTATCCATTGTGAACACTTTTTCGGAACCCGTGCCTGAGGTGGTGACTTTTCCAGACGGTGACGAGATCGTATGTGGCGACCGGAAGTTCCGAGTGGTCCACCTCCCCGGGCATTCAGTGGGACAAGTCTGTTTTTTTGAGCCCAGTGAGCGGCTACTCTTCTCCGGAGACCATCTACTTCCCACCATCACTCCAAACCCGTTGCTGGATCTCGAGGCGAAAGCAAGGAACGGATATCAAAGCCTCAAAACCTATCTCGCTTCCTTGGAGGCCACGAGAGCACTTGACGCTCTTCATGTGCTGCCCGGACATGGTGACGTGTTCTCTTGCCCTGGATCACGTATTGACGCGATTCTTCAGCATCACGAACAACGAAGTCTCGAAGTCCTTCGCATACTCGAGAACGGCGCGAAAACCAAATGGCAGCTTTGCCAGGAGCTTTTCTGTCAACTGGAGCAGCGGGAGGTATTTCTGGGCCTTTCGGAAGTGGAAGGTCATCTGGAGCTATTGGAAGAAAAAGGCGCTGTGAATCGGCAATACGCCGGTAACCATTTGATGTTTTGCAGAACGTGATCAACCAGAAATTATTGTGTTTGGCATGGTTACTGGCTCCCCCTTTTGCTGATTCCTTTTGGGTCCGGAGGGTTCGGAGTGGGGAAAAACCGCTGCCAACTTACCAACCCTAACCCGTTTTATTGCAAATAGAGGTGAGGGAACCTTGAATGTACCCAGGTTAGCCGCAGTGGAAATGCTCAAAAACGTCCCTAATGAACATGGGGAAAGGGGAGTAGTCATCAATACCTCTTCAGGCGCAGCTTATGAAGGGCAAATCGGTCAGGCGGCATACAGCGCCTCCAAAGCGGCTGTGATCGGCATGACGCTTCCTATTGCCCGTGAATTTGCGGACTACGGTGTACGAATTGTCACCATTGCTCCCGGTATCTTCGACACCCCTATGCTGGGTGGGATGCCAGAAAATGTCCGGCAATCCTTGATCAAGACCTGTATTTTCCCAAAACGTATGGGTCTGCCTGAGGAATATGCGTTGCTGGCCAAACAAATCATTCAGAATCCCATGTTAAATGGGGCGTCCATAAGGCTTGATGGCGCTTTAAGACTCGCCCCCAGATAGGAATATTTTAGGCATGAAATGCCCTCAAAGAAAGGAGGTGGCATCAGACGCTTTACAAGAGCATTTTGAACTTTTCGGGATAGTTACCATGTTAAACTCGTCGATTTACCCGTTTCACCAACGTTCGACCCAAAAGAATAGGAGGAAAAAATGAGTGAAGAAGAAAAAACAATGATTGTGGATCAACTTAAGCCCGGCGCCGAATTTGAAGCTGGAGAACTGCCAGCGGAATTTCTGAAGAAGACTCATGTCATTTCGTTGCTGGCGGACTTGGCCAAACAGGAAGGCACAGAATACGTTTTTGGTATTACCGCAGGTGCAGAATTCCCCATGGAGGGATTGTTCATGAAGGCCGGAATCAAACGCGTCCATGTGCGCCATGAGCAAACCGCTACTTTCGCTGCCGACGCTATGGCTCGTATGACGCGGCGCACCGCTCCGTGCATAATCGGGCCTTCCACCGGTATTACCAACTGCACATCGGGATTGGCCCAGTCCATGGCAGCCCAATCCCCGGTTTTGGTCATTGCTGGCGAACATCCGGCGTGGACGGATAACGTCTATTTTGCCCAAGGCCTTGTTCAGGCAGAAAAGGTTTTTACCGGGATCACCAAGAAGACTACCCGTGTCACCAGCCCCAGGTCCATACTGTCTGAGTTCAAGCGCATGTATCGCCTGGCAATGACTCCTCCGATGGGCCCGACTGCGATTTCCATCCCCTGGGATACCAGCTATGAATTAAGCCGTATTCCGTTGGTGGAAGCTTACTTCTTATATGGCCCTGGAAACTTCCTCCGGACCGAGAGGAAAATGACCCAGGAAGATCCGGCTTTGGTTGAAGAAGCCGTCAAATGGTTGCTATCCGGTGAGAAACCAGGAATCATTGCTGGAGAAAGCGTCTGGTATGACGATGCACAGGCGGAATTGAGGGAACTCACGGAACTTACCGGCATTCCATGTCACAGCCGAAGGATGGCCAGAGGGGCTATTGACGAATACAATCCACTCAACTGCGGTGGTCGAGCCAGGGGGCGCTTCCTGCGAGGATGCGACCGCGCATTGATTCTCGGACTGCGCGTCGGCTATCTTGAGATGCACGGATATCCCCCATTCTGGGGTGAGCAGACCAGGTATATTCAGGCTCAAACATGTCGTGAGAACGTAGACCTCTTCTTGGGCACAGATTACGAGCTGATCGGGAACATCAAAGCACTTCTCAGGCAGATGATTGAGTGCGTCAAAGATATGGGCATCAAAAAGCCCCCGGAGAAATGGAATGACTGGCGCAAGTACATTGTGGACAGCAAGGTTTACTATGAGCAAAAGGTACTGGAGCGCACGGAGAAAATGAGGGGGGTTACGCCCGTTCATCCTGACCTGATCGGTCGGCTTGCGTCTGAGGTCATCAGAGATGAGCTGAACGATGAAGTAATCTCGGTTATTGATGGTTTCACGGCCTCCTCCTTTTACACCGACTGGAACCGGTGCAGAACCGGCGGCAGGGTGCTGGACGCCAGCGACACCATCGGCATCGGGCACGGTCCAGGTCTGGTCCTTGGCGGAGCACTGGCCACCAACAAGTCCATCCCGATGGTCTGCGTGATCGGCGACGGCGGTATTGGTGCGGGCGGCATGGATATCGAAACGTGCTCCCGATGGGATATCCCATGTGTCTTCATCCACGAAAACAATAACACCATGGTGGCTGGCGGATGGCAGCTCTTCTGGTCCAAAGCGTGCAGACCCACCGGCAATGACATGCTGGACTCCTTCTCCACATTACCTGGCATCCGATACGACAAGATGATGGCGGAATTCGGTTGCCATACAGAATTTGTGGAAAAAGATGGTGAGTTCAAGCCAGCATTTAAGCGAGCTCTTGACTTTGTGCGTGATAAGTCTAAACCGGCCTTTATCGAAGTGTTCGTGGAAGGCCGTACCATGAACGAAATCTGGGCCACCTTCCTCACCAATTGCTGCGGGTTCCTGGAATGGGAGGACCTACCAGAAGAAGGAAGAAAAGCAATCATGGACTTGGGGCTTTGCGATCCTACTTACCGTGGCTTCGCGCCCACGTGGCCGGATGAAGCGTTTGCGATTCGCAAAAAGAGATAGTTCCGCCGGAGATCGTGCCGGGTCGCATTCGTGATTAGGTTTCCTTCATTCGATCCAAAAGGGTTTGTTTTCATCCTGCCCTCCTTCCCGCAATTCTCGGGGGAGAAGGTCGGTAGGGGCGACCGGCAGGTCGCCCCTACCTTGAACGTAAGTTGGTGTAAGAAGGCGCAAGGGGCCACAGCCTGCCACAAAAATGGGAAGTCCCTTGCGTCTTTACCGTTTCAAAGTGCTCGTGTATCCTTGATGGCCACGCATTTATAAAAAGCGATAGGAGGTCACGTTGCCCACGCTTCAAACCGCCATCCAGTACAGCATGGAAGGTCCCCTGCACAAGGCGCTCGGTAGCCTGGAAGAGATTCTGCAATCTCATCCCAGGCATAAGACCGCCGCCGCTTATCTGGCCGACGTATATTCCAGATTAGGCAATTACGAAAAGGCGCTCTCCATCCTCTCCCAGATGTGGGAACGTGGTTCCTGGGATGAGGAAATGGAGAAGCAAAGAGAACGCCTGCAACGGAATTGGGACGACTTAACAATGGTTGAGCGTTCCCGGTTTCATAACAGCCCTTTTCTTTCCCACGCGATCGTTCCGGACGGCAAAGGCGGGTACCTGGTCGATTCTCTTGGGTTCCCCGGCACGTGGAACTGTCGTATCCATGGCTCCCAATATCTTCCTCCCCCAGCCTATCTTCGTTTCCTGAAATCACTAGCGTGGGTTATGGAACAAACCCGGAATAACGGGCTACCAGTGGGTGGAAGTTGGGGCACGGCATGCCGTGTCCCTGCTCTGGAATGGCCGTTTTCAGGCACGGTGAACATCACTCAAGACCCTGGCGAGAACCAGATTACTTTATCCCTGTTCAAAACCCACGATAAGGGAATCGAGTGGCGCGTTGAGGTTGGTCTTTCAGTCCTGAATTGGGAAAGAGAACAGCAGCGGAATGAACTTAGAAACCTTCTGGAAAAGGCACCATTTTCTATTATTGAAGAAACGAAAGCAGACCCTTCCAGTTCTGATCATCCTACTCTATGCAGGGGTTTTCCAAGGGTTCTTGCGATCTCCCTGGGACTTGCTTCTGACTATGCCATCGCTATTCTTCGTGACCGGCTGATCCATGACGGATTTCCAGCAGCCGCGAGCTTCATGCGATCCCTAAAACACCTGGAATCTTATATAGAAAGCTACTTCAGGATTCCGGAATTCAATAGCCAACCCCCTCATATTTTTGCTGTTTCAGTGCTCGATGCCGTCATCGAAGAGGCATGTTATCTGATCTCCAGGGTTCGTCAGTGTTTTCCGGAGGCGTTTGTGATCATCGGTGGTTCCACCTCTCAAACTCCGGAGCAATTCGCCTCGCTTGTGCCCGATTTTGATGTTTTGATCAGAGGGGATGGCGACGAAATACTATCTCAAGTAAGTGGCATTATAGGGCAGTCCAGCAGAAAAGAGGGGCTTTCAGACGCTCAGATAGAAGCGTTACTGGCACTGCCAGGGGGCTTGATTATCCAGGATGCTCAAAGAAGAATCGTTCACAGACTTGATGTTACTCATGTTCCGACAAAGTACCACCTGCCTCGATCCGACAAATTAAAGACTATTTACTACTGGCAGACATCCCGCGGATGTCCGTATGATTGTCGCTTTTGCAACAAGTGGTCTGGCAAGCGCTACAGTATGGTAGTTCCATGGGAAGAGGACCCGGTTGAGCTGCCTCTGGCCAGAAGAAGCGCTCTGGCCATGATCGAATTCCTGCTCTCTCGTCTGGTGATGGAATGGCCCGATGGCATTTCCCGCAACCAACTCGAGGAACTCCTCAAAACAACAAAAGTTTCGGGTCAAAGTCTCTCTCTGCCTATTAGTAAAGAAAAGACGTTCATTGTGATCGAAGACGACGACTTTCTCATTCATCGGGAAAGGATAAAGGAGTTTTGCAGCCTGATAGAGGAGCTGGGTCTACAAAGATTTTTTGAGTTTTCTGCCATCACGAGCGTTCGTACCCTATACCGGGGTGGAGATGAGCCTGATCGGGAACTGCTGCAGTGGCTAAAGGATTCCAACTTCCGGTCGCTGGATATCGGCTCTGATGGTTTATGTCAGGGTACCATCGAGGAAAATCAAAAGGGGTACACCCTCGACGGGCACGTGATCCCCTTGAACACGCTTTTGAAGGAGTTGGGCTTTTTCTCCTTCAATAATACTATAATAACTACTCCTTATACTACCATCCCTCAGTTCATCGAATCCGTTATCTTTTACCTTGTTTGCCCATACCCGATCAATACCGCGATTGAAGTCGGTATTATGGGACATATAGGAAACAAATTCACCAATGAGGATATTGTTAATCAGCAATATGATTGGAGGGAAGAGAAGCTAGATACCAGGTGGCATTTTTCAACATTAGATAATTATCGCGTTCCACATCATTACCCTGAGTATGCCTTGAATGGTTCCCATATCATCAGCTACGCCGATCCCAAAGTAAGAGACCTCATTATAGAA